>ENA-ORSL01000005-ORSL01000005.1-human-gut-metagenome-genome-assembly--contig:-NODE-5-length-343655-cov-7.361999_pt1 | contig 343655 bp, 304 predicted proteins | sample MGYA00242190_ERZ509157 | MGnify/ENA primary metagenome ERZ509157 (study PRJEB26280, sample SAMEA2338664) | human gut metagenome | biome: human gut; feature: human-associated habitat; material: faeces... | reverse complement strand
AGCCGCAGGCGCATCTGCCCCCTCCCCGTCCCCCCCCCCCGTGGCGGGGGAGGGGCCGTCTATCCAAATAGCTGCTTATCCAACCCATAGGCTCGGCAGCGTGACTTCCTGCTATCGGTTTGCAGGTACCTCCACATAAAATGCGCCGCAGGCCCCTTGAAAGCGTATCTGCGGCGCCGTACGGGCTGTCACCTTTTGGTGACTCAGCGACGCCGAAGGCGAAAGGAAACTTTGGCATAATTTGTGTCGACAATCCCTCCGTCACGGCTGAGCCGTGCCACCTCCCCTTACACAGGGGAGGCTTTAGGGGGCAGGCGAACAGTTTAGACCTTTGTAAAAGGCTTTCGCCGCCGATAGGCGACCACAATCTTAGCTTGAACACTTTTTGCTTACTTCTCCTCAAGGAAAAGTAAGCCCCTGCCCCCTCATTGCAAAAACTTTTCCCCCGTGGTATAATATAAAATCGACTTAATGGCAAAGGAGGGACTCCCATGGATGTCCGCGTCGGCGATATTCTGCTGATGAAGAAAAAGCACCCCTGCGGCGGGGAGGAATTCACCGTTACCCGCAGCGGCATGGATTTTAAGCTGGTATGCCGCACCTGCGGCCGGGAGATCATGATCCCCCGTGCCAAGGCCGAACGCCATATCAAAAAAATCACCCACCCGGAGGAGCAGTAGCGGTGCCTTATGCCACTAAATTCGCATAAGGAGTTTTTGCCATGCTCGAAGGACTTTTGGCGGCGCACCGCCGCTACGATGAACTTTCCGCCCAGCTTTCCCAGCCCGATGCCGCGTCGGATATCGGCCGCTACCGGGCCTTGATGAAGGAATATAAGGAGCTGGAGCCGCTCTCCCGCCAGTACCTGGCGCTGGCCGCTGCCGAGGAAGCGCTGGCCGAAGCCAAGGAGCTGCTCTATTCCCACGATGCCGAGCTTTCGGCTATGGCCGCCGAGCAAAAAGCGGAAGCGGAAGCGGAGATCACCCGCCTGACCGAGGAGGCCCGGCTGATGCTGCTGCCCCATGACCCGAGGGATGACCGCAGCGTCATTATGGAGCTGCGTGCCGGCACCGGCGGGGAGGAGGCCGCTCTTTTTGCGGCAGACCTGTACCGCATGTACAATCTGTATGCGGCGGCCCGCGGCTGGCAGGTGGAGCTGATGAACGCGGGTGAAACGGAACTGGGCGGCTACCGGGAGATCGTTTTCTCCATCGAGGGGGAAAAGGTTTTCTCCCGCTTAAAGTTTGAAAGCGGCATCCACCGGGTGCAGCGGGTGCCCGTCACCGATAGCCAGGGCAAGATACAGACCTCCGCCGTGACCGTAGCGGTGCTGCCGGAGGCCGATGAGGTGGAAATTCACATCGACCCCAAGGACCTCAAAATTGATACCTTCCGTTCCAGCGGCGCAGGCGGCCAGCACATCAATAAAACCGAGTCTGCCATCCGCATCACTCACCTGCCCACCGGGCTGGTGGTGGAATGCCAGGATGAGCGAAGCCAGTATAAAAATAAAGACCGCGCCATGAAGATCCTGCGCAGCCGCCTGCTGGAGCAGGCCGAGCAGGCTCAGAACGATTCCATCGCCGCCGACCGCCGCCGCCAGGTGGGTTCCGGCGACCGCAGCGGGCGCATCCGCACCTACAATTTTCCCCAGAACCGGGTCAGCGATCACCGCATCGAGCTGACGGTGTACCGGCTGGATGCCGTGATGAACGGCGAACTGGACCTGCTCATCGAGCCGCTGCTGGCGCACGAGCAGGCCGAAAAACTGCAGAACAGGGAGTATCCCGAATTATGATGAAAACCGAACTCATCCGAATATATGACCCCGCTGAGGACGCCGAGGGCGTGCTGCGCGCCGGGGATATCCTCGCGCACGGCGGACTGGTCGCCATTCCCACCGAAACGGTGTACGGCCTGGCCGCCAATGCCTATGATGAAGCGGCTGTCAAGGCGGTGTACGCCGCCAAGGGCCGCCCCAGCGATAACCCTATGATCGTCCACATCGCGGAGCTTTCCGCTCTGCCGGAGCTGGTGACCGCCATCCCGGAAAACGCCAAAATTCTGGCAGAAGCCTTTTGGCCCGGTCCCCTCACCATGGTGCTGCCCCGCTCGCCCAAGATCCCCCTGACCACCACCGGCGGCCTTCAGACCGTCGCTATCCGGATGCCCAGCCACCCGGTGGCCCGTGCCGTTATCCGGGCGGCAGGTGTGCCGTTGGCCGCTCCCAGTGCCAACCGCAGCGGCAGTCCCAGTCCCACTACCTTCCGCCACTGTGTGGATGACCTGTGGGGCCTGGTGGATGCTATTGTGGAAAGCGATGACTGCACCGTCGGGGTGGAATCCACCGTTCTCTGCTTCCTGCCGGACGGGACCCCGCAGGTGCTGCGCCCCGGCGCCGTCACCCCGGAGGAGATCCAGCGGCGGTGCGGATGCGTCTCGGTCGCCGAGGCCGTCCTACATATGCTCCCGCAGGATGCCGCGGCCCCCAGCCCCGGCATGAAATATAAGCACTACGCCCCTGCCGCCACCCTTACGCTGCTGTGCGGCAGCCGGGAGGATTATGCCGCCCGGGTGAACGAATACTACGAGACCCTGCAGCGGGCAGGGGAGGAGGACGGCTTCTACGCCATGTGCTTCGATGAGGATGTTTCCCTGCTGGAGGCTCCCACCATCAGCTACGGCGTGGCCTACGATTATCCCTCCCAGGCACAGAACCTCTTTGATGTGCTGCGGCAGCTGGATAAGCTGCAGGCCACCGAGGTGTATGTCCACGCCCCGGAGCCGGAGGAAATGGGACTTGCCGTCTATAACCGCCTGCTGCGCGCCGCCGCTTTCCGGGTGGTCCAGCTCTGATTATTTGCTTTGCCCCGCTGCCGTCGGCGCCCGTCTTGGCAGCCACCGGCTTCTTCCTACCCCAACCCGAAACCGAGGTGATCCCATGCTCCGCATCGGCCTGACCGGCCCCACCGGCAGCGGCAAATCCACTGTTACCGCCCTCATGCGCCGCTGGGGCGGGGTAGCAATCCTGGATGCCGATACCATCGCCCACGGGGTGAATAACAGCCCCGCCTGCACCGCGGCCATCGCGGCGACCTTCCCCGGCACCCGCCTGCCGGATGGCACCATCGACCGCAAAGCACTGGGCGCCATTGTTTTCTCCCGGCCGGAGGAACTGAGCCGGCTGGTCGGCATCACTTTTCCGCTTATCCTGGCGGAGTGCGAAGCCCGCATGGATGCCGCTGAAGCGGCCGGCTGCCGCGCCTGCGTGCTGGACGCCCCCACCCTGTTTGAAAGCGGCGGCGATAAACTCTGCGATGTTATTGTCAGCGTGGTGACCCCGCGGGAGGAGCGCCTGCGCCGGGTGCTGGAACGGGACGGCATCACCAGGGAAGCCGCCGAAGCCCGTATGAGCAACCAACACGAGGACGAGTACTATACCCGCCGCTCCCACTTTGTCATCACAAATTCGTCGGATCTTGCCCACCTGGAAAAAGAGGTGGAGCGCTGCCGCCGGTTTTTGTGCCTATAAATCCATAAAATTATCAAAAAACCGAAAGGAGTAAAATACCCATGAGTGAAAAAACCAAGGGCGAGCAGCTGCGCGAGGAGCTGCTGATGAACCCCAAGAATCTCACCGAGACCATGTCCGAGGAAGAGCTGAAGGCTGCTTACGATTTTTGCGAGGGCTACAAGACCTTCCTGGATGCCGCCAAGACCGAGCGCGAGGCTGTTACCACTGCCGTAGCCATGCTGGAAAAGGCCGGCTATGTCCCCTTTGACCACGCCAAGCAGTACAAGGCAGGGGATAAGGTCTACCTCAATAACCGCGGCAAGGCCCTCATCGCCGCTACCCTCGGCCGCCGCAGCGTCGCCGAAGGCGTCCGCATCGGTGTGGCTCATATCGACAGTCCCCGTCTGGACCTCAAGCCCCGGCCCCTGTATGAGGAGGGCGAGCAGTGCTTCCTCAAGACCCACTATTACGGCGGCATCAAGAAATACCAGTGGACCGCCATCCCGCTGGCGCTGCACGGCACTGTCGTTCGTAAGGACGGCTCTACGCTGTCCGTTGCCATCGGCGAGGAGGCGGGCGATCCCGTATTCTGCGTCACCGATCTGCTGCCGCATCTCGCCGCCGACCAGATGCGCAAGACCCTGGCCGAAGGCATCGAGGGCGAAAAGCTCAATATCCTCATCGGCAGCGCCGCTCTGCGGGATGACACCGGCTCCGAGAAGGTCAAGGTCGCCATTGCCAAGTTGCTGTTCGAAAAATACGGCATCGTGGAAGAGGACTTCCTCTCCGCCGAGCTGTGCGCCGTTCCCGCCTTCAAGGCCCGCGATCTCGGTCTCGATCGTTCCATGATCGGTGCCTACGGCCATGATGACCGCGTTTGCGCCTATCCCATCCTCATGGCGGAGATCGATGAGAAATCCCCCGAGTATACCTCCGTTACCATTCTGGCGGATAAAGAGGAAACCGGCAGCAACGGCCCCACCGGCATGAACTCCTACTTTCTCAAGGATTTCATTGAGGATCTGGCCGATATGGCCGGCTGCAAGGTGCGCCATGTGGCCGCTAACAGCCACTGCTTCAGCGCCGATGTCAACGCCGCCTTCGATCCCATCTACGGCGAGGTGCATGAGCGCCGCAACGCCAGCTACATCAATTACGGCGTCGTGGTGACCAAGTACACCGGTGCCCGCGGCAAGGCCGGCACCAATGACGCCACCGCTGAGATGATGGGCTTCGCCCGCCGTATTCTGGATGCCGAGCATGTTGGCTGGCAGACCGGCGAGCTGGGCAAGGTAGATCAGGGCGGCGGCGGCACCGTTGCCATGTATGTCTCCCAGCACAATATCGATACCGTCGATCTGGGCGTTCCGGTGCTTTCCATGCACGCCCCGTTCGAGGTCGTCGCCAAGGCCGATGTCTACATGACCTATCGTGCCATGCGTGCCTTCTACAAGTAATTTCCCCTCTGCGTCATCACGCTCCGGGCCTGTCCCATTTATGGGATAGCGTCCGGGGCGTTTCGCCGTCTTTCGGGGCGTTTCTGGTCAAAATTTCCGTCACTAAAATTTCACCATTTTTTTTGGAATTTCTGCTTGACAAGGCCCCGTTTCGGGACTACAATAATATACTGTATCATAATGGCTTTTTATGACTAAACGGTATTGTCAAGTGTGCATAAGTCACGATAATACTCTCGTGATACTGTGCATAATCAACAAATATTTATGCAGTCATTGATGTCCAAGTGATGGCGAAAAAATGATGGAATGGAGTGGAACATCGGATGGTAAACACCAAACCCGTAAAACTGGGCAAAAATATCCGCCAGAGCTTTGCCCACATCGATGAAGTGGCCGAGATGCCGAACCTCATCGAAGTACAGAAAAATTCCTATCAGTGGTTCCTGGATGAGGGTCTCCGGGCCGTATTCAAGGACATCTCCTCGATCACCGACTATCAGGGCAATCTGCAGCTGGATTTCATTGATTTTACGCTGGATGACAAACCAAAGTACCCCCTGCTGGAGTGCAAGGAGCGGGATGTAAACTATGCCGCCCCCCTGCGCGTGCGCGCCAGGCTCATCAACAAAGTCACCGGCGAGATCAAGGAATCCGACATCTACATGGGAGATTTCCCCCTGATGACCGATGCCGGTACCTTCATCATCAATGGTGCCGAGCGTGTCATCGTCTCCCAGCTGGTGCGTTCTCCCGGTGTGTACTACGGCATGCACCACGATCCCGCCGGCAAAAAACTGTTTGATTCCACCGTGATCCCCAACCGCGGCGCATGGCTGGAGTATGATACCGACTCCGCCGATGTGTTCAGCGTCCGCATCGATAAAAACCGCAAGCTGCCCATCACCACCTTTATCCGGTCGCTGCTGCGCCTGCGGGATGATGTCACCGTCGAGCAGATCAATGCCGATGTGAATAACGCCCTGACCGACCTGCGCGGCACCGATGAGGAGATCTACGAGGTGTTTGGCCGCTATGCCTACCTGGTAAAGACCGCCGAAAGCAAGGATGCCGAAATGCTGGGCGATGAGGCCCTGCTGGAGGTTTACCGCAAGCTGCGTCCCGGCGAGCCCCCCACCATCGAATCGGCCGTGAAGCACCTCGCTCAGCTGCTGTTTGATCCCCGCCGCTATGATCTTTCCCGGGTGGGCCGCTACAAGTACAACAAAAAGCTCTCCCTGGTGCCCCGCATCACCGGCCAGGTGCTTTCCCGCCCTGTGGCCGATCCCCGCACCGGTGAGATCCTCTTTGAGGCCGGCGCCCTGCTGAGCCGCGACGACGCCCGCCTGCTGGAGTCCCACGGCGTTGATACCGTCTGGATCACCACCCAGGGCCTGACCCCCGCCGGCCTGCAGATGGCCGAGGACGATGGGGTGGAGGAGCTGAAGATCTTCTCCAACGGCATGGTGGATATGGCCGACTTTACCGACTACACCGCCGAAGAGCTGAAGGCCATGGGCATCCGGGAAAGAGTGCGCTTTGCCGTCCTTTCCGAGATCCTGGATATGGGCCTTTCCCGCGAGGAAATGGCCGAAGAACTGACCCGCCGCGCCGATGAGCTGGTCCCCAAGAACATCCGCAAATTTGATATTTACGCCTCCATCAACTACATGTGCGGCCTCCGGTACGATCTCGGCACCACCGATGATATCGACCACCTGGGCAACCGCCGCATCCGCAGCGTGGGCGAGCTGCTGCAGAACCAGTTCCGCATCGGTTTTGCCCGCATGGAGCGCGTCATCCGGGAGAGAATGACCACACAGGCCCAGGATATTGAATCCATCACCCTGCAGGCCATCATCAATAGCCGTCCCGTTATGGCAGCAGTCAAGGAATTCTTTGGTTCCTCCCCCTTGAGCCAGTTCATGGACCAGACCAACCCCCTGGCCGAGTTGACCCACAAGCGCCGTCTTTCCGCCCTGGGCCCCGGCGGCCTCAGTCGTGACCGTGCCGGATTTGAGGTCCGCGATGTGCATTACAGCCACTACGGCCGCATGTGCCCCATCGAGACCCCTGAAGGTCCCAACATTGGTCTGATCTCGTACCTTGCCACCTTTGCCCGCATCAATGAGTACGGCTTTGTGGAGGCCCCCTACCGCCCGGTAGATAAGGCCACCGGCAAGGTGCTGGATACCGTCCAGTATATGACCGCCGATGTGGAAGATGAATACATCGTGGCGCAGGCCAATGAGCCGCTGGATGAAAACGGCCATTTTGTCAACGAAAAGGTTTCCGTCCGGTACCGCGACAGCGTCCAGGAGGTTCCCCGCGACAAGGTGGACTACATGGATGTTTCCCCCAAGATGGTGGTTTCCGTTGCCACCGCTATGATCCCCTTCCTGGAGAACGACGATGCCAACCGTGCCCTGATGGGCGCCAACATGCAGCGTCAGGCCGTCCCGCTCATCAAGACCGAGTCCCCCTATGTCGGCACCGGTATGGAGTACAAGGCGGCCCACGACTGCGGCGTAGTAGTGGTTGCCAAGGAAGACGGCCATGTAAGCTATGTCGATGCTGATCGCATCATTGTGACCGATGCGGAAGGCGTGGAGCATGAATATGAGCTGGTAAAGATGCTGCGTTCCAACCAGGGCACCTGCATCAACCAGCGGCCCATTGTGGTAAAGGGCGAGGAAGTGAAGAAGGGCGATGTGCTGGCCGACGGCCCCGCCACCGCCAACGGCGAGGTTTCTTTGGGCAGGAATATGCTCATCGGCTTTATGACCTGGGAGGGCTACAACTACGAGGACGCCGTTCTCATCAACGAAAAGCTGGTGCGGGACGACCTGTTCACCTCCATCCACATCGAGGAATATGAGACTGAAGCCCGTGATACCAAGCTGGGCCCGGAGGAGATCACCCGTGAGATCCCCAATGTCGGCGATGATATGCTGGGCGCTCTGGATGAGCGAGGCATCATCCATGTCGGCGCCGAGGTACACTCCGGCGATATCCTTGTCGGTAAGGTGACCCCCAAGGGCGAGACCGAGCTGAACGCCGAGGAACGCCTGCTGCGCGCCATCTTTGGCGAGAAGGCGAGAGAGGTGCGCGATACCTCGCTGAAGGTGCCGCACGGCGAGTACGGCATCGTGGTGGACATCAAGGTGTTCACCCCAGAAAACAGCGACGAGCTTTCCCCCGGCGTCAATGAGGTGGTAAGAGTTTACATCGCCCAGAAGAGAAAGATCTCCGTCGGCGATAAGATGGCTGGCCGCCACGGCAATAAGGGCGTAGTTTCCCGCATTCTGCCGCCGGAGGATATGCCCTTCCTGGAGGACGGCACCCCGCTGGATATCGTGCTAAATCCCCTGGGCGTTCCTTCCCGTATGAACATCGGCCAGGTGCTGGAGGTGCACCTGGGCATGGCCGCCAGCCGCCTGGGCTGGCATGTGATGACCCCAGTCTTCGACGGCGCCCACGAAGAGGATATCCGGGAGTGCTTCCGGATGGCCGGGCTGCCTGAGGACGGCAAGACCACCGTTTACGATGGCCGTACCGGCGAAAAGTTCCCCTCCAAGGTTACTGTCGGTTATATGTACTACCTCAAGCTGCATCACCTGGTTGATGATAAGATCCATGCCCGTTCCGTTGGCCCGTACAGCTTAGTCACCCAGCAGCCCCTGGGTGGTAAGGCACAGTTCGGCGGCCAGCGCTTTGGTGAGATGGAGGTTTGGGCGCTGGAGGCTTACGGCGCTGCCTACACCCTGCAGGAGATCCTAACCGTGAAATCCGATGATGTGGTGGGCCGTGTGAAGGCGTTTGAGTCCATTGTGAAGGGCCAGAACATTCCGGCGCCCGGCATCCCCGAGGCGTTCCGCGTAATGGTGAAGGAGCTGCAGTCCCTGGGCCTGGATGTCAAGATCCTGGATAAGGACAACGAGGAGATCGACATCAAGCAGACCTACGATGAGGACGAGAACATGCCCATGGCCAGCGACTACTACGATGAAAGCGATGTAGCCGTGGATTCCGAGATCGAGGACAACTACACCATGGAAAACCCCGATGAGGACAGCGATTCCTATGACGATGCCGACTTTGACGGCAGCGAAGATGAGGACGACGGATTTGATTTTTAATGATGGAGGGGAAGAACTTTGGATAATAAATCTTTTGAATCGATCAAGATCGGGCTGGCTTCCCCCGATGCCATTCGCTCCTGGAGCTACGGCGAAGTAAAAAAGCCTGAGACCATCAATTACCGCACCCTAAAGCCGGAGCGCGACGGCCTGTTCTGCGAGCGCATTTTTGGACCCACTAAGGACTGGGAATGCTACTGCGGCAAGTATAAGCGTATCCGCTTTAAGGGCAAGATCTGCGAGCGCTGCGGCGTGGAAGTGACCCGCGCCAAGGTGCGCCGCGAACGGATGGGCCACATTGAGCTGGCTGCGCCCGTTTCCCACATCTGGTACTTTAAGGGCACCAGCAGCCGCATGGGCCTGCTGCTGAACTTGAGCCCCCGTGTGCTGGAAAAGGTGCTGTATTTCGCATCCTATATCGTCATCGATCCCGGCAACACCAAGCTGAAGAAGTACGCCTTGCTGAGTGAGCGGGAGTATAACGAGTACCGGGAAGCCTATGAGGATGAATTTGATGCCGGTATGGGCGCCGAGGCGGTAAAGAAGCTGCTGCAGCAGCTGGATATTGAGGCGCTCTCGGTTGAGATTAAGGAAGAGCTGGAGAAGGCCACCGGCCAGAAGAAGGCGAAGCTGCTCAAGCGCCTGGATGTGGTGGAAGCGTTCCGCACCAGCGGCAACAAGCCCGAGTGGATGATCCTGGATGTATTGCCTGTCATCCCTCCCGATATCCGCCCCATGGTACAGCTGGATGGCGGCCGCTTTGCCACCAGCGACCTCAATGACCTGTATCGCCGGGTCATCAACCGCAACAACCGCTTGAAGAAGCTGCTGGAGCTGGACGCCCCCGATATCATCGTCCGTAACGAGAAGCGGATGCTGCAGGAGGCGGTGGACGCCCTCATCGATAACGGCCGCCGCGGCCGCCCGGTGACCGGCCCCAACAACCGTGCTCTGAAATCCCTAAGCGATATGCTGAAGGGTAAGCAGGGACGCTTCCGCCAGAACCTGCTGGGTAAGCGTGTAGACTATTCCGGCCGTTCCGTTATCGTGGTGGGCCCCGAGCTGAAGATGTACCAGTGCGGCCTGCCCAAGGAGATGGCGCTGGAGCTCTTTAAGCCCTTTGTAATGAAGCGTCTGGTAGATTTGAAGGTCGCTGAGAATATCCGCAAGGCCCGCAAAATGGTGGACCGTGGTTCCCCCAAGGAAGTTTGGGACGCGCTGGAGGTGGTCATCAAGGGCCACCCCGTGCTGATGAACCGAGCGCCTACCCTGCACCGTCTGGGTATCCAGGCATTCGAGCCCATTCTGGTGGAGGGCCGCGCCCTGAAGCTGCATCCGCTGGTTTGTACCGCATTCAATGCCGACTTCGACGGCGACCAGATGGCGGTCCATGTGCCGCTTTCCGCCGAGGCGCAGGCAGAGGCCCGCTTCCTGATGCTGGCGGCCAATAACCTGCTGAAGCTCTCTGACGGCCGGCCCGTGGCTGTGCCTTCTCAGGACATGGTGCTGGGTTCCTATTACCTGACCACCATCATCGATAAGGTGTACGCCACCGATGAGATCCGCAACCCCGGCGTGTTTACCTCCATTGCCGATTGGGAGAAGGCCTACGAGGCCAACCCACACGATGTGAAGATCTACCGCAGCCCCGATGAGGCGCTGATGGCCTATCAGACCGGGGTGCTGGATCTGCACGAGCCGATTCTGGTGCGTACCACTAAGACGCTGAACGGCAAGACCTATACCGGCAGCATCTATACCACCATCGGTATCAATATCTTCAATAATCCCATCCCGCAGGATCTGGGCTTTGTGGACCGCAGCATCCCCGGCAATGAGCTGATCCCTGAGGTCGGCTTCCAGGTGGGTAAGAAGCAGCTCTCCAAGATCATTGACAAGAGCATAAAGAAGCATGGCACCACCGATACCAGCGAGGTATTGGACGCCATCAAGAGCCAGGGCTATAAGTATTCCACCCGGGCGGCCCTTACCGTTGCCGTCTGCGATGCCACCATTCCCCCCAACAAGAAGGAGGTGCTGGCCGCTGCCGAAGAAAAGGTAGCCAAGGTCCGCAAGAAGTACGACCGCGGTTATATTTCCGAGGACGACCGTTACCAGCAGACCATTGCCATCTGGCGTGACGCCACCAACGAGGTAAAGGCCTCGCTGAAGGAGAACTTCGGTAAGCTGAACCCCATCTACATGATGGCGGATTCCGGCGCCCGTGGTTCGATGGACCAGATCAACCAGCTGGCCGGTATGCGCGGCAACATCGCCAATACCTCCGGTCAGACCATCGAGATCCCGATTCGTGCCAACTACCGTGAAGGCCTGAACATCTTGGAGTACTTCCAGTCCAGCCGCGGCGCCCGTAAGGGTCTGGCCGATACCGCTCTGCGTACCGCGGACTCCGGCTATCTGACCCGCCGACTGGTCGATGTATCCCAGGAAGTGATCATCCGTGAGGAGGACTGCGGCACCCACGAGGGTATTGATGTGGAGGCCATCACTGACGGCAACCGCGTCATCGAGGAGCTGGCCGAGCGTCTGACCGGCCGGTACCCCTGCGAGGATGTGGTGAACCCCAAGACCGGCGAGCTGCTGGCCAGCCGGGAGGAGATGATCACCTACAAGACCGCAGAGGAGATTGTCAACGCGGGCATTACCAGCCTGAAGATCCGCAGTGTCATCAACTGCCGTGCCAAGAACGGCGCCTGCAGCCGCTGCTACGGCGCTAACCTTTCCAATAACGCCCCTGTTGCCATCGGCGAGGCCGTGGGCATCATCGCGGCGCAGTCCATCGGTGAGCCGGGTACCCAGCTGACCATGAGAACCTTCCACACCGGCGGTATCGCCTCCGCCAGCGATATTACACAGGGTCTGCCCCGTGTAGAGGAGCTGTTTGAGGCCCGCAAGCCCAAGAGCGTGGCTGTTATCGCCCATAACGGCGGTTTGGTCAGCTTTGATAAGGACAACAAGGGCGTGGATGTGGTGAAGGTGGATGACCCGCAGACCGGCGACCACTTTGAGCATCAGATCGTATTCGGCAGCAAGGTGCGCGTCCATGAGGGCGACTTGATCGAAAAGGGCACTATGATCACGGAAGGCTCCGCCGACCCCAGCGAGGTACTGCTGGTGAACGGCGAGCTGTCGGTTCAGGAATACCTGATCCGCGAGGTTCAGATGGTTTACCGGACCCAGGGCGTAGATATCAATGATAAGCACATTGAAGTCATTGTCCGTCAGATGATGAAGAAGGTGCGCATTGAGGAGCCGGGCGATACCGACTATATCCGCGGCATGATGGCCGACCGCGCTGAGGTACTGCACCTCAACGAGCAGATCGACCGCGAGAACGCCGAGGACGGCGGCAGCCGCCAGAAAGCGACCTATACAGCCATTCTGCAGGGTATCACGAAGGCCTCCCTTGCCACCGACAGCTTTATGTCCGCAGCGTCCTTCCAGGAGACCACTCGTGTACTGACCGAGGCGGCCATCAAGGGCAAGGTAGACCCGCTGCAGGGCCTGAAGGAGAATGTCATCATTGGTAAGCTGATCCCCGCCGGTACGGGCCTGGTGACCTACACCGAGGAGGAAAAGGCCGAGGAAGAAGCCGATGAGGCCAACCTGGAGGCGCTGATGGCAAGCACCAACGCCATAGTGATGTAAGCAAAAAGAAAAAGTCAAATTCCCCAAAACGGGACTGTAAAGTTGGTGAAAAATATCCAAATCACCGCTTGACAATCCCGGGGGGAATTTGGTAAAATATTTAAATGGGCGGGCATTGTTCCGCAAGCTGAATCCGTCATGCAAGCACAACCCGGAAACCCTCCGGGTTTGTGCCCATGAATAAATACTTTTTGATGAAAGGAGGACAACCATGCCAACCTTTAACCAACTGGTTCGCAAGGGCAGAGAAACCGTAGAGAAGAAGGCGACCGCGCCTGCACTGCTGAAGGGCTGGAATGCCAAGAAGCGTGTAATGACCGATCAAAATTCTCCCCAAAAGCGTGGTGTTTGCACCGCGATCCGTACCTCTACCCCCAAGAAGCCCAACTCCGCGCTGCGTAAAGTAGCAAGAGTACGGCTTTCCAACGGCATCGAGGCTACCGCTTACATTCCTGGTATCGGCCATAACCTGCAGGAGCACAGCGTAGTGCTGATCCGTGGCGGTCGTGTAAAGGACCTTCCTGGTGTTCGTTACCACATTATCCGTGGTACTTTGGATACCCAGGGCGTCCAGAACCGCAACCAGGCCCGTAGTAAGTACGGTGCCAAGCGGCCTAAGAAGGCTGGTGCCGCGAAGAAGTAATCACACCCGTAATAAGTGCCAAGAAAGATGGCTTTTTAACATAGCCTCTGGACTGGCCGACGGGAGTGGGGACTTACTTTCGAGTACCGAAGATCTCATTTTATTATGAAGGAGGGAAGCGAAGTGCCAAGAAGAGGTAATATCGCAAGACGCGACGTTCTGCCGGATCCGCTTTATAATTCCAAGCTGGTCACCCGTCTGATCAATAACATCATGCTGGATGGCAAAAAGGGCGTTGCACAGAAGATCGTCTACGGTGCATTTGACATCGTAAAGGAAAAGACCGGCAAGGACCCGCTGGAGGCTTTTGAGCAGGCGATGGAGAACATCATGCCCGTTCTGGAGATCAAGGCTCGCCGTGTCGGCGGCGCCACTTATCAGGTACCCATGGAGGTACGCCCTGAGCGCCGTCAGACCCTGGGTCTGCGTTGGCTGACCACCTATAGCCGCAACCGCAGCGAAAAGCTGATGGCTCAGAGACTGGCTGGCGAGATCATGGACGCTATGAACGGCCAGGGCGGCGCCTGCAAGAAGCGCGAGGATACCCACAAGATGGCCGAGGCCAACAAGGCTTTTGCCCATTTCAGATGGTAATTCCGGCGACTACTGCATTTTTACTGTTCTTTGCCCCTGTGGGCATGGAATTCGCAAACTTATTAGGAGGGCATTATGCCAAGAGATGTATCCTTAGAGAAAACGCGTAATATAGGCATCATGGCGCACATCGACGCCGGCAAAACCACCACCACCGAGCGTATCCTGTACTACACAGGCGTAAACTACAAGCTGGGTGAGACCCATGACGGCAGCGCCACCATGGACTGGATGGAGCAGGAGCAGGAGCGTGGTATCACCATCACCTCCGCCGCCACGACCGCCTATTGGAAGGGCCACCGCATCAATATCATCGACACCCCTGGACATGTTGATTTCACGGTAGAGGTAGAGCGTTCCCTGCGCGTGCTGGACGGTTCCGTAACCGTTTTTTGCGCCAAGGGCGGCGTAGAGCCGCAGTCTGAGACCGTTTGGCGCCAGGCTGACAAGTACCATGTGCCGAGAATGGCATTTGTAAACAAGATGGACATTATGGGCGCTGACTTCTACAATGTAGTGCGCATGATGCGCGACCGTCTGAAGTGCAACGCTGTTCCGATCCAGCTGCCCATCGGCGTCGAGGATACCTTTAAGGGTATTATCGACCTGGTAGAGATGAAGGCCTATGTGTACTACGATGACCTTGGAAAAGATATCCGCGTGGAGGACATCCCCGCCGATATGCAGGCCAAGGCCGATGAGTACCACCACGAGCTGCTGGAGCATGTGGCCGAGCAGGACGAGGAGCTGCTGATGAAATATCTCGACGGTGAGGAGCTTACCATCGAGGAGATCAAGAGCTGCATCCGCAAGTCCACCATCGCCAACCACATGGTTCCCGTATGCTGCGGCAGTTCCTACCGCAACAAGGGCGTACAGAAGCTGCTGGACGCCGTGGTAGACTATATGCCGGCCCCCACCGATGTCCCTGACATCAAGGGTGTAAACCCTGACACCGAGGAAGAGGAGACCAGACCTTCCAGCGATGACGCGCCTTTTGCCGCTCTCGCTTTCAAGATCATGACCGACCCCTATGTAGGCAAGCTGTGCTTCTTCCGTGTGTACTCCGGTACTGTGGATGCCGGCACCAGCGTCTATAACTCGGTGAAGAAAAACAATGAGCGCATGGGCAGAATTCTGCAAATGCATGCGAACCACCGCAAAGACATTGAGACCTGCTATGCCGGTGATATTGCCGGTGCCGTGGGCCTGAAGAACACCACCACCGGTGATACCCTGTGCGACGCCAAGCATCCGATCATCCTGGAATCTATGGAATTCCCAGAGCCGGTTATCCGCGTTGCCATTGAGCCGAAGACCAAAGTCGGTCAAGAGAAGATGGGCCTGGGCCTTGCCAAGCTGGCTGAGGAGGATCCCACCTTCCGCACCTACACCGATGAGGAGACCGGCCAAACCATCATCGCCGGCATGGGCGAGCTGCACCTGGAGATCATCGTAGACCGTCTGCTGCGTGAGTTTAAGGTAGAAGCGAATGTGGGTAAGCCCCAGGTTGCCTACAAAGAGACGGTGCGCAAGATGGCCGATGTGGACCACAAGTACGCACGCCAGAGCGGCGGTAAGGGCCAGTACGGTCATGTAAAGATCCGTCTGGAGCCGAACGAGAGCGGCAAGGGATATGAGTTCCGCAACGAAGTAGTGGGCGGCGCTATCCCCAAGGAGTATATCCCCGCTGTCGATGCCGGTATCAGGGGCGCGATGGCCAGCGGTGTACTGGCGGGTTATCCCGTAGTAGACTGCATCGTGACGCTGTACGATGGTTCCTACCATGAGGTAGACTCCTCTGAAATGGCGTTTAAGATCGCCGGTTCCATGGCCTTCAAAGAGGCAATGAGAAAGGCTGACCCCGTTATTCTGGAGCCGATCATGAAGGTTTGCGTGATCGTTCCCGAAGAGTATATGGGCGATGTTATCGGTGACCTGAACTCCCGCCGCGGTCAGATCCGTGGCTTTGAGGACCGCCCCGGTGCCAAGCAGATTGATGCCTTTGTACCGCTTTCTGAGATGTTTGGTTACGCCACCGACCTGCGTAGCAAAACGCAGGGCCGCGGCCAGTACACCATGGAGCCCAGCCACTACATTGAGCTGCCCAAGAACATCGCGGAGAAGCTGGTCACCAGCCGCACCAAGGCTGAGTGATGAACCCCAAGCATGATCCCGAACCCGGAAAACATAAAGGGTAGGGAAAAATAATATTAAAAAAACAAAGTATAACAAAGGGAGGATTTTACGATGGCTAAACAGAAATTTGAGCGCAACAAACCCCACGTAAACATCGGTACCATTGGTCACGTTGACCATGGTAAGACCACTCTGACCGCTGCTATCACCAAGGTTCTTGGTCTGAAGGGCGATGCCGAGTTCATGGCTTACGACATGATCGATAAGGCTCCCGAAGAGCGTGCCCGTGGTATCACAATCAACACTGCCCATGTAGAGTATGAGACCGACAAGCGTCACTATGCCCATGTTGACTGCCCCGGCCATGCCGACTATGTTAAGAACATGATCACCGGTGCTGCCCAGATGGATGGCGCTATCCTGGTAGTTTCTTCTGCTGATGGTCCCATGCCCCAGACCCGTGAGCACATCCTGCTGGCTCGTCAGGTAGGCGTTCCCTACATCGTAGTTTACATGAACAAGGTTGACCAGGTAGACGACGAGGAGCTGCTGGAGCTGGTTGAGATGGAGATCCGTGAGCTGCTCTCCAGCTACGATTTCCCCGGCGACGAGATCCCCGTAATCAAGGGCTCCGCTCTGCAGGCCCTGGAGTGCGACAGCAAGGATCCTTCCGATCCCGCTTACGCTTCCATCCTCGCCCTGATGGACGCTGTTGATGACTATATCCCCACCCCCGAGCGTAAGGCTGACCTGCCCTTCCTGATGCCCATCGAGGATGTATTCACCATCACCGGCCGTGGCACCGTAGTTACCGGCCGTGTTGAGCGTGGTCAGGTTAAGGTTGGCGACGAAGTTGAGATCGTTGGTATCCATGACACCCGCAAGACCGTAGTTACCGGTGTTGAGATGTTCCGCAAGCTGCTGGACTATGCTGAGGCTGGCGATAACATTGGTGCTCTGCTGCGTGGTATCCAGAGAACCGAAGTTGAGCGTGGTCAGGTACTGTGCAAACCCGGCTCCATCCATCCTCACACCAAGTTCCGTGGCCAGGTTTATGTACTGAAGCAGTCTGAAGGCGGCCGTCATACCCCCTTCTTCAACAACTATCGTCCTCAGTTCTATTTCCGTACCACCGATGTTACCGGCGTTATCTCCCTGCCCGAGGGCGTAGAGATGTGCATGCCCGGCGATAATGTTGAGATGGATGTTGAGCTGATCACCCCCATCGCCATCGAGAAGGGTCTGCGCTTCGCTATCCGCGAGGGCGGCCGTACCGTTGGTTCCGGCGTTGTTATCGATATCGAGGAGTAATTCCGAGAGTTGCGCAATTAGCCTAAATAAAAGAGAGTGTCCCGATGAGGGGCACTCTTTTTTTGGTATGAAAAAGGGGAGGGGCGCCCGCGGAGCGGGCGAGGATCGTCCGGAGCGCAGCGGAGAATCGGCCCGAGGGGGAAGCGGAGTGGGCGCCCCGGGCGGAGAGGAAAAGAAAACGGCTCCCATAGCAGAGAGCCGAAGATATATGAATTGCGGGCTTACAGTACGAGACTGAGTGCCAGCAGGAGCTGTCCAATATAGTAGGTGGTGAGATTGACGAAGCGCACCCAACGGGGGCACTTGCGGCGGGTGTAAAAGTAGAGGGGAAGCATGAGAAGATCCGAGACGAGGAAGAGGGTAACGCCGGCACCCAATGCCCAACCATTGAGAGGGCAGCGAATACTGAGCAGCGGCGACCATGTGACGCAGGTAACGGCGACATTAAGCCCGACTGAGAACATGAGTGTGACCACCATATAGTAGAAGATGCCCGCGGGTCGGGTATGCCGACTGAAGTGAAAAGAGGGGTGCCGTGTGATGCGCAGCATGGCCAGCATGGCGATGATAGGCAGAATAAAGTGATACCACCGCATGGGGCAGAACTGGGTGAAGAACAGAAGGTAGAAAACATGCGCAATGGAGAAAAAGCCAACCCCGGCCATACCGGAAACGGAATGAGAGGCACCGGAGGGACCGTAGCGGTTATTGGCGACACCAATGGCGATATCCCCGAAGGCAGCGAGGCAGAACGCGGCAAGCAGCGGCCAATAGGTGAACATATTCATGCCGGAGTGGCGCCAGGCCAAAACAGAGATAACTACAAAAAGGATACTATTGATTGCCTTAAACAAGGTGTAGTTGTGGAACAAGCGGGGGGTGTAGGCCACGGTAAGCAGGGCAGCCAGCCAGATAATGTAGAACCCGGAAAGGATGAGAAGTGTCGTCATAGCGGGAAACTCCTTTAAGAGGGGGTGAGGGAGAGAAAAGGGGCGAAGCGCCAGGCGCCCCGCCCCCTTATTCAGGCTACTAATTCAGTTAGAATCAGGCATCCTCGAAGCCGGTGAAGGCTACGATACGAGAGATGCAGGACTCGCCGCCAACCAGTCTCCAGGGGAAGCAGCCGATTACGCAGCGCTTGTTGGAGAGCTGATCGATGTCGCCGCCCAGGCACTCAGCGTGAATGCACTCATAGGGCTGGCAGAACAGCTGGATGTGCATGGCCTGATACTGCTCGGGCCAGGGATACATCTCCTGCAGAGTCTTGCCATACTTCTCCTGCATGTACTTGTCGCACTTAGCAGCATCCATGGGGCACCAGTCACGAATCTTGGTGTTCATGGGATGGTCAGCGGAACCGCAGTCTACGCCGATCCAAGCAATCTTCTTATCCTGGCACCACTTAACGAAGCTCAGGGACGGACCGGGATGACGAACCATGTAGCGCTGCTCATCAGCCTCGGGGGAATCCCAACCATACTTATGATAACCAGTGTTGATGATGAGGATATCGCCCTCACGAACTTCAACGCGCTCCTCGATCATCTCGGGAGTGTAGATGCCGAAGTCTTCGCAGCAGGGAGCATCGGTCAGGTCAACAACGACGCCGGGACGAACCAGCTTGGTCAGCTCGAGCTGATCAACAGTACGGCCGGAAGTATCGAAATGCAGAGGGCCATCCAGGTGGGTACCAACATGGTTGGAGTGGGTGAGGATCTGGCCGTTAGCGCCATTGGAAGACAGGCGCTTAAAGAACTTCATCTGTACGGGCTCATAGGTGGGCCAGGGGGGGCAGTTTACGCCGATCGGGATAGACAGATCATAAATCTTGACATCAGACCACTTAGACATAGTGTTTTTCCTCCTAAATATTTGGTTTATGTTTGTGGGCGGGGGAGAGGGGGTTCCTCTCCCGACGCCAAAACAACTAAGTAATTATGTGAGAGAATCAGCCCTCAGCATACTTGGCTACAAAAGCCTCGATGGCCTGCTCAAAGCACTCCATGGGAGGATGAACAACGCCAGCGCCGACCTGACCAACACCACGACGGTTGCAAGCAATACCGGTGTTGATAACGGGGCGGATACCAGTCTCGATGACCTTGCGGATATCGATACCGGTAGCGGAACCGCGGAAGCCCAGAGCGGGGATCTGATAAGCAGTGCCCTCACCCTCGGTGATCTCGTACATCTCGGTGGAGTACTTGATGGAATCGGCAACGGTGCCGCCTACGAACTTAACAATAGCGGGAGCAGCAGCCATGCAGAAACCGCCGATGCCGGTGGTCTCGGTGATGCAGCTATCGCCCACATCGCGGTTAGCGTCAGCCTCGGTGAAGCCGGGGAAGTAGAGGCCCTCGACCTTCTCGGAGGTGTAGTGGAACCACTGACCGGGCAGACCGGCTACGCGAACACCAAACTCGGTACCATTGCGGCACATGGTGTAAACCAGGGAGCAGTACTCGATACCCTCGATGGCATCCATGGTGCACTTGCAGGCGGGCATGGTGAGGTTCAGCCAGGTGTGGTCGTTGGAGTTAAGGAACTCGAGAGCGCGAACCTTGACATCCTGATCGAAGTGAGTCTTAACGATGGCGGGAGCCAGCTCACGGATCAGCAGGGAAGTACCGGCGCGGTTACGGTTGTGGCCGTCATCGCCCATCTGCAGCTCCTGAGCGATGAGGACCTTCAGGTCGATCTCGCCACGGATCTCCAGAGCTTCCTTAATGACAGGATAGAACTCATTGCGCAGCCAGTGCAGACGGGTGATAACGGTATCATCATAAGCACCGAAACGCAGAACCTTGCCCAGACCCTCATTGAAGGTGCAGTAAGCCATGTTGCCATGAGCCTTATTGATGACCTTCCAAACGGGCATGGAATAGGAAACGATACCGCACATGGGGCCTACGGCATTGTGATGGTGGCAAGGATCGAAGGTGATCTCGCCGGAAGCGGCCAGCTTTTCAGCCTCTTCGGGAGTCTTGGCCAGACCCTCATAGATCAGAGCGCCGATAACAGCACCCTTGGTGGGGTCGCACATGTTCTCCCAGGTTACGGGAGGGCCGGAGTGCAGAATGGTCTTTTTGGTCATACCGGGAATGTCTTCGCCGGCAGTGCCAACGCCGATCAGGGTAGGCTGAGCGCCCAGAATGATCTTCAGGGCTTCGGCATTAGCGGCATTGATTTTCTCGCCCAATGTCATTGTTTTTTCCTCCTAAATAAATTATTTAGAAAAATCACCTTCCCGCAGCGCGGGAGTGGGTAATTACTTCAACATACCGAGCATACCGGCCAGTTTCTTGTTGCCGCCGGCTACGGGTTTCCAGTCAACATGGATGACCTCGATATCCTGGGTGCCCGCTTCTTTCTGAGAGAGCATATCCTGGTAGAAGGTCTCTACGCCGATATTGACCATGTGGAGCTTTTCTCCGAACAGTTTATTGATCTGATGCATTAATACTTACCTCCATTCAGCTTATCCAGCATATGGTGTACCAGATAGGTGGACTGAGCGTTGGAGCGAACAACGATAGCGCCGGCAGCTTCCAGCTGCTTGCGGGTCTCGGTCAAGTTCTGGGGGTCGCCCTCGGTACCTACGATAGAGCAGATAGCGGAGATGTAACGGCCCTCGCTCGCAGCGATCTCCTTGGCCTTGGCAATGGCAGCGGAGAGCTCCTCGGCGGGGTTGGCATTGGAGCCATAGCCGATAACGCAGTCGCACTGCAGAATAGCCAGGGTGGGATCATGAGCATCACGCAGGATACGCTCGCAACGCAGGGTCAGGTCGATCATCGGATGGGGTTTACCCTCGGTGAACTCGTCCTCACCAAAGTCGATGCAGGTGTTCTCCTTGTACTCAGCGGTCAGGGGATTCTCGATTTTATCCTCGGGCTTGAGGGGGATATTGGAATAGATGTGGCCCAGCTTGCCGATGGAGAGCTTCATGGACTCATCCGCCAGGGTGCCGCCGGAGAAGAAACCACGATAGTACTTCTGGGTGGGAGCCATCTTGGAGGTCTCGCGTTCGATGAGAGCTTCCAGCTCAGCCTTAGGCATATCGATATCCAACATATCAGCGGGAACGGGCTCGCCCTTGGAGAGAGCAACAGCCTTGCGGGCAGCGTCTTCCAGGTTGTAGGCAGCGGTCAGACCGTACTCCTTGGGAAGGTTGGGATCGCCACCGATGAAGTCTACGACTACGGGCTTGATGTGGTCGTTGCACTCCTTAGCGATGGCCAGGATCTCCTTGGCAACATGATCCGCGGGCGGCTTGGAGAGCATGATGATGACCTTGGTATCAGGGTCAGCGATGAGGGCGTTGAGGCACTGCTTGAACATCAGGCCGCCGATCTCCGCCTTCAGGTCACGGCCGCCGGTGCCCAGAGCCTGGGTGATGCCGGAACCGAGCTGATCGATGAGGATGGTGAGCTCCTGAGTACCGGTACCGGAAGCGCCGCAGATACCGATCGGGCCCTTATGGATGACATTGGCGAAAGCCAGGGGCAGACCGTTAACAACAGCAGTACCGCAGTCGGGGCCCATCATGAGCAGCTCCTTGGAAACGGCGTACTCTTTGAGCTTCTTCTCTTCTTCCATCGAAACATTATCGCTGAACAGCATAACATTGATGTTCTTGTCGAGAGCGTCCTTGGCAACATCGTAAGCATGACGGCCGGGAACAGAGATGAGCGCCAGGTTGATCTTGGGATCAGCCTTGAGGGCGGAAGTGAGGGTGGGGGGATAGTACGCAGCGCTGCGGCTCTCCTCCTTCTTATTCAGCTGCTCCTCCAGAGCTTTGAGAGCAGCAGCCTCGGCTTCTTCGTTTTCGCAATCCAGCGCTACGAAGAAATCGTTGGGGGTGATGGCTTCCAGCTCGGGGCTGGAAAGACCGGTTACCTTGGCAATGTCAAGGTTCAGATCGGTGCCCATGCCGACCAGAGCTTCCTTTACGCCCGGGACCTTCTTCAGCTCTTTGGAGATGATCATCAGGGTAATGGAGTCGTAGTAGGTGTTGGGTTTGATTTGCAGACTAACCAATGCCGTTTCCTCCTAATTTGGATAATTTTTTTGTCCGAAATATATACCGGTCAGGATATCTGTACCGGATGTTTCGCCAAAGGCGATAACATTCATCGCAGCAGACGGTAGCCGCAGCGATAGGACACTGGAATAAAGGGTTCGGATGAGAGTGAGCACATCCGAGGAGAGCTGCCCGGCGGCAGCCTGCCGCAGAAATGCGGCACTGATGAGATTGGTGCGGGGGGCAGCTCGTTCGGCCATAGCGGCGGTAAGGGGCAGCCATTCATTTTGTTCCCCGCGGGCAATGGCCGAAGCCAGTACCGACGCCATGACTCCGCAAAGGAAGTCATCGGCGGAGGGGGTGAGCCCAATGCCGCAGCCGGCGATGGAATAGGCAGCCTCAGCGGCGGCTTCGGCATCCTTCTGCCGCAGGGCGGCGAATAGAGCGGGGATGCGCTCTGCCGCATAGCGGACATAGAGGTTATCGGGCAGGGGAGAGGGGTCGTCCTCCAAAATAGTAAACAGAGGAGCGAAGCCTTCCGGCTTGCCGTTGGAAAGGATGATCTCCCGCAGGGCCTGCGGAGCCGCCGGGTGGGGCAGCTGCAGGGGAAGCAACGGAGAGAAAAGCGAAAGGGAAGTGACGGCCGCCCGGTGAAGCTCGATGGTGTGGCCGCTGTGGGGGAAGGTGATGCGCTCCCGCGAAAGGAGAGCGGGTTCCCCGGCGGCAACGGACGGAATAGAACCGCCAAGCCGTACGGCACAGGGATAAAGCGGACGGGTATCATCCAGCAGAGTGACCAGTTGCCCCTGATACAGCAGATTGGCCGAGGTATGGAACACCGAATGAACGGTGGCCTCCGCGGGGTGCTGCGGCAGCAGGGCCAGCAGCTGGGCCGAGATGGCCTCAGCGGTGGAAGTTGACTTCATAGATCTTAAGGGCGATCTGCAGATTCAGCATCTGGTCGGCGTTATCAAAGCTGACATGGGCCAGCTCCTTGATGCGCTGGATGCGGTAGGCCACAGTATTGTAGTGGACCCCCATTTCTTCTGCCAGACGCTTGAGATTACCGCCGCACTTGAAGTAAAGCGAAAGGGTATGTACCAGCTCGGAATCGCGGTCGTGGTCGTAATCCACCAGCACCTTGAGCGTTTCATTGTAGAAGATGATGAGCTCCGGGCGGAGATTTTCGTAGGAAAGGAAGCGATAAACGCCGAGCTTTTCAAAGTAGTGGACACGGGAATTATCAATGTTCCAGCAGGCAGCCGCGCGGCGGGCTTCATTAAAGCTCTTCCACAGGCTGGTGGCATCAGCATAGCTGCGGCCGACGCCGATAGACGCCATGGCGAGAATCCCCTCCGCCTCTAAAGAGGAAAGTGCGGTATCGATGAACGCCTGCAGCAGCCGGCGGTATTCTTCATCTTCCCGCAGGGGGGATTCAAAGACCAGCACGATGCTGTCACACTTATTGACGAACAGAACCTTGATGCTGCTATCGCGGCTGATGCGCCGCAGGATATTGACAATGCTGTTGTTGGTTTTGTAAAGGGAGCTATTGCCGATGGTGGAGCTGCCGGAAAGGACCCGAATGACCGCCACACGGTGCTCAGCATCCACATCGAAATCGAAGTACTCGGCATTGGCCAGCGACTTGCGCTGCCGTTCCTCATCGTGAACCAAAAGGTCATCAAGAAAGGTGGCCTTGTGATTGTTTTCCATCTCGTACATCGAGATCTTTTTGATCATATCCAGCGCGATGAGGGAAGTAGAAGCTTCCAGAACGGCCAGGTCTACGCCGGTGATCTCGCGGTTGTCCTCCCAGATGTAGATACTGCCGTATTTTTTCTTATCGCTGTAAATGGGGATGATGATCTTATTGCAGATGAGGCCATCAATGCTATCGACCTCACGGCTGCTCATCAGGGAGACAGTCTCTTTGCTGGAGGAGCCGGAACGGACGAGATTTTCCATCCGACGCGAAATGCTTTCACGGCGCTGCTCGCTGCAGGCCAGCACAAAAGAAGAAAAGAAGTCATTGTAAATGGCGACGCTGTTGCCAAAACGGTCAAAGAGCGTCTGTACGATGGACTGCAGGTTGCCGCCGCCCAGCATGGTAGCGGTCAGCGCCTTTTGCAGCTCGTAGATATCCCCCAGGGTCTGTGCCTGATTATTGACGATGGTGGTCATGATGGGGGTGATGATCTGGGAGAAAGAGATGCTGTTGGGGATCTCGAACAGCGGGAAGCTCAGCTCATTGCAGAGATCGAGGATGTTCTGCGGCATCTCATTGATATAGCTGTTGAACTTCAAGCCAAGGCCTACCACGCCGTGTTCCTTCAGCTGAGGGACCAGCTGCATAAGTTGGGGGATATTCTCCCGGATGGCGTAGGCGGTGGAAACCAGCAGCTCACCGCCGGTCACAGCACTGACGATGTTGGGATCGACCATGACGCTGACCGAGGTAACGATCTGATCGGTGCCGGAAGCACCGGCCAGCAGGCGGGCATCATGCAGGATATCCATGCGGAGAATAGAGTTCATCGAGATGCCGTAATTGGTATCCATGCGTGTCGCCCCCTTTGCGGTTCCGCCTCGGCGGAAATAATGGAAACAGGGAGCAGCTGTTTACTACTTACCCATGTTCTTTCTAATAGCTATTCTACTATTAAATAATATAAAATGCAATAGGTGTTGTGGAATTTTTACATTGTAGAAAATTTGATTCCTTTTTGATGAATTTTGACATATATATTTTGCACAATAAAAAACTATATAAATGGTGCAATACACACAAAATAATAATGGCATGGAAAATATATCAAAAATGTTGCAAAAATGCGGCGCTATTGCATTGTGATAAACACACAAAACAATAGCGCCGCATTAGGCATTATGCTGTGAGAGTTTTTAGCCGAGAGTGAACAGCAGGTCGCCGGTATTGATGGCGGAGCCGGCTGCAACGGCAATGGAGGCGATGCGGCCGCCCTCGGGAGCGACGACTTCGTTCTCCATCTTCATGGACTCAACGATCATGACGACCTCGCCGGCCGTAACGGTATCACCGGTATTCTTGCACAGACGCAGAACGGTGCCGGGCAGGGGGGAGGTGACATTGGCGGGGCCGCCGGCTGCGGGGGCCGCGGCAGGGGGCGGCGCGGGGGGGGGGGCAGCTGCGGGTGCCGCTACGGGAGCGGAGGCGGAGGTGCCGACGACCTCTACCTCAGCATCATAAGTTTTTCCATTTATTTTTATCAGGAATCTTTTCATCGATTTGTCCTCCATCAGAAATTAGTAAGGTGGGTCTCCAGGGAGAATCCTCACGCAGGGAAAGGATGCGTACCTGTTCCGGCGCGCAGCCCATCATAGCGGCAATGGCGGCGATGACTGCTGCGATCTCATCCTCATCCTCCTGCGGGGCGGCAGGAACTGCGGCCACAGGGGCCGGGGCAGGCGCGGGAGCGGCCTTTTTGCCAAAGAGCGCTTTTCCCAGCAGCAGCCCGACCAGCAGAGCAATGGCAATATACAGATACATCATATTATTCACGCTCCTTTTGATTAGAGCGGAACATTGCCGTGTTTCTTTCTGGGAGCTTCCACGACCTTGCCATCGAGCATCTCCATGGCGGCGATGATCATCTGACGGGAGGTGGAGGGGATAATGACATCATCCACCATGCCGCGCTCGGCAGCCTTGTAGGGGTTATTGAACTCGCGCTTGTACTCATCGATCAGCTCAGCGCGCTCCTCGGGAGTGGCCTTACGGAAGATGATGTTGGCGGCACCCTCGGCGCCCATAACGGCGATCTCAGCGGTGGGCCAGGCGTATACGATATCGGAACCCAGGTCCTTGCAGCACATGGCCAGGTAAGCGCCGCCGTAGGCCTTACGCAGGATCATGGTAACCTTCGGAACGGTGGCTTCGCAGTAGGCATAGATGACCTTGGCGCCGTGGCGGATGATACCACCGTGCTCCTGGGTGGAACCGGGCAGGAAGCCGGGAACATCTACCAGGGTGAGCAGCGGAATGCCGAAGGCATCGCAGGTACGGATAAAGCGTGCAGCCTTATCGGAGCAGTTGATATCCATGCAGCCGGCCATGGCCTTGGGCTGGTTGGCGATAATACCAACGGAGCGGCCATTGAAGCGGGCAAAGCAGGTAATCATATTGGGGGCATACATGCCCATGTAGTCCATGTACTCGCCGCCATCGGTGATGGCCTTGATGACATCGTACATATCATACGCCTTGTTGGGATTATCAGGGATGATGGTATCCAGCTGATCGGCAATGCGGTTGGGATCGTCACCATTGAAGATGGTGGGAGCGGCATCACGGAAGTTGGAGGGCAGGTAGCTCAGCAGACGACGGATCTGGTTGATGCAATCGGTATCATCGGAGGCCATGAAGTGCGCAACGCCGCTGACACGGTTGTGGGTCATAGCACCGCCCAGCTTTTCAGCATCGATCTGCTCGCCGGTAACGGATTTGATAACATCGGGGCCGGTAATGAACATCTTGCCGGTCTTATTCACCTGGAAGATGAAATCGGTAAGGGCAGGGGAATAAACGGCGCCACCGGCGCAGGGGCCCATGATGGCGGTGATCTGCGGAACAACGCCGGAGGCAGCGGTATTGCGGAAGAAGATCTTGCCGTAGCCTTCCAGACCGTCCAGACCTTCCTGGATGCGGGCACCGCCGGAATCATTCATGCCGACTACGGGAGCGCCGACCTTGCGGGCATTCTCAAGGATCTTGCAGATCTTATTGGCCTGAACTTCGCCCATGGAGCCGCCGACAACGGTAAAATCCTGGGCATAAGCGTAGACGATGCGGCCGTCTACCTTGCCGTAGCCGCCAACAACACCATCACCGGGGAAGTGCTGCTTTTCCTGGCCAAAGTAGTAGCAGCGATGGACAACGAAGGCATCAATCTCAACAAAGGTGTTGGGATCGAACAGGGTCTCGAGACGCTCACGAGCGGTCATTTTGCCCTGCTCATGCTGCTTTTCGATACGCGCCTGGCCGCCACCGAGAGCGATTGAACCTTTGCGTTCAATCAGGTCTTCAAGTTTGGTCATAGTTTTATCCTTCTTTCAGAGAGTATATGGGTTGCCGCTTGCCGGAGGAGCGTCTCCGGCAAGCGGGACTTGCACAAAAAACTTAGTGGAACTTTTCGACATACTCGTCGGCCTTGGTCTCTTCCCAGCCCAGCATATTCACCAGAATATCGCGGGTGGAATCGCCCAGGGCGGGAGCGGGGTGATGGTCGGCATCGGCCTCGACGGAAGCCATCTTCACCGGGTTGCCGGCGATCTTGACCTTGCCCATGCCTGGCTGGTCTACCTCGATGAGCATGTTGCGGGCCGCGACCTGCGGATCGGTAAACAGCTTATCTACGGTATTGATGCCGGTGCAGGGCACGCCGGCCTTTTCCAGAATATCCAGCCACTCAGCGGTGGTCTTGGTACGGGTCTTTTCAGTCAGCAGGTCACCAATGAGCTTGAGGTTCTGGTTGCGGTGCATATTGGTGTCGAAGCGGGGATCATCGATCAGTTCGGGGCAGCCCAGCGCGTTGCAGAAGGCCGCGTACAGGCGGTTATTGCCGCAGGCGGCGATGACATAGTTATCCTTGGTTTCAAATGCCTGGAAGGGAGTAACGGTGGGGTGAACAGCACCCAGAGGGCCGGCCACGACGCCGGTAGCGGAATACTTGATGATGGCGTTTTCCAGGATGGCGAGCTGGCAATCCAGCATACCCACATCCACCATATCGCCTTCGCCGGTGATGGCGCGCTTATACAGGGCGGTAACGGCACCAAAAGCACCAAAGATACCGGCAATGATATCGCCGATAGAAGCGCCGACGCGGACAGGCTTTCCGCCGGGCTCGCCGGTGATGCTCATTACGCCGCCCATGGCCTGCACTACCATATCGTAGGCGGGACGGGGAGCATAGGGGCCGGTCTGGCCAAAGCCGGAGATAGCTACATAGATGAGCTTGGGGTTGACTTTCTTGAGCTCCTCATAGCCCAGACCCATGCGGTTCATGGCACCGGCCTTCAGGTTTTCCACCACGATATCGACATGCTTCACCAGATCCTTGAACATCTCAACGCCCTCGGGATCCTTGGTGTTGCAGACGACGCTCTTTTTGCCGTGGTTTACACTGACAAAATAGCCGCTCTGGCCATTGACAAACGGGCCGTAGCCGCGGCTGTCATCGCCGGTACCTGGTTTCTCCACCTTGATGACCTCGGCGCCCATGTTGCCGAGCATCATGGAGCAGTAGGGGCCTGCCAGCGCATTGGTAAAATCCAGTACACGGATGCCTTCCAAAGGTTTTTTGGACATAAGTAAAGACCTCCCAAAATGATGTAGGTAAGCACCGTCCGCAGCGGTAGGGAAGCGGGGCGGTGCCCATGACAAATAAAGCAGGCTGCAAGGCCGGAGTGTGAAAAGGCCGCAGTTCCCCTACTCTATTTGTTATTTATCTACATTATAAAGGAAAGCAGAATAAAAGTAAATGGCGGAAGAGCTTTTTTGCCGCCAAGAAAGCAATAAATTTTTTGGTGAATTTTCATAGAAAAATGAAAATTATCGAAATAAAGTGAGTTAATAATTTAACAGGTATTAGGATATATGAACAAGAGCATAAGAACATTTTCGTTCATCTTATCAAAAGTGAACGAATCCCGCCGAACGGCGTTCTGACAAAAATCACGGACAGTTTTTTATTTTATTGTGTAGTATTTACAAGGTGCTATATTCCATTTTTCACAAATTAGAGGGCCGGAATTAGGCAGAATATCAAAATCGATCAAAAGGAATTGAATTGACAGGCCTCCAATATTATAATGTAGATGCTGTATAAGTGTTACTCTGCATAAAACCAATCAAAAAGGAGTGCTTACATTGAAGGAATTTAACTATTTCGCTCCGGGTTCTGTGGAAGAAGCTCTCGAACTGATGAAAGAGTACGAAGGTAAGTATACCATCCTGAATGGTGGTACCGATGTAATGATTCGTCTGCGCGAGCGCCTCATTAACCCGGAAGCCGTGATCGACATCAAGCGTATTCCCGGCTTGAAGGAGATCACTTTCTCCAAGAAGGACGGCCTGTACATTGGCGCATGCGTTACCTGCAAGGAGATCTCCGAAAGTGAGATCGTGAAGGAGAATTACCCCTTCTACGCTCAGGCGGCTTCCGTTCTGGGTTCCCAGCTGGTACGCGGCCGCGCTACCAGTGTCGGCAATGTCATCAACGCTTCTCCTCTGGCGGATACCGTCACTCCTCTCGTTGCCTGCGACGCCAAGCTGGTCGTAGTAGGTCCCGAGGGTCAGCGTGAGGTCTCCCTGGTGAGCTGGGCTGGCGAAAGCCAGGAAGAGAGAATCGCCCGCGGCGCATTCTTCATCTTCGTGCGTAAGGTCGGCCTCAAGCCCGGCGAGATGGCCATCGGCCTCAAGATCCCCTATGTGGAAGGCCAGAAGGCTGTATTCACCAAGTTTGACCGCCGTAAGGAGGTAGACCTTTCTACCGTTTGTGCTACAGTTGGTAAGTTTGGTGAGGACTACCGCGTAGCCATCGGCTCCTGCGCTCCTACCCCCATTCGTCTGCCCAAGACCGAGGCCCTGCTGAAAGGCAAGAAGCTGACCCCCGAGCTCATCGGTGAGGCAGCGGAGCTTGCCGGCAGCGAGGTTTCTCCCATCAGCGACGTCCGTGCTTCCGCCGAGTACCGCATCAGCCTGGTAAAGGTTGCTGTACGCAGAAGCCTGGCCGAGCTTTCTGTATGAGAAAGGAGCGTGCCGAAAAATGAAAACTTATCATGTTGATTTCTTTGTAAACGGCGAGGAATATGAGCTGGATGTACCGGCTAATAAGACCGCGCTGAATGTTATCCGCGATATGCTGGACCTGACCGGTGCCAAGGAAGGCTGCGGCGCCGGCGAGTGCGGTGCCTGCGCCATGATCGTTGACGGTGTACTGATCAACGGCTGCCTGATGCTGGCCCCCGAGATGGACGGCAAGCACTTCGAGACCGTTGAGGGCTTTGCCGATGAGAAGGGCAACCTCTCTCCCATCCAGCAGTCCTTTATTGACCACGCTGCCCTGCAGTGCGGCTACTGCACTCCCGGCTTCATCGTTTCCGCTACCGCTCTGCTGCGCGAAAATCCCCATCCCACCCGTGATGAGATCGTCCATTACATGTCCGGTAACCTGTGCCGCTGCACCGGCTACAAGAGAATTATCGAGGCGATTGAGGACGCTGCCGAGCGCATGAATGGAGGTGCCAAATAATGAGTAAATATATTGGCGTAAGTGTTCCGCGTGTAGACGGCGTTAAGAAAGTTACCGGCGCTGCCAAGTATGTGGGCGATATGAAATGGCCCCGTATGCTGTATGCCAAGTGCGTAAAGAGCCCCTATGCCCATGCCAAGATCCTGAGCATCGATGTTTCCGCCGCCAAGGCACTGAAGGGCGTACATGATGTAATCACCGGCGACTACTACACCAAGCGCGGCGGTCTGTACCTGGAGGATAAAAACTTCCTGGCAGTCAATACCGTTAAGTTCTGCGGTGAGCCCGTTGTTGCCGTTGCAGCCGAGACCCCGGAGATCGCCGAGGCCGCCTGCGAGCTGGTCAAGGTCGAGTACGAGCCCCTGCCCGTTATCAATAACCCCATGGAGGGTATGGCCAAGGATGCCATCCTCATCCATCCCGAGCTGCATACATATAAAGTAGTTCCCATCTTCCACCCGCAGGCTCATACCAACATCTCCCACCATCACATCATCCGTAAGGGCGATGCCGATGCGGCCTTCAAGTATGCCGAGGAGCATCCTGACGAGTACTACATCACCGAGCATGAGTACCATGTTCCCCATGTTCAGCATACCCCCATCGAGAACCACATTGCAGTAGCCCAGTACGAGCCAGACGGTAAGTGCACTGTTTGGGCTTCCTGCCAGTCCCCGTATGCGGTTCGTCAGGCGCTGTCTGCCTCCTTTGATATCCCGCTGAACAAGATGCGTATCATCTCCCCCTATGTGGGCGGCGGCTTCGGCGCCAAGGCCGGTACCACCATCGAAGGTATCATCATTCCTCTGGCCATGCACAGCAAGGGCCGTCCCGTTATGATGGAATACACCCGTGAGGAAGAGTTTGTCAACTCCTATGTTCGTCAGGGTCTGTACACCAAGATCAAGACCGCAGTTCGTAAGAGCGACGGTAAGTTCCTGGCGGTTCAGAACGACTTCTACTGGGATGGCGGCGCCTACACCGAGTACGGCGTAAACATCGTTAAGGCCTCCGGCTTTGCTTCCACCGGCCCTTATGAGTTCGACAATGTTAAGACCGACGCTTACTGCGTTTACACCAACAACCCCGTAGGCGGCCCCTACCGTGGTTTCGGTATGTGCGAGATCCACTTCGGTATCGAGCAGAACATCGATGAGGTTGCCAAGGAGATCGGCATGGATCCCATCGAGATCCGCCGTGTCAACGGTCTGGCCCCCGGCAAGTCCACCGGTACCGGCGAGATCATGAAATCCTGCGGCTTCCTGGAGGCCCTGGATCAGGTCGCTGAGGCCATTCAGTACGATAAGCCCTGCGATCCTCCCTCCGGCCCCCACAAGGTACGCGGCAAGGGCATTGCCGGCGGCTGGAAGTCCCCCTCTCAGCCCACCAACGCTGGCTCCGCTGCCATCATTCGTATGAATGAGGACGGCACCTTCTTCCTGATGACCTCCGGTCACGATATCGGCCAGGGCTCCGATACTGCCCTAACCCAGATTGCCGCCGAGGTTCTGTGCTGCGATCCCTCCAAGTTCACCATCCGCACCGGCGATACCGACCATACCCCCTATGAGTGGCAGACCGTTGCCTCCCGTATCACCTACTGCGCCGGTAATGCGATCAAGCTGGCTGCCGAGGATCTGAAGGAGAAGCTTTTGGATCTGGCTCAAATCAAGCTGGGCTACATCAAGCGTGAGCTGTACCTTGAGGACGGCTGGATCATCAACCGCAACCACCCCGAAAGCCGTATGCCCATGTCCGATCTGGCACTGGGTCTGGCGTTTGAGGACGGCTCCGGTTACGGCGGTCCCGCCATCGGCGTAGGCACTTTTACCCTGCCCAATAACATCAACTATGATCCCGCTACCGGTTATTCCCCCAAGCCCGCCGCGTTCTGGACCACCGCTGTGGCCGGCGCCGAGGTTGAGGTCGATACCGAGACCGGTATCATCGAAGTAAAGAAGATGGTAGAGAGCTGCGACCCCGGTCACATCGTCAACCCCGAGCTGTATAAGGCTCAGGTAGAGGGCGGTATGATGCAGGCTCTGGGTACTGTACTGTTCGAGGAGCTGAAGCTCAAGGATGGTAAAGTCCTCAATAAGTCCTTCGTGGACTACAAGATCCCCACCATCGATAATGCCCCCGAGACCTTCATCGCCATGGGCGTTGAGCATCCCGAGGAGACCGGCCCCTATGGCGCCCGTGGTATCGGCGAGCCTGCAATGGTTCCCGGCGCCCCCGCCATCGCCAACGCGATCTACAATGCGACCGGCTGCCGCTTCACCGAGATGCCCATCACTCCCGAGCGCATGCTGAAGGCCCTGCAGGAAAAAGCCGCTGCTGAGAAGAAGTAATTCTATCCAAAAGCGCGCGCAATAGGCACTAAAAATGCAGGCACCTGCCCTCTGTGGTGGGTGCCTGTTTCTATGTCTTTGTGGTGTATTAACATAATCTTAACAGCATAAAATATCCCTCAAGGACCGAATTATCGAACAAGTTTATTGCAAAGGGTGCAAAAATGGAGAAAATAGCAGCATATTTTAGGACATATTTAACATATCTAAAAAGGAATATGTTTATAACATTCCAAATATAATTGAAAATGATAGGGGAGATATTGGGGAGTTTCTCCAATGGGTGATGGCAAAATGCACAACATCAAAAACTGTAAATTGTGGAATACGGAAAAGTGGGGGGCGAGAGATTGAATTTTTTATGAACACACGATATAATAATGACAATGCATGAAGGAGGGTTTCGCAAGAAATCCGTGCCGATGTGTAAGTACATAAATGGGCGCACTCGGTCTTGATGCAGAGGTTCGATAGACCAAGAGAAATGGAGAATCCAAATCATTGAGGAGGCAAATTTAATGAGTACTAAAATTACCGGCATTTATGATGCTCGTAAGGAACTCGGCTGGGGCAAGACCATTATCATGGGCCTGCAGCAGTGCTTCGCCATGTTCGGCGCTACCATTCTGGTTCCCGTTCTGACCAACAGCTATGGCGAGGGTATTGTGGGCCTTTCCGCTTCCGTTACCCTGTTCTGCGCTGGTATTGCGACCCTGTGGTTCCACTTCATCACCAAGGGCAAGGTTCCCGTATTCCTGGGTTCCTCCTTTGCTTTCCTGGGCATGTATCAGGCTATTATCCCCCAGTACGGCAAAGAGTATGCGACCGGCGGCGTAGTTGCTGCTGGCGGTCTGTATGTAATTCTCGCTATCCTGATCAAGGTTCTGGGTACCAAGAGAGTTATGAAGCTGTTCCCCCCTGCGGTCTGCGGCCCGCTGATCATCCTCATCGGTATTAACCTCGCCGGCTCCGCTATTGACAACCTGTTCACCAACTGGATGCTGGGCATTGTTCCGATTCTCGTGATCATCATCTGCAACACCTGGGGCAAGGGCATGATCAAGATCATCCCCGTTCTTATCTCCCTGATCGTTTCCTACATCGTTGCCATCATCATGGGTGCTGTTGATTTCAGCGCTGTTGGTTCTGCTAACTGGGTTGGTCTTCCCAACTTCCATCTGCCCAAGTTCAATGCTGACGCTATCGTTGCCGGTCTGGCGGTTGCCGTTGCTGCAATGGTTGAGCACGTTGGCGACGTTATGGCTATCGGCGCTACCTGCGGCAAGAACTTCATTGCTGATCCCGGTCTGACCCGCACCCTGCTGGGCGACGGTATCGGTACCTCCCTGGCTGGTCTGCTCGGCGGCCCTGCCAACACCACCTACTCCGAGAACACCGGCGTAGTAGCCCTGACCCGCGTATTCGACCCCTTCGTAATGCGTATTGCTGCTGTCATGGCTATCATCCTCTCCCTGTCTCCCAAGTTTGAGGCAGTCATCAACTCCATCCCTGCTGCCATCATCGGCGGTATCTCCTTCGTACTGTACGGCATGATCGCTGCTACCGGTATCCGTACCATCGTTGAGAACCAGGTTGACTATGTTAATATGCGTAATGTTCTGATCACCGCTATCATTCTGGTATCCGGTCTGGGCTTCAACCATAAGAACATCGTCATCGGTAGTGTTGCATTCGGTGGTCTGGCCTGCGCTGCTGTGTTCGGTATCATCCTGAACGCTATCCTGCCCGGCAAGGACTATGAGTTCAAAGAGGACTAATTCAGAGTAACTGAATGAAAATCCTTTTAGAGCTAAGGGATTGGAGATCATCTAAGGGATGAACTCTACCAAATAAGACAGCTCCATTTCTCATCGTGTTTTACACAAAAGCCCCCCGTCCGCAAGGACGGGGGTGTTTTTGCATGATAGCGGGTACGGCACAGAAAAAAGGAACAGCCCGCCGGCTGCTCCTTCTCGGTTATTTTTGCTGTGCTGCAGTCAGGTCCGCCACGGTATCGATATCAAAATGCTCCTGCGGGGGCGCAGGGATGGTATGCACCAGCTCCGGGTGGGCCCGCATGACCTCCCGTCCGCCCACATCGCCATCCTGCGTCAGCAGCTCCCCATACACAGCGGCAGGGAAGATGGACGGAATGGAGAACCTGCCCTCAAAATCGCATCCCCATATGCCGCCGGGTTCCTTCTCCCATGCGTTAATCAGCCGGTGCAGGGTCTCCACGCTAAGGAAAGGCTGGTCTCCGGTGAGGAACAGGCAGCCGTCGCTCTCCCGGCAGGCGGCCAGCCCCAGCCGCAGACTGTGGCTCTGTCCCAGCACCGGCTGCGGGTTCAGCAGCACGGTAAAGCCTGCCGCTTCCGCTAGGGGAGCGGTTTCCACCGAGCAGACAGCTGCCCGCTGCATAACGGGCAGCGCTGCCGCCAGCTCCAGCGTGTGGCATAACAGTGGCTTGCCATCTAGCAGCTGCAGCAGCTTATTGGCCGCCCCAAAGCGCCGGGAAGCCCCAGCCGCCAGTACAACCAGCGAAAGATTCATTCGGCGGCCTCCGGGAAGATCTCCGCAAGATGCTCCTTGGCATAGGCCTTGCAGTCGGCCTCCCACCGGCGGTAACGCTCCAGCAGGGAACGCCCCTCGGGGGTCAGGGTGGAACCGCCGCCGCCGGCGCCGCCTACCTTGCGCTGGATCAGCGGATAGCTGAGAGCAGCCTCGCAGCTGCGCAGCATGGTCCAGGCCTTGCTGTATGCTATTTTCATTTCCATGGTGGCGGTACGGATGGACTCACAGCGGTCAATACGCTCCAGCAGCTCCGCTATGCCGGGCCCAAATACCTTCACATCGTCCATACGGATCCGCACTGAGGTGCTGGCAGTCATCTGTTTATTGCTCATGGGGAACCTCCTTTATCCTTCCTTAATATCCTTATTATGACTGATATCAATTGACTTTTCAAGTGCTGCGTGTTATTCTTTGAACAGTATATCGGTGAAAACCGGAGAGGGGGAATAAATATGGAACACCATTTGGCAATGTCGTCCTTTGGCCTAGAAAATTCCCATGTAACGGCGATCGTAGGCGGCGGCGGTAAAAGCAGCCTGATGGCTGCTCTGGGGGAAGAATACCACCGGCGGGGTGAAACGGTCATTATGACCACCACCACCCACATCCGCCCGCCCAGGGAGAATGGCTACATGGGCGATGACGCCGCGGTTTTAGGCAGCCTTTTGGCCAGCTGCCGCCTGATGACGGTAGGTACCATGAGTGAAGAAAGAAAATTCGGCCCCTCCCCGCTGCTGGAGCAGCTCCCGGAGCTTGCTGACCGTGTTATAATAGAAGCGGACGGCACCAAGGGCCTGCCGCTGAAGGTGCCCAATGACCGCGAACCGGTCATCCCGGCCTTCGCCGATGCGGTCATCGCCGTGGCGGGGCTTTCCGCGTTGGGCCGCCCGCTCGGTGAGGTGTGCCATCGCCCGGAGCTTGCAAAGCTGCGTTTTGATCTAGAACCGGACCAAATTGTAACCCCGGAGCTGATGGCGATGCTGCTTGGCTCTCCGCAGGCGCAGCGCAAGGATGTGGGCAGCCGCCCATATGCCGTTCTGCTCAACCAGGCGGATCGGGCCCGGCCGGATGAAATAGCGGCCTTGGCCACTCTTTTGTTGCAAAAAGGCGTGGAGCGGGTCGTAACCGCGGCCCTGCAGCGTCGGCCCGGAGAATACGAGGTTTGGAAGCGATAGGAGGAGAGAATATGCTGATCGCCATTAAAGGCGCGGGGGATCTCGCCACCGGCATTGCCTGCCGGCTGCACCGCTGCGGGTTTCAAATCGTCTGCACCGATATCGAAAAGCCCACCACGGTGCGCTGCACGGTGGCCTTTTCCCGTGCGGTGTACGATGGCGCCGCAACGGTGACAGGGGTCACGGCCCGCCTGGCCAAAGATGCTGCGGATGCCCGCCGCATCATCGGGGAAGGGGAGATCCCCATTCTCATTGACCCCGAATATAAAGAGGCCAAAAAGTTGGAACCGGCTGTACTGGTGGATGCCATCATTGCCAAGAAAAATATCGGAACAAAAATCACTGATGCGCCGCTGGTGGTGGGCATCGGCCCCGGCTTTACCTCCGGTGTGGATTGCCACTTCTGTGTGGAGAGCAACCGCGGGCATGATATGGGCCGCACCCTGTATGAGGGCTCGCCCGAACCGGATACCGCCACCCCTGGCAATGTGGGCGGGTTCAGCGGCGAGCGCATTATCCGCGCCACCGCCGATGGCATCTGGCACCCGGTGGTCAAGATCACCGATGTGGTGGAAAAGGGTCAGCTGGTGGCCTATGCCGGGGAGGAGCCTGTCTACGCCAATATGGGCGGCATTGTCCGCGGCATGCTGCCGGAGGGCACCTCTGTGACCAAGGGCCTCAAATCCGGCGATATTGACGCCCGGTGCAAGGTCGAAAACTGCTTCACCCCCTCCGATAAGGCCAACGCCATCGCGGGCGGTATTCTGGAGGGTGTATTGTACTATACCAAATTACTGGAGGGAAAATAAAATGCAGGGTGATATTAAAATGAGCAAACTTGCCTCCTGCGGGGGCTGCGGCGCCAAGGTAGGCGCGGGAATGCTGAGCCAGATCTTGCAGGGCATCCCCACGGTAAAGGATGAAAACCTGCTGGTGGGCTACGATACCAGCGACGACGCCGCCGTTTATAAGGTAAGCGATGATTTGGCCATTGTGCAGACGCTGGATTTCTTCCCTCCCATTGTGGATGATCCCTACATGTTCGGGCAGATCGCCGCAGCAAACGCCATCAGCGATATTTACGCCATGGGCGCCACCCCAAAGATCGCGCTCAATATCATGACCGTGACCCCGCAGATGTCCAAGGAAATGATCCACGAGGTGCTGCGCGGCGGCTACGAAAAAGCCTATGAGGCGGGCGTCATCATCGCCGGCGGCCATACCATCAATGACCAGGAGCCTAAATACGGCCTTTCCGTGACCGGCTTTGCCCGTCCCGATGAGATCCGCATGAATTGCACCCCACTGGAAGGGGATGTGCTCATCCTCACCAAACCCCTGGGCATTGGCATCACCACCACCGCCAACCGCGCCGAGCTGGCCCCGCCGGAGCTGTACCTGCGTGCCGTGAAGCAGATGGCAACCCTCAATAAATACGCCTGTGAGATCGCACAGAAATACCGTGTCCACAGCATGACCGATGTGACCGGCTTTGCCCTGATGGGCCACGCCACCGAAATGGCCCGCGGCAGCGACTTAACCATCGTCATCGATAGCACCAAGGTGCCGGTACTGCCCGGGGTACAGCCCCTGGCCGAAATGGGCCTCATCCCGGAGGGCGCCTACCGCAACCGTCAGTTTGCCGGGCCTACCGCCCGCTTCGCCGAAAGCGTCCCGCTGTATCTGCAGGATATCCTGTACGATCCGCAGACCTCCGGCGGCCTGCTCATCGCCGTGGATGCGCGCGATGCCGAAAAGCTGCTGGCAGAGCTCCTGCAGTGCGAAAATGTACCGGGCGCTGCCATCATCGGCTGCGTGGAGCAGTACCAGGATTGTTCCATCTATGTAAAATAAGCAAAAAATCCGGAGCCCCTGCGAAGGGAGGCCCCGGATTTTATTATAGCGGAAAGCCCGCAAAAAGGCGCCCCGCAGGGCACCGCTCTGCGAGCGGTGGGACGGGCTTCGCCCGTCCCGGCGGCTCCGCCGCCGCCCCTGCGGGGCGCCCATTGCCTTTCGAAAACCTTACGCCAGGTCATGGATCGCCCGGATGGCAGCATCCACTTCCTCCTCGGTGGTGGTATACCCAATGGAAAAGCGCACCGTCCCTTCCGGATAGGTCCCCAGCGTCTTATGCGCCAGCGGGGCACAGTGCAGCCCGCATCGCGTCAGGATGCCATACTGCTCCTCCAGCTGGAACGCCACCTCGGCGTTATCCTGCCGCAAAAAGTCCACCGAGATCACGCCTACCCGCCCCTTGGCATCGGCCGGGCCGGGGATACGGATATGTTCATTCCCGCGCAGCCCGCTGAGGAATCGTTCGGTCAGCGCCATCTCCCGCCGGTGCAGGGCATCCAGCCCCACCTCCTGCAGGTAGCGCAGCGCCACCCCCAGCCCCATAATGCCGGGTAGGTTGGGGGTCCCTGCCTCGTAGCGGTCGGGCAGGGTAGGGGGCATCTCCAGCGAGGCCGACATGCTGCCGGTCCCCCCCGCGATCAGCGGCGTCAGCGCCTTGTTCATCTCCTCGTTCATCACAAAGCCGCCAATGCCGGAAGGCCCCAGCAGCCCCTTGTGCCCGGTAAAGCACAGGGCGTCTATCTGCAATTTTTGCATATCAAAGGCAAAATGCCCGGCTGCTTGGGCGCTGTCCACCGCCAAAAGCACCCCGTGCCGCCGGCAGATGGCTCCGATCTCTCCCATGGGCTGAATGGTCCCGCTGACATTGCTGGCGTATTGCATCACCACCAGCCGGGTTTTAGGGGTGATAAGCTTCTCGAATTCCTCCAGCCGCAGCACACCGTCCTCATCGCACGGGGCAATGGAAACCGCCACGCCCGCCGCCTCCAGCTGTGTGGCCGGGCGCGCCACCGCGTTGTGCTCCATCCCGCTGATGATAAGATGATCACCGGGGTGCAGCGCCCCCTTCATGATCATATTCAGGCTCATGGTCACGCCGCTGGTAAAGATTGCATAGCTGGGGTCCTCCCCGGCGCCGAACAGCCGGCATAGGTCCTCCCGTACCGTCAGGGTGGAAAGCGCCGCCTCCGCGGTGGCCCGGTAGCTGGAGCGGTTGACATTGACGCCCACCTTCTCGATGTAATCCTTCATGGCCTGGCCAACCCCCGGTGCCTTGGGGAAGCTGGTCGCGCCGTTATCCAGATAGATTTGTTTCATAGAGGCCTCCGTTCTCCTTTTGCGGGAATAGTGTATCCGCAGTTATTGTACCACTCCCCACCGGCAAAAACAAGTAGAGTACTTCCGCATTCTATGCGGCATGGCCCATCCGGGTGCCGGGCAGGGCAGCGGGGCACTTTTTGCATAGTATGGTATGGGGCACAGCCCCAATATGCCCAAAGGGGGCAGTACCATGGAGTATCTCGCGACCTTCCCCAACCAGCTGCAGGCGATGGAATACGCACGGGCCCTTACCCGCAGCGGCATCCCCAGCCGGATGATGCCCCGCCCCCGCGCGCTGGAGGCCAGCTGCGGCACGGCGGTGCGGTTTTCCAGCCGGCAGCCGGTGGATATCCTGCTGACGCTGGCCCCGGTCAAAACGCTGTATCGGGTGGAGCAGGGCAGCTACTGGCCGGTCGGCTAAAAAACAAAAGGGCGGCGTCTATCCGGCAAACAGAGGGGCGTCGCCCTTAGTGGGCTTGCCATGTGGGTGAAAAGCGGCTATACTTAGGAAGAATCCGACACGATTCTCCCCAAATTCTTATGGTACAATGAAAAAACACTCCACGGCTGGTGGATGGCCGCAGGGGAAAGGATAAAAAATGCAAGGATTTCTGCTCTCCATCCGGGTCGTGACCCCCATCCTGCTGATGCTGTGCGTCGGTATGCTGGTACGGCGGCTGGGCTGGGTGGATGAAAAAACGCTGAATGTCATGGACCGTCTGGGCTTTAAGCTGCTGTTGCCTACCCAGCTCTTTTACAGCCTGTACCGCGCGGAGTGGGATGTCTCGGTCTACGGCAAGCCGCTTTTGGCCTCCATCGTCATTATCCTCATCATATTGGCGCTGGCATTGCTCATTTTCGGCCGGCTGGAGCCCGACCCCAAGCGCCGCGGCCCGGTCATCCAGTGCGAGATCCGTGTGAACTTCGTCATCTTTGGCATGGCCATCATCGCCTCCCTGTACGGCAGCGAAAATACCGGTCTTATCGCCATTATGGCGGCCATCATCATCCCGCTCACCAGCACCATCTCCGCTATCCTGTTCGAGGTATACCGCGGCGGCCGGGTAAAGCCCACTATGCTGCTGCTCAATATCATCAAAAACCCCTACCTCATCGGCGCGGCGCTGGGGCTCATCTTCCTGCTGCTGCGCATCCCGCTGCCCCAGCCGGTGGAAAAAACGGTCAGCGATATCGGCGGCATGGCCACCCCTTATTGCCTTATTGTGCTGGGCGGCAATATCCACCTTTCCCGCTTCGGCGATTACGGCCGTTCTCTGTGGCTGGCGGTGCTGGGTAAAAGCGTCATCATCCCACTTGTGTTCATTCCACTGGTGGTGTTGGCTGGCTTCCGCAGGGATGCCCTGGCGGCATTGGCAGTTATGCTGGCCTGCCCCACGGCGGTCTCCGGTTATACTTTGGCCAACCAGTGCGGCGCCGATGGCGAGCTGGCGGCGCAGCTCATTGTGGTCACCACACTCTTTTCAGTCGTCACCATGTTCCTCACCATCTGGGTTCTTACCTCCATGGCGTTGATATGACAAAAGCAAGAAAAACGGACCTATCCGCTTTGGGATAAGTCCGTTTTTTGCTGTAAATGGAAGGAGTGAACCTGTAAGCCGAGTTCTGTCTGGGACAACAATCTATCTAGGCCTGCTGTTGCCAGCAGGCTCCAGCCACTCTTTTGGGGATCGGGACGGGCAGCCCCCTGTGATCCCGCTTGGTGTTGCTCCGGATAGGGTTTACATAGCCTTTGGGTCACCCCAAAGCTGGTGAGCTCTTACCTCGCCTTTCCACCCTTACCCCTTGCGGGGCGGTATCTCTCTGTTGCACTTTCCCGGGCGTCGCCGCCGGCTGCCGTTAGCAGTTATCCTGCCCTGTGGAGCTCGGACTTTCCTCATGCGGGGCCTTTCGGACACCCGCCCGCTGTTGTCCAGCTCACTCCTTCGGTAAATCAGTATATCACAGCCAAAACGCACAAATCAAGTTTTGTCGGCAAGTTTATCCCTGACCTGCGGAAAAATGTTTCACTTGCCGTGCGTATCTGCCAACTGTGGAACGATCGCCACGCTCCTTTTCGGCGTCCGGGAGATTCGGCCCCCATTCCATTTTCCGGTTAGAATCCCCTCATCCGCCTTGCATACCTTTCGGTCACAGGTCAGCAGGTCATTATACTAGCACCGCTGCTTTTCCATGGGCACTCTGCAATCTGTCTATCTCCCGGCGAGGATATCCCGCCCGGCTAAATCAAGCTTTCTCCGCCAGCTTTCCATTCACCGCCCGGAAAATCGCCTCATTCGCCTTACATACCTTGCGGTCATAGGTCAGCAGGCCGTTGCGCTCGCCCTCCACATCACTCACTTGGGTGTAGACGGCCGCGGCCAGCCCCCTCTCCTTGGCGGGGATGATCTGCTCCTCCATCAGCTTTTGGAACGCTCGGTTAAATTCCGTCGGGTCAGCAATCTTCTTGTAGCCGAATTCTGCTCCCTCGCCCCAGCAGTGGCCGGGCACAGCGCAGTTGTAGCCGCCGTATTCCGTCAGGCAGATGGGCCGCTGCTCCTTGGGCGGCTGTTTGTGGTGATACGGCCGGAAATACCAGTGAATACTTTTGATGTCCCCGCCGCCTTGATCGTACCAGCCGCTGGCGTGGTCGATCGGCCGGGTATCATCCCGCTTTCGGATAAACTCCGCAGCTTTCAGGGCGTCAAACTGCCCCCAGCCCTCGTTAAAGGGTACCCACAGCGCCAAACTCACGGTATTGTACAGCAGGTCTATCATCTGTCCCAGCTCCTCGTAGTAGTGGGTGCGCCCCGCTTCATCGCTCCGGGAAAAATAGCGGTAGCGGTCGTCCTTGACCCGCAGCCCCAGGTTGGAGAATACATAGATAGACAGCGGGGAATAGCTCTCGCCGCCGTTCATCATATCCTGCCATACCAGCATCCCCAGCCGGTCACAGTGGTAGTACCAGCGCAGCGGCTCCACCTTGATGTGCTTGCGCAGCATATTAAAGCCCAGCCGCTTCATTTCAGCAATGTCATGGATCAGCGCCTCATCGCTGGGGGCGGTGTAGTAGCCGTCGCTCCAGTAGCCCTGGTCCAGCAGTCCGTTCTGGAAATAGGGCTTTCCATTCAGCAGCAGCCGCGGCAGCCCCTTTTCGTCCTTCCCAATGCCGAAGGCCCGCATCCCGAAGTAGCTTTCCACCTTATCGCCGCCCGCCAGGGTGATGGCAGCATCGTAGAGGAACGGCTCCTCCGGGCTCCACAGGCGCAGTTCCTCCGCCGGGATGGTAAGCGTGCTCTCTCCATTTTCGTCGGTTTGCCCTTCGGCAATGATGCCCCCATCCCTGCAAATCGTGACAGCGGCCATGGCAGGGTCATCCGCCTCCAGCCGAATGTGGACCGCATTTTCCTCCGGCTTTGGGGTAATGCGCAGGGACCGCAGATAATTTTCCGGTACGCATTCCATCCACACCGTCTGCCAAATGCCAGACTGCGGCGTGTACCAGATGCCGGTGTTTTTCAGCCGCTGCTTGCCGCGGGAAAGGGAACCGGTATCGGTGGGGTCGGTGACACGAAGCTCCAGCGTAAAGGCATCGCCCTCAATAAGCTCGGTCACATCCAGGGCAAAGGGCAGGTAGCCCCCGGTGTGACTGCCCGCTTCCTGGCCGTTGACCCACACGGTGCAGCACTGGTCCACCGCCCCGAAATGCAGGAGCAGCCGGCCGCCCCGGAAAAAGCCCTCCGGCAGGGTGACGCTGCGGCGGTACCACAGGTACTCATCCGGCTGCAAGATGTGTCCCACCCCGGAAAGCGGGGTCTCCGGCGAAAAGGGCACCACGATCTCCCCCTGCATGGCAGCGGGCTTTTCGGCCGTTTTGGTAATGGCATATTCCCATATGCCGTTCAGGTTCAGGTAGCTGTTTCTCCTCAGCTGGGGGCGGGGGTATTCCGGCAGCGGGTGCTCCCGGTCAAGTGCCTCTCCCCAGGGTGTCAGCATGGCTTCGGTCATGGCAGTTCCGCCTTTCTGTCTTGGTTTCAGCAGGGTGCGGGGGCCGCCCCGCAGGGCACCGCCCTCCGGGCGGTGTGACATGCTTCGCCCGTCCCGGCGGCTGCGCCGCCGCCCCTGCGGGGCGACTTTCCCGTGCACCTGCCCTTTTCAAAAAAATCTCCGTTTCACCGGTCTTTCCTGTGCCGCACCTGGCCAGTGAATGTGGCCGTTCCGCCCCAGCCGGTTTTCCCGGCGAGCAATATTCATTGACTCTCTCGTTGCAGAACCCAACCAGTGGACAATCTTACTCGGATAGCCTCTCCACTTTGGAAGACTTTCCCGGTGAAAGATGTTTTTTAGGCTTTGTAGCCGACCAAAGGCCTCTTATCTTGTCCGAATGGTTGCTTTAATGGGACAGTTTTTCCAGTGAGTAATGCTCATCGGTCCTCCCAGTGCTGCACCCGGCCGATGGCCTTATCCCAGCCGCGCAGATTGCGTTCCCGGATCTCCTCACTCATCTGCGGGGTGTACAGCTTATCCAGCGTCCACTGCTCCCGGATCTCGTCCAGGTCGTTCCACACACCGGTGGCAAGGCCCGCCAGATAAGCGGCGCCCAGTGCCGTCGTTTCCCTTATCATCGGCCGGCGGATGGTGGTATGGATGATGTCGCTTTGGAACTGCATCAGGAAGTTATTGGCGGAAGCGCCGCCATCCACCCGCAGCTCCTGCAGCCGGATGTCGGTATCCCGCTCCATGGCCACCAGTACATCCCGGCTTTGGTAGGCGATGGATTCCAAAGCGGCCCGGATGATGTGCTTGCGGTTGCAGCCGCGGGTCAGCCCCATAATGGCTCCTCTGGCATACATGTCCCAGTAGGGGGCACCCAGCCCGGTAAAGGCCGGGACCACATACACCCCGCCGTTATCCTCCAGCCGGGTGGCAAAGTATTCGCTGTCGGCCGCCTCGTGGATGAGATGCAGCTCATCCCGGATCCACTGGATGACCGCCCCGCCGATGAAAACGCTGCCCTCCAGGGCATAGCGGGCGGTGCCGTCGGCGCTGGCGGCCATGGTGGTCACCAGACCGTTTTTGCTTTGGAAAATATCCGTCCCGGTGTTCATCAGCAGGAAGCAGCCGGTGCCGTATGTATTCTTCGCCTCACCTGGGGCAAAGCAGGTCTGCCCAAAAAGCGCGGCCTGCTGGTCGCCCGCGCACCCGGCAATGGGGATCTCCACGCCGGCATAGTTCATGGTGCCGTATATGGCGCTGGAGGGCTTGACTTCCGGCAGCATGTTCATGGGGATATCCAATGCCTCGCAGATTTTTTTATCCCAGCACATGTGGCGGATATCATACAGCATGGTGCGGCTGGCGTTGGTGTAGTCGGTCACATGCGCGCGCCCGCCGGTCAGCTTCCAGATGAGCCAGGTATCCACCGTGCCGAAGAGCAGACGGCCTTCCTTGGCCATCTGGCGGGCATCCGGCACATTGTCCAGGATCCACTTGATCTTGGTGCCGGAAAAATAGGCATCGATGAGGAGGCCCGTGTGCTCGCGGATGTAGTCCTCCAGGCCCTGGCGCTTCAATTCCTCGCAAAGGGGGGCAGTGCGGCGGCACTGCCAAACAATGGCATTGTAGATGGGGCGGCCGGTTTCCTTATCCCACACGATGGTGGTCTCGCGCTGATTGGTGATGCCGATGGCCGCGATTTCCTCCGGCTGGACATTGCTTTTGGCCAGTACTTCTACCATCACGCCGTACTGGGAGGAGTAGATCTCCATGGGGTCATGCTCCACATAGCCGGCCTTGGGGTAGTGCTGGGGGAACTCCTTTTGTCCCATGGCGATGATATTCTGCTCCCGGTCGAACAGAATGGCGCGGGAACTGGTGGTACCCTGATCCAGGGCGATAACATACTGCTTCATGGCGGGGCCTCCTTGCGGCAAATTTCTAATTCTCATTGTAGTCTTTTTTGCCGCATCTGTCAAAGAAAACCGGCCCGAAACGCCGGTGAAACCCGCCCCCACATATGCAATATTTCACTGATTTGATGCAATCTTATCCTGTACCATCCAGTATTCATGCAATATGCGCCCATACATTCCCAGAATTGTAAAGGTTCCGTAAAAGATGGGGCTTTTTTATCCGCCTGATTCCACAGGAGCAAACAAAGCAAATGCCCCCGTATCCGGAAATACAGGGGCAACTTATAATGCGGTCACTTTATTATTTTCTTTTTGCGCCTTTACATATCACGGCAATACCGGCCAGCATTTCGGCGACAGACAGCCCCAGCAGAAGCCCAGAAAAAATCTTTGACATCGGAGCCGCCCAAAGTATGCGACAAGGACTGAAAAGCAACGCCCATGACGATAAGAACAACGCCGGTCAGCATGACTTTTTGCTTTTCCAGTTCCTGTGTTCTTCTCAGCAGATCAAGGATCTGTTCCTCATCATACATACGAATACTTTTATCGTCGGTTTCCTCGCCGTCCATGAGTTCAGAAACCGAAACATTTAATTCCTCACACAAGTTCTTTACTACGGCATAATCGGGCATACATTTTCCTGTTTCCCATTTTGAAATGGTTTTATTGGAAATACCCAAGCGCTCGACAAGCTGCTCCTGGGTTAAATTCTGTTCTTTCCGTTTTTGGTGATGAATCTGCCTCCTTTGTTTCCTTGATGATAAAATAGCATTTTTACCGGTAAAATGATACCCACTGTAAGGCGAATATGGGTGGAAAATGTATTTTTGCCGTTTCCATGCTTGTAAGCGTTTGCTTGCCTGCCTTGGTATGCCGCTTTTGGACAGACCATTGTAAAGCGGGGCTAGGATTTTTACCGCATGAATAAGCGGGGGAGAAGTGTTTCTTCTACATAAACCATTGTAGAACAGGGCCTGGATTTTTACCGCATGGATAAGCAGGGGAGAAATGTTCCTTCTACACAAATCATTGTAGAACAGGGCCTGGATTTTTATCACATGAATAAGCAGGGAAGAAATGTTGTCCCCGCACAAGGTATGAGTGGGGCGTAAAAGGGGAAAGTTTAAGGAATGTTCACTTCCCTTTATGCCAAGAATGTGATACAATAAAGCATTGGGAAATTCTCCCGAAATATAACCCCGCACTGCGGCGTGGGGAGCAAGGAGTATAGACTATGGAAAAGCGCGTTTTTCTCATTGTGCTGGATAGCTGCGGCTGCGGCGAAATGCCGGATAGCGCAGACTTTGGCGATGCGGGCAGCAATACCCTGCGTGCCTGCACCACTTCCTCCAAGCTGAATATCCCGATGCTGACGAAAATGGGCATCTTTAATATTGATGAGGTGGGCTGCGGTACCCCGGTGGCGGCCCCGGTGGGCGCCTACGGCCGCATGGCGGAAAAGAGCCGCGGCAAGGATACCACCATCGGACACTGGGAGCTGGCGGGAGTTATTTCGCCCCAGCCGATGCCGACCTTCCCCGATGGTTTCCCGGAGAGCTTTATCAAGGCCTTTGAGGAAAAAACCGGGCGTAAGGTGCTGTGCAATAAGCCCTATTCCGGGACCGAGGTGATAAAGGACTACGGCCGGGAGCAGAAGGAAACCGGCGGGCTGATCTGCTATACCTCGGCGGACAGTGTGTTCCAAATCGCGGCCAACGAGGCCGATGTGCCGGTGGAGGAGCTTTATCATATCTGCGAAGAGGCGCGGGAAATGCTGCAGGGGCCTGAGCTGGGGGTCGGACGGGTCATTGCGCGGCCGTATGTGGGGGAATACCCCAACTACACCCGCACCAGCAACCGGCATGATTTTTCGCTGAAGCCGCCGAAGAAAACGCTGCTGGATTACATCCAGGCGGCGGGACTGGCTTCCATTGGTGTCGGCAAGATCTATGATATCTTTGCCGGGCAGGGCATTACCGAGATGGTGCGCAACAAGAGCAACACCGACGGCATGAACCACACCCTGGACTATGCCGCGAAGGATTTTAACGGACTGTGCTTTGTGAACCTGGTGGACTTTGATATGCTGTACGGCCACCGCAATGATGTGGACGGCTATGCCAACGCGCTGACGGAATTTGATGTGCAGCTGCGGGAGCTGCTGCCGCTGCTGCGGTCCGATGACCTGCTGTTCATCACGGCAGACCACGGCTGCGATCCTTCCACTCCCAGCACCGATCATTCCCGGGAGCATGTGCCCATGTTGGCCTACGGCGCAAAGGTGAAGCCGGGAGTCAATATTGGTACCCGGAGCACCTATGCCGACCTGGCCGCCACCGTGGCGGAATACCTGGGCGTCAAGGCGGAGATCGCCGGAGAGAGCTTCCTGAAGGAAATACTGAAGTAAAGAAACACTGTGAGGATATAGCATGACCGATATCATAGAGAATGCCGGCCAGCCGGAGAATACCGCCCCTGCCGCCGGCGAAAAAAAACCTGAAAATACCCCAAAGAAAGAAAAGCAGCCCATGACCTTTAAGCGGCTGTATAAGGAGTGGATCCTGCCCTTTGGGCTGGAGATTTTGGCACTGTTTTTGATCGTGAAATTTGTGTTCTTTGTGCCGATTGTGCCCACGGGCAGCATGGAGCCGACCATTGCCGAGCACAGCGCGCTTTTCGCGCTGCGGGTGCATGACCTGGAAAAGCTGGAGCGCGGGGATATCATCGTCTTTACGGCGGAGACCCCGGAGCTGGCCGGCACCACACTCATCAAGCGGCTCATCGGGCTGCCGGGCGACCATGTGGAGATCGATGAAAACGGCACTGTGACCATTAATGGGGAAGTGCAGCAGGAAAGCTATGTGGTGTACCAGTATGCCATTCCCAGTGAGTTTGATGTCCCGGAGGGGTATTACCTCTTTATGGGCGATAACCGGGCCAATTCCATGGATAGCCGTTACTGGCAGAACCCCTATGTTTCTGGCGAGTCCATCCAGGGACGGGCGATCTTCACCCTTTTCCCGTTCAGTAATTTTGGCAAGCTGCAGTAAGGCGGCGTTTATCACATTTCGTAACGGAGCTATGAGTAAATGAACAAGACCGCTGTCCATGCCATCATCATGGTGCTGACCACGATACTGGCCAAGGTGCTCGGCTTCTGCCGGGAGCTTTCGCTGGCCTTTTCTTACGGTGCCAGCAATGTAAGTGACGCCTATGTGGTGGCGTTCACCCTGCCCACTATTCTCTTTTCCGGGCTGGGTACCGCTATGCTGACCAGCTATATCAGCGTTTATACCGACCTGCAGCAGAACCGCCCCGGTGAGGAAAAGCCGTTCCACGACCAGGTGATCACCATGTCGTTTTTGCTCTCGGTGGGCTTTATCGCTGTGTTTCTGGCGCTGCGGTATCCCATTGTGCGGCTGTTCGCGCTGGGCTTTGAGGGCGCGCAGCTGGACCTGACGGTGAACCTTTCCTCCATCATGATCGCCTCGCTGGTGTTCCTGGGGGTCGGCTATATTTTGCAGGGCTACCTGCAGATGAAGGGCTGCTTCTTTACCGTTGGCATGGTGAGCGTGCCGCTGAACATCGCGGTCATCGCCACCATTCTCCTTTCCGGAGAGAACTACGATATGCTGGGCTGGGGCGTTGTCATCGGCTACGCAGGGGAGTTCCTGCTGGTGCTGCTGGTGGCGCTGCGGCGGCAGTTCTGCTACCACCCGGATATCGCCTTCCGCAACCATAATATCCGTAAATTCCTGGTGATGGTTCTGCCTATCTTCCTGGGCAAGACCATTAATTCCATCAATATCATCATTGATAAGAGCATCGCCTCGCTGCTTTCGGAGGGCGTGGTCTCGGTGCTGAATTACGGCAACCGCATCACCGGGTTTGTGACCTCGGTGTTTGTGGTCTCTATCACCACCGCGCTGTTCCCGCAGCTCTCCCGGCTTTCCGCCGCCAGCGATACCCGGCAGCTGAAGCACACCTACCGCTCCAGCTGCGGCATCATTGGGCTTTTTGTCATCCCCATTTCAGCCGGGATGATGATGTTCTCCAAGGAATTTGTGCAGCTGCTGTTTTTCCGCGGGGAGTTTACCGAATTTGATGTGCAGCGCACCGGGGAGGTTGTGTTTTTCTACTCGCTGGGGCTGCTCTTTTACAGCATCAAGGAAGTGACCATCAATGTGTACTACGCCCTGCAGGATACCAAGACGCCGACCATCAATTCGCTGCTGGCGATCGTGCTTAATATCGTCATTAATCTGCTGCTGATGCGGACGATGGAGCACAAGGGGCTGGCGCTGGCGACGGCGCTTTCCAGCTTTATTACCACCGTGCTGCTGATCATTCAGCTGCAGCGCAAGATGGGGCATATGGGCTACCGGTACCTGGCGGGGACCTACCTGAAGATGATAATAGCGGCCGGGGCCATGACCGCGGCGACGCTGCCTTTCTACCACTGGTTTTCTACCAAGACGACCTCGCTGCTGGTGAGCCTGCTGGCAGCGATCGTAGTGGCGATGATCGTTTACTTTATCGCCTGCCTGCTGCTGCGGGTGAAGGAGCTGGGCCATGTGGTGGTGGCCATTGCGGAGCGTTTCCACCGGAGACGCCCGGCATAAGACAAAACTTTATTTTACCGAAAAGGAGGGAACACCGATGGCCCGGAAGATCATGGTAGGCATGAGCGGCGGAGTGGATAGCTCGGTGGCGGCGTACCTGCTGAAAAAGCAGGGATATGAGGTGACCGGTGTGACCTTTAAGCTGTGGGACGACCCCACGCTGGAATCCGGCTGCTGCAGCGCCGACGATGTGCGGGACGCGGCCTATGTGTGCCAACAGCTGGGCATTCCGCACTATGTGCTGAATTATAAAGACCTGTTCCGGCAGGAGGTGGTAGGGCTCTTTGCGGAGGAATACCTGCGCGGGCGCACGCCGAACCCCTGCATCAGCTGCAACCGATATATTAAATTTGGGGCCTTTTCCCATAAGCTCCGGGAGCTGGGCTTTGACCTGATGGCGACCGGGCACTATGCCTGCTGCGGCTACAATGAAGCGACCGGCCGCTGGGAGCTGAAAAGAGCCATTCATCCCGAAAAGGACCAGAGCTATGTGCTGTATAACCTGACGCAGGAGCAACTGGCCATGCTGCGGCTGCCGCTGGGGGAGTACTCCAAGCCGGAGATACGCACCATAGCGGAGGAAAGCGGGCTGGTGGTGGCCAAAAAGCCGGACAGCCAGGATATCTGCTTTGTGCCGGATGGCGACTATAATGCCTTCCTGCGGCGCTGGACGGGAAAAGAACTGCCCGCCGGGCAGTTTGTGGCGGAGGACGGCACTGTGCTGGGGCCTAATAAAGGCATTACTCACTATACCATCGGTCAGCGCAAGGGGCTGGGCATCTCGCTGGGGTGCCATGCCTTTGTGCGGCGCATTAACGCGGCGGAAAACACCGTGGAGCTGACCACCGAGGAAAGCCGGCTGTTTCGCAGGACCATCTTTGCTGATGACCTCAACTGGATCGCCATAGAGGATCTGCACGGACCGCTGGAAGTGGAAGCGAAGATAAGATATGCCCACCGGGCGGCCGCGGCGGTTATCAGCCCCGGCCCCATCCCCGGTACCGTTCGGGTGGACTTTATGGAAGCACAACGCGCCCCGGCGCCCGGCCAGGCGGTGGTTTTCTACCGCGACGGGTCGGTCATCGGCGGCGGAACGATATTAGATATGGAGGAACCGATATGCTGAAAGACTATCTTTCATCCTTTGCACCGCAGCTGCACGGCCATGTGGAGCTGCGCGCGCAGATCAGCACCAGCCACGCGGTAGCCATGCTGAACGGCGACCTGCAAAGCAATGCCCGCGCCCAGCAGGGCGGTGTTTCCGCCCGGGTGTACCGCAATGGCGTTTATGGCTTTGCCAGCGCCGTGGAATACGATGAGGAGAGTGTGCGCCGCGTGCTGAAGGCCGCCGAGGAGAACGCGCTTTTCCTGGATGCCCGCGTGAAGAAGAGCCGTCCCGCGCTGCCGGTGCTGCCCAGCGGCATGGTGGCGAAGGATAAGGAATATATTGAGGTGCCGCAGAAGGACTACATCGAGTTTGTACGGGCGGCGGATGATTACCTGAAGCAGAAGTACCCCAATCTGTTAAGCCGCCGGGTGCTGCTGCGCCATGACTGCATGGAGAAGCTGCTGACTGTCAGCGACGGCACCAACAGCCACAGCGTGCGGCCCCGCACCCATCTGGTCGTGCAGCTTACCGCTGACGCGCCCGATGGGATGCCGGTTGAGATCTTTGATGTGCTGGGCGGCGGCGAGGGCGTCCTTACCGACCACTTTACCGACCCCAGCAAGTACTACGAAAAGCTGGACGAGCAGGTGGAGCTGCTGATGAAGAAGCGCGAGGGCGTCTTTACCAACGCGGGGCTGAAGGATGTTGTGCTGGCTCCGGCGCTGGCCGGTATTCTGGCGCACGAGGCCGTGGGCCACACCGTAGAGGCCGACCTGGTGCTGGGCGGCTCCGTGGCTGCGCACAACCTGGGCAAGCGGGTCGCTACTGACCTTATCACCATGGTGGACTATGCCCACACCCTGCCCGATGGCAGCCGTGCCCCGCTGCCGGTGTATGTAGATGATGAGGGCACGCCCGCTTTTGATGAAGTCCTCATCAAGGACGGCATCCTGGTGGGCTACATGAACAGCCGTGAGACTGCCCAGCACTTTGGCATGGAGCCGCACGGCAATGCCCGCGGCTATGCGTACAGCGATGAGCCGCTGATCCGTATGAGAAACACCGCCATCCTGCCCGGCAAGGACAAGCTGGAGGATATGATCGCCGCCATTGATGACGGTTATTACTTTACCCAGACCAATAACGGCCAGGCCGATACCACCGGCGAATTCATGTTTGGTATTATGATGGGGTATGAGATCAAGAACGGCAAGCTGGGACGGGCCATCCGGGATACCACCATTTCCGGGGTGGCGTTCCAGATGCTGCAAACCGTGGATATGCTGAGCGACGACATGGTGTGGAGCTGCAGCGGTACCTGCGGCAAAAAGCAGCCGATGCCGGTGGGCATGGGCGGCCCGGCCGTAAAGTGCAAAGTGAATGTAGCAGGAAAGTGAGGGAAGCAGCATGATGAATTTGAAGGACGCAGCCAGCTACGCGCTGGAACAGCTGCATGAGGCCGGCGCCGATGACGCCGCCGTGATTGTGACCAGCGGCAAGATAGACGAACTGAACATTGATGGCGGGGAATTCAGCCTGATGCGCTCCGGCTTTAAGAGCGGGCTTTCGCTTAAGGCTATCAAAGAGCAGAAAACCGGCAATATTCACACCAATTCCTGCGAAAAGGAAGCCATAGACGCCGCGGTAAAGGACTGCATGGCGGCGGTGATGGCGGCCCAGCCAGATGAGGCCGAATCCATCGCGCCCAAGGCAGAGAATATGAGCTTCACCGCCGGGGTGCTTACCCCCGACCGGGATAAGCTCTTTGACCGGCTGCAGGAGTACATGGATACTTTGCACACCGAGTATCCCAAGATCAATATGGAACAGCTCATCGCGAAATATGACCACGACGACATCCTGCTGATGAACACCAACGGTGTGGAGATGCGCTACCAGAACGGCGGGTATATCATCAGCACCATGTTCTCCGCCCACGAGGGGGAGAAGGCGGGTTCCTTTAACGGCACCGGCTACCTGACCGACCGGCTGGACCAGCCCCTGATGGAGACCGGCATGATGCGCCGCCTGCTGCGGGATGCCGAGGCTGACCTGACCGCCGCGCCCATTCCGGAGAAATTTGAGGGGACGCTGCTGGTGAGCCCGGCTTTTATGGGAGAATTCCTGGGCACCGCGCTGGGCTGCTATGCTGGGGATTATGCCCTCATCAGTGATACGAGTATCTGGAAGGATAAGCTGGGCCAGCGGGTCGCCTCCAGCGGCATTACGCTGGAAACAAGGCCGCTGGATGAGCGCATCATCTGCGGTGAACGCTTTGACAGCAATGGCTATAAGAGCGAAAACAGCGTTATTCTGCGGGATGGCGTGCTGGAGAGCTTCTGCCTTTCCGAATACGCGGCACGCAAGACCGGCCAGAAACGCGCTGCCAACCAGAGCGGCGCCTACTTCCTGCATCCTGGCGAGCAGAGTTTGGAGGAGATCATTGCCGGGATCAAAAATGGCATTCTTATCAACCGCTTCTCCGGCGGCCAGCCCGGCGCCAGCGGCGACTTTAACGGCGTGGCCAAGAACAGCTTCCTCATTAAAGACGGCAAGCTGGCCGGCGCCGTGACCGAAACCATGATCAGCGGCAACTTTGCCGAGCTGCTGAAGAATCTCCGCGGCATCAGCCGGGAGACGGTGTGCGATGGTTACAGTGTGCTGCCCTGGGCGGCATTTGATGGCATCATCGCAAAATAAATTTATTATCTTAAATTTCACGATGCCGCAGGACTGCCTGCGGCATTGTGCTGAAAGGCGGTAAAGTGTATGGCGGTACTAATCCCCGAACATTGCGAACTATGTCCCCGCCGCTGCGGGGCGGACCGCCGTACCCAAACTGGCCGCTGTGGGGCGGGGAATACCCTGCGCGCCGCCCGGGCCGCTCTCCACCGGTGGGAGGAGCCCTGCATCAGCGGGGAGGACCCCGAACGGGGCTCCGGGACGGTGTTTTTCTGCGGATGTACGCTGGGCTGTGTTTTTTGTCAGAACGGCGTCATCAGTCACGGGGGCGAGGGGAAAAAGATCACCACCGAACGGCTGGCGGAAGTTTTTCTTGCATTGCAGGCGCAGGGGGCGTACAATATCAACTTGATTACCCCCACACAGTACCTGCCGTGGATCTTGGAAGCGCTGAACCTGTGCGGCGAACGCCTGGCGATCCCGGTACTGTATAATACCGGCGGGTACGAGCGGGTGGAAATGCTGCGGCTGCTGGAGGGCAGAGTGCAGATCTACCTGCCCGACCTGAAATATTACGACAGCGCGCTTTCCGCCCGGTATTCTGCTGCGCCGGATTATTTTGCCGTGGCGGCCCAGGCCCTGCGGGAGATGTTCCGGCAGGTGGGGCCGGTGCGCTTTGATGAAAACGGCATGCTGCAAAGCGGTATGGTGGTGCGGCACCTGGTGCTGCCGGGAGCCCATAAGGACAGCCTAAGGCTGCTGAACTGGCTGGCGGATAATTTCTCTCCGGAGGATATCCGGCTGAGCTTGATGAGCCAGTATACTCCGCCTGCCGGTATTGCCATCCGGGAATTGCAGCGCCCCATTTTTACCTACGAATACCGCAAGGCCTGCGAGCGGGCGGAGGAGCTGGGCTTTTTGGGCTATACCCAGCAGCGTTCTTCCGCCGATGCCGCCTACACCCCGCCCTTTGATGGGACGGGCCTTTGATAAAATTTCACCCCCAGGAGATACATATGACAGGACCCCTGCAGCGCCGCGCCATCGCCGATGGCGTATGGTTTTCCCGCATTCACGACCCTAAATTCTACCACAACAGCATATCAGTCACTATTATTACACCGCTGGCGGAGGGGAAGACCTCCGCGGCGGTGCTGGCGGCATACCTGCTGCGTATGGGCAGCCGCCGCTGCCGGGATATGACCGAGCTGGAATGCCGCCTGGCGGACCTCTACGGGGCAGTGCTGGATACCGATATTTCCCGCCACGGCGAAAACCAGCTGCTCACCTTCTCCATTGCCGGGGCGGATGACCGCTTTGCACTGGAGGGGGAGAGCATCAGCCGGGGCTGCGCCGAGCTGCTGGGAGAAATACTGCTGGAGCCGAAGGTGGAGGGCAATGCCTTCCCGGAGGAGGCCTTCCGGCTGGAGCAGCAGTACCTTATTGATACCATTGAGGCGGAGATCAACGATAAACGCAGCTACGCGGCCCAGCGCTGCACGGCTGAGATGGGCCGGGGCTGTCGGTTTGCGCTGCCCCGCTACGGTACGGTGCAGGAGACGCTTTCTGCCACACCGAAGGAGGCCTATGGCCGCTACCGGGAGCTGATCCGCACGGCCCGCATAGAGATCTTCTTTAGCGGGTGCGGCAGCCCGGACTATGCCGAGGAGGTATTTACCAAACTGTTTGACGGGGTGGAGCGCACACCGCTTTGTCCTACTCCGCAGCGGCTCCCCCTACGGGCGGAACGGGTAACGGAGCTGGCCGAGCAGCTGCCCATGAGCCAAAGTAAATTGGTGCTGGGCTTCCGCACCGGCCTGCCGCGGCAGCGCCGGGCCCGTACCGCCCTGCGCGTGATGACCGCCCTGCTGGGCGGCAGCACCGGCTCCCGGCTTTTTACCAATGTACGGGAAAGGCTGGGCTGCTGCTATTACTGCGGCGCGCGGGTCAACCTGCTTACCGGCATACTGCTTATTGAATGCGGCCTGGAGGAGGCCAACCGGGAGCGGCTGCAAAGCGCTATCCTGGCCGAGATAGCCGACCTGGCCGCCGGGCATATCACCCCGCAGGAGCTTTCTCACATCAAGCTGGCGTTCCAAAGCTCGCTTTGCTCCATTGGGGATAGCCTGGCCCGCACCGAGGGCTGGTATCTCAGCGGGCTTTTGCAGGGGGATCCCATCACGCCGCAGCAGGATATGGAGGAGATCGCCTCCATTACCGCGGAAGAGGTGGCGACCGCCGCGGCAGCGCTTACACTGGATACTGTGTTCTTTTTGCAGGCCGTAGGGAAGGAGAATGGGTGCGATGAGGATTGATGAACGCCATACCTCCGAGCTGCTGGGACAAAGCACCCGCACCATGGTGCTGCCCAGCGGCCTTACCGTGCAGATGTGCCGGATGCCCGGCTTTGTAACGGCGTATGCCATGCTCACCGTCGGGGTGGGCTCCATAGACATCGGCTACCGGGTGCGGGGCCGGGAGGTATCGCTGCCCGCCGGGGTGGCCCACTACCTGGAACACAAGATGTTCGACTGCCCCTACGGAGACGCCATGCAGCGCTTTGACGCGCTGGGCGCTTCCGCCAATGCCTTTACCAGCTTTGATAAGACGGCCTACTACTTTAGCTGTACCGAAAACTTTTCCAAGGCGCTGGAGGTGCTGCTGGACTTTGTAGCGACGCCCTATTTTACCGGGCCTTCCGTCCGCCGGGAAAGAGGGATCATTGCCGAGGAGCTGCGCATGTACCGCGACAGCCCCGAGTGGATGGTCACGGCGAACCTTTTGCAGGCCATGTACCATGTTCATCCCATCCGGGTGGATATTGCCGGGACGGAGGAATCCATCGCCCACATAGATGCCGCCCTGCTGCGCCGCTGTTATGAGCGTTTTTATTGCCCAGGCAATATGGTACTTTCGGTTGCCGGGTGCTTTGAGGAGGACGCGGTGCTGGAACTGGCGGAAAAATATTTCCCCACAGCGAAGACCGCGGCCAACCCGCTTACCATCCGGGAGCCAAGAACGGTGCGGGATCACTACTGCGAGCAGAAAATGCCCATTGCCACACCGATGTTCCAGGTCGGTTTTAAGGCGGCGGGCGGCGAAAAGGGAAATATGCGCCACCGCCTGCTGGATGAACTGCTGCTTGACCTCATCTGCGGCGAAACGACTGACCTGTACCGCCGTTTGTACGAGGCGGGCGAGATCAACGCTACCTTTGGCAGCGAGGTGATGGCGGGACGCGACTTTATCTGTGCGATGTTTGACGGCGAAAGCCGTCAGCCGCAGGCTGTCTATGAAGCCCTGTGTGAGCGAGTGACCACCCTGCAGCGACAGGGCATCCCACCGCAGGATTTTGCCCGCTGCCGCCGTGCCAATTACGGCAGGACCATCGGCCTTTATGGCCGCGCGGAATCCATCGCAGGTCTGATGGCCGCCGCTCATTTTTCCGGTATGAAAGATATCTACTACCCCCTGGAGATCCTGCGTTCCACCACAGTGGAGGAGCTGGAGCAGCGCCTGCAGGAGGACTATGACCCCACAACCAGCGCCCTTTCGGTCATTTGGCCGCAGGGCAACCCTTAAGGAGATGCACATTACCCCTATGAACCCCAAAGCAAATCCCCCTACTGTTTTCGCTTCCCAGTCCCATTCCCGTCTGCTTGCCCACCTGATGGCGCTGATGGTTTCCGCCATTTGGGCCACCACCTTTGTTTGCAGCAAGGAGCTCCTTGCCTATTACAGCCCGGCGCAGGTGATGTTCATGCGCTTTGTCATTGCCTACTTTGTGCTGTGGCTGCTGCGCCCTCGGCCGCTGCCGTGGCAGGGCAGGGGAGAGCTGACCTTCCTGCTATTGGGCATTTTGGGCGGCACGCTCTATTTCTTTACCGAAAACACCGCCCTGAAGCACACCTTTGCCGCCAATGTCAGCATCATTGTGGCGATGGCGCCCATCCTTACCTCCATCCTGGCGCACTTTTTTACCAGGGATGAAAAGCTCCACACCACCGTTTGGGTCGGCTTTGCCGTGGCCATGAGTGGTGTGGTGCTGGTGGTGCTCAACGGCGCGCTGGTGCTCAAGCTCAGCCCGGTAGGCGATCTGCTGGCCTTTTTGGCGGCAGCCAGCTGGGCCTGCTATTCAGTCCTTATCAAGCGGCTTTCCGGCCGGGTGGACAGCACGCTGCTGGCCCGCCGGGTCATCCTGTACGGCGCGGTTACCTCGGTGCCGCTGCTGGCTGCCCGCGGGGAGCTTTCGATCGACTTTACCCCGCTGGCACAGCCAAAGCCGCTGTTCTGCATCCTGTTCTTGGCGGTGCTGGGCAGTGCCGTCTGCTTTGCCGTGTGGAATGTCGTCATCGACCGGCTGGGAGTCGTTCACGCCAATAACTATATCTATCTCCAGCCCTTTATCACTATAGTGGCCTCCCACTTCCTGCTGGGAGAGCCCATGAGCTGGACGGCCATAGTGGGGGCGCTGCTTATCATTGGCGGCGTTATCATCTCCGGCCGACAAAAACGGCCGCAGTAATGGATTTTGGCGCTATTCGCTAAAATTTTCGGGATAAATTATACGCGATTCCACTTGCCATGTCCCGCCCACTAATGATATAATCGTAAGGGCTCCCCCAAAGGGGGAACAAAAGAAGCGCCTCGTAAAAGGCGCTTTTTTTATTTTTGCCGGCGATGGGCGGCAGTCCCCGATAAAAACGCAGTGACAGAGGATAATACGAGGAGGAAATCATGTTCAAAATCGGCTTTGATAATGAAAAATACCTGCAAATGCAGTCGGATAAGATCCGGGAGCGCATCGGTCAGTTTGGCGGTAAGCTGTACCTGGAATTCGGCGGTAAGCTCTTTGATGATTACCACGCTTCCCGCGTGCTGCCGGGGTTTGCGCCGGATAGCAAGGTGAAAATGTTGCTGCAGATGAAGGACTCCGCGGAGATCGTCATTGTCATCAGCGCTGATGCCATCGAAAAGAACAAGCGCCGCGGCGATCTGGGTATCACCTACGATCTGGATGTCCTGCGCCTCATCGATGCCTTCCGTGGGATCGGCCTGTATGTGGGCAGCGTCTGCATCACCCATTACCATGCCCAGCCAGCCGCCGATGCCTTCCAGAAGCGCCTGGAGACCCTGGGGGTCAAGGTCTACCGCCACTATATCATCCCCGATTATCCCTCCAATGTCCCGCTCATCGTCAGCGATGATGGCTTTGGTAAGAATGAATACATCGAAACCACCCGCCCGCTGGTGGTAGTTACGGCCCCCGGCCCCGGCAGTGGCAAAATGGCCACCTGTCTTTCTCAGCTCTTCCACGAAAATAAGCGCGGGGTCAAGGCCGGATATGCCAAATTTGAGACCTTTCCCATTTGGAACCTCCCCCTCAAGCACCCTGTCAACCTGGCGTATGAGGCCGCCACCACCGACCTCAACGATGTCAATATGATTGATCCTTTCCACCTGGAAGCCTACGGTGTCACCACCGTCAATTACAACCGTGATATCGAGATCTTCCCGGTGCTCAATGCCATTTTCCAGCGCATTTACGGCTCCTCTCCCTACAAAAGTCCGACCGATATGGGCGTCAATATGGCGGGCAACTGCATCATAGATGACGATGCCTGCCGTCGTGCTTCCGAGCAGGAGGTCATCCGCCGGTACTATGCCACCGCCTGCCTGGTGCGTCAGGGGCTCAGCGAGCCTGCTGAGATCCACAAGCAGGAGCTTATCATGAACCAGCTGAATGTATCGTCCGCCGACCGTCCCGTGGTGGCCGCCGCCTGCGCCAAAGCGGAGGAGACCGGCCAACCCGCGATGGCGCTGGAGCTGCCCGATGGCCGCATCGTCACCGGGAAGACCAGCTCTCTCTTGGGGCCTTCCGCCGCGCTCATGCTCAACGCCTTGAAGGAGCTGGGCGGCATCAATGATGAGATGCACCTGCTGTCGCCTATCATTATCGAGCCTATCCAGCGCCTAAAGGTGGATTACCTTGGCAACCACAATCCTCGCCTGCATTCCGATGAGATCCTTATCGCACTGTCCATATGCGCCGCTACCAACCCCACTGCAGCACTGGCCATGCAGCAGCTGAGTAAGCTGCGCGGGTGTGAGGCCCATGCCAGTGTGATTCTTTCCCGCGTGGATGAGAATGTTTATCACAAGCTGGGGGTCAACCTGACCTGTGAGCCGAAATACCAGACCAAGAAGCTCTACCATGCCTAAAAAATCAAAGCACCGGTTCCAGTCGGTGCTTTTTGCTGCCCTAAATAATTATAAATTTTAATTATTATAATAAAATTGATAAATTGAATTTATGCAATATGTATAATAGCGGCGCAGAAAATACCGTTAACATGCACAATAATACCCATTAAAGCTCCGTTTTTTAGCACAAACGACGGAATTTTACAATCCATTAAAATTTTTGTTGCTATCAATTAAAAATTGTATTATGATTGGAACAATTACCACAGTGTGCATAGAAAAGGAGAAAATGACTATGGAACCTAAAAGAGCCCAATGGGGCAGCAAGATCGGCTTTATTTTGGCGGCAGCCGGTTCGGCCGTCGGCCTCGGCAACATCTGGAAGTTCCCCGGCAAGGCCTACGAAGGCGGCGGCGGAGCGTACATCCTCATCTACCTTGCTATCGTACTCCTCATAGGCATCCCGGTCATGCTCTCGGAACTGACCATCGGCCGCGGCGCGCAGGCCAATGCCATCGATAGCTACGGCAAGCTGGGCCACCCTGGCTACAAGTGGGTCGGCTGGTTCGGCGTTATCGTGGCGTTTATCATTACCAGCTACTACTGCCATGTAGGCGGCTGGGTGCTGCGCTATGTGGCCAGCTACGCCACCGAGGCCACCAAGGTTTACGCCGATCCGCTGGGATATTTCTATGCGCTGCTGGGCTACAATGCCGTCACCGGGGAAACATGGTTCCCACTGACTGCAGTTATCTTCGCGGGTATCTTTATGGGCATTACCTGCTTCATCATCGTCAAGGGCGTGGAATCCGGCATTGAGCGCTTTAATAAGATCGGTATGCCGGCGCTGTTTGTCATCCTCATTATTCTGCTTATCCGGGCGCTTACCATGCCCGGCGCCGGGGAAGGCCTGCAATATATGCTGATTCCGGATTGGAGCAAAGTCACCTTCAGCACCGTGCTTTCGGCCCTGGGGCAGGCGTTCTTCTCACTCAGCCTTGGTATGGCTATTATGGTTACCTACGGCTCCTATGTTAAAAAGGAAGAAAACCTCGCCAAAAACGCCGCTATCATCTGTGGTATGGACACACTGGTAGCCCTGATTGCCGGCTTTATCATTGTTCCCGCTGTATTTGCCACCCTCGGCGCGGAAGGTGTTGGCAAGGGCGCAGGCTTTGCGTTCTCTTCGCTGGCCGGTGTGTTCCAGCAGATGCCCGGCGGTCAGTTCTTCGGCATCCTGTTCTACATGCTGCTGCTGTTCGCGGCGCTCACCTCCTGCATTTCCCTAGTGGAGGGCGTTGTTGCTTTCGCTACTGAGCGCTTTGGATGGAAACGCACCCCCACTACCATCATTCTGTGCGTGGTGATGTTCCTCCTTGGTACCATTTATACCTGCTCTCAGGCCGCCTTTGATATCAAGGGTATCTGGTTCGACTTCAAGAATGGTCTTACCACCCCCATCTTCGGCGACTTTATGGAGTTCCTCACCGACCGTCTGATGATTCCTGTGTGCGCACTGGGTTCCTGCCTGTTTGTCGGTTGGGCCTGGAAGCCCCAGAACGCCATCCGCGAGATCGAGCTGGACGGCAAGCCCTTCCGTTTGAAGAAGGCGTACAGCTTCCTGGTGAAGTACCTGGCTCCCATCAGCATCATTATCATCATCGTGGCCAGCTTTGCCACCGGCACTACCCTCAGCTAAATTTGCTTTCCTCTGGTACAGTTTCCATACAAGAAAGGCGGTTCTCCGTGATGGGGCACTGCCTTTCTTGCATTCTGCCCCGCTGTATGGTAAGATGCAAGACGAAAGCGGGCGGCATTTTCTCCCCGCTGCCCCCCGCAAACCGCAGGCATACGGCCCGCAGGGCGTTTCGGCTTTACCGAAACCGACGGCTCCGCCGTCGAAACCGCCTGCAGCGGTTTGCCCTGCGGGCCGTCCCACCCCATCAAACCCTCCAAAGGAGCCTCCCATGTCCAAAGACCGAGATTTTCTCCGAGCATTTTCCGGCGAAGACCGCATGACCGCCGCCCAGGTGGCGGATAAGCTGGAACAGTGCGCCCGTCAGAACCGCCTGACCCATACCATGTTTCTTACCACACACCAGCGCTGCATTGCCCAGCAGGTGATAGTCTGCTGCGGCACGCCCCCGCATAGGATAATGGGGGGGCACCCCGATGCCGAGCGCTGCCTGTTTCTCTTTCTACCGGACTATATGGATGCGGATAACATCCCGGAAGAGGAGCTGCCCTTTGGAGCTATCCGGGTCAGCTGGGGCCATGGCGCGGCGCTTACCCATCGGGACATCCTGGGCAGCTTGATGGCACAGGGTGTCCGCAGGGAGGTGCTGGGCGACCTTTTAGTGGGAGAAAACGGCTGCGATGTCATTGCCCTGCGGGAGTGCATTCCCTTCCTGCGGGATAACTGGCTGAGCGCCGGCCGCACCGGTCTGCACCCGGTGGAGATTCCCCTTTCGGAGCTGCGCATTCCAGCTGCCGATGGAAAGACCATCCGGGATACCGTCGCTTCACTGCGGTTGGATGCCGTTCTTGGCAGCGGTTTTTCCCTCAGCCGGGGGAGAGCCGCGGAGCTCATCGCCGCCGGGCGGGTCAGCCTGAATGGCTGCGAGTGCCTAAAGCCTGACCGACAGCTTGCCGAAAGAGATATCCTTTCGGTGCGCGGGCAGGGCAGGCTTATTCTAAGGGAGATCGGAGGCCTTTCCAAGAAGGGCCGTTTCTATATCACCGTGGAACGCTTTGGCGGATAGAACAAAAAGCAAAATGAATACGAAAGAAAAGGACGCACACCATACATGACTCGATAGGGGGCGTCCTTTTTTGATGAAACGGAAAGAGAGTGCACTGCGGCTGGGCTTTACCTTTGCGGGCTGTTACCTGGGGGCGGGCTATGTCTCCGGCCAGGAGCTGTGGCAGTTTTTTGGCTGCTTTGGTTGGCAGGGGATAGCGGGCCTGCTGCTGGCGGTGGCACTCTCCTTTTTCTTTGGGGTATTGCTGCTGCGGCTGGTGCAGCGCACCGGCTGTGACCAAACCGATGCCCTTGTGATTCGCCGCCCTATCCCGCTCCTGCGGGATGCCGTTGGGCTACTGCAGCTATTTTTCCTCTTCGGGATATTGGTCATCATGGCGGCCGGGGTGGGGGCGCTTTTCGCGCAGATACTGGGTGCCTCCGCCCTTTGGTGCAGTGCGGCGTTCTGCCTTTTGGTTTCGCTGCTTTCCCTTACCGGCACCTCCGGCATGGTAAATGTCTTTTCCACCGTGGTGCCGCTGCTGGTTATCTGCTCGGTGCTGGTCAGCGCGCTTACCCTGCGCCGCTGCGGCTGGCAGCTTACCATTGCTGCAGTCCCATCCGTCAGCCCACTGCTTTCCCACTGGGCTGTTGCCGCCTGCTCTTTTGTCAGTTATAATCTTTTTTCCTCCATCGGTATTTTGGCCCCCGTCGGGAAAGAGTTGCGCTCCCGCCGCACAGTTTGGTGGGGAGTACTGCTTGGCTGCATTATTCTCATTTCCATCGCGCTGGGTATATTCCTCACCATGGAGACGCTTCCCACCGTGGTAGAGGCGTCGCTGCCCATGCTGGCCGCTGCCGGTGCGCTGGGCGGGGGCTGGTACTACCTCTATGGGGTGCTGCTGCTCTGTGCCATGCTCGGTACCGCGCTTTCCTGCGCCGTTGCTCTCCGCCATTACTGCATGGTTCGCTTTTCCACCATGGCGAACCGCCGCTTCAGCTTTGTCCTTCTGTTGGCTATCCCCGCATGGCTGTGCAGCCTTTTCGGCTTTGGGAAGCTCATCGGCACTGTTTACCCTATTTGCGGAGCACTGGGTGCACTGGCCCTGCTGGGGTTGCTGCACCATCGCTTCACCCTTCGCGCGCCAAAGTAGCTGCCACCGCCTTTTCCTGGGCCGAATTTATGCCATTTACTGGATACTGCCGCAGGCCCGGCGGCGCTCCGCACCGCCGCCACAGGCTTTGCCCGTGTGTTTCGCCCCAAGGGGCGAAACGGCCTGCGGCCGCACCTTCCTTCTGCGCCTCGCCCGTCTATTTCCCGCCATCCACCCATAAGATAAAAGGAGATACCGCAAAAGGGGAGGGGAGAGCCGCATATGCGCCGTGCCAAACAGCTCCTTTTGCATACCTCCGCCATGACTGCTACCAGCCTGCTGATGCGCACCATCGCCCTGGTGTTCCAGGTCTATGTCGCCGGCAGGATCGGTGCTGCGGGCATTGGGCTTTTTCAGCTGGTGATGTCGGTCTATACCCTTGCCACTACCGTGGCGGTCTCCGGTGTGCGGCTGGCCGCCACCCGGCTCATTGCCCAGCAGACCGGTCGCGGCGATGACGCCGCCATCCGCCGGGCCACCGGCTGCGCCATGGGATATGCCGCTTTTTTCGGCATGGCTGCCTTACTGCTGCTCTATTATCTGGCGCCTGCGGCGGCCGCCTGGGTTGGGGATGACCGCATTATCCTCTCCCTGCGGGTGCTGGCATTCGCCCTGCCCTTTGTTGCTGCGTCCGGTGCCATGGGCGGCTACTTCATTGCCATGCACCAGTCGGTCAAAATGTCCCTCGTTCAGCTTTCGGAGCAGTTCATCCGCATCGGCTGCACCGTTTTGGCGCTGCTGCGGCTGGGCGGCTACGGCCTGGAGTACGCCTGCGGCGCCCTTACTCTCGGTATGCTCGCCTCGGAGGTCTTTTCCTTCTTGGCGCTGCTGCTTTTGCTGCTTGCCTCCCTCCCTCGCCGGGAGGGCCGCTGCCGCACCTCCATGCTGCCATCTCTTTTGCGCATTACGGTGCCGCTTTCCCTCAGCAGCTACGCCCGGTCGGCGCTCAGTACCGCCCAGCACCTGCTTGTCCCGCGGGGGCTTCGCCTTTTTGGCGGCGGGGCTCAGGCAGCGCTGGCCGCCTATGGCGTAATCCAAGGCATGTCCCTGCCCATTTTGCTGTTCCCGGCAGCGCTCATCGCCGTCATTGCGGATCTCATCGTTCCCGAGCTGACCGAAGCCCAGGTACAGGGCCGGCTGCGGGGTCTTGGCTACATGCTGGAGCGCCTTTACCGGTTGGGGCTTTTCTTTTCGATGGCCGTCGCTGGGGCCTGCTTTTTCTTCGCCCATCCCCTGGGCGAGCTCATCTATTCCGAGCCCGCCGCCGGGCAGTACATACGCCTTTTGGCGCCGCTGGTGCCTATCATGTATATGGATACCCTCGTGGATGGCATGCTGAAGGGGGTAGGGGAGTACCGCGCCAATATGCGGTACAATATCATCGATGCCGCCACCGGTCTGCTGCTCGTTTGGCTGCTGCTGCCCCGGTATGGGGTGGCCGGCTATCTTTTCTCCATCTCCGCCACCGAGCTCCTCAATTTCGCCCTCAGTGCCGCGCGGCTTACCCGGGTCACGGTGTTCCGGCTCCAGCCGCTCTGCTGGCTGCTTACGGCGGCCGCGGCAGTTGGGGGCTGGTGGCTGCTGCGCCTGATCTTTGGTAGGCTGTTGTCCAGGACCGGGCAGCCGCTTATTCTCCTGTTGCTGGTGTTCCTCTACCTGGCCTGCTACGGGGCGGCGCTGCTGCTTTGCGGGGCACTGCGGCGGGAGGAGCTTTCCTGGCTTTTTTCGCTGCTGCGGGGAGAAAAATCCCCCAAAACATGAATTTAAGATATTTTGAGAAAAACGGAGAAATCAGGAGTATTTCAAAGTTCATCATAAGCTCTGCCCAAAAGACGCAGAAATTTTCTGAAAAACTCTAATAAATCTTGAAATTTAGCATTGACATTACGACAAAATATGATATATTGATATCTGTCATTTTGACCATTCAATTCAATAAAAAGGCGGCTCATATATGCCCATCTGAAAGAACCCCAATCTTCGGGGTATCCTAAAAACCTTTTGCGGGGACGGTGCAATAGCGGCTGCGGCAGGTGTGAGGGCCTGCAGATTTACCGCAAAAGGAGGATGTTGAAATGAACAAAAATGCTTTGATCAGCCTGCGCGGCATCAGAGTCGATTTTGATGACGAGCCGGTCCTCAAGGGGATCGACCTTGACATCATGGACAAGGAATTCATTACTTTTCTTGGGCCGTCCGGTTGTGGCAAGACAACTACCTTGCGCATCATCGGCGGATTTATCCAACCCAAGGAGGGTGATGTTTTTTTTGGTGGTGTCCGCATCAATGACCTGCCCCCCTACAAGCGTGAGGTGAATACGGTATTCCAGCGGTATGCGCTGTTCCCGCACCTCAATGTGTACGAAAATGTCGAATTCGGCCTGAAGATCGCCAAGGTGCCGGAAAAGGAACGCCGCCAGAGCGTCAAGGAAATGCTCAAGCTGGTCGGTCTTTCCGGCTACGACAGGCGTCATGTCAATCAGCTTTCCGGCGGTCAGCAGCAGCGTGTGGCCATCGCCCGCGCGCTGGTCAATCGTCCCAAGGTCCTGCTTTTGGATGAACCCCTCGGCGCTTTGGATCTCAAGCTCCGCAAGGAAATGCAGATCGAGCTAAAGCGCATCCAGCAGGCATTGGAGATCACCTTCATCTATGTCACCCACGATCAGGAAGAAGCGCTCACCATGTCCGACCGCGTCGTCGTCATGCGGGATGGCAACATCCTTCAGATCGGTACCCCGCAGGATATCTACAATGAGCCCTGCAATGCCTTCGTGGCCGATTTCATCGGTGAAAGCAATATCATCGATGGCATCATGCATAAGGATTTCCTCGTGGAATTTGCGAATGACTATTTCGACTGTGTCGATAAGGGCTTCGAGCCCAAGGAGCGGGTACAGGTCGTTGTCCGTCCGGAGGACTTCAAGATCGTTCCCGCCGATAAGGGCAAAATTTCCGGCATTGTGGAATCCATCATCTTTAAGGGCGTCCACTACGAGATCATGGTAGACGCCATGGGTTATAAGTGGAAGATCCACACCACCCAGTATGTGGAGCCGGGTACCCTCATCGGTATGGATGTAGCGCCTATGGATATTCATATCATGAAGCGCACGGAGGAATAAAGCCATGAAATTTCGCTTTTCTTCCGTCCCCTATATTGTTTGGTCGGTGATTTTTGTCGTCGTACCGCTCATTCTGGTGGCGGTGTTCGGCCTTTCCACCAGTGATGGCCAGTTCACCTTCGCCAATGTCGCCAAGGTCTCGGATTACACCGCGGTGTTTGTCCGTTCCATCTGGCTTTCTCTGGTGGCTACCGCCATCTGCCTTGTCATCGCCTATCCTCTCGGCTTTATCATGAGCCGCTACAATGCCAATAATCAGCGCACGCTGGTTATGCTGGTCATGCTGCCCATGTGGACCAACTTCCTGCTGCGCACCTATGCGTGGATGACACTGCTTGAAAATAACGGCATCATCAACAGCATTCTGGAGGTCTTTGGCATGGGACCCTTCAAGATGATCTACACGCAGGGTGCTGTGGTGCTTGGCATGGTGTATAATTATCTGCCATTCATGGTCATTCCGCTCTATTCCATCATGACCAAAATTGAACCCTACACGCTGGAGGCGGCGGGAGATCTCGGCGCCAACCCGTGGAATACCTTTACCCGAGTGGTGCTGCCCCTTTCGGTACCCGGCATCACTACCGGCATCACCATGGTATTTGTGCCGTCTGTTTCCACCTTCATCATTTCCCGTATGCTGGGCGGCGGCTCCAATATGATGGTCGGTGACCTCATCGAGACCCAGTTCCTCGGCAATGCCTACAATCCCAATCTCGGCTCCGCCATCTCGCTGGTATTGATGGTATTCATCCTGCTTGTTATGAGCCTCATGAACCAGTTTGAGGACAATGATGACAGAGGAGGGATGCTCATATGAAATGGTATGCCAAGCTTTATACCCGTCTGGTATTCATCTTCCTGTATCTGCCCATCATCGTGCTCATTGCGTTCAGCTTCAATGAATCCAAATCCCGCGCCAGCTGGACCGGCTTCTCCTTCCATTGGTATAAGGAGCTGTTCCACAATGAGCTGATCCTCTCCTCGCTGCGCAATACCTTGATCATCGCGCTGGCGGCGTCTGTCATCGCGCTGGTGCTGGGCACCATGGCGGCGGTCGGCATCTATGCCATGCGCCGTAAGTGGTTCAAATCACTGGTGATGAACATCACCTATCTGCCCATTCTCAATCCTGAGATCGTTACCGGTGTTTCCATGCTGCTTTTGTTCGTTTCCTTCGGCAATGGCATCCAGAAGTTCAATAACTGGATCGGCGGCACCGCGCTTTCGTTCCTTCAGCTGCCGGAAATGCAGCTCGGCTTCGTGACGCTCATCATCGCGCATGTCACCTTCTGCACGCCCTATGTCATCCTCAATGTCCTCCCGAAGCTCCGTCAGATGGATCGCTTCACCTTCGAGGCTGCGCAGGATCTGGGCTGCAGCCCCAAGCTGGCCTTCTATAAGGTCGTCATCCCGGAGATCATGCCCGGCATGGTATCCGGCTTCCTCATGGCGTTCACCTACTCGCTGGATGACTTCGTCATCAGCTACTTTGTGTCCAGCGCCTCCTCGCAGACTCTGCCCGTCACCATCTTCTCGATGGTCCGCAAGCGTGTCAGCCCGGAGATCAATGCCCTTACCGCCATCATTTTTGTGGTGGTGCTGGCGCTGCTGCTTCTCAGCAACTATTACTCTGCCCGCAAGGAAAAGCAGATGATGCGAAAGGAGGAACCTGCGGCATGAAAAAGCGTATCCTTTCCCTCCTTTTGGCGCTGATGATGGTTGTCCTTCTGCTTCCCGTTACCGCTTTGGCAGCGGAAACCGGCATTGATACCTCAGCTCTAGATATGGAGTACTACGGCCGCTACAGGGATAAGGGCTATTCCATCAGCGTTTACAATTGCGGCGAGTATATCTCCGACGGTGCCGATGGCGGGCTGGATGTCAACAAGGCCTTTGAGGAGGTCACCGGCATCCGGGTCATCTATTCCAATTACGATACCAATGAATCGATGTACGCCAAGCTGAAAACCGGCGGCGCCGTCTATGATATCGTCGTTCCCTCCGACTACATGATCTCTCGTATGATCGCCGAGGGGATGCTGCAAAAGCTGGATATGTCCAATATCCCCAACCTGAAAAACATCGATGAAAAGTACCTTTACCAGTCCTACGACCCCACCAATGAGTATTCGGTGCCCTATACCTGGGGCGTGCTGGGGCTCATCTACAATACCAAAATGGTAGAGGACGAAGCGGTGGTGGCCAGCTGGGGCGCCCTGTGGAGCGAAGCCTATATGGATAATATCCTGATGATCAATAACTCCAAGGACGCCTTCGGCATCACCTTTGCCTATTTGGGGCTGCCCATTAATGCCGAAAGCACCGAGCAGGTGGATAAGGCTGTGGTGCTGCTGAAGGAGCAGAAAAAGGTCATTCAGGCCTATGTCGCCGATGAGGTGTTCGATAAAATGATCGGCGGGGAAGCGGCCATGGCGCCCTATTATAACGGCGATGCCGTCACCATGATAGCGGACAACCCTGATCTTGCCTTCTCCATTCCCATGGAGGGCAGCAATCTTTTCACCGATTGCCTGTGCATCCCCAAGGAGAGCCAGAAGCGGGAGCTGGCGGAAATGTATATCAACTTCATGCTGGAGCCGGAGGTCGGCCTTGCCAATACCGAGGCCATCGGCTATTCCACCCCCAATACGAAGGTGTACGAGCTGCTGGATGAGGAGACAAAATCCGACCCCACCGCCTACCCCGATGAGGAGTCCCTGGCCCACTGCGGCTACTACACCTATATCGGCCCGGAGCTGTCCCTCTATATCGACAGCAAATGGGCAGAGGTGCTTACCGCCGATGAAAAATACAGCGCCATGATCATGCCCATGTTCCTCGGCGCATGCGTGGCGGGCATCATTGCCCTCAATATCGTCCGTGCCACCCGCAAAAAGCGGGAGGAATGATTTTCCCAGCAGGGGTCCCTCACCGGGCCTCTGCTTTTTTGCATAAATTTCCCTCTTCGCTTTTGGCAACTTCTACAAAGATGAAAAAACTTCCACTGTTTTCTTGACTTTATTCGCTTGAATTGCTAAAATAACATTACCGGCATCCCCCATATGGGGGATTTCATGTTTGCGGGCAAACATGAATCATTTACTCGCGGGCATGATTCACCTGCCGGAAATAAAGAGGGGAAACCCCAAAAAGAAAGAGGTAATGTCTTATGAAAAAGCTCCTTAGCCTGGCGCTGGCCCTCCTCCTGCTGGCCGTCATGCTGCCTGTCACCGCTATGGCGGATACATATACTTATCCTGCCGGCGTGACTGCGGAATCGTTCCCCAACGAAGCAGACTATGATATCCCTGGTGGAAGCACAGGCAAAGCCGCAGCTGTTGTCGCTTACGAAAAAGATGGAAATGTTAAGTACGCCGCTGATGTACTGACCGCGATTAACGATGGTGCAACTGTACTCTATATGAAGGAAGGCATTAAGGGTCGTCTGATGGCTTACACCGATTTTCTTGCGCAGCCTAACAGAACACCTGAATTGACCAAAAATCTTACCATTTACGGCAACGGTGCCGATTTCCAGTATGGTGAAATTGCAGTTAATATATCTGAAACGGGCAAGGCCGCAGAGCTGACTGTAATCGTTTATGATGCCAAGAATATTAAGATTTGGGGCAATACTCCTAATGCGGGAGTAACTCAAAATTATGTTCTTGAAAACTGCAAAAATCAAGGTACTTCCAAGGAAGAAACCTCCGGAGAACTTGTTTTTCTTTGGGGCGAAACTGGTACAGCTAATGTGTCTGCTAATAATTGTTCCGTATCCAATGTTGATTTTGGTATCTATTTTGGTTGCGATGGTAGCTTGAACCTTAAAAACTCTTCCTTCACTGAGTGTGCTACTGGTGTTAAGATTAGCCATAAGGGAACAGGAACACGCACTGATGTTATTGAAAATTGCACCTTTACCGATTGTGGTATTAAAGATGGAAAACTTGCGGGCGACAGTGCTGCAATCAAGTACAAATCTACTAATGGCGCTACTCTCACCCTCACCAATAATACCATCACTGGGACTCTCACGAAAGATACTTTTGGTGATATCCGCCTGAACAATGTTACTGCCACCATCACCCCCAATGGCACCACAACAACTGTGAATACTGGAATTAAAGACACTCCAGAGACCATTACCGGCAAGGTGACTGTTGATGACAAGGGCACCATCACCCATGTCCAGGAGGAAGGCCCCACCACCATCGTCATCATCAGCCCTACCCAGGACACCCCCAAGACCGATGACCAGAAGAACCCCGCCACCGGCGCCAATGACCTCGTTGCTGTCGCCGTCGCCGCCGCGGCCCTCGCGCTCGCCGGCTCCGCCATCATTCTCCGCAAGGATTAAGATCTTTCTCAAGGAAAAAGTCCCCCTCATCGGGGGCTTTTTCTATGCACCCTGCCCATTGTCAAGTCCAAAAATGGTAGAATTTTCGTTCATTCATACAAACTTTTGTTCGTCCCTTTACATCATCGAACATTTGTGCTACAATGGGAATCGTAGAAGAACAACAGTTCGCATTTGGCCAAATTCAGGAGAGAAAACCTATGGATCAGCAAACCATGGGCTGGGTGCTGTTGGGGGCGGCCGTCCTCATCCTTGCTCTGCTCATCTACCTGCTTACGCAGGTCAAAAAGTCCTGCCAAAATGATATTTCCACCCAGCTCCAGCGCCTGCAAAGCGATCTGGAGCGTTCGGTGCAGGCCGATATTCTCACCCTCGGCAAGTACCTCATGCAGTCCCAGCAGTCCCAGTCGCAAAGCGAAAGCCGGGCCCTGCTGGAGCATCTCACCCAGTTTGAAAATAGACTATCCACATTCTCCCAGCAGTCCACGCGCGCGCTGGAGGATGTGCGTGCGTCCATGGAACTCCAGCTTGCCACCATTCGCCAGGATAACAATGCCAAATTGGACGAAATGCGCCAAACCGTCGATGAAAAGCTGCAAAAAACCCTCAATGACCGCATGACCGAATCCTTCCGCCTGGTGAATGACCGGCTGGAGCAGGTTTACCGCGGTCTGGGTGAAATGCAGTCGCTGGCCCAGGGCGTCGGCGACCTCAAAAAGGTCCTCAGCAATGTGAAAACTCGTGGAATTCTGGGGGAAGTGCAGCTTGGCGCTATCCTGGAGGACATTCTCACTCCGGAGCAGTACTGCAAAAATGTGGCAACGGTTCCCGGCAGCCGCAATGTGGTGGAATACGCTGTCAAACTTCCTGCGGAGGATGGCAGCTTTATTTGGCTTCCCATCGATGCCAAATTCCCTGGGGATAGCTACGCTGCCCTCCGGGACGCCTATGATTCCGGTGACCAGGCGGCGATTCAAGCGGCGGTGCGGCAGCTGCTGCTTACCGTCCGGATGGAAGCCAAGGATATCCGCGAAAAGTACCTTTGCCCGCCCGAGACCACCGAATTCGGCATCCTTTTTTTGCCATTTGAGGGGCTGTATGCCGAGGTGGTCAGCCGGGGTATGGTGGAAACTTTGCAGCGGGAATACCGGGTGAACATTGCCGGCCCCAGCACTATGGCAGCTCTGCTCAATTCTCTGCAAATGAGCTTCCGGACCATTGCCATCCAGCGGCGCAGCGGGGAAGTTTGGAATATCCTGGGCGCCGTTAAGACCGAGTTTGATAAATTTGCGGATGCCCTGACCATGACCCAAACCCGGCTGGAGCAGGCCAGCAGCGAGCTGGATAAGCTGGTCGGTGTCCGCACCCGGCAGATCCAGCGGAAGCTGCGGGGGGTGGCCAGTTTGCCGGAGGAGCAGTCTGCCGCCCTGTTCCCGGAGGAGCAGCTGCCTCCGATGGAGGACGAGCTGGAAGTCTGAATTTGTTGGATATGAAATGCTCTTGTAAATTAGGCCAATTGCCGCAAAGTAGAGCCCTGTCCGGCCAGAGAGGGCTTTTTGGGTGACTCTGCGATCATGGGCTCAATTGATGGTTGAATCTGCCCCACTCAACCAGCTGTTGCTGGCATTTGCGGCGGGACAGCGTTATGCTGATTTCGTCGGGCAGTCGGCTGCGGGCAGCGTCCCGGAATGCCGCTTGTGACCATAAAAATCAAGAAATCTTAAACATCTTCGGGTGGATTTTTTAGCCGGAATGTGCGATACTGGGAGGAGAGATTTACCGCATAGCGAGGAGGGGCCAAATGTTCAAAATACTCATTGTGGAGGACGACCGCGGCATTGCCGAGGGCATCCAGAGCCTGCTGGAGCAATGGGGGATGGAGGCGCGGCAGGTGCAGGATTTCCGCAACATTACCGGGGAGTTCGAGACCTATCAGCCTCATCTCATCCTACTGGATATCAAGCTGCCCAGCTACGACGGCTACTATTGGTGCGGCCAGCTGCGGCAGAGGACTGCGGCGCCCATCATTTTCATCTCCTCGGCGGCTGACAACATGAACATCGTGATGGCGATGAACATGGGCGGCGATGATTTCATCGCCAAGCCCTTTGACGGCAGTGTGCTGGTGGCCAAGGTGCAGGCCATGCTGCGGCGCAGCTATCGGCTGGAGACTGCCCTGCCGGCGCCGGAGTGCCGGGGAGCGGTGCTGAATACTGCCGACCAGACCCTGCAGTATGAGGGAAATGCCATCGACCTAACCAAAAATGAATACCGCATCCTGCTGTGCCTGATGGAACGCAAGGGCCAGGTAGTGAGCCGCGAGCTGCTGATGCAGCGGCTGTGGGAGACCGACAGCTTTGTGGATGAAAACACGCTGACCGTGAATGTGAACCGCCTGCGCAAAAAGCTGGAGGCTGCTGGGCTTTCCGAGTTTATCCGCACCCGCTTTGGCGTGGGGTACCTGGTGGAATGAAAGACAAGGCAGGCGGCGCGACGGAGCGGGCGAGGGGTGACAGGTTTGGCACAAACGGCGCCCCGAGACAAAGCGGAGGCGTGCCGCCGGAATGCAGGGGCGGGAAAAAGTGCTTGCAATCGAACCTTCGGTATGCTATACTCTTTTCGATGCCAAATATGAAAGAAAGGAGCTGCTGAAATGTACTTTTTGCACAACAACAAGATGAACAAGTTCCGCACTGGAATCAACCGAATACCTGCACAGCAGCTCTCTCTGTAAGTCCGCCTGAACCAAGGTGCTATTTCGCTCGCCGGGAGTTTCTGTTGCTCCCGGCCTTTTTGCGCCTTTTTTCAAGATCGGGGGAGAGAGCGGAACCCATAAACTGACGGAGAAATTATGAAACGAATTTTGCCATATCTTAAGCCCTACCGAGGGAAAATGCTGCTGGGCATGCTGCTGATTGCCGTTTCCAGCGTCTGTTCGCTGCTGCTGCCCACCATCATGAGTGATATCCTGGACGGCGGCATCTACACCTCCGATTGGGACTATATCCTGCGCTGCTGCGGCAGAATGCTGCTGGTCACGCTGCTCTCGCTGGGGGCGGTGGCGGCCGGTACCTGGTGCCGCACCCAAGTTGTTTCCGGCTTTTGCGCCGACCTGCGCGCGGCGGTTTTTGGCCGGGTGAATGCCCTGACCTTTGAAGAGGTCAGCCGCATCGGCACCTCGGCGCTGCTTACCCGTTCCACCCACGATGTGGGGACGCTGGCCTGGGTGGCCGATATGCTTTCCAGCAACATCATCACCATTCCGGTGCTGTTTTTCGGCGGGGTGGTGCTGGCCTTTTCCAAGGACAGCACGCTGGCGCTCATTATCCTGGTGGCTATGCCCATCATTACGCTGCTGGTGCTGGCTATTGGCCGCAGGGTGGAGCCACTGTGGAAAATCAGCGACCAATTCTGCGATAAGCAGAACGACCTGGTGCGGGAGCGCCTGCACGGCATCCGCGTCATCCGGGCCTTTAACAGGGAGGAGCAGGAACAGGGCCGCATAGCCGAGGCCACCCGTGTGATGGCCGAGCATATCATTGAAGCGAATACAAAGATGGGCATGGTGGCGCCCATTGCCATCGCCTTGATGAACCTGGTGGCGGTCGCGATCCTGTACTTTGGCGGCAGCCGGATGCAAAGCGGGATTTCCGCCGCTTCCGGCGGCGATATCTTTGCCATGGTGCAGTATGTGGCTCTGGTAATGAACGGTATCGTTATGGCGGCCTTTGCCCTGGTGATGTACCCCCATGCCAAGGTGGCCGCGGGCCGCATCGGTGAAGTGATGGACGCCAACATGATGACCGAGACCGCCGAGGAGGATGACAATATCACCTTTGCCGGGGACATCCGCATGGAGAATGTGACCTTTCGGTATGAGGGTGCTGACGCCGCGGCGGTAAGCGATGTTTCGCTGCATATCGCCGCGGGACAGAAGGTAGCTATCATCGGCGGGACCGGCAGCGGTAAATCCACGCTGGTGCAGCTGCTGATGGCCTTCCGGCTGCCCACCGAGGGGAAGATCTACTTTGACGGGCGTGATGCCGCCACCCTAAGCCGCCGTACCATCCGGCACAATATCAGCTGTGTATTGCAGCGCGCCGGCATTTACAGCGGCACCATCCGGGAAAATATCGCCATGGGGCGCCCCGGCGCTTCCGAGGAGGAACTGATGGAAGCCGCGGCGGTGGCCCAGATGGCAGATTACATCAAAGCGCAGCCGGAGGGGCTGGACCACCGGCTGGAGCAGGCCGGCAAGAACCTTTCCGGCGGGCAGAAGCAGCGGGTGAGTATTGCCCGGGCTGTGCTGAAAAACGCGCCGATCTATCTCTTTGACGACAGCTTTTCGGCGCTGGACTTTATGACCGAGGCGAACCTGCGGCGGGCGCTGGCCGAAAAGGCGGCCGGGAGGACTCAGATCGTGGTGACGCAGCGAGTGACCAGCGCCATGAGCAGCGACCAGATCTTTGTAATGGACGGCGGGCGGCTGGTGGATAGCGGCACCCACCGGGAGTTGCTGGAGCGCTGCAAGGTATACCGGGAGATTTATCTTTCCCAGACGGGAGGTGAGCGCCGATGAACCGCAAAAAGAAACCGACTGAGGAAGTAAAAATGAGCACCTGGGAGGTATTCCGCCGACTGGTGCGGGACGCCCGGCCCATTTACGGCTGGCTGCTGCTGGGCGCCCTGCTGGGTGGTATAGTGGTGGCGTGTACCGTCATCGCCCCGAAGCTCCTGGGTCAGGGCATCCAGCTGCTGTACGATGCCTGGGCCGGAGAACGGCCTAAAGCCGGTCTGACCGAAGCGCTGCTGCCGATCTGCGGAGCACTGGCGGGGGGGTACCTGCTGAAGAGTATCGTGGACACCGGAAAGATGGTCCTGATGAACAATGTGGTGAGTAAGTACTATACCTGCACACTGCGCATCAAGCTTTCGGATAAACTATCCCGGCTGCCCATCAGCTTTATTGATAAGACCCCGGCAGGACAGATCATTGACCGTATTCAAGAGGATGTTTCCAATATGGGTGGCAGTATCCACAACATTGTGGATGTGACAGTAATGGGCTTTATGCAGATCGTGGTCATTGCCGTGATGATGCTGCGGGAAAACTGGCGGATGGGACTGGCGGTCCTGCTGCTGATGCCGCTATCCATCGTGATTTCTTCCCGGATTTCCGCCGCCTGCGGCACCTATTTCCACCGCATGTTTGAGGAGAGCGGCAAGATGTACTCGGTGGTGGAGGAAAGCTACGCCAGCTACCAGACCACGAAGGCATATAACTACGAGGAGACCACCATTGCGGCGCACGCCGCGGCGAACAAGCGGCAGAAGGACGCCGAGGCAAAGGCAATCTTTCTGCAGGGACTGATCACACCGTGCATTACCGCTGCCAATGCATTGGCGTATATTCTGGTCGCTCTCATCGGCGGCTACCTAACAGTACAGGGAGCCCTGGGTGTGGGTGCCGTGGTAACGGTGCTGCTGTACTCCCGGCAGTTTTCCGCGCCGCTGGAGCAGATCGCCGAGGTGCTGGGGTCTATCCAGCGCATCTGCGCCGCCGCCCGACGGGTGTATGAGATGCAGGACGCCCCGGAGGAGGAGCCCATCGAGGGGCACCTGCCGGAGGAAATAAAGGGCGATGTGGATTTTGAAAATGTGAATTTCAGCTACGATCCAGAAACGCCGCTGATTCGGGACTTCACTGTGAAGGTAAAGCATGGGCAGAAGGTGGCCATTGTAGGGCCCACCGGCGCGGGTAAGACCACGCTGGTGAACCTGCTGATGCGGTTCTATGATATCCAAAGCGGGAAGATCACGATAGACGGCCATGATATAGCCGCTGTGAGCCGTGAGGATGTGCGGGGGCTCTTTGGCATGGTGCTGCAGGATACCTGGCTGTTTGGCGGGACTGTGGCCGATAATGTGGCCTACGGCAAGCCGGAGGCGACCCGCGAGGAGATCGTCACCGCCTGCGATGAGGCCTACTGTGATCATTTTATCCGCACGCTGCCGCAGGGCTACGACACTGTGGTGAGCGAGGATTCCATCAATATTTCCGGCGGGCAGAAGCAGCTCCTGACCATCGCGAGGGCGCTGCTGGCCAACCGGCGGCTGCTCATCCTAGATGAGGCGACCTCCAATGTGGATACCCGTACCGAGATATTGCTGCAAAAGGCGATGGATAAGCTGATGCGGGGACGCACCTGCTTTGTCATCGCGCATCGGCTCTCCACCATAGTGGATGCTGACCTGATCCTAGTCATCAATGACGGGCAGATTGTGGAGGCCGGTACCCATGAGGGCCTGCTGGAGAAGCAGGGCTTCTACTACCGGCTGTACACCAGCCAGTACGCGGTATAAGCCGTATAAAAAAAGAAAAGGCCGGCAGCGAGCTCCGCGGGACAGGGAGCGAGCTGCCGGTGCTTTTGGCTTTTACAGGGCCTGGATAAAGGCACGGGCCCTTTGCAGGTCATCCGCATCCGGGTGGCCCTTGGCCATGCCGCCGATGAGCTTAAACGGGCCAAAGGTATCATAACCGCGGCAGGAGAAGGTGCCAAGAATGGGGCAATTTTTGGCCTTTACTGCTTCGGTGATGGCGGCATAATACTTTTCGGGGCAGGCGGTGGAGCCGTGGGTACAGACGAAAAAGGTTTCTTTGCCCTCGGGCAGGTACTGGGCGGCGTAATGGACCACGGTATCGTGGAATTTGGAGTAATAGATGCCGGAGGCGAAGCCGATGCGGTCATACTGCGGCAGGCGGGCGGCCATGCGGCTGGTGACATCGATGAGATTGATCTCGGCGGCTTCAGCCATGGCTTCCAGGACCTTGAGGGTATTGCCGTGGTGGCGGGAATAATAACAGATGGCGGTTTTCATGTGGGAGCCTCCTTGGGGAAAGTGATAAAGTGGTGCAGGAGCAGGGGACAGGCGGCGAGCAAAACGCCCACATGGCCAGGAACGCCCGCAGGCAGGCTGGCGCCCGACGCAAGGCGGGCTGGCGCCTGTCAAGGGCAGTGACGCCGCCATGCGGGTGCTTTTGGCGGCCGCCGTACAGCATGATTATAGACCTTTTGCGAATGGGGAGCAAGTGTTGCTTTTTGGCGGAAAAACCGCTATGATAAAGGGAGATTTTTAGCGAGTGGGAGAGATACTATGACAGCAAGAGAATATCCGGTATTTACCGTTACCCCTAAGGCGGAGCGCAGCCTGCGGGCCGGCCACCCCTGGGTATATGGGGAGGAAGTGACCGCCGTGGAGGGCGCTTACCAAAATGGTGATATGGTGGATGTGGTGAGTAATAAAGGGCGGTACCTGGGCACCGGCTGGGTGAATGATCACTCCAAAATCAGGGTGCGGATCATCAGCCGCAATGCCAATGATACCTTTGATGAGGCGTTTTTCCGGCGGAGGGTGTGCTATGCGCTGAATTACCGTAAAACGGTGATGGGCCCGGTGGATTACCGCTGCTGCCGCCTTATTTTTGGTGAGGCGGATCAGTTCCCGGGGCTGACGGTGGATCGCTTTGAAAACATATTGGTGACGCAGGTGCTTTCCCTGGGCATGGAGCGCCGCAAAGACTGGGTGTACCGGGCGCTGGTGGAACTGCTGCGGGAGGACGGCGAGCAGATTGATGCGATCTACGAGCGGAACGATGTGACCATAAGAACGCTGGAGGGGCTGGAGCAAGGAAAGGGCTTCTACCAGATGGAGGGGCTGAGAACCGACCTGAGCGGGCATGTGACCATTACCGAAAACGGGATAAAATATGATGTGGACTACATCGAGGGGCAAAAGACCGGTTTTTTTCTGGACCAAAAGTACAACCGGCAGGCGGCGGCCAAGCTGGCCCGCGGACGCCGGGCGCTGGATTGCTTTACGCATACCGGGGCTTTTGCGCTGAATGCGGCAGCGGCGGGGGCGGAGCATGTGACGGCGGTAGATGTTTCGGCCTTTGCACTGGAGTTGGCCGCCGAAAACGGAAAGCGCAATGGACTGACCAATCTGGACTATAAGTGCGCCGATGTTTTTGACCTGCTGACCGAGATGGCCAAAGAGAAAAAGTGCGACTATGACTATATTATTCTGGACCCGCCTGCCTTTACCAAGAGCCGCGCGACCGCCAAAAACGCCTATCACGGCTATAAGGAGATCAATAGGAAGGCGATGCGGCTGCTGCCCCGCGGCGGGTATTTGGCGACCTGCTCCTGCTCCCATTTTATGACCGATGAGATGTTCCGTAAGATGCTGCGGGAGGCAGCGCTGGATGCCGGTGTGACGCTGCGGCAGATCGAGGCGCGGCAGCAGGCTCCGGATCATCCCATTTTGCCGGAGGTTCCGGAGACCGACTATCTGAAATTTTACCTTTTGCAGGTGGTGTAAGAGCAAATAAAAACCTTCAACAAAGGAATTTGAACAGCAACCTCCCAAAAGGGCAACAATATGTCCGATGAAAAGCTCGCAGCGCCTAGGTGCTGTAACACCCGCAGATTTCTGCATCGAGGCTTTTGAACCTCATGCAGAAATCTGCTTTTTTATATAATGAAGGGACGGCTGCAAATAATTGCAACCGTCCCATACCTATATTACTCGTTATTGCAGCAAAATCCTGAAGCCAAAATGGAAAGATGACTGGCCATTCTGTTTTCCAGGTCAGTAAAGTTATTTGTTGCAAAACAATATAGAATATACCCGCGGCAGGTGATTAGCAACATATCTGCCATTACTAAAAGCGAACAATCTAATGAAAAGGTTGAACCTAAATTCAATTTTGGTTGTAGGTAACGGATCTGTGGCGACTAACGAGTACGGATTTTATAGATACTTTGTAGATAACAGGGTCTATTACCATAGACAAGCGTTAGTGATAGTTGCCGATGAAACCCCGACGGTATGTTGCGGTAGCCTAACACATTTGAAGGCGTTGAACGAGAGAGGTTTTTGGGATGTGAGGATGGTAGGAGATAGATTGGCCGAGGGGTTGGTAGATATTTTAGGTAGTAGAGGTATTACCAATGGCCGAATTGGCTATTGCCCGGAAACACTTCCCGCTTCATGGTTTGATTGTATTCATAGTGCATATCCAGAGCTTGAATGGGTGGATTGTACGATGGATCTTTATGAAATCCGCAAGAAACGCAGTAGGGAAGAATGTCGATTGGTTGAGAAATGTGCTGAGTTGGCACTAAGCGGATATGAAGCTCTATGTGCAGCGGTGCAGAATAATGTAACCGAAAGCAAACTGGTGTCTGAGTTGGACTATGCCATGAAAAAGCAAGGTGCAGAGGAAACCCTTACAACTCTAAACTGCGGTTTTTTGAACGATGCAAACGGCATGGGCCTGTTGCATAGTGCTGCGAATTCTCAAAAGGCAGTAAAGTATGGTGACTGCATAGCAGCAGCTATCACACCTCGATATAATGGATATTGGGTTCAAATGCTGCGCACTTTATGTGTAGGGAAAGAAAACCAAACGGCGGTAGCGATGCATGAGGCAGTGGCCGGGTGGATAAGCGCAGCGGCTAAGCTCCTAATACCTGGGAACAAGGTAAGCACTGTTGCCCAAAAAATCGAAGAAGAAGCTAGGGCAGCAGGATACACTATTGGGGGCATTCAAGGGTACATTTGCGGGGTGGATCTACGGGAACAACCGATTTCTGCAGAAAATGAGACAAAACTGACCAAAGATATGACGGTAATACTTAGCCCAATTATATTGAAAGATGGAAATGACTGCGGTTTTTGCTGGGGGGATACCTATTTGGTGACTGTAGAAGGAGGACGATGCTTGACAGAGGACGGCAAGAGCCTAAAAATAATTAAAAGTGTGGAGGGGTAGGCCAGATGTTCAGCGATGGGGAAAAGAAAAGAAGGGTTGAAGCAGTAAGAGGTCTGATGCAGGACGAAAAGCTAGATGTGTTGTTGACGATAGGAAATGGATGCGTTGGAACCAATGCGTATGGTTGTTTCCGCTTTTTAACGGCTGCCAATGTGTATTACGGGCTGCAGTCTGCATTGTTTTTTCCATGTTCCAACCCCGTTGGTATTGTAGACTCAGAGATATCTTGCGGGGAATTGAAAAATGCTGGAATCGTGACTGAATGCAGGATAAGCACAACTCCCATTCAAGCGATTATAGATGTGCTGAAAGAAAGTGAAATAACAAGCGGTCGCTTGGGCACCAGCTTGGACATTCTGCCGCAATCATGGCGTATGGCGCTGGAAAGAGAAATGCCCGGATTAGTACTGTGTGATGTATCGGAACCGCTATTTCGTATCCGAAATCACCACAGCCCAGAGGAGGTTGCTTTAATTCGTCAATGCGGCAAATTGGCTGATGCGGGCTATGCAGAAGTACTGAAAAATGTTAAGCCAGGCATGACGGAGCAGCAGGTGGCGGCAGAGCTGGAACATGCAACGCAGGGAATGGGGGCAGACTACAACTTTACCCTTATTTCTACAGGGAGGTTTTCACTGGAGGATAATCAACTTCCATGTATTCGCGCTGCGACTATGTTTGATTGTGTTGTAGCTCATGGCGATTGTATATCGATGGAGATTACTCCGCGGTATAATGGCTATTGGACACAGCTGGTGTGTACCATATCGGTTGGAGAGCCGAATGAGGATTTTATTAAGATGCATGAGGTTTCCTGTCGCATTATCAAAGGTGCATTGGAAGAACTAAAGCCTGGGAACCGTATCGGTAATATTGCTATACTGCCTGTATGCACGTGGATTTAGCAAGAAGTTTAAAATGATTACCTCCCCTAAGCCTACTGGTAAGGAACTGTGGAAGGCTTTTGTAGATGCGATTTGGGCGTTGTTGATGCCTGTCATAATTCTAGGCGGCATTTATGGCGGTTATTTCACTCCAACCGAGGCTGCGGCGGTAGCAGTGGTTTACGGTTTAATCATCGGACTATTTGTTTACAGGGAGCTAAAGTGGAAAGACATACCCAAAACATTTGTTAATGCTGCTCGCACATCTGCTGCGGTTATGATGATAATTGTGACAGCTGCGACCTTTGCCATCGTACTTACCCGCAATAATATTCCGACTCTTATTGGCAACTGGATCATCGGTATTGCCAAGACACCGCTTATGTTCTATGGCCTGTTCAGCATCTTTATGTTTTTCCTGGGGATGTTCATGTCGGTTTCTCCAGCTCTGGTTATTCTTACCCCCATTTTGGCACCGGCTGCTACGGCCATCGGCATTGATCCGGTCCACTTTGGCGTAGTATTTGTTGTTTGGATGTGCATTGGTACCATTACGCCGCCTTTTGGCTCAGATCTATTCATAGCCTGCGGTGTTGCCAAAATAAGCGCTGCATCAGCTTTTAAAAGGATTTGGCCATTCGTTATTATTTATGTTGCGGTGGTGGTACTTATCATGATTTTCCCAGATTTGGTTACTTTCCTGCCAAAGTTGTTGAAATTGATGTAAGATTTTGAAGTGACCCCAAAAAGTTGGATAAAATATTTTAGTAAAAATTGTTCAAGCAACCGAAAGGGCTTGCTGTCTGTGAATCGCAGGCAGCAAGCCCTTCAGTTGTGTGCTCGATATGTGTAATAGAGACAAAGCAACAATCGCATCATTTTTCATCTGTAGTAAAAATGAACAGTATTGTGTCGAATTAAATCGCTTATTTTGTGTCTTTCTATGCTATATTCTAATACAAGCTATTTGCAAGCTATGCTGTGGACGTCCGGCATAGGAAATGGAATCAATTTGTAGGAGGTTAAAAATGACAAAACAAAGAAAGATCAATTCGACCTACGCAATTGTCATGGTCATTGGCTTGGCATTTATGCTCTTATTTGGCTATCTGGTCAAGCCATTCAGTACAGTTACCGTAACCGGTGTAAAGATGCTGGGTGTTCTGATTGGTCTAATCATTATCACCTGCTTTAACGGTGACTTGCTCAGCGGTTCGCTGATGGCGCTACTTGCCACTCTGTTCCATGGGTATTATGACATTTCCGGTTTGTTGAGCGAATGGCTGGGCTCCGTCTTTACTGTTCAGCTGGTATTCTGCGGTGCCCTGTGTCTGGCTTTGCGAGATTCGGGTGCAATGAATGTTTTGGCTAAAAAGTTGCTGAGCAGCAAGCTTTGCCGTGGTCGTCCTGTTATGACGATGGTAATGCTGTTCCTTGCCACCTATGTCGCTGCAGCCTTTATTGGTGGCCCTCCCGTCTACATCTTGTTCTTCGGACTGGTAGAATCCATTCGTGATGTTTGCGGCTACGATAAAGACGATCCCTTTGTAAAGTGGACTCTGCTTGGTGTTTACATTGCTGCCACCGGTATCTTCTTCTTTGCATTCAAGACCCCGCAGGTTATGACCATCGCTTTGATCAACTCTGCAATGGAGCCCTTCGGCCGCACGTTTAATGAAGGCACCTGGATGCTTTGCATGTTCTCCATCACCATGATCTATTTGATTGTTTACACGATTCTGATGAAGACAGTGTATAGGGTCAACATGGAGCCATTGAAGTCTTTGGATTTTAATGAAATAGAGGCCATGCGCAATACCCCTGATCATTTCAACCGTGATCAGATTATAAGCCTTGCCATGATTATCATTCCGGTAATTTATATTCTTATCGGAACCGTTTATCCGAAGGAAGCGCCCGGACGTTATTTCTTTACTTTCATGGGCAACTCCTGGATTTGGGTACTTATGTGTGCAATCGGCGCCTTGATCCGCCGCAAGGACAGCAAGCAGTCCATTGTTCCTATTAATAAATGCCTCTCGGAAGCATCCATGTGGACAATGATCTCTCTGGTCGGTGCGCTGGTCATGCTGGGCAAGGTCACCTCCGACGCAAATCTTGGTATCCGTCAGTGGTTGGTTGAGGTTCTCAGCCCTCTGTTCGGCGGTGCTAACATTTGGGTCTTGATGGCAATTGTAATCCTGTTCTCTACCCTTGTTACTCAGGTTGCTAACGGTCTTGTACTTACCATGGCAGTTTGTCCGGTTGTTACACCATTTGTCTGCAGTCTGGCTGCAACCACCGGAATCAACCCCGACGTTATCCTGATTATATCGAATATCTGCTCCGGCTATGCTTTCTGGACCGTTGCAGCTTCCACCAACGCAGCCTTTATTCTTGGCCGCCCCGAGATTACCCCGAAGTTTGTTTGGACAAAGGGCGTTCAAACGACAGTCCTGTTCATGGTTATTTGCTACATCTGCGGTATGGCATTTACCTACATTCTGTAATTATTATAGCTCAACATAGCTCGATGGAGTGGGTCGATAAGGCATTGGCCCACTCCAGCTAAAAAAAGCCCCTCTTTATTGAAAGGAAACCTTATATGAGCGAAAAAGAAAAAACTGTATTTGAAGGTGAGAGAGAAATTCCGGTTTATACCGAATGTGATCTTCTTGTTGTTGGCGGCGGTGCAGCTGGTCATTCTGCCGCAGTAGCGGCAGCCCGTGCAGGTTGTAAAAACATTGTCCTTATGGAGCGTTACGGCTACATGGGCGGTGATGTTACCGGCGGCTATGTTATTATGGTTCCTCGCCTTTCTTTCTATAACAAACAGTATGTCCGTGGGCTTCAGGAGGAATGGTTCACCCGTATGGAAAGCATTCCGGGTGCTGTTCTTGGACCCTCCGGCGATGAGATCGGTTGTGAGGATCCGGTCCTTGTCAATGCATGGAAGAACATTCACGATTGCTTTAGTACCAATGCGAAGCTGCCAGAACGGCTGGTTCGATCTGTGTATTTTGAGCCAAACCAGTTGAAAATCGAAATGGACAAGATGCTGCTGGAGCACAAGGATTCCATCCATGTGATGTGCCATTCTTGGGGGACTCGTCCTATTATGGATGGCGACACCATCAAGGGCGTGTATTTTGAAAGTAAGGAGGGCCGCAAGGCTGTACTGGCGAAGATCGTGATCGACGCCACCGGAGACGGCGATATTTTCCGCCAGACCGGTTGTCCTTACTTCGGATTGGCAGATAAGCTGACCCGCTGTGCCACTACTGCGCTGGTTTGGCGTATCGGCGGTTGCAATTGGGATCTTTTCTGCGAATGGAAAAAAACCAATCATGCTGCCGCGGCTGCTTTGCATGAGGGCTTCTCCAAAGTCTGCGGGTTCCGTGCGGCGCCGCTGCCCGGTCCTACCAATGATGTGTGCTGGATCAACAACTGGCACCCTGAACGTGACTGTTCAAACCTGAAGGATGCGACCGAGACTGAAATGGAGACCCGTGATACCATGCGCAATGCGTTGGAGTATCTGCGTAAGGCTTGTCCCGTTGCATTCCGCAACGCGTTCCTTTATGATATTGCGCCTCAGTTGGGCACCCGTTGCTCCTATCGTCTGGACGGCGAATATGTCATTACCCCGAATGATTTTGCATTCCCGCAGGAGCACGAGGATGTTATTGCATGGCACTCCACCATCAGCTTTATCAATGATAACTGCCCCATCGAGATTCCTTACCGTGCGATTCTGCCCAAAAAGACCGAGAATCTGCTTTGCCCCGGACGCCATATCTCTGCTGATGAAATTGGGATCGACTATGTCAATTTGATTCCGCAGTGTGTCGGCACCGGACAAGCCGCAGGTGTAGCTGCTGCCGTTGCCATTGCAGATGGAACCACTGCGCATAAGGTCAACATCAAGAAGGTTCAGGATATTTTGGCACGCGATCAAGATGTCCCGCTGCCCCGCAACCCATATACGGATCCTTCCTACATGCAGAATGTTGTTGATCATGAATACGGTCTTTATACCCAGCTTGCCAAAAATGCCCGTGAAAAAGCAGGGTATCTCTCCGGAGTGCGCCAATTTGGTGCGAATCAGGGAGAAATCGTTGATTCCGACAGCAAGAGCATTAAGGGTGGCGGCGATGCGCAGCTCAATCCTAATTTGATCAAGGCTACACCGCAGCACTGATTGCACGCATCTTCGTTTGCGATTTGTAGCAGTGGATGGTCGATTGTATCATTTTTATAGAAGATTTCACATGAAATGAGGTGTCATCATGACTGACCATGACGAAAAAAAGCCCAAGGAGCCGACTTCAAAAGGTGTTTCTGACGGCGGAACGCCGGGCCTTTCTGCTGAAGACTTCTATGAAATACTACACCTGCCAGCTTGCAAGACAAAGGGCTACTGCGATAATTGCGGCAGATGTGAACGATGACCCAATAGAATACAATAGGGAAAAGCCTACGGCTGATGCATGGGCTTTTCCCTATTAGTATATTCGGTACCACTATTTAATCAAATCTACTGAAGGTAAAGTATATATGTTTGTTTTTACAAAAAAAGGGGTTCTTTCACCATTACAGTCGATCTCACTGCTTGCGATTTTTTTTACATCAATGGGGGTTGCAACGGTTTCTCCTGCGATGGCTAAACTGGCTGCACAATTTCCGTCAAATAATTATGCGCTGATTTCTACGCTACCTACATTATTTATCGTTCCGACTACCCTGTGGGCAGGCGCCGTTGCCGGCAAAAAGATTCGTTATAGGACGATCTCTCTTGTAGGGATTCTTCTGTTTTTGATAGGCGGTATCGCACCGTTCTTTTTAACTGAAAGCTTTACAGTATTGTTGGTTTGCCGTGCCGTTTTTGGCATTGGAGTAGGTCTGCGTGCCTCATTGGGAAATGCGCTTGTTATGCAGTACTATACCGGAAAAGAACAAGCCGATATGCTGGGTTATGGTAATCTTATCAGTAATTTCGGGGGAGTTCTTTTACAGATGGTGGCTGGCTCGTTGGCAGAGTATGGATGGAACTATACTTTTTTAGCGCATCTACTCGGTTTATTCAGCCTGCTTCTTTTGGTGTTCCAACCAGAGCCGGAAGAAAGCTGCTGTGCTCCGACAGTAACAGCAGAGGTACCAAACGGTTATCGGCATTCACTACTTAAATCGGCAGGATTTGATCATCGAGGCAGGATCGCAACCGCCCTTACTGCTTTTCTGCTATTTCTGCAGCAGCTGGTTAGTTATCCTATCCTGATGAATATCTCATTGTTGTTTGAACATCGCCATGCCGGAGGCGCCACCGTGGCAGCGACAGCACTTTCTCTTTATAGTGCCAGTGGTTGTCTCATTGGGTTTTTCTTTGGAAAGATTTTTTATAAGCTAAAACGGCTTACTCTTGTATTTGGATACTTTATTGCCGCTGCAGGTGCTGGTATATTAGGCTTTGCAAAACAGACGGAAATTCTAATGATTGGATCTGCTATAATGGGAATGACCTCCGTTTTGTTGATCACATCAGCTTATGCCATATTGGGAATGTATATTTCGCCCAACCAATCTTCTCTTGCGATCGCAATTGCAACAGGCGTAAGCAATTTAGGCGGGTTTGCATCGGCTTATTATTTAAATATGCTGGGAATTATAACGGGGGAAAAGCTGTTTACACCGATCTATGTCCTAATGGGGGTATATACACTGTTGGCTACTGCCTTTATGGTGTATGATCCTCTCCTGAAAAACAGTTGATACTTGCGCCTGCTTCCATATTAATGTTATAATACAAATGCAATATTGTATTTGTATTTCATCGTTAATCACCCGCAGAAGATTATCAAGAGTTTAGGAGTTGATGACAGTGACCCTCAAACAGATTGAATTTTACGAAGCGGTATGTCAAGCAGGGAATGTGACTGCTGCTGCCCAGCAATTATATGTTTCCCGCTCGGTGATTTCGCGAGCGATACAAGAACTGGAAGATGAATTGGACATTCAGTTGTTTGTGCGCGGGCGAAATGGTATGGAGTTGACCGAATATGGAAAGACTCTCCGTAACTTGCTTTTGCAATTTAAGGGATTTTATTCGGCGCTATTGGCACAAATCAGCAGCCTCAAGGAAACAGGAGAAAACCATTCCTTAACGGTGGGTCTTGCAATTTCCTGCTGGAATGTTTTCCCGCTGGAGATATATGAAGCGCTTAAGAAAAGGCACCCACACATTAAACTCTCTGTGCTGGAGATTTCCAGTTACGATGCAATTAAAAGGTTAAATGATGGCAGTATAGATATTGTATTGACTCCTTTAGATATTAAAGAGCGTTTTAATACAATGGAATCCATTGATATCTATCCAACAGCAAACATTTTTTGCACTTCATTAAATGATCCGCTGGCACAGCAGGATTCAGTGACTTTCCTGGATATCCGTCAGCGCCCTATTGCAGTGCTGAACAGTAAGCTGCCGGTAGATTGGCCGCTGCAGATCCGCTTGTGCACCAACACCAGCTCCCTTATTAGGGAAGCGGTGTCCAAAGGTATACTATGTGCATTACTTCCACAGGATTTTGTGAGGGACTGGGATGATGTTGCAGTACTGCCATTTAATCCGCCACAGAACTGTGCAGTAAAAGCCGTTTGGAATAAAAATCTTCCACATTCTTCAGCTCTACAGGAATTTGTTGATTTTCTTTTGGAGTACTTCGCCGCACAGGGGATCGTTTTGCCCGAGGAAAAGATCGAAGATGATGAAATATAACCCCAATAGAAGTAAGAGCGTGGGGAGGGTCATGGGATAGGGATATCCTGTGGCCCTTTTAACCATATAAAATTTGTGCTTATTATCGGAAAGTGACATGCGAAATGGGGAGTGCTGAGATATTGCAGAAAGTTGACAAAAGTAGTATAATACTATATCGGCAAATAATTCTCATGGAAAGAAGATGCTTTTATGACTAAAATTGATATTTTCTCCGGCTTTTTGGGCGCTGGCAAAACGACCCTCATCAAGAAGCTGATCGCTGAGGCCTATACCGGCGAACAGCTCGTCCTCATTGAAAATGAGTTTGGCGAGATCGGCATTGACGGTGGTTTTTTGCAGGAAGCGGGTATTAACATTACCGAAATGAACAGCGGCTGCATCTGCTGCAGTTTGGTGGGCGATTTCGGCAAGGCGCTGCGGCAGGTGATGGATACCTATCACCCCGACCGTATCCTCATTGAACCCTCTGGTGTGGGCAAACTCAGCGATGTCATCCGGGCGGTGCAGAACCTGGAAATGCACGATGTGGTGCTGAACGGTTTTACCACCGTGGTGGATGCCACCAAGGCCAAGATGTATATGAGAAACTTCGGTGAGTTCTTCAATAACCAGGTGGAGCATGCCAGCGCCATTATTTTGAGCCGGACTGCCGGGATGAGCCAGGAAAAGCTGGATGCCTGTGTGGCCCTGCTGCGGGAGAAGAACCCCACCGCCACCATTGTGACGACCCCTTGGGACGAACTGGACGGCAAGCAGCTGCTGGCGGCCATGGAACGCCGGGATACCCTGGCGGCTGCTCTGGAGGAGCTGGCCGAGGAGCAGGAGCACGAGCACCATCATCATGACGACGATGAGTGTGGCTGCGGCTGGCACGACCATGACCACGAGCATGAGCATCACCACCATCACGACGAGGATGACGATGAGTGCGGCTGTGGCTGCCACGACCATGACCACGAGCATGAGCATCACCACCATCACGATGAGGATGACGATGAGTGCGGCTGCGGCTGCCATGAACATGACCACCATCACCATCATCACCATGCCGATGAGGTATTTACCAGCTGGGGTAAAGAGACCGCCCACCCCTACGGGAAGCAGGAGCTGGCTGCCGCGCTGGAAGCCCTGGATACCGGCGATTATGGCCAGGTGCTGCGGGCCAAGGGCATTGTAGCCGGTACGGACGGCAAGTGGCTGCACTTTGACTATGTTCCCGGTGAGGTGGAGATCCGTAATGGCGCTGCTGGTGTCACCGGTCGGCTGTGCGTCATCGGCGCCGAGCTGAAGGAGGACGCCTTGACTTCGCTGTTCCACCTGAACTGAAAAACGGAGGACTGACGAATGGCAAAAGCTGTTGAAATCCCGGTTTACCTGTTTACCGGCTTTTTGGAGGGGGGAAAGACCCGCTTTATCCGGGAAACGCTGGAGGATAAGAAATTCAATGCCGGGGAGCACACCCTGCTGGTGCTGTGCGAGGAGGGCGAGGAGGAATACGATCTTTCTCACCCGCTGATGAAGAATGTGCATATCCTGCCCATCGAAAGCGAGGAGGAGCTGACCACCGCCAAGCTGGGCGAGTGGCAGAAGATCCACCGGGTGGACCGGGTAGTGATAGAATATAACGGCATGTGGCAGCTGCAGCGCCTGTACGAGCAGATGCCGCAGGGCTGGATGATCTACCAGGAAGTGATGATAGCGGATTACAATACCTTCCTGAGTTACAACACAAATATGCGCAGCCTGATGGTGGATAAGCTGACCAGCTGTGAGATGGTGTTGCTGAACCGGGCCCCGGTGGGCGCCGATAAAATGGAGATCCACAAGGTGGTGCGGGGCGTGAGCCGCCGGACCGAAATAGGCTATGACTATGTGGACGGCAACTTTGACTATGATGAGATAGAGGACCCGCTGCCCTTTGATATTGAGGCCCCGATCATTGAGATCGCCGATGCGGACTTTGCCGTGTGGTACCGTGACCTGACCGAAGAGATGGAAAAGTACCAGGGCAAGACGGTGCGCTTTAAGGGGCGTGTGGTGACCAAGCACCGCAGCCTGAAAAACTGCTTTGTGTGCGGGCGGCATGTGATGACCTGCTGCGTGGAGGATATCACCTTTATGGGGCTGGCCTGCACGGGATATAGCCCTGAAAAGCTGGAAAATGGCGGCTGGTATACCGTGACAGCCAATGTGAATATCCAGTACAGCACTGTGTACGGCAAGCGCGGCCCGGTGCTGGCGGTCAGCGCCTGCATCCCGGCTGAGGAACCGGAGCAGGAGGTTGCCACTTTCTATTAAGCTGAGTCTTAACGGAAAATTATCACAAATAGCGGAAGATGCCCGGAGAGATGCCACCCTCCGGGCTTTCTTTTTATTGGATAATATGGTATAATAAATAAAATATAAACCCAGCGACCCCAACCCCAAAGGAGGAACCCCATGAGCCAGAAAGAACATAGACAGCCCCCAGCCTTTATCCACAGTGCGCTGCGGGATCATAACAGCCTTGCCCTGCCCTCGGTCATCCGCCGAGCCAGTGGGATCATCATTATGGGCAGACGGATGAAGTCGCTGATCTTCACCACCGATATTGCCATCATCCGCAACTGTAATGCCGATGCGGTGCTGGCGGTTTACCCCTTTACACCGCAGCAGGTCATTATGGATGCCATCATTTCCGCTTCCTCCATCCCCGTGGTGTGCGGGGTGGGCGGCGGCGTTACCGACGGCATACGCAGCGTGATGCTGGCCAAGGATGCCGAGGCGCAGGGCGCCTTTGGTGTGGTGGTGAACGCACCCATGCGCAACCAGACGGTGGAAACGATGAAAAAGGTGGTGGATATCCCCATCATCGCCACCGTGACCAGTGAAAATTATGATATCGCGGCAAGACTGGCGGCCGGTGCTTCGGTACTCAATGTTTCCGCTGCCGAGCGTACCGCCGGGGTGGTGCGGAAGATCCGGGAGAAATTTCCCAAGGTGCCCATCATCGCTACCGGCGGCCCCACCGAAGAATCCATCCTGCGGACGATAGAGGCCGGCGCCAACGCCATCAGCTATACGCCGCCTTCCACCAAGGAGCTGTTTAGGGTCATTATGACCGGCTACCGGGAAAATGACACGGCCAAGGCGGAGCCGCTGGAGGAAGAGGATCTGTTGGAGCTGCTGTAAAACAAACCGCGAAAGTGGGGAGGAGAAGAAACATGAGAAAACTGCTGAAAGCGCTTTTGATTCTGCTGGCGGTGCTGCTGGCGGTGGTCATTATCTATGTGGGATATGTGATGCTGAGCTATGACCGCATCCCCGATAACCAGGAGCTAGAGATCCGCAATCCCCAGGAGACTGACCTGGCGGTGCGGCTGGGCGAGGAATATGCCATCGTGACGCAGAATGTCGGCTTTGGCGCCTATACCGATGATTTCACCTTCTTTATGGATGGTGGGGTGGAATCCTGGGCAAAAAGCCCCGAAAGTGTGATCGAATGCATCAATGCGGCAGCAGAGGAGGTTTCCTCCTTGGAGCCGGATTTTATCCTGTTCCAGGAGGTAGATTTTGACTCCACCCGCAGCTACCATATCGATGAGCAGGAGATCCTGCGGGCGGCTTTCCCGCAGATGGCGGAGGTGGATGCCGTCAATTACCATTCAGCGTTCCTCATGTATCCGCTGACACAGCCGCATGGCAGCTCCAACAGCAGCATGGTGACCTTCAGCAGTGTCGGCATCACCGGTGCACTGCGGCGCAGCCTGCCCATTTCCACCGGCTTTTCCAAGTTTCTTGACCTGGACCGGTGCTATACCATCAGCCGGGTGCCCACGGAAAACGGGAAGGAGCTTGTGCTCTTTAATGTGCACCTTTCGGCCTACGGCGGCAGCGATGAGATAAGGGCCGCGCAGATGAATATGCTGTTTGGCGATATGCTGGCCGAATACCAGAAGGGCAACTATGTGGCGTGCGGCGGCGATTTCAACCATGATTTTACCGGGAACTCCACCCAGGTGCTGAATGGCGGTGAGATGACCGACTTTGGCTGGGCGCAGCCCTTCCCCGCGGAGATGCTGCCAGAGGGACTGACCCGCTGTGATAACTATACCGACGGCAAGGTGGAGCCCACCTGCCGCAACTGCGATATCCCCTATGAGGAGGGGAACTTCACCATTATTGTGGATGGCTTCCTGGTAAGCGACAATGTGACGGTGACCTACCTGGAGAATGTGCAGACCGGGTTTACCTATTCCGACCACAACCCGGTGCTGATGCGCTTTACCCTGAACTGACGGAGGAACGAACGATGCCAACTGCGGCCCAATGGAAAAAAGCCCTGCAGAGCGGTGTCTGTGATGAGGCACTGTGCCGGCTGTATGTGACCGATGACCCGCTGCCGCAACGGGAGCGCTGTTTGCGCCTGCTGGAGCAGTTTACCAGGCTGTATGGGGAAAGGGAAGAGGTGCGCATCTTTTCGGCACCGGGCCGCACCGAGCTGGGCGGCAACCACACCGACCACCAGCACGGCCGGGTGCTGGCTGCTGCTGTTACGCTGGACAAGCTGGCCATCGTATCTCCGCAAAAGGAGGGGCCGGTGGAGATAGGCAGCAAGAGCCATCCGCTGCCCCCGCTGGACTGGCGCGACCTAACCCATTACGAAAAGGAGCGGGGCCATTCCCCCTCCATGATAAGAGGTGTCTTTGCCGGGCTGCGGCAGCAGGGGTATGCGGCCGGCGGCTTTGCCGGTGTGACCGATTCCGTTGTTCCCACCGGTTCCGGGCTGTCCTCCTCGGCGGCTTTTGAACTGCTGCTGGGGCAAATTCAGAATGCCCTGTATAATGATGGGGCCATTCCGCCGGTGGCACTGGCGCGTATAGGCCAGTATGCCGAAAATGAGTACTTTGGTAAGCCCTGCGGCCTGATGGACCAGACCGCTTCGGCGGTGGGCAGCGCGGTTGCCATTGATTTTCTTTGCCCGAAGGCCCCTATTGTGGAGCGCCTGCCCTGCGACTTTGCCCGCTGGGGTATGACGATGTATGTGGTGAATACCGGTGGGAGCCATGCCGACCTGACTGAGGATTACACGGCCATCCCGCGGGAGATGAGAGCGGTGGCAGCGCAGTTTGGCTGCCGGGTGCTGCGGGAGGTAGACCCGGCGGAATTTTACGCGGGGCTGCCCGGCCTGCGCGGCAAGGTGAGCGACCGAGCAATTTTGCGGGCGATGCATTTCTTTGAGGAAAACGAGCGGGTGCCCCGGCTGGCGGCAGCTCTGCGGGAACCCACTGCGGAGCATTACCTGGAGGAGATGCTGGCCAGTGGGGAATCCTCGATGGAGAAGCTGCAGAACATCTACCCAGCTGACCCGAATGAACGAGGGTTGGCACTGGCACTTTCGCTGTGCCGGCGGGAACTGACCGGCTGTGGCGGCTGGCGGGTACACGGCGGCGGCTTTGCCGGGACGATACAGGCCCTGGTGCCAAGAGAGCGAGAAGCGGGCTTTCTGCGGGTAATGCGGGAGACCTTTGGCGAAGAAAGCTGTACCCATTTGACTGCTCGTGCGGTAGGTGCGTGCGAGCTGGAGTTCCCCGAATAAGAGAAAAATGAGGGCGTCCCGAAGCGGAGGATGGCTGCCCGCCCGTGACGGGTGGCGGCACGATAAAAGCGGAGGGACGCCCGTATCCTGGGAGGCAATAAAAACTTGCAGATTACAGATATCTATGCTAAAATACGCTGCTGTCTGCACAGGTACAGACCATATGATTCGGCAAAGAAAGAGATTGCCGGAAATTTTAGAAAATGAAAACTGGAGAATAATAAATGAACGCAGAGAGAAGAAATGGCGCACGGGAGCCGATCCGGCTTTCCGACCATTTCAGCTACGGCCGGCTGATCCGCTTTACCATGCCGACCATTATCATGATGATCTTTACCTCCATCTACAGCGTGGTAGATGGACTGTTTGTTTCCAATGCGGTAGGCAAAACCGAATTTGCGGCGCTCAACTTTATTTTCCCCTTTATTATGGTATTGGGCGGTGCGGGCTTCATGATCGGCACCGGCGGCACGGCACAGGTGGCGCAGCAGCTGGGGCGGGGCAATAAGGAAAAGGCGAACCGCTACTTCAGCATGATGGTGTGCTTTACCGTGCTGCTGGGGATCCTTCTGGCGGCCATCGGGATTGCGGTGATACGGCCGGTGTGTGTGCTGCTGGGTGCGACCCCCGAGATGATGGAGGGCTGTGTGCTATATGGACGCATTGTTATTGCGTTTACCCCTGCCTTTATGCTGCAAAATGTTTTCCAAAGCTTTTTAGCGGCGGCGGAAAAGCCAAAGCTGGGACTTTTTGTGACAGTCGCAGCCGGCCTGACCAATGCCGCGTTGGACGCTCTGTTTATCGTGGGCTTCCGGTGGGGGCTGGCAGGCGCGGCGCTGGCCACCGGCCTTGGACAAGTGGTGGGCGGTGTGCTGCCACTGATCTACTTCCTACGCCCGAATAACAGCCTACTGCGGCTGACAGGGAAGCCGACTTTGGAGGCAAAGCCTATTCTGAAGGCATGCGGCAACGGCTCGTCCGAGATGATGTCCAATATTGCAAGCTCGCTGGTGGGTATGCTGTATAATTTCCAGCTGCTCAAGTACATCGGGGAGGACGGAGTATCTGCCTACGGCGTGCTGATGTATGTGCAGTTCATCTTCATTGCCATTTCCATCGGATATTCCATCGGCGTATCGCCCATTGTAAGCTACCACTACGGTGCAGAGAATACGGCCGAGATGAAAAGCCTGCTTCGTAAGAGCATCACACTGACCCTAACGGTAGGTGTGGCGCTGACGGCGCTGGCAATCGCAGCGGCGGGCCCCTTTGCTTACATCTTTGTGGGCTTTGATGATAGTCTGTTTGCGCTGACAAAGCACGCGTTCCGGTTGTTCTCTTTTTCCTTTCTGCTGGCGGGCTTTAATATCTTTTGCTCCGGTTTTTTTACGGCGTTGGGCAACGGCGCTGTTTCGGCGCTTATTTCCTTTTTGCGTGTGTTGGTGTTCCAGGCATCCTCGGTTATCATTCTTCCGCTGTTTTTAGATATCGATGGTATTTGGTGGGCGATCACAGTTTCCGAGGTACTGGCGGCTATCGTTTCGGCGGTCTTTCTGCTGGCCAAGCGGCAGCGCTACCACTACTAAAGGCTGCGGCTGAAAATGTTTCACATGAAACATTCGTTCTTTTTGAAACGGATAATTACCCAAAAGAAAACCTCCGGGATCGGTGAGATCCCGGAGGTTTTATATAGGGAAGAAAAAGAAGAGAGGAGATTACTTAGTGATTTTGCTTCAGGCGCTTATCCAGCTTGACCGAAAGGTGGGTCCCGATACTTTGGAACACCTGCACGATAACGATAAGCAGGATAACAGCCAGCAGCATGACCAGATACTTGTAGCGGTAATAGCCGTAGTTAATGGCAATCTTGCCCAGACCGCCGCCGCCCACGATACCACTCATGGCGGTGTAGCCCAGGATGGTGGTGATGGCGATGGTGGCATTGGAGATGAGGGAGGGCATCGCCTCCGGGATCATGACCTTAATGATGGTCTGCATGGGGGAAGCGCCCATACTGCGGGACATTTCGATGATATTGGGATTGAGCTCTCGCAGGCTGCTTTCCACCAGGCGGGCCACAAAGGGAAAGGCAGCCACGACCAGCGGCACAATGGAGGCAACGGTACCCACCGCGGTGCCCACAACGGCCCGGGTGAAGGGGAACAGCAGGATCATAAGGATAAGGAAGGGGACGGAACGCAGCAGATTGATGATGACATTGATGGTTTTCATCAGCCAGCCGGGCAGGGGGGCCAGGCCGCCCTTTTCGCCCACAACCAGGATGACACCCAGCGGCAGACCGATGACCACGGCAAAGAACATGGCCGCAATGGTGACATACAGCGTCTCCCAGAAGGCCAGCAGGAACTGCCCCTGAACAATGGAGAGTGTTTCCTGCAGTACCTCAGCGGAAAAGAGATTATTCAGCATACTGGGTCACCTCCTGGGCGGTAATATCGCCATCCTGTGTAAGATAGCCGATGGCACGGGCCAGATCGTCGTTTTTATCTTCAATGGAAAGCAGCATGGAGCCGTAGGCGCGGCCCTCGATGCTGCGGGTGGAAGCATAGGCAATATTGGCTTCCACGCCAATCTCGGTGGCCATGCGGGCAATGATGGGCTTGCCGGTGGCATCGGCCCCATTGAACACCACACGAATGAGCCGGGAACCGGGCAGGGAACACAGCAGACTTTCCGGATTTCCCTCCGGGAAGACCAGCCGGCGGGCGGCTTCCGATTTGGGGTGGGAGAACACTGCACTAACTTCGCCCTGCTCCACCACCTGGCCTTCCTCCAAGATGGCCACATGACGGCAGGTGGATTCCACCACGCTCATCTGATGGGTGATGATAATGACGGTGATGCCAAGCTTTTGGTTGATCTCCCGGATGAGCTCCAGGATGGCATTGGTGGTCTTGGGATCGAGAGCACTGGTGGCTTCATCGCACAGCAGCACCTTGGGGTTGGTGGCCAACGCCCGCGCGATGGCGACACGCTGCTGCTGGCCGCCGGAAAGCTGGGCAGGGTAGGCCGAGGCTTTATCGCCCAGGCCCACCAGCTCCAGCAGTGACTGCGCCTTTTTGGTGGCTTCGGCCTTTTTTACACCAGCCAGTTCCAGCGGGAAGCAAACATTGCGCAGGCAGTTTTTCTGCATCAGCAGGTTGAAGCCCTGAAAGATCATGGTGATGCTTTGGCGCTCGGCTCGCAGCTCTTTTTCGGTCATTTTGGTCAAGTCCTTGCCATCAATGACCACGCTGCCGGCGGTAGGGCGTTCCAGCATATTGATGCAGCGCACTAGGGTGCTTTTGCCGGCACCGCTCATGCCGATGATTCCAAAGACATCGCCATCCGGGATGGAAAGAGAAACATCTTTGAGGGCCTCCACACTGCCATCAGTTAGGGAATAGGTCTTACACAGATTTTTGATCTCGATCATACTTTTTCAATCCCCAGTTCGTTTCAATTATTTAAGGGCATCCAGAGTGGATTGCTTGCCGCCGTAGAGGCCGAGAGGCTCCACATGGACAGAGAGAACAGAAACGATGTGAGTGCCGTTTTCGGCGTTGAAGTCATCGAGGTAAGGGGTGTGCTGGAAGTAGTTGGCCAGGACGGTGCCGTCCTCTACAACATTATTGGGGATAACATAGTCGCTGTACTCCTGGATATCCAGGGTGATGTCCTTCGCGGCCAGGATTTCCTTGGCAACAGCCAGGATCTCAGCGTGGGGAGCGGGGGAAGCGGCAACGGAGATGGTCAGACCGGCCAAAGCAGTGTAATCGAGGTCGGCATCATAGCCATCGCCGGGGTTTTCTACAACGGAGACAACGGAACCATCATACTTTTCGGTGATGTAATCGGCAACCTGCTTGCTGGAGAGGGCGGCGATGAGGGCCTTGACGAGGGGTTCATTCTCATTGCCTTCCTTTACCGCCAGGATATTGGCATAGGCAGAGGAGGAGCCCTCCAGTGCCAGGGCATCCTTGGTGGGATTGAGACCGGCGGAGATGGCGTAGTTGGAATTGATGACAGCATAGTCAACATCGGGCAGCAGGTTGGGCAGCTGGGCAGCCTCTACTTCGCTGAACTCAATGTTCTTGGGGTTTTCTACGATATCCAGGATGGTGGCGGTGATGCCGGCGCCATCCTTCAGCTTGATATAGCCCTGATCCTGCAGCAGCAGCAGCGCGCGTGCTTCATTGGTGGTATCATTCGGAATGGCGATCTTGAGCTTGGTTTCGGTGGTGGCATTGTTGCCGCAGGCAGCCAGGGGCAGCAGCAGGCAAACGACGAGCAGAGCGGCCAGAACAGCTTTCAAAGTCTTTTTCATGGTAAATGTCCTTTCTTTTATCTTACAAGATGTTTGGTTGTGGGTGAACGGAGCAAGGGCGGGAATAAGGTCACATTCGCCCCAGCAGGTGGTTCGCCCTTACCAGATCTTCGTAATACAGGTTCATGGGTGAGGTTCCTTTCGCTAAAGATATGGGTAAAACAAAAACCGGGTGACTTTCCGATGAAGTCTCCCGGTTAAAAACAAATGATGGCCGCGCCCATGGATGGCGCGATGTTTTTAATCTGTGATGATGGAGCTATCGGAAAAAGTTGCATTGGAAAAAGTGCGCATACCGCACATGCGCATCATCATAGCCATCATCATAAAGCAGTTCTTTTTCATTGCAGCTTTCTCCTTTCCTCCGTAGTCACAGCGTTGCTATCGCTTTAATGAGCTAATATTATCACCAGGCAGGGGGAAGTGTCAATAGTTTTTTTGCAACAATCGATGCAAATGAGGAAGAGAAAACTAGCAAATATGACAAGAAATGCAGAATAAGCGGGTTGCTCTGGCGGCGAGAATTTTGCAAAGCAACCGGAAAGTGATATACTATGGGGGACAAAAAGGGGGAGAATGCTATGACAGAAGAAACCATGTTGATGTTGGTACCGGCGGCCGCTCTTGCCATTTTTGCAGTGGCGCTTTTATTTGCGGTGGGTTTTAGCAAAGGCGGTAAAGTGCTGGGAAAGCACAATAAAACGCTGCAAAAGATGATGGAAGAAGAGGAATGCTCCGCGGAAAAGGAGGATAGTACTTCCCCCGTGACCCAAGAGGATAAATAAAGGGAAAAGCATAGCGGCTTTTTCCTTCGCGTTAAATTAGGGCTGTGATTGGTGATTTGAAGAAGGCAAGTGTTCCCCGTTGCTCCAAAAAAAGAGACGCCGGAAGGCGTCTCTTTTTTTGGAGCAGGCAACGGGAATCGAACCCGCCTCCGCGGCTTGGGAAGCCGCTATTCTACCGATGAACTATGCCTGCATTTATTTTTGAATGCTTATACATTTTACCGTGAAATGAGCCGGCAGTCAAGACCTTTTGCAGTAAAATATGCCGGCACCGCTTGACAAAATTTCGCAGGGGGCTATGATAGGTACATCACTACGCAAATATTGGAGGAAACCATTATGTCAATTCGTGAAGTGAAAGCATTCTTTGCCGCGCGGGGCATGGAAGATAAGGTGCTGGAGTTCGCAACCTCCAGCGCGACGGTGGAGTTGGCTGCACAGACGGTGGGCGTTATTCCTGCCCGCATTGCCAAGACGCTTTCTTTTATGACAGCGGAGGGACCGCTGCTGGTGGTAACGGCTGGGGACGCCAAGATAGATAGCCATAAGTATAAGGAGACCTTTAGCTGCAAAGCCAAGATGCTGACCCCGGAGGAAGCTGTGGAGCTTGTTGGACACGCGGTGGGCGGGGTGTGCCCCTTTGCGGTAAAACCGGGGGTGAAAACCTGCCTGGATGTTTCATTGCAACGGTTTACTACGGTATTCCCGGCGTGCGGCAGCAGCAATAGTGCTATTGAACTGACCTGCGAGGAGCTGTATGAACTTTCCGAGGCGCTGGCCTGGGTGGATGTGTGCAAGGGCTGGCAAGATGCTGAATAAAAACATAAAGAGAACGACCCGTCACAGCATGTGCTGCGGCGGGCCGCTTTTTGTTATTCAACATCCAGTTCTGGGGAAACATCAATCTCATCCGAGACATATTTGCCGTTTTTCTTGCGCTGGCGTACACACTCAGTCAGCAGATATTCGATCTGGCCATTAACTGAGCGAAAGTCATCCTCTGCCCAGGCCGCAATGGCAGCGTACAGCTTGGGGGAAAGGCGCAGCGGCACCTGTTTTTTCTGGTTCTCGTTCATAATCAGTATAGGCTGCCGGAATTGACTACAGGCTGAGCATCGTGATTGCCGCACAGCACCACCAAAAGATTGCTGACCATGGCGGCTTTGCGTTCCTCATCCAATTCTATCACACCGCTTTCGGAAAGACGCGCCAACGCCATTTCCACCATGCCTACTGCGCCGTCTACGATCATCTTGCGGGCATCAATGATGGCGGACGCCTGCTGGCGCTGCAGCATGACGGCTGCGATCTCGGTAGCGTAGGCCAGGTAGGTGATGCGGGCTTCGATGATCTCAATACCGGCTTCCGCCACCCGCTGCTGGATCTCATCGCGGATGCGGGCGGCAACAATCTCGCTGGAGCCGCGCAGGCTGCCGTCATCGGCAACGCCGTCGCCGGTGGTATCTACATTGGGAGCAACATCGTAGGGGTACAGACGCACGATATTGCGCAGGGCGCTATCGCACTGCAGGGAAAGGTATTCTTTGTAGTTATCCACATTAAAAACAGCCTTGGCGGTATCGATAATGCGCCAAGTGACAGCAATGCCGATTTCCACGGGATTTCCCAGGCAGTCATTGATTTTCTGGCGATTATTGCTGAGGGTCATGATCTTGAGCGAGAGCTTTTTGCCGGTGGTGTCTACTTCAATGGAGGTGGTGTTATCGCCGGTGGTGGCCTTTACACCCAGTGTTTTGACATCGCCGCTCTGGCTCAGCCGTGTCTTGGCAGCAGGATTGACGCCGGTACAGAAGGGGTTGACATAGTAGTAGCCTTCACCTTTCAGGGTGCCATAGTAGTGGCCGAACAGGGTAAGCACTAAGGCTTCCTGCGGCTTGAGGATTTTAAGCCCCATCATGGGAATCCAGATAAAGCAAAGAATAACGATGCCGGGAAGAATGAGGGCAATTATATTGCGCATGGCTCCGATGACGACCATAACGATGGCTGCGGCCATAAGCAGCAGGAAGAATATAAGCATAGCCATGCCGTGCTTTTTATTGGTGAGGATTTTTTCTGTCATTGAAGTCACTCCTTATAGATGATATCTTTATGATATCACTTTGAACTGAAATGTCAAGAAGAAAAATGAAAAAGTCTCCGATCAGGGGACTTTGGAGGGGGCGAAGAAGGGAGAGAGGGTCTCGGCACGGGGTGGGGGTGTAAGCAAGGTCGCAATAAGAGTGGCCGGTACCGAGACAAGCAGCGCCATTTGAATGTGATAGATGCCCAAAGGATTCCCGAGGGCATTCCACACAACGAAAGTAATAGAAGAGGTGACCATGGAGGTGATGGCACCAGCCTTATTGAACCGCCGCCAGTATAGTCCTAGGAAGAATACCCAGGCAAAGGATAGCCCCAGGGCACCCCAGGCGGGGTACATCAGGAAGGCAAGGTATTCGGGAGGATTAAGCCCCCAAAATACACAGATACCGCCGATAATAGCAACAGTGGCACGGGCAATGGAGACACGGCGACGCTCCGAAAGCCCCAGTCGAAAGGTCTTGGTGAGGATATCGTTTTCCACAGTGGAGGCACACTGGATCAGCAGGGAATCCACAGTAGACATAACGGCGGCCGATAGCCCGGCCAGTGCGATACCTGCCAGTAAGGGTGGCAGCAGAGATTGGATCATGTAGTAGACCACATTATCGGCGGTATCAATTTCCGGGAAAATAATGCGCCCGTACAGTCCCAGCAGAACAATGCAAATTTCCAGCACGACCACGATGAAAACGGTGATGGTAAAGCCCTGCCGGAAAGCACGCCGGTTGCGGATGGAGTAGAAGCCGCGGATATAGTTGGGACCGCCCAGCGCCCCGAAAAAAGTGAGCAGAATGAAGGCCACCAGGAAAGAGGGGGTAATGGGGGAGTTGGCATCCGGCCAGGAGATAAAGCCGTGGGGGAAGATCTGCTGATACTGCAGCTGCGGGGATGGCCCAACTCGGTGGACCGAGGCGGTCAGCAGGATGATAACGCCCAGCAGGATCAAAATGCCCTGGGCAACATCGGTGTAAACAACGGCATAGTAACCGCCGAAGGAAACATACAGGAACACAATGATGCCAAAACAAATGACCGCAGCACTGTAAGAAAGCCCGGTGGTGACATTAAAAAGGATGCCAATGGCGGCAAATTGGGTTACCAGCAGCGGGACGGAAAAGGTAATGATAAGCAGCGAAGCAATGAGACGGGCGGTGCGGCTTTCAAAGCGTTTTTCCAGAAAATCCGGGACAGTGAAAAGATTGAGATCACGGGAGCAGGTACAGAGTTTGCGCCCCAGCAGCCACCAACAAAGAAAGGTAGCCACGGTGACAGCGCTGGCGGCATAGATAAAGTAGAGACCCCATTGCCAGGTCTGACTGACCCAGCCGACCAGGGCCCCGGCGCTGACCAGGCTGGTGGTATATACAATTCCGGCAAAGAAGCCGTTGACCTGACGGCCGGCCACATAGTAGTCAGCGGTATTTTTTGTGCGTTGCTCGCCCAGAATGCCGAGCGCGAACATCCCGACGAAGTAAACAAGTATGACAGCCTGTACAATGTAATTCATAGTGCGGGTTCCTTTCCGTCATAAACCGCCGGCCGATTCAGATACGGCGGCGAACCAAAAGCATGGCAATGAATACAGCAGCCTGGATGGCAATGGCAATCCACCAGCCAATTGGCATGACGCTCCCCTCCCTTGATGGAAAACTACCTTTATTTTCACTTTTTCCGGGGCTTTTGTCAATAGCACAAAATCCCCACATGTGTGGGGACTTTGCACCAATATTGAGGGGGTCAAACACCATATGGAATGGTGAGAAGATTACTTGGCTTTTACCTTGGCCGGGAAGAACTTTTCGAGCGTTTCGGCTGAGGTGGGCTTGGTGGCGTAGGTCACGATGAGAGTGACGATGATCAGCGAGATAAGGCCGATCTGGATGGGAGCAAAGCCTAGGGGAGACCAACCGGTAGCGGAACCAATGAGGAACATGCCGGCACCAGCCACCATACCGGCGCAGACACCGGGAGCATTGAGACGCTTCCAGTACAGACCGCCATAGAAGCAAAGCGCGAAGGAGAGACCCAGAATACCCCAGGCGGGATACATCAGAAGGGCCAGCATTTCGGGGGGATTGAGGCCCCAAACGATGGAGATGGCGCCGATGACGAGCACAGTGATGCGTGCAACGGTCATGCGCTGTTTTTCATTAAGATTTTTATTGAAGGTGCGGACCAGAATGTCATTTTCCACGGTGGAAGCGCACATCAGCAGCAGGCCATCCATGGTGGACATCATAGCGGCTGCCAGCGCTGCCAGCACCAGACCGCCCAGGACAGGAGGCAGCAGACTGTCGATCATCATAAATACGGTCTGATCCGGGGAGGCCAGATCGGGGAACAGAACCTTGCCGCACAGGCCGATGACGATGATGCAGACTTCGATAACACAGACGATACTCATAATCATGGTAAAGCCGCGTTTCTGCTCCTTCGGGCCCTTCAGGGAATAGAAACCCTTGATATAGTTGGGGGCGCCCAGTGCACCAAAGAAGTTGTTCATCAGTACAGCGATAAAGGCTGTGGATGTAAGCGCGCTGCCGGTGGTGGGCCAGCTGACGGCACCAATGGGATTGGCGGCGGCGTAGGCTTCGCCCAGGTTGCCGCCTACTGCGATGAGAGCAGTGATGACCAGCGCAGCGATGCCGAACAGCATTAGGCCGCCCTGAACAGCATCGGTGTAAACCACGGCAAAGTATCCGCCAAAGGCAACATAGACGAATACGATGACGCCAAACAGCACTACAGCTGCCTTATAATCAATGCCGGTGACCATATTGAGCAGCAGGCCAGCGGCTTTGAACTGAGAAACCATGAGCGGTACGGTGAAGATGAGCAGGATGAGTCCGGCGATTAGGCGGGCGGTGCGGCTTTCAAAGCGGGCTTCCAGGAAGTCCGGAACAGTCAGCAGATCCAGCTTTTTGGAAAGGCGCATGACCTTGCCGGAAAGCAGCCGCCAGCAGATGTAGGTGGCGATGGTAACGGCACATCCCGCAAAGATGAACCATACGCCGTAGCTGGAGGCCTGACCGGTCCAGCCCACCAGGGCACCGGCGCTGACTAGACTGGACATATACACCAGTGCGGTGATAACGCCGCCCAATCCACGGCCTGCTACATAGTAGTCAGTAACAGTTTTCGATTTCCGATTGGCAATCAGTCCGATGATGAACATCGCGACGAAATAGGCAATCAGAATAATGAGAATCGTCCATTTCATTTTTCAATACCTCTTCTTTTCTTCGTCTTTGTTTTGATAGTGGGGATGCTTAATCATCCTCCGTGATCTTGTTTCTTCCGATCAGCATAAGAACAAAAACGAGGGCCTGTATTCCTACTGCGATCCAAAATCCGGCTGGCATAACAAAACCTCCTTTTACAAAAGCCCCCTTATATGGGGATATTCAGACGAGCCAGAATGTCTGTATTTATGATTATAGCGGGAAAGAAGGTAATAAAAAATGTTCACTTTTGTGCAGTTGATACTCTTTCTTGGCAAATAGAATGAGAATATCAGGCAGATTGACATGAGAAACTGGCGGATTTAGCACAATGGGTGTTCATTTCTTACCGCAGAGGAGAGAAAATAGTGAAAAAGGTTGGATTTATTAGGGAAAACGGCATTCTTGACAAGATTAGTGGATTCTTTGCAATTTACCGCAAAGGATATTATAATAAACAGAAAGAACAAAGCCCACAGGACTGGCGGAGGACAGCGATGGAAGAAGAAAATGCAAAATCTTTGGTAAGAAGGCTGCCGATAAAAAACCGCATTACGCTGATGGTGATTCTGATATCGGTGGTCCCAATTCTCATTATCAGCGTTTTTTCCTATGCCAAGGCCTTTATTTCGGTCCGGCAGACGGTGCGGGCCTTTGCGGCGCAGACGCTGACTTCGTTGGAACGGTCCCTTACAAACTTGGCGGATCCTTCGAGGCTGTTGGCCGGAGGGCAGGAAAAACTTCCGGAAGAGGTGCTGAAAACAGAACCTACCGGGCTATTCCAGCAGGAGGCACTGCGCTATTTGACCGGGGTGACGGTGCTGTATACAGATGGAACGGTGTGCAGCCTCGCCGGGGAAGAGATACTGGCGGTTACGGAATCTGGTGGATGGGCGATAACACAAAATGAGGTGGGAGAGCAACGATTGGCTGTGGCATGGTATGCGACAGACGAGGAGGGAAACGCTTATACAGTGCAAGCTTTGTTTATGCCTCAGATGTTTACCCGCTTGCTGGATATTTATAATGAGGAGAGCTGTAACCGCCTGGTGCTGGTGGATGGGGCCGGTGGCCTGTTGACCGATGACGGAACACCGCTGACGGTGCTGGAAGGGGAAGTGATTCGACAGACAGCATTTGAGGTAAGCGGGGAACCGATTTGCCCCCGGGAGGAGCACAGCAGCTTTTTGTGCTACCTTACGGTGCCGGCATTGGAGGCTACCCTAGTCTTTATAGAGCCCTACACCGAGATGATGAAGCCACTGCAAAGTATCTTCTTTGGGACACTGTTTGGAACGATTCTACTGCTGAATTTTTCGGTGATTGTGATTGATTCCATCGACCGGCCGATGAATGCACTGGTGAAGTCCTTTGGCGACGCGGCGCGGGTGAACTTTGCGGTTACGCAATCTGATGAAAGCCGGGATGAGCTGGGTATTTTGAATCAGGCTTTTAATGAGATCTGTGCGGAAATGCGAGAGGCCCTGAATAAGGTGGAAAAGGAACAGGCGGAGAAACGCCGGGCAGAGATCCGGATGCTGCAGGCGCAGATCAACCCGCACTTCCTATTCAATACACTGGATAGCCTGCGCTTTACCTCCATGATGAATAATGTACCGGTCGTTTCCGATGGGTTGGCAGCGCTTTCTCATTTGCTACGCAGCTCTATCCTAAAGGATAATTCCTACACACCACTGCACAGTGAACTGCAAACAGTGGAGGATTATTTGACTTTGCAGCGGATCCGCTGCTGCGAGACCATTGTGCTGAAGACGGAGATCAGCGAGGAAGCTGCAAAGGCCAGTGTGATGCGCCTGCTACTGCAGCCCATTGTGGAAAATGCGGTCATCCACGGGATAAAAGAGAATGTCCCCCTCACCATCCGGTTGAAAGCATGGGTGGGGGAGGAGACACTGTATATCAGCATCATCGATGACGGCAAGGGATTTGACCAAGAAAAAGCTGGCGAGGATGGTGTGCCAAAAAGCAGCAAGATGAGTGGCATCGGCCTGCACAATGTAAAGGACCGCTTGTACCTGTCCTATAAGGATAGACAAAGTTTTTCCATTGGCAGTGTACAGGGCCAGGGAACCGAAGTGCAGATGACGATGCCCTATACCGAGTGGAAGGAGGAGAGCGATGTATAAGGCCATTCTGGTGGATGATGAGAAGATTGTCCGGCTGGCGTTGAAGACCATTGTGGATTGGACTGCGCTGGGCTATACCGTGACCGGCAGTTACAGCAGTGTCAAGACGGCTCTGCTGGAGATAGAGGATGATCCGCCGGATCTCATCATTACCGATATCAAAATGCCGGATATGGATGGTTTGCAGTTTATCCAGCAGGTACGGCAGCAAAACCGGGAATGTGAGATTATTGTACTTACCAACCACGAAAATTTCTCCTACGCGGTGGAGGCAATTCGCCTGGGGGTGATGGACTATGTGGTGAAAACCGATATCTCACCGGAATCCCTGTCTACACTGCTGCAAAAAGCCGCAGAACGATTGGCTGGAAAAAAAGGCGCAGAGCCGGTGCCGGTCACCCCTATGACGGAAGATGATTTTCGTGAAATGCAGCGGGTGGCGCAGGGTGCGCAGGTGGAGGAGATTCGCTTTTCGGAGCCCTATGCGATTTGTCTGGCCTTTCTGGATCGCCCGGAGAACGAAAATAAGCGGAATGATTCTGGATTCTATAACCTATTGTGTGAAAAGCTGGGGCGACCGGCTTCCACATTGATTCGGTTGGGTCCAGATCAGACAGCAATTGTGCTGATGCCAGGTGAGCAGGAGGCATTCAAACGGGAGGCCCCAACATTTTGTCAAAGAATCAGCGGTTTTTGCCGGGCCTACTTGAACCGGCCGTGCGGTTTTCTGCTCTCGGAGCAATTTGCAGATAGCGGGGGCTTTTTGCAGGAGCTGGAGCGCTGCCGGAATGCGATTCCCTATGTGGTGTTTCACGGGACAGGCCGTCTGACCCGTGCGGCAACGCTGCGGCGGCTTTCCTCGGAGGAGGTGCCGGTGCAGGTGGTATGCCGGCAGCTGAGTGATCTGCTGGAGGCGAAAGACTATACCGGCGCACAGGAGCTATTTTCAACTTTTGGGCGAGGGAAGGAGTTGCGAGCGACAGCACCCGGTCCGGCAGCCCATGCCATGAGCAGCTTAGGCCTAACAGCGTTGCTGGGTTGCTCGGCCTACCTGGGCGAGGAGGAGCGCAGAGCCTTGTGGGAGCAGATGATAAAATGTCGCAGCGTGGATGACTACGAGGCGCATTTTGGCCAGGTGCTCCAGCAGATGGAGCGCTTTGAGAGGAAAAAAGCCGCATTGCTGTGCAAAAAGGAAATGGCGCAGATTATACAGTATATCGAAGAAAACCTTTCCCAGCACATTTCCTTGGAAATGATAAGCGAAACGGTGCATATGACCGAAAACTATGTCAGCAGGCTTTTTAAGAGCGAGAGCGGCATGAATGTGGTGGGCTACATCAATATGGAAAAAATGGAACAGGCCCGCAGGCTACTCTCCCGACCGGAAAGCACAGTGCGTATGGCGGCAGGGGAGTTGGGTTACTATGAATCTAGTTATTTCATTAAACTGTTCCGCAAAACATACGGCGTTGGCCCTGGGGAGTATAAAAAGTTTGCCGAAGACCGACAGGCGGCCCCGCTACTGAAAACAGAGGAATAAAAAAGAGCGGAGTCCGGTGAGGGCTTCGCTCTTTTGGCGTATTGTGGTTCTTGTTCAGTTTAGGTAATAGAGTCTTCCATCAGGCCAAATCCAGCGACCTCACTAACGGGCAGTGAGAATAGGATAGCGCCGGCTTCGCTATCAGGACCGGCATGATGCAGCACCGATTGCATAATGGCAGCCTTACGGTCGTTCTGTGCCACCATCAGAATCACTTCCTTTTCGGCGGCGATGGACACATTGTAGAACTTTTTATTCTGGCTGCCGGTGCCTTTCCCGTGCAGCACCGTGCCGCCGGTGGCGCCTGCCGCGCGGGCGGCGTTCATCACCTGGTCGGTGCGGCCCTCATTGGCCACGATGACGATCAGCTCATAGCGATTGCTCAATTCGGGGGTGTAGCGGGCGGGCTGCTGCTCGCCGTTATTCAGATATGCCAAGGTTTTTCCTCCTCCCACGCTTTTGATGGGGACAGCCATGATGATGCCGTGTCCCGGGATGCCGATATACACCTGCCGGCGCATTTCCTTAATGAATTTGCGGGTTTTTTCGGGGTTCGCCACCGTCATGATGACACGCTTTTCGGTGGACTCGATGCCGAGAAGATCCAGCATGCTTTGTACGGCGGTGCCGTGCCCCAGCAGGGTGACGGTCTGGGGCAGGTCAAGGGCCGCGGCGATCTCACACACACGGTCCATGGCGCCGGGATTGACAACCGAGATCAGGTAATTCATGCGGCGTTCACCTCCCACAGCTCAATGATTTCATCATCTCCATACTGCTCGCGGGCAATCTCAGGCTCAGTGCGGCGGCTGTAAATAAAGCCGACCATCTGAATGGAGATTAGGGGCATCATGGCAACCATAGCAACGACGCCGAATGCATCGATGAGCGGATTGCCGCCCACAACGGTGGAGGCACCGATCATAAATTGTAACATAAAGGTGGCTGTCATGGGGCCGGAAGCCACACCGCCGGAGTCAAACGCAATGGCGGTGTAAAGATCGGGGACGAAGAAGGAAAGCCCCAAAGCGACGACATAGCCAGGAATGAGGAACCACATGATAGAGATGCCGGTAAGTACCCGCAGCATGGAAAAGCCCATGGCCAACGCAATGGCAATGGAAAGGCTAGTTTTGATGGCGCTGCCGGGAATAGTGCCGGCGCTGACCTCCTCGATTTGAGCCTCCAGTACTGCCACGGCGGGGTCCGCCGAAATGATAAACCAGCCCAGCAGCATCGAAAGGGGGATTAGCAGCCAGCGGGTCCAGCCGGTGGCAAGCCCGGCGCCCAGTACCTCGCCCAGGGTGGAGAACCCAACATTAACGCCAGTCAGGAACAGTACTAGTCCTACATATGTATACAGGATACCAATGACGATTTTGGCCAGATTACGGCGAGGCATATGCAAGGTAAGGAATTGGAATGCGAAGAAGATGACTACGATGGGCAGCAGTGCGATTGCCATTTCTCCCATGTATTTGGGCAGGTCATGCAGGTAGGCAGCCCCAATGGCGGAAGTATTGGCGAAGGAGGAAGTGGTGATCTCCAAAGCGCCGCTGCTTTCGGTATAGAAGAAGCTGAGGATCAGTACAGCTAGAATAGGTCCGATGGAGCAGAGCGCCACCAGACCAAAGCTGTCAGCTTCTGCCCGGGCGTCACTTCGAATATAGGATACACCGACGCCTAGTGCCAGTATGAAAGGAACAGTCATAGGGCCGGTGGTTACGCCGCCGGAATCAAACGCTACACTAAGGAAATCTGGTGCGGCAAAGCTGGCCAAGATAAACACTACACCGTAAAAAGCAATAAGCAGCCAGTGCAGCTTTACGCCGGTAACGATGCGCAGCATGCATACGGAAAGGAAAAATCCAACGCCGATGCCAACGGTGACCAACAGTATGGTGTTATTGATGTGGGGTACTGTCTCGGCCAGAACCTGCAGATCTGGCTCCGCTATGGTAACAGCAAAGCCCAGCATAAAGCTGACGATCAGGATCAACGGTAGGTTACGAGTTTTGGTCAGCGCCATACCGATGCGGTTTCCGATGGGTGTCATGGAGGCTTCCGCGCCCAGCGAGAACAGTCCCATGCCAACGACAACAAAAATAGTGCCAATCAAAAAGCAGAGTAACAAATCGGTGCCGACAGGGGCAATGGTCAGGCATAGCACCAGAACTATCACGACGATAGGAAGTACCGAAATAGCCGATTCCCGTATTTTCTCGATGATCTTTACTCGATTTGCGGTCAGTACTGCGGTGTCTTTGTGCTTCAGCGCACTCACTCCCTTCCTTCTTCAGTGGGGCACAGTTTAATATTATGCGGAAAAAGAGCGGCTCCGCACTTTACTATACTAAATATATCATACAGAGGGTGCTTTGGCAAACTGCTGGGGGGGAAGTTTTACAAAAAATTAACGATGCTGCAAAATTCAGTTTGTGTTGTTATACTATTGGGTTGTTAGCGCTCATATGAATATCTATGAGGATGATATAGCCGGATCAGCAAACTGCGATGCGTTAATTCTTGGATACTCCATAATGTAAAAAGTATCCATTCGCAGGCGGGGAAAATTTAGTATCATTGTGTAGTATAGCGGGAATGATATGACGAAAATGAATGAAGAAGTTGCGCAACTTGCAATTTTAACAAGTTATTTGCGCAACTGGCAATGGAAAGCAAAAAATAATGGAGTCTGAAAGGCAGAGACCCGCAAAAAGGGCCTCTGCCGTTTATTTTGTTTATTTTCACCCATGCATAAGATTCCATACCACAAAAAGTATAAATTGTCCGCAAGTATTCCCTTTACTTTATTCATAAGTTGTTATACAATTATATTCAATAAGTAATATAAAATTAAAAGGGGGTTACAAAAGTTGCCGCAGGATACCATAATAGAGGTACTAAGGACCGAAGAAAAAATGAATCAAATACGAGAGCAAACCGCCGCGGATTGTAGACAAAAACTGCTGATGGCACAGCGCAGCGCGGATCGCCTGCGGGAGCAGGCCCGGGCTGATGCGGAGGCTGAGGTGCGTGAGATGATGTCCGAGGCGGAACGGCAGGCGGCGCAGGCTACCTATCATGCGCTGGAGGAAGCCTCCGTGCAATGGGAACATAAAAAAGAGGAAGCCAGGCAGCGCATCCCGCAGGCTGCCAGGTGGATCGTGGAAAAGGTTGTGGAACGCTAATGGCTATTGTTGCTATGCGTCACTTGCGGCTCATAGGGCTGCAAAGTGAGCGGGAGGAAATGCTGCGGCGTTTGCAGCATCTTGGCTGTCTGGAAATCACCGAGCCGGAGCCGGCGGCAGATGACCCTCTGTTGGAAAAGCTGCGTATACCGGAGGCAGCGGAGCTGCAAAGGATACGAGAGCAGTACACCGCAGCAGAGCAGGCGCTGCAAATATTGACAGATCACACTCCAAAGGAAAAGAATGCACTGGAGCCGCTTCCGTTCATTGATGAGCAGGCATTGACTGATGAAAGCCAGCTGGCTGACGGAAAAAATGCGGCGGAGCGGCTGAACCGCTGCCGAGAGGAATTGGCTTCCCTGCAGTCACGCAGCGAAAAGCTGGCGGCAGAGGAGGCTCAGCTTCTTCCTTGGGAGAGCTTCACCATGCCGCTGGAATGCGCTACCACTGAAAAAGTGCTGATTCAAATGGGCACACTGCCCGCCGCAGTGCTGCCGCAGCAAATACATGAGACACTGGATGCGGCCGGAGATCTGTATGAGCTGCGGGAGGTAAGTGCTGACCGGGAGCACCGCTACATGGTGCTTACAGTGCACATTTCCCAGGCGGAAGACCACATAGCCGCGTTGAAGGCATTGGGCTGGAGTCGTGTGACATTGGGTGAACGGACTGGAACTGCTGCTGCCAACTTGTCTGCTCTGCGGCAGGAACAAACGGCACTGGCGGAAAAGAGAGCATTGCTGGAAGAAGCAATTATCCAGTGCGCCGGGCAAAAACCGGAGCTGCGGCAGCTTTCGGATGCTTCCCGCATTGAAATGGAACGGGGAGAGGCAAAAGGACGCACGAGGGAGACTGCTGAAACCTTCCTTTTGGAAGGGTGGTTCCCGGCGGAGAACACCAAGGAACTGGAGATGCTTCTGGAGGGCTGTACCTGCGCATGGCAGATGACAGACCCGCTGCCGGAGGATTATCCGCATGTTCCGGTCAAGCTGAAGAACAACCGCTTTACCGGTCCGCTGAATATGGTCACGGAGATGTATTCGCTGCCTGCCTATGGCTCGCTGGATCCTAATCCCTACATGGCACCATTCTTTATTCTGTTTTACGGCATTATGATGGCGGATATGGGTTATGGCCTTTTGATGATGCTGGCATCACTCATTGTGCTGAAGAAGAAACAGCCTACCGGCGGCAGCTACAATTTCTTTGCGCTGCTGGGATTATGCGGCATCTCTACTTTCTTTATGGGTGCATTGACCGGCGGCTTTTTCGGAGATTTTATCCCGCAAATGCTCAAAGTCATTAACCCGGAAAGCACCTTCACCTGGTTCTGGCAGCCGCTTTTCTCTCCCATCAATGATATCATCATGGTAATGCTGGGGTCGCTCGCCTTGGGCTGTGTGCAGATTCTTGTCGGTATGGTCATCGGCTTTATCTACAAGCTGAAGCACGGCGAGATAGCCAGTGCCCTGTGCGAGGAAGCTGCCTGGTGGGTTATTATTGGCTGTGGTGTGGCATTGGGCATCACCGGGAAAAAGACATTCCTATGGGTGTTGTTGGCGGTCTTGATTATTAGCCAGGGTTATGGCAAAAAAGGCTTCGGCGGAAAAATTGTTGGCATCGGTGGTTCGGTATACAATCACATTACCGGCTATTTTGGGGATATTCTCTCCTATGTTCGCCTAATGGCTTTGATGTTGGCAGGGGCGGTCATCGCGCAAGTATTTAATACTCTGGCAGCTATCCCTGGCAATCTGATTGTATTTATTATTGTATCGCTGTTGGGCAATGCTCTTAATTTTGCCTTGAATTTGCTGGGCTGTTATGTCCATGACATGCGGCTTCAGTGTTTGGAATTTTTCAAGTACTTCTACCGGGATGGCGGACGCGCGTTTAAGCCCGTTGCGGCTCAGCCCAAATATTACAGAATAGCAGAACAATAAAAAGGAGCGTATGAAAAATGAGTTTTCTGGAATCTTTCGGTGGTTTGGCGCTGGCCCTGCTGGGCGGCGGTTTGGCGGCTGGTTTGAGTTGTGTTGGCTCGGCCAAGGGAACCGGTATGGCAGGTGAAGCCGCTGCCGGCCTGATGTGCGAAGATCCCGGCAAGTTTGGTAAAGCAATGATTTTGCAGGTGCTGCCCGGTACGCAGGGTCTGTATGGTACCGTCGTGTGGTTTTTCTCCATTTATGCCATTGGCCTTTTGAATGGCAATACCGACTTGAGCGTGATGGAAGGCTTGCGCTGCTTTGCGGCCTGCTTGCCTATGGCGTTGGGCGGATTGCTTTCTGCTATTGCGCAGGGGCGTGTAGCGGCTTCCTCCATCAATATTCTGGCCAAGAAGCCATCCGACTGGTCCAAGGGTCTGGTACTGTGCGGCATTGTGGAGTTTTATGCAATTCTTTCGCTGCTGGCTTCGATGCTGATGCTGTACTTCCTGTTCCTGGCGTAAGCAAAACGGGAGAAAGGAGCCCTTATGGAAGGAATCGAAAAGATCACCGCGCGCATCATTGAGGATGCCGAGCGGGAGATTGCCCAAATGCAGCGGGAAAATGAAGAAAAGATCAATGCCTTGACGGCGGAAGCTCAGGCGGTGGCGGAGCAGGAGAGCCTGGAACTCCTGACCCGCGGACGCCGTGCGGCGGAGGAACGGCGGGAGCGCCTGTCATCTTCGGCGGCGGTGGAGTGTCGCAAGATGGAATTGGCAGCTAAACAGGAATTATTGAATGAAGCTTTTGCGGCGGCGGTGGAAGAGTTATGCCATTTACCCCGAGAAAAATATCTTGCGCTGATCGCTTCACTAGCTGCGGAAGTGGCCGAAGGAGGGGAGAAGATGATTCTTTCCCCGCAGGATGCAAGTGAAATTGGACCAGAGGTTGTACTGCTGGCGAATACCGCCTTACGCGAAGCAGGTAAACCGGGAAAGCTGACCCTCAGTGCCGAGCCCCGTTCTATTCCGGGCGGATTTATCCTCAGCCACGGTGATGTAGAGCTGAACTGTGCCTTTGATACCCTGGTGCGGCTGCAGCGGGAAAAGCTGGAGAAAGAGGTCGCTGCGATCCTCTTTCCCGTACAGTAAGGAGGGGCTGCGATGACCCCCATCAAGGATACTGACTATTTGGCGGTCTCTGCGTGGCTGCATGCAATGGAGACCCGCCTGCTGACTCCGGAAAAGGTGGAGCGTCTACTGGAAGCAGCCAGTGAGACGGAAGCCCGTAAGCTGCTGACGGAATGCGGTTATGCCGAAGCTCTCCCACTGGAGGAAGCGCTGCGGGAGCATCGGGAAACGCTCTACAAAGAGCTGGCGGCTGCTGTGCCGGATCCAAGGCTCATTGAGCTATTCCAGCTCAAATACGATTACCATAATATCAAGGCGATCCTAAAGGCAGAACGCCGAGGAATTTCGCCGGAAGCATTTCTGCTGCCAGGCGGTCGGTATGATGCCGCTCAGCTGCAAAGCGAATGGCAGCAGGAGCATATGTTCCAGGTAAGTGATACAGCCCGCCGTGCGGCGCAGGAAGCAGCAGCTCTTCTGCGGGAAAATGATCCGCAAGGTGCTGATCTACGGTTGGATGCTGCTTGTTATGATGAAATGCGCACTTTGGCTGAGGAAATGAAAAGCAACTTTTTACAGGGGTATGTGCGGCAGCTGATTGACGCCGCAAACCTGCGCACCGCCGTACGGGCCTCCCGCAGCGGCAGCAGCGAGGTACTGCCCCGTGCACTTTTGGAGGGCGGCAGCGTTTCCCCCCACGGCATAATGATGACAGAGCCCGGCAAGCTGGGCGAGCTGTTTGGTGCGGGGGCGCTGGAAAAGGCGGCAGCTTTGGGCGCCGCGGCAGCGGGGGGCGGTTCGCTTACCGCCTTTGAAAAAGCCTGTGACGAAGCAACCGATGCTTATCTGGCGGCAGCCCGCCGTACCCCCTTCGGGGAGGAAACAGTGCTGTGCTACCTGGCTGCTGTGGAAAATGAGATTACAGCGATTCGCATTATAATGACCGGCCGGCAGGCGGGGCTTTCGCCCGAAATGATCCGCAGCCGGTTAAGAAACGCAGGATAAAGGAGGCGCCCTATGTATAAAATTGCCGTGCTGGGCGATGCCCAGAGCGTACAGGGCTTTGCGGCGCTTGGCTTGCAGGTATGCCCGGCCGAAAACGCCGAGCAGGCCCGTCCCATCCTGCACCGGCTGGCCAAGGAGGATACAGCCATTATCTATGTGACGGAGCAGCTGGCAGCGGGTCTGACCGCAGAGCTGGACCGTTACCGCAAAGCAGTTACCCCTGCCATTATCCTCATCCCCGGTAAAGAGGGAAGCCTCGGACTGGGGATGCAGCAGGTGAAAACCACGGTGGAGCGTGCTGTCGGCGCCGACATCATTTGAGGAAAGGAAGAAAGCCCCATGGGAAAAATCGTTAAAGTCTCCGGGCCACTGGTGGTTGCCACCGGCTTGGAGGAAGCCAATATGGCGGATGTGGTTCGGGTAGGGGAGCAGCGCCTCATCGGCGAGATCCTGACCATGAACAGCGGTTCCGCCTCCATTCAGGTCTACGAGGAGACCTCCGGCCTCGGCCCCGGCGCCGAGGTGGTGACCACCGGCTCACCGCTTTCGGTGGAGCTTGGCCCCGGACTGGTAGAAAACATTTACGATGGTATTCAGCGCCCGCTGGATGCCATTATGAAGAAGGTGGGCGGCAATAACCTGCCCCGCGGCGTGGAAGTGCCCGCTTTGGACCGTGAAAAAAAGTGGGAGTTTACCGCCACCGCCCATCCCGGTGACGAGGTCATCGGCGGTGATATCATCGGTACGGTGCAGGAGACCCCCTCCATTTTGCATAAGATTATGATTCCACCCAAGATGAAGGGAAAGCTGGTTTCGATAAAATCCGGCAGCTATACCGTGACAGAAACGGTCGCCGTGCTGGAGCTGCCGGACGGTACCCGTATGGAACTGCCGATGATGCAGAAGTGGCCGGTGCGTGTGGGCCGCCCTTATCGGCGCAAATTCCCGCCCAGCGTGCCGCTGCAGTCCGGCCAGCGTATTGTGGATACCTTCTTCCCGGTGGCAAAGGGCGGTACTGCGGCTATTCCGGGCCCCTTCGGCTCAGGCAAGACGGTAATGCAGCATGCCTTGGCCAAGTGGTCTGATGTGGATTTGGTGGTCTACATTGGCTGCGGCGAGCGCGGCAACGAGATGACCGATGTTCTGCGGGAATTCCCGGAACTGGTTGATCCCCGTTCCGGGGAGTCGCTGATGAAGCGTACCGTGCTCATTGCCAATACCTCCGATATGCCGGTGGCCGCCCGTGAAGCGTCCATCTATACCGGTATTACCATAGCGGAATACTACCGTGACATGGGCTATGCCGTGGCGGTTATCGCCGACTCCACCTCCCGCTGGGCAGAGGCCCTGCGTGAGATGAGCGGCCGTCTGGAGGAGATGCCCGGTGAAGAGGGCTATCCCGCCTACCTTTCCTCCCGTCTGGCGCAGTTCTATGAGCGTGCCGGTTCGGTGGCCTGCATCGGCAGCGATGAGGAACGCCGCGGCTCGCTGACCGCAGTCGGTGCGGTATCGCCCCCCGGCGGTGACCTTTCCGAGCCGGTTTCGCAGGCAACGATGCGAATTGTAAAGGTGTTCTGGGCGCTGGATGCAAGCCTTGCCTATCGGCGGCACTTCCCGGCCATTAACTGGCTCAATTCCTATTCGCTTTATATCGACAGCCTGCGGCCGTGGTATGAGCAGAACTTCGGCAAGGCCTTCCTGATGAACCGGGAATGGGCGATGTCCATCCTGCAGGAGGAGGCAAGCCTTAATGAGATCGTGCAGCTGGTAGGTAAGGACTCCCTTTCCGCCAAGGATCAGATCACGCTGGAGACCGCCCGTATGGTACGGGAGGACTTCCTGCAGCAGAACTCCTTTGTGGATGTGGATGCCTTCTCGGAATACGACCGTCAGGCAAGGATGCTTTCGATGATCCGCCGGTACGACGGCCTGTGCCGTACCGCCGCCGAGCACGGCTGCCGGGTAGCCGATCTGTTTATGACACCCTCCCGCGAGAAGCTGGGCCGTGCCAAGAGTGTGCCGGCCGACTGCTATGCCGAGGAATACGATAAGCTGCTGACCCAGATGGAAGAAGAACTGGAAGCGCTGGCACAGAAAGGAGAGGAAACGCTGTGATCCGTGAATATAAGACGATCCGGGAGATCTCCGGCCCCTTGATGGTGGTAGACAATGTGCAGGGCGTGACCTACGATGAACTGGCGGAGATCGAGCTGACCGACGGTTCCACCCGGCGCTGCAAGGTGTTGGAGGTCAACGGCGATACCGCCGTGGTGCAGCTGTTTGAGGCTTCCGCCGGCATCAACCTGGCGGAGTCCAAGATTCGGTTTTTGGGTCACCCGCTGCAGCTGGCGGTTTCCGGCGATATGCTGGGACGCGTCTTTAACGGCATGGGGCAGCCCATCGATGATGGTCCGGCTATTTTGGCGGATGAATACCGGGATATCAATGGTCTGGCAATGAACCCAGCCGCCCGCAACTACCCCAATGAGTTTATCCAGACCGGCATCTCTACCATTGATGGCCTGAACACCCTGGTAAGAGGGCAGAAGCTGCCTATCTTCTCCGGCTCCGGTCTGCCGCACGCCCAGCTGGCGGCTCAGATTGCCCGTCAGGCGCGGGTACTGGATGGCGAGAGCAACTTTGCTGTAGTTTTCGCCGCCATCGGTATCACCTTTGAGGAATCGGAATTCTTTGTCAATGAGTTCCGCCGTACCGGCGCCATCGACCGCACGGTGCTGTTTACCAACCTGGCCAATGATCCGGCGGTCGAGCGCATTGCCACCCCGCGTATGGCACTGACGGCCGCTGAGTACCTGGCCTTTGACCTTGGAATGCATGTGCTGGTCATCCTCACCGATATCACCAACTACGCTGAAGCGCTGCGGGAAATTTCCGCCGCCAAGAAGGAAGTCCCCGGACGCCGTGGTTATCCCGGTTACCTGTATACCGACTTGGCCACTATGTATGAGCGGGCCGGCCGGCAGGTGGGCAAGGAAGGCTCCATTACCATGATACCCATTTTGACCATGCCAGAGGACGATAAAACCCACCCTATCCCCGACCTGACGGGGTACATTACGGAAGGCCAGATCATCCTTTCCAGAGAGCTGTTCCGCCGGGGCATTAACCCGCCGGTGGATGTATTGCCCTCACTTTCCCGTCTGAAGGATAAGGGGATCGGGACGGGGAAGACCCGGGAGGATCATTCCGGCACCATGAACCAGCTCTTCGCCGCCTATGCCACCGGCAAGGAAAACAAGGAGCTGATGTCCATTTTGGGCGAAGCCGCTCTTTCCGAGGTGGATCTGCAGTATGCCCGCTTTGCCGATGAGTTTGAGCGGCGGTATGTCTCGCAGGGCAGCGAGGAGAACCGGTCTATCGAGGAAACACTGGACCTGGGCTGGCAGCTGCTGGGCCTGTTGCCCAAGAGCGAGCTCAAGCGCATCAAGCCGGAGTATATCGAAAAATACCTGCCGCAGCAGAGCTAAGGAGGGAGCAACTTGCCGGGAACAATCATTAACCCTACCCGCATGGAGCTGACCCGCCTGAAACGCCAGCTGCGTACTGCCCAACGAGGTCACAAGCTGCTGCGGGATAAGCGTGATGAGCTGATGAAGCAATTTATGGAGACGGTGCGGGAAAACCGTGCTTTGCGCCAGCGTGTGGAACAGGGCCTTTCCAAGGCGCATGCGTCCTTTACGGTGGCGGCGGCGCTGATGACACCGGAGATGCTTGGGCAGTCGCTGCTCATTCCCAGCCGCAGTGTGGAGTTGGATTTGAGCTTTGAGAATATCATGTCAGTGGAGGTGCCCCGTTACCATTTTACCGAGCATCAGGGCGGCAGCGCTTATCCCTATGGCTATGTCCAGACCAGCGGAGAACTGGATGACGCAGTGGCATCGCTTTCCGGGGTATTCCGGGATATGCTGCGCCTGGCGGAGATTGAAAAGACTACGCAGCTGCTGGCGGAGGAGATAGAAAAGACCCGCCGCCGGGTGAATGCACTGGAATATGTCAAGATCCCGCAGATGCAGGAGAACATCCGCTACATCACCATGAAGCTGGATGAAAACGAGCGCGCCAATACCATCCGGCTGATGAAGGTCAAGGATATGATTCTCAAGGAGGCTATCCTAGAGCAGCGCGCCGCCGATGCAGAGGTCCTGCGGGAAAGCGGGCAGCCATCCTAAAATGAATATGAAAAAAGACCTCCGGAGCTGATTGCTTCGGAGGCCTTTTACTGTGACGGATCTATTATGCGGTCTGTTTTTTGGCCTTGGCGGTGCTGTGTGCCACAAGACCGATGACAAGACCGACGGCGGCGGGGCAGATCCAGCCGAGACCGAGGCCCGCAAGGGGCAGAACGCTACCGATCGCTTCGATGATGCCATCGAGGTGGCATGCGGCACGCAGAGCGGCGGGCAGGGTGCGCAGCAGGTCATAAAGGGCGGAGATCAGCGTAAGGCTGATGACCCAGTTATAGACCTTCTTATCGTGGGAGAAGAACTTGCCGAACAGCGCCAGCAGGATAAGCACGATGGCCAGCGGGTAGAGGAACATCAGCACCGGAACGGCATAATCGATGATGGCGGAAAGACCGAAATTGGCAAAAATGAGGGAAACCAGCGTGAAGATGACCGCCCAGACCCGGTAAGCGGGACCCTTGGGGAACAGGCCGGTAAAGGTCTCGGAGCAGCTGGTGATAAGGCCAACGGCGGTCTTGAGGCAGGCAAGCGTTACGGTGACGGCGAGGATCAGCAGACCGATCCGGCCGAGGAAGGTTTGAGAGATCTGCGCCAGCGCTACACCGCCGTTTTCGGCTGCGGGCAGTACGCCGCGGCTCTTGGCGCTCATGGCGGTGACGGCAACATAGATAAGCCCCATGAATAGGCAGCTGAAGATACCGGCCTTGGCGGTATTGCGTGCTACGGCGCCGGGCTCATCAACGCCCAGTTCCCGGATGACCTGTACCACGATGATGCCGAAGGCAAGGCTTGCAAGGGCGTCCATGGTGTTGTAGCCCTCCAAAAAGCCGGTGAGGAAGGGCTGTTGGATGTAGCCGCCCATAGGCTCCACACTGGAAATGGGAACGGCGGCGGGGGAGACCAGCGTTACCACGACAAGGATGCCGAGGAACAGCAGGAAGAAGGGATTGAGGATCTTGCCGACCCATGTGAGGATCTTGCCGGGGCGCAGAGAAAACAGCAGCGCCGCAATAAAGAACGCCAGCGTGAACAGCAGGAGATACAGCTTCATATTGCCGTTCTGGGGAAGGATCTGTTCCAGCCCGACGGTGAAGGAAACGGTAGCGCAGCGGGGAATAGCAAAGAATGGACCAATGGTGAGGTACAGCGCACAGGTAAAGAAATAGGCATAGGGACGGTTTACCTTGCTGCTGAGGGAAAACAGACCATCACTGCGGGAAAGCCCCAGAGCTGCAACACCCAACAGCGGCAGTCCAACACCGGTAATCAGCAGTCCCAGAATGGCGCTCCACATATTGCGGCCGGCAAGCTGACCCACTGCAGTGGGGAAGATGAGGTTACCTGCGCCAAAGAACAAGCCAAACAGCATGCTGGCAACATAGATGTACTCTTTTACGGTTAGTTTCTTTTTCATGGTGTCTCCTTTGTCGATGAGGAACGGGAACAAAAACAGTCGGTCGATTATACAAAAAGACCGCAGAAACTGTGTTCCTGCGGATCTCTTTTGGTGGAGACGAAGAGGATCGAACTCTCTACCTCTTGACTGCCAGTCAAGCGCTCTCCCAAGTGAGCTACGCCCCCATGTGTTTTTGGACTGCTTGACTATAATAGCATATCATGGGGAGTTTGTAAAGACCTTTTTTCAAAAAAATTCGGGTAAAACAAAAACTTTACCCGAATCCTTTTGCTTTTATGTTATTCCAGCTCAAAGGCGCCGGTATACAACTGATAGTATTTCCCTTTTTGGGCGATTAGCATATCGTGTGTACCACGCTCGATAATGCGTCCGTGTTCCAGCACCATGATGACATCGGCATTCTGCACGGTGGAGAGACGATGCGCGATGACGAATACCGTCCGGCCATGCATCAGCTGGTCCATGCCGCGCTGTACAATGACCTCGGTGCGGGTATCAATGCTGGAGGTGGCTTCATCAAGAATCATCACGGGTGGATCGGCGACTGCCGCCCGTGCGATGGAAATGAGCTGGCGCTGCCCCTGAGAAAGATTGCCGCCATCACCGGAAAGGATAGTATTATAGCCATCCGGCAGATGGGAGATGAAGTAGTGCGCATTGGCCAGCTTGGCTGCCGCAATGCATTCTTCATCGGTGGCATCCAGTCGTCCATAGCGGATGTTATCCATTACGCTACCGGTAAAGAGGTTGACATCCTGCAGGACCACGCCTAGGCTGCGTCGCAAGTCACTCTTTTTGATCTTGTTAATATTGATACCATCGTAACGGATCTTGCCATCGGCGATATCATAAAAGCGGTTGATAAGGTTGGTGATGGTAGTCTTACCCGCGCCTGTTGCTCCCACGAAAGCTACCTTCTGTCCCGGCTCGGCATACAGAGTAATATCATGCAGAACGGGCTTTCCATCCACATAGGAAAAATCCACATCTTTCATGCGCACATCGCCGTGCTGCCTTATCAGCTCATAGCCGCCTTCCGGCAGAGGCTTTTTCCATGCCCAGATACCGGTGCGGCAGTTGGATTCAACCAATGCTCCGTCCTTCTCCTCGGCATTCACCAGCGTTACTACGCCGTGATCCTCCTCACTGGGTTCGTCCATCAGTTCAAAGATGCGCTCGGCGCCAGCCAGCGCCATGACGACAGAGTTGATCTGCTGGGAAACCTGGCTGATGGGCATGGTAAAGCTGCGGCTGAGCTGCAGGAAAGAAGCAATGCTGCCCAGTGTCATTGTACCGATGCCGGTCAGAGTTAGATTGGGTACCGCGGCTATGGCCAAAAGACCACCCACAATAGCGACCAGTACATACTGTAAATGCCCAAGGTTGCCCATAATAGGCATCATAATATTGGCATAGGTGTTTGCTTTTGTAGCGTTTTCACAGAACTCATTATTGAGTGCATCAAAGTCCTTTTGATTTTGTTCTTCATGGCAGAAAACCTTGACAACCTTCTGCCCGCCGATCATTTCTTCAATAAAGCCATTTACTTTGCCAAGGGATTGCTGCTGCTTTACAAAGTATTTGGCGCTGCCGCCACCTACATTCTTTACGACGAACAGCATCAATCCCAAAAAGACAAACATGAGGAGGGTAAGCCACACACTGGTACTCAGCATGGCAATGAATACTGCTGTGATGCTGATGATGGAACTGACCGCGTTGGGTAGGCTCTGGCTGATCATTTGCCGCAAGGTATCGGTATCGTTGGTGTAGTAGCTCATCACATTGCCATGGGTATGGGTATCAAAGTACTTGATGGGCAAGGTTTGCATGTGGGCAAACATATCGTCCCTTATGGTTTTTAGGGTGCCCTGCGCCACGGGGATCATCAGCCGTGTCTGCAAGTAGGAAGCCAGCATACCGGCCAGGTAAATGCACCCCATCATGGTCAAAGCTTGAAGAAGCGGGGCGAAGCTTGGTGCCGACTGTCCAATAAGCGGAGCGATATAATCATCGATCAGCGATTTGAGGAAAAGAGAGGCGGAAACACTGGCTACTGTACTGATGATGAGTAAAATAAAAACACATACCAGCCGGGCTTTATTTCCTTTGGCGATGTAGCCTATAAGGCGCTTCAATGTTCCTCTGGCATCCTTGGCCCGCTTGCCGCCGGTAAAGCCTCTTCTAGGAGCAGCACTCATTCTTCCAGCCCCCCTTTCTGTTGAGATTCATAGACCTCACGGTAGATTTCATTATTGGCCAGCAGTTCTTCGTGGGTGCCGCAGGCGTTTATTCTGCCGTTATCCATTACAACGATCTGGTCGGCGTCCATCACCGAGCTGATGCGCTGGGCAATAATGATTTTTGTGGTATTGGGGATTTCCTCACGGAAGGCCTGGCGGATCAGGGCATCAGTCTTGGTATCCACGGCACTGGTGCTGTCGTCCAGAATAAGGATCTTCGGCTTGCGCAGGATCGCACGGGCAATGCACAGGCGCTGCTTCTGCCCGCCGGAAACATTGGTACCGCCCTGCTCGATATAGGTATCATACCCATCGGGGAAGGTGCTGATAAAGTCATCGGCCTGCGCCAGACGACAGGCATGTACCAGCTCCTCGTCGGTCGCGTCGGGGTTGCCCCAGCGCAGGTTCTCCTTTATCGTCCCGCTGAACAAGGTATTCTTCTGCAATACCATCGCCACATTGTGCCGAAGTGTTTGCAGGTCATAGTTCCGCACATCCACGCCGCCTACCTTTACACAGCCGCCAGTCACATCGTACAGGCGGGGGATGAGCTGCACTAGGCTGCTTTTGGAAGATCCGGTGCCGCCGATAATACCAACCGTCTGTCCAGAGGGGATAATCAGGTCAATGTCATCCAGCACCGTTTTATCGGGACGTTTGGCATAGCTGAAGCTCACATCAGTGAATTCCACACTGCCGTCTTTGACCTCGTACACAGGGTTATCACAGTTGGTGATATCACTTTCCTCATCCAGCACTTCCACGATGCGCTCGGCGGAGGCACAGGACATGGTAATCATAACAAATACCATCGAAAGCATCATCAGACTGGAAAGGATCTGCATGATGTAGGTGAAGAAGCTCATTAGGTTTCCGGTGGACATATTTCCAATGACGATCTGTTTGGCACCCAGCCAGGAGACCAAAATCATACAGGCATACACACAGCCTTGCATCAGTGGGGAGTTGAGGGCCAAGATGCGCTCGGCAAGTGAAAAATCCTTATAAATGGTGCCGGAGATGGTATCAAACTTTTCGATCTCGTGGTCCTCGCGCACAAAGTTTTTTACCACACGGATACCGGAAAGATTCTCCTGCACTACGCCATTCAGTCTGTCATAGGTCTTAAAGACCCGTTCAAACACGGGGTGAACATGTTTGATGATAAGGTAAAGCCCCACACCAAGGATGGGAATGACGGCCAGGAAAATGAGAGAAATATCGTGATTGATGCGAAAGGACATGACCATGGCGAAGATGAGCATGGCAGGGCAGCGGATAAGGGTACGAATGATCATCATAAAAGCATTCTGCACATTGCTCACATCGGTAGTCAGACGGGTGACCAGACCAGCGCTGCTGAATTTATCAATATTGGAGAAGGAGTATACCTGCAGATGATGAAACATATCATGCCGCAGATTGCGAGCAAAGCCTGCCGTGGCGCGTGCACAGCTCCGGCCGCTCAGTGCACCAAAAGTAAGCGCTACCAGTGCAAAACCCACTAGAATGGCACCATATCGCAGGATCATGCTCATGTTGCCAGCTTCTATGCCCTTATCAATTAGGCCAGCCATTACAAAGGGGATGGCCACATCCAAAAGCGATTCCACTAGCACATAAAGAGGGGAGAGAATCGCGTCTTTTTTATATTCCCGTATGCATTGGGACAGTCGTTTAATCAATGGTTCGTTCCTCCTTGCCAGGGGTCAAGTTTTCTATCACTTTATCTAGCAGGACATAAAGGGCCTTCAACTCTTCGCCGGTTAATCCGGCAGTCGCTTTCTGCTCTACCCGCAGGATATCCTGCTGCATTTGCGCCAGCTGTTCTATGGCGATCGGTGTTAGGACCAGTCGTTTAAGGCGGGCATCGTCCTCCACGGGTTCCCGCACGATCAATCCGTCCCGCACCATAATCTGCAATATGCCGGTTGCGGTGCTGCGCCGGATATGAAATGCTGACTCCAAGTCCTTTTGAAAGACTGGCTGGTCCTCGTGTACTTCTAAATAACCCAAAAACATTTTCTGCATCATGGTTCCGGGGTGGACTGTATCACGATTGGTGCCCAATTCTTGGTGAATCAAGTTGGAGATTCCTTTAATCTTCATGCATATAGATGGGCGCTTTATCTTCATATTGGCTCCTTTCTATCTTGTTAGGTTGCTAACAATTATAGCGCAGTTATATAGTCATTGCAATCGTCAAACTTTACAAGATTAAAGCTAAGATGAAAACAATTTATGAACGGAGTGGGCGGGCATATTTCACATCTTTTACGGAAAAATCTCTGTTACTCTGCGCCTATCATTTTTCCCCACGGTATGGTACAATTAAACTGTATTTTTATAAGGAGGAGCACATAGTGAAAAAACAATTGCTTTTCCGCCGTTTTCCGGCGGTTCTATTGGCTCTGCTGACGGTACTGATGCTGGCGCTGCTGCCTGCCTGCGGCGGTATGACAACGCGGCCGATGGGAGAAGATGACCCGCTGGTGCAGGAAAACGGCACGCTGCTGGTTGAGGATGGCTCCTATTCTACGCCAGAGAAGGTGGCAGAATACCTGCATTTTTATGGCCATCTGCCACAGAACTATTTAACCAAGCAGGAAGCGAAAGCACTGGGGTGGGCTGCTTCCCAGGGGAACCTGTGGGAAGTGGCCGAAGGAAAATCCATTGGCGGTGATCGCTTTGGCAACCGCGAGGGTCTGTTGCCGGAAGCTGATGGACGCACCTGGTACGAGTGTGATGTGAACTATATGGGCGGCTTCCGCGGGGCGGAGCGGTTGCTCTATTCCAGTGATGGACTGATCTACTATACCGATGATCATTATGCGAGCTTTACCCTGGTTTATGGGGAGGAGGAAACACCATGAGAGAAGTTTATCTAGAGGGCCGGCTGATGACCGACCGTGCCGCGGCGCATGCAGAGATCAAGGATAAGCTATCCTTGCCGGAGTATTATGGTGCCAATTTGGATGCTCTGTGGGATTGCCTGATCGAAATAGGAGAGGAGACAGTTATTACAGTCCGTCATCCAGGCGCTATGTTTTCTGCCCTGCGGGAATATGGCTGCCGTTTGCTGATGACATTTTTTGAGGCAGAAAAAGAAAACCCTGTTCTACACATTATCATTGGGACCCACACCGCCAACCGAGAGGAGGAAACTGAATGAGTGCTGTTCATTTTCCAAAGGGCTTTGCTCTTGGGGCTGCTTCCGCTGCTACCCAAATTGATGGCGACTGCAAGGAAAGCAACTGGTATGAGTGGTACAAAAATGGAAAGATAAAGGATAACAGCGATCCCAATATCGCAACTGACCATCGCGGCCATTTGGAGGAAGATACCCGCCTAATGGCGGAAATGGGAATTCGTCACTACCGCTTTGGGCTGGAGTGGGCCCGGCTGGAGCCGCAGGAGGGCCAGTTTTTGCAGGAAGAGATTGAAAAGGTGCGAGAGGAAATTACGCTGCTGCACCAAAATGGCATTCATGTGCTGCTTACCCTGCATCATTTCTCCAATCCTTTGTGGTTTGAGCATCAGGGCGGCTTTTTGGGCAAAAATGCCGTAAAGAGGTACCTTGCCATGGTGGAATTTGCTGTGCGCCACCTTGGTGATCTGGTGGATGAATATGTTACCATCAATGAACCAAATGTCTATGCGGTCTGCGGTTATTTGGGGGCAGGCTTCCCCCCTGGGGAATTCAATATCTCCCATGCTCTGCGGGTAATGAAGGTGATGGGCGAATGCCACCGTCGGGCTTACCGGTTAATTCATAATATCCATGAAGAACTGGGCTATGCCGAACCCAAGGTTGGCCTAGCCATGCATATGCGCGCCTTTGTGCCGTACAATGCGAAAAATTTGTGGCATCGCATTGCTTGCCGCATTTCGGAATACAACTTCCAGACTAAGTTGAACAAGACCTATATGCTGGGCCCCGAGGGCCCCTACGCCGATTTTTTGGGCCTCAATTATTATGCTCGTACTGCTACCTCCGGCTTGGGGGATGGTACTTTGCCGAATGTTCCGGTGAATGATCTAGGCTGGGAGATCTACCCGGCCGGCATTGTGGAGTGCTGCCAAAAACTCCACGCCCTTCTGCCGGAATTGCCCATTTACATCACCGAAAACGGTACGGCCGATAATAATGATGCGTTCCGCCGTCGTTATCTTTATGAGCATCTCAAGGTTCTTTCGGAGAGTGGTCTGCCCGTCACCCGCTATTACCACTGGTGCTTTGTGGATAACTTCGAATGGCTGGAGGGCTTTACTGCCCGCTTTGGTCTTGTGCATTTCGATACCGATACTCATGCCCGCACCATCAAAAAGAGCGGAGAGTTCTATGCCCGTATGATTGCGGAGCATGGTATCACCGGAGAAATGGCGGCAGAGGTGGAAAAGGAGGTCTATCCCAATGGCTGATACCCCTTGGTGGAAGCAAAAAGTTATTTATCAGATCTATCCCATGAGCTTTTGCGATAGCAATGGTGATGGGATTGGCGATCTGCCTGGCATCCTCTCCCGGCTGGATTATCTGCAAAAGCTCGGTGTCGGCGCCTTGTGGCTTTCACCGGTCTATCCCTCACCCAATAAGGATAACGGCTATGATATCAGCGATTACTGCAATATCCACCCCAATTATGGTACGCTGCAGGATATGGATACCCTCATTGCAGAAGCAAAAAAGCGGGACATCCGCATTATTATGGATCTTGTTATCAACCACACCAGCGATCAGCATGAATGGTTCCAGAAGAGCCGCCGCCGCATAGAACCCTACACCGATTATTACATCTGGCGGAAAGGGGAAAAGGGCAAAAAGCCCACCAACTGGGGTAATTTCTTCGGTGGAGATTGCTGGGAGTACGATGACCTGCGTGGGGAATATTATCTTCATCTTTTCGCTAAGGAACAGCCTGACCTCAACTATCACAATGAAGCAGTCATCGAAGCGATTGAAGAAGCCATGCATTTTTGGCTGGAGCGGGGTGTGGCAGGCTTCCGCTGTGATGTCATCAATATCATCTACAAGGAAGCCATCAAAAACGGTAAGTGGCGTCCTGCCCTCACCGGCAGCGAGTATTATCTCTCCACCCCCGGCTGCCATCGGGTGCTGCACCGTCTCCATGAAGATGTGCTCGCCAAGTATGATGCCTTTACGGTAGGGGAGACGGTTTTTGTTACGCCTAAAATGGCGGATGACCTAGTCAATCCCGCCCGTGAGGAACTTTCCACGGTATTTGCCTTTGAGCACATGGAAACCGACTGCTATAAAATCAAATGGTTTCTGCGCCGGTTCAACCCCGATTGCTTCTTTGCATGCCTTACCAAGTGGCAGAAGGCTCTGCCGTGGAATACCGTTTATCTTGAAAACCACGATCAGCCCCGCTCGGTTTCTCGCTTCGGTAATGATACCCAATATCATGATGAAAGCGCCAAGGCACTTGCCACGCTCGTTCTTACCTTGAGGGGAACACCGTTTCTGTATGAAGGGCAGGAGATCGGCATGACCAATTTTGATTTTCCAGATATGCAGAAGGTGCGCGATGTCGAATCCATCAATATCTGGAACATCGGCAAGCGGCTGCACCTGCCGCGCTCACTGCGCTGGCGCATGATAAAGACCAAAAGCCGCGATAATGCCCGCACCCCCATGCAGTGGAATGACAGCCCCAATGCGGGCTTTACTACCGGTACGCCGTGGCTTTCGGTCAATGGCAATTATCCCCGTATCAATGTAGCAGAGCAGGAGAATGCGCCAAACTCTGTTTTAGCGTATTACCGGCAGTTGATTGCTTTCCGTAATGGCAGTGAGATTCTACAAGCAGGTGATTTTTCCGAATTATATCGCAAGGATGGAGTTTATGCTTACCGCCGCAGTCTAAATGTCGAAAGCATTATTGTTGTTATCAGCCTTTCTACAAAGGAACGACCCAATCCCGTTTCAGGCACCGTTGTCCTTTCCAACTACGGTCGGCAGGAAAGTCCCGCCTGCCTTTCTCCTTATGAAGCACTTATTCTGCGGGAGGTGTAGGCTATGAGACATATCACTCAGCAGGAAAATACCTTTCTGCTTTCCACCGCTCATACTGCTATGCTGCTTCAAATTACAAAGTACGGTCATGTGGAACTGCTGCATTACGGCATGCCGGTATCCATAGAAGACGCCGCGGCCTTGGCAGCCCGCCGTACTATGCCCTATGGCAGCCAGGTGATGTATACCGAAGAAGACCCCACCTACTGCCTCGATAATATTCCTCTTCTCTGGTCGGGGGTTGGCAAAGGCGATTTTCGCATTTCTCCCATTGAACTGGAATTGCCGGACGGCACCCTTACCACTGATTTCGTCAATGAGGATTGTACCCTCCGTGCAGGGACGCTGCCCGCTGTGGGGTTGCCTGCTGCCTACGATGAAAGCGGTGAAGCGGAAACGCTGGTGCTTTCCCTCAGGGAAAAGAAATTTGCCCTGCGGCTGGAGATTATCTTCACCGTGTTTCCAGCAGCGGATGCCATCACCCGCCGCACTGTTCTTTACAATGACGAAACTGTTCCAATTACTGTTCATAGCCTGATGAGTCAGCAGATCGATCTCCCACAGCTGAAGTATGAGATGCTTACCCTTGATGGTGACTGGATAAGTGAAACGCATGTGCATACCCGGTCGGTGCAGCCGGGGCGGCTGGTCAATGAAAGCACCACCGGCTTTTCCTCCAACCGGCACAATCCCGGCGTGATCCTACTGGAACAGGGAACAGGAGAGAATACCGGTCTTGCCTATGGCTTTAATCTGCTGTACAGCGGCAGCCATTACACTGCTGTGGAGCGTTCTCCGCGTGACTTTGTCAGGATTATCTCCGGTATCCAGCCGCAGGGCTTCTGCTGGCGGCTTCCCGCAGGGGAAATTTTCCGTGCACCGGAAGCGGTGATGACTTTTTCCAATGAGGGCCTAAATGGCCTTAGCGGCAATTTTCATCGCTTTGTACGGCAGCATATCCTGCGTGGAAATTGGAAGGAAAAACCTCGTCCGGTCTTGCTTAATAACTGGGAGGCGTACTTCTTTGATTTTACCGAAGCGAAATTGCTTTCCCTCGCCAAACAGGCCAAAGCGGTCGGCGTCGAGCTGTTTGTTTTGGATGATGGCTGGTTTGGTGAGCGAAACAGCGATACAGCGGGTCTTGGCGATTATACCGTCAACCGCAAAAAACTCCCCGGTGGCATCGAAGGCCTGGCGCAGAAGATCACAACGATGGGCCTTCGCTTCGGCTTATGGTTTGAACCGGAATCTGTTAATCTGGAGAGTGAGTTGTACCGCACCCACCCAGAGTGGGCTTTACAGCAGCCGGGACGGCAGCCCTCTATGGGACGGCACCAGCTCCTGCTTGATCTTACCCGTCCTGAGGTGCGGGATTATATCGTTCACCACATTACCCATCTTTTGGACCATTGCCCCATCACCTATGTCAAGTGGGATATGAACCGCCACATGAGCGATCTTTATTCCGCTGTCACGGCGGGCGGGGAACTGCCCCACCGCTATATGCTGGGGCTTTACGAGGTGCTGGAACGCATCTTTACCCCTCGCCCCCATATCCTTTTGGAGACCTGCTCCTCCGGGGGTAACCGTTTTGATCTTGGTATGCTGTGCTACTCGCCGCAGATTTGGTCGAGTGATGATACCGACCCGATTGAGCGTCTTTCCATTCAGAAAGGGCTCAGCTATTTCTACCCGCCCTGCACCATGGGCGCTCATGTTTCACAGTCGCCCCACCAACAGACTCTACGGCAGACACCGCTCTCTACCCGCTTCAATGTCGCTGCCTTCGGTGTTCTGGGATATGAATTGGATCTGGGCGAGCTTTCCCCGCAGGAGAAAAAGCAGGTCGCCGCGCAGATAGAATGGTACAAAAAATACCGCCCCACCCTGCAATATGGTGATTTCTTCCGTGTTCCCACTCGTCGTCAGGGGCTTGTCGGTTGGGCGGTGGTCGCACCGGATAAGAAACAGGCTGCTGTCCTGCTGGCGCAACGGCTTTGTTCGGCGGCTCCTCCAGCGGACTATCTCACGGTTCCGGGGTTGAAGTCGGAGGCCAGATACCGTGTTGTTGCCGTACCGCAGCAGGTGGCGGTTGCTCGGTTCGGTGGCTTGGTCAAGCACATTGCCCCGGTCAAGATTTCCACCGATGGCCTGGTGCTGCGCACGGTCAATCGTCACTACGCCCTGCCGGATGGCAGCTTCACCGCCATGGCTTCCGGTGCGGCATTGGCCAGCGGTATTCCGCTCAATGATCAGTTTCTTGGCACAGGCTACCATAAAGATCTGCGCCTTTGGGGGGATTTTGGTTCCCAGCTATATCTCGTCGAGCAACTCGGCGAAAATGAGGAGGATAACACCAAATGAATAAACTGGATAGAAGAAATATGATTTTCTTCGGACTTGGTACCATTGGGCGGGATATGTTCTATGCCTTTGAAGCTAATGCCCTCATTTACTACCTTTCCAATGTTCTCAGCCTGCCGTTAGGCGTCTTTTTGGCTACCAGCATGGTTTTTACTGTGCTGCGTGTCTTTGATGCTCTGAACGACCCGCTGATGGGTCTGCTGGTGGATAATACCCGCTCCCGTCACGGACGCTTTAAGCCCCCGATGGCGCTGGGGGCCTTGGCGGGCGGTGCTTGCTACCTTGTCCTTTTTGCCGATTTTGGTTTGCGGGATTATTGGTTTGTGGCGGTGTTTGCCATTGCCTATATTTTGTGGGATATTTTCTATGGCCTCAATGATATTGCATACTGGTCCATGCTGCCCTCCCTTTCGATAGAGCAGAAGACCCGTGAAAAGATGGGCGCCTTTGCCCGCATCTGCGCCAATATCGGTATGTTCTCCATCATGGTCGGCTGGGAGCCCATTACCTCCGGTATGGGCAATACCCCCAAGGCGTGGTTTACCGTGGCACTCGCCGTTACCATTCTCATGCTGCTGTTCCAGCTCTTCACACTGTTCGGTGTCAGGGAACGCAAGGATATGTTCCGGCGCGAGGAGGAAAAAACCACCCTGCGTGGCATGTGGGAAGTCCTCACCAAAAATGATCAGCTCCTGTGGACCACCCTTGCCATGTCACTCTTTAACATCGGCTACATGAGTACCACTACTATGGCCATTTACTACATGCAGTATGTTTACGGCAATAAGGATATGTACGCGGTGCTGGCGGCGGTTGTCGGCGTAGCACAGCTGCTGGCCTTGGTCATCTTCCAGTCTTTCTCCAAGCGGATGCCGCGCGAGAAATTGTATCTTTTGGCTACTATCCTTGTTATGATCGGCTATGCCATCTTCTTCTTTGCTGAGGTCAGCATTATCCTCATCGCTGTGGGCGCTTTGTTTATCTTTATCGGTCAGGCGTTCATTCAGCTGCTTATGCTCATGTTCCTAGAGGACACCATCGAGTACGGCCAGTGGAAAAACGGTAAGCGCAGTGAGAGCATTACCCTCTCGGTGCAGCCGCTTATCAATAAAATCGGCGGCGCTGTTTCCATGGGCATCACCAGTCTGATGTTGGTCTGGTCTGGTATTAAGGTCGGCGAGACTGCGGCGGAGAGTATCTCGGCGAGCGGCCAGTTCACCGTCAAGCTTATGATGATCGTTCTGCCTGTGGTGTTCATTCTGGCAGGTTATATCATCTATCGCTGCAAGTTTAAAATCAATAAGGAAATGTATGACCGAATTATCAGTGACCTGCGGGTGCGCGGCGAACTGCACGCCGAACCGGCAGAAGTCATTGAAGTTGCTAAAACAGTCGAAGTAAAAATCACTAAGGAATAAATATAATAAAAAACGGCTCCTAACCCATCGCAGGGCAGGGAGCCACTTTTCTGTTTTCCTACTTCGTTCCGACGGCTGCAAAAATCGGTTCCGGCTGTGTCGCTTCCCTCAACAGGCGCCAGCCCGCCTTTCGTCGGGCGCTAGCCTGTTTTCGGTGGCTCATTGCCGTCTCCCGCTTTTTCCTCGCCGCCTTACTTTCACTCCGCCACGATCCCCTCAGTGTCCACCGCAAGCTCCATGATATTCCAGCGGTGTTCTAAGCGTTTGCATTTCTCAGCAAATTGGGCAGCAAAGCTTGCTTCATCGGTCAGTGCCAGTAGGGTAGGGCCTGCCCCGCTGATGCAGAAGGCGATCGCCCCGCATTGCTCCGCTGCTGTTTTTACTTTGTTGTATTCCGGGATCAGTTTCTCACGGTAGGGCTGGTGCACCCGGTCGCGCAGTGCCATGGCAATTAGTTCCCGGTCTCCGCGTCCAAGCGCCCCAACCAATACAGCCACATGGGAGGCATTATAGACCGCATCCACAAAGGCAACCTCTTTTGGCAGCACGGCACGCGCCAGGTGGGTGCTTAGTTCAAAGTCCGGTATCGCCGCAACCCAGCGTAGGGTGGGGGAAAGCGGCAGCTTTACTGTTCGGGGCTTTCCATCCTCCACCAGGCTGGCGGTCAGTCCGCCATAGATAGCAGGAGCCAGATTATCAGGATGGCCTTCTATTTCATTAGTCACCTCCAACAGTTCGGCAGGGGGGAGGGGAGAACCATGCAGCAGGTTTGCTGCTGCCGCTCCTCCGGCGATCATGGCAGCGCTGCTGCCCAGACCGCGGCACACCGGTATTTCGGCTTCTATGGTCAGCGACAGTCCCTCATCGGGCAATCCCAGCCTTTTTAATACAGCGCGATAGCCCTGTACGGCAAGATTGTCTTCATTTTGGTACGCGGCAGGGCAGCCGCAGATGCGCAGCTCTCCGGCAGGCAGCACCTCGCAGGTCAGCCGGTCATACAGTGCCAGCGCGCAGCCCATGCTGTCAAAGCCCGGTCCGATATTGGCAGTGGTGGCGGGCACCCGCACGGTAATCTTATTCATTTCAGCCCTCCATCTTGCGGCGCACATAGTCCGCCATCTCGCTTACTTCTATACAGTCATGGTGCAGTACCGGCAGTGTTTGCAATTCCGCCAAAGGGGTTGGGACAGGCACACCGGTCAGTGCTTGCAACTTTGCCATTGCAGCAAGGGCATCATCCGGCACCTTCTGCCCCAAGGCTGCCAGCACTGCCGGTGCAAATTTATATGGCGAAGCGGTACTCAGCACCACCGTCTGTCCGCATAATACGGCTTTGTGCTGCTCCGCTACCGCCCACGCCACCGCCGTGTGCGGGTCAAGCAGGTACTTGTCCCGCTCCCACACTGTCTTTATCGTCTCGGAGGTCATTGTGTCGTCGCAGCATCCGCACAGGAATACCTTCTGTATCTTTTTCAGCAGCGTATCGCCGATCTGATACCACCCCTGTCCGTCCAGCTCTTGCATCTTCTCTGCCACCATTTTAGCGTCGCCGCCGCTTGCCAGATATAAAAGCCGCTCCAGATTGCTGGAGACCAGAATGTCCATCGAGGGCGAGGAGGTCTTGTAAAAAGGTCGCCGCCGGTCATAGCGCCCCGTCGTTAGGAACTCCGTCAGCACATTGTTGGCATTGCTTGCACAAAGGAGCTTGTCCACTGGCAGTCCCATGCACTTGGCAAAATAGCCCGCCAAAATATCACCAAAATTGCCGGTCGGGACCGAAAAATTCACCGGTTCGGTCGGATTTATTTTTCCGGTGCGGCAAAGTGTTGCCCAAGCGTACCAATAGTAGATGATCTGCGGGGCCAGCCGCCCGATATTGATGGAGTTGGCGCTGGAAAGTTCCGCTTTTTCTGTCGGTTTTACCTCGGCAAAGATGTGCTTTACTCCAGTCTGCGCGTCATCAAAATTGCCGCGTACCGCCGCCACCGAAACATTTTTTCCACGCTGTGTCACCATCTGCCGTTCTTGTATTTTGCTTACGCCATCCTTAGGATAGAATACCACAATGGAAGTGCTGGTCACATCGCAGAAGCCTTCCAATGCTGCTTTGCCAGTGTCACCACTTGTCGCGGTTAGGATCACCGTCTTGGCCTTATCATTCAGCAGCTGCTTCGCACCTGTGATAAGATATGGAAGCAAGGAGAGTGCTACATCCTTAAAGGCGCAAGTTGGCCCATGAAAGAGCTCTAGTACATGGTAATCGCCGACCATAACCAGCGGTGTTATGTCGGCAGTGTCAAATTTTCCGTAAGCCGCTGCAATCATTGGCCGCAGCATTTCTGGGGTGTAATCCGGCAGCAGCCGCACCAGTACGGCCTCCGCCATCCCGGCAAAGTCTTTCTGCAGCATTTCTGCTGGATCCAGCGGCAGAGCGGCCGGGTCACACAGGTACAATCCGCCATCGGGCGCTATGCCGCGCAACACCGCTTCGGCAGGGCTGGCAGTCTGTTTATGATTTCTGGTGCTGTTATATTGCATAGGAGTCTCCTTTTCTGCATCACCATACCGGGTGAAAGCCCCCGGCAAGTCTTGCTTTCCATCTTCTCATATGATATACTGTTTTTCGACGAAATACAAGTGATTTTTATGGAGAAACAATCGTATCTCTATAAACGACACATTTTACAGGAGGAAAAAAGATATGGTAGTTGCCCTTCTTGGCCACGGAACGGTTGGCGGTGGTGTATATGAACTGCTGAAGAACCGCAGCGATATTACAGTAAAATATGTATTGGACCGCAGCCCCATTGCAGAATTAGGTGCTGTTTCGGTCACTGATTTTTCCACGATTTTGAATGATGGGGAAGTGGATACCGTCGTGGAGGTCATGGGCGGTTTGGAGCCTGCCCATGAATATATGGTAGCCGCCATGCGCGCCGGCAAAAATATTGTCACCGCCAATAAGCATCTGCTTGCCGTCTATTATGATGAACTGACCACTCTTGCCAAAGAAACCGGTATCGGTTTCCGCACTTCGGCTGCGGTTGGCGGCGGCATTCCCTGGCTGCCCAATCTGCAGCGGCTCAAGCGCATTGGCGCCGTCAATGAGATTTGCGGCATTATGAATGGTACCACTAATTATATCCTCAGTATGATGCATAAGAAGGGCTATGATTACGAGAGTGTTCTGCACGATGCCCAAAGCTTCGGATATGCCGAAGCGGATCCCACTGCCGATATTGAAGGCTATGATATTCAGCGTAAGCTCATGATCAGCGCCAATATTGCCTTTGATGCCAGCCTGACTGAGCAGCAGGTGCCGGCCGCCGGGATTGCCGGTATCACCCGGGAAGATATTGCCGGCTTCAATGAAATGGGCTATGTCTGCAAGCTGTACGCTACCGCTAAGCGTGTCGCCGATGGAGCAATTCTTGCAGTGGTAGAACCCACCCTTTTTAAGGCAGAAACACTGGAAGCAGCTGCCCCCGCCAATTATAATCTCATCACCGCCGTTTCGGAATACGCTGGTCGGCAAAGCTTCTTTGGTGAAGGAGCCGGCCGCTGGCCCACAGCCGCTGCCGTTGTGCAGGATCTTCTTGATCTCTGCGAGAGAAAGCAAGGCTTCTATACACAGCTGTCCCAGCCGCTGCCTTCCAATAATATGTGTGAAGAGCGCCGGTACTATGTCCGTTATATCGTGGATACCTGGTTCATGGATGGTTGTGTGGAAAAGCGCTGGGGTAATGGCGTTCTTACCCGTCCGGTTTCTCCGGCACAGATGCACTCTTGGTATGTGGAAGCCCGCAGCAATGATCCCGGCATCTTCTTCGCTGCGCTGCAGGGTTAAGGGAAAGGAATGCCTATTATGTTAAAAGTAGTTAAATTTGGCGGTTCCTCCCTGGCCGATGCTGCTCAGTTCGAAAAAGTCCGCCAGATTATCACGGCGGATCCAGCCCGCCGGGTTGTGGTTGTTTCTGCACCGGGCAAGCGCTTTTCCGCAGATCACAAGATTACGGATTTACTTTACCTTTGCTATGCCCATCTTCAGTACGGCGTCAGCGCCGAAGGGGTATTCAGCATGGTGGTGGAGCGCTATCGTTCCATTGTGGCCGATTGTGGCCTTTCTGCTGATATCGATAAAGAGTTTTTGGCCCTTTATGAAAAGATGCAGCAGGGCATCAGCCAGGATGAGTTGGTCTCCCGCGGCGAATATTTCGCTGCCCGCCTTATGGCGGAATACCTCGGCTTTGATTTTCTCGATGCCGCCGAATGGCTCCAGTTTTCCTTCGATGGCCAAATTGACCGGGAGCATTCCTACGAAGCGCTTCGCCGCATAGCAGAAGACCGCAGCGTAGTCATTCCAGGTTTTTACGGCGTCATGCCGGATGGCCATATTAAGGTGCTCAGCCGTGGCGGAAGTGATGTGACCGGTGCTTTGGCGGCAGCGGCATTGGGGGCCGATGTATACGAAAACTGGACCGATGTTTCCGGTATTCTTATGGCGGATCCCCGCATTGTGGAAAATCCCCGCCCCATCGAGCGCATCACCTATAACGAGCTGCGGGAGCTTAGCTATATGGGAGCGCAGGTCCTGCACGAGGCCAGTGTTTTTCCAGTTCGCCAGGCGGATATTCCGCTGAATATCCGCAACACCAATGATTCGGGCCATCCCGGTACCCTCATTCGGGAGCATTTTGAGGATGAACTGGAAAGCGAAAAGAACCGTTTCATCACAGGCATTGCCGGCCGCCGCAATTTTTCTATCATTACGATGGCGAAGAACGGCCTGTCTTCCTCCATCGGCAGCCTGCGCCGTGTATTGGAAGTATTTGAACGGCATAATCTGAATGTAGAGTACACTCCATCTGGGATAGACAGTGTTTCGCTGGTTGTGCAAAGCGGAAAAGCGGCTTCCTGCCTTTACTCTATTTTGGGCGAACTGCAAAAGGAATTCCGCCCGGATAAACTGCAGGTGGCGGAAAATATATCTATTGTGGCGGCAGTTGGCCGCAAGATGGCGTTCCGCCCTGGTATCTCCGGCAAGATCTTTGCCGCTCTGGGTGAAAACGGTATCAGCATCCGCATGATTAGCCAAGGTCCAGAGGAGCTCAACATCATTGTGGGCGTGGATAACGCTGACTTTGAAAAAACGGTGCGTGTACTTTACGAAAGCTTTGTCAGATGACCGAGAGGAGAGAACATGCCATGAAAAATCCGAATGTGACTATACTGGGCGCCACCGGCGCGGTGGGCCGGGAGATGCTTAAAATCCTGGAGGAACGCAATTTTCCCATTGGGGAACTGCGCTGCCTGGCCAGTGCCCGCAGTGTCGGGAAAAAGCTGCCTTTTGCTGGGCGAGAAATCATGGTAGAAGAGGCAACGGATGCTGCCTTTACTGATGCAGATATTGTGCTGGGCGCAGCCGAGAATGATATTGCCCGTCGTTTTGCCCCGGCAATCAAGGCGACTGGTGCAGTATTTATTGATAATTCTAGTGCCTTCCGTATGGATGAAGATGTTCCGCTAGTTGTTCCGGAAATCAACCCGGAAGATGCTCTGCATCATCATGGCATCATTGCCAATCCAAACTGCTCCACCATCATCACTGTAGTAGCGGTTGCGGCACTGCGTCGTCTTTCGCCGATTACCAGCATGGTAGCTGCTACATATCAGGCAGTTTCCGGTGCCGGTGCCGGTGGCCCGGTGGAGTTGGAAGCCGAGGTGGATGCCCTGTACAAAGGCGAGCCGGTACAGCCCCATATATTCCCGTATCAGATTGCCTATAATCTTATTCCCAAAATCGGAAGTCAATCGTATGAAGGTTATACTTCCGAGGAAATGAAGCTCCAGAACGAGGGCCGAAAGATTCTGCACTTGCCGGAGATGAAGGTCAGCTGCACCTGTGTACGGGTGCCGGTTGTGCGTTCCCACTCCATCGCGGTTACGGCACGCTTTGAACGCCCCATTTCGGTAGAGGAAGCTCGCGCAGCGATTGCGGCAGCTCCCGGCTGCCGCCTGGTTGATGACCTTTCGCAGGATGTTTATCCCATGCCGTTGGATACCAGCGATCAGGATCTGGTGTATGTTGGCCGCATTCGTCCCGACCTTACCAATCCCAATGGCCTCTGTCTTTGGTGCTGCGGCGATCAGATTCGCAAGGGTGCTGCCACCAATGCTGTACAGATTGCCGAATTACTTCTTTAATTCCGCATTTTTCGCCGTTTCCATGCTGGGAGCGGCGAATTTTCTTTTTGTTCACAATTTTACCTGGAAAAACCCTTGACAAAAGCCACTTCATACGCTATTCTTATTACAGAACAACGCAAACGGGAAATGCGTTGTACTCCTTTGATTTGGCTTCACCAGAAAACTTATGCAGAAAAAGAACGCACGGCTCACCACCGTGCGTCTTTTTTATTGCTTTACAGATAGGGGAAAGGCTTTCCTCATTTCTCACCGGCTTTGATAAGGATATCATGGCTGACCGGACGGTAAAATAGCTGTTCAATTTTTTGTGGTTCTCTCGTTTGCCCTAAGATCCACATCAGCTTGGTAACCGCGGCTTCTGTGGTCATATCGTAGGCTTCAAGCACCTCTAGGCCGGTTTTCAGCCGGTTGCCTACATGATACAACAATAGGTCGCTTCCCTCATTGGGGACTTGAGTTGTCATGACTACGGTTTTCCCGGCCCGAACAGCGTTGCTGATCACATCGTAATAGCTCTTTGCACCGGCAGTCGGGATACCGCCTACACCGAAGCTTTCGATAATAACACCATCTTTTTTGCTTAGCATAAATTCCAAAAAGTCTGCTTCTAGCCCCGGTACCAGTTTGATCAGTCCCACAGAGGGGTCTAATTTATCGCTGAATACCGGTTTTTCTCGACATTCCTGGGTGATGTAATTCAGCAGTCGACCGTCTTGAATGACAGCCAGCTCAGGGTAATTGATGCTGGAAAACGCCTGAAAGCTCTTGGAGTGTGTTTTGCGTGCGCGGGTCCCTAGGATCACCCGGCCATTGAATACGATAGAAACCCCGTGGGCATCCTCGTTGGCGGCGTAATGGAAGGCATCCACCAGGTTGGTTTTGCTATCGGTGATCTCCAAATTGATGGGTTTTTGGCTGCCGGTCAGTACAATGGGCTTTTTGCTGTACTGGATAAGGTAACTTAGCGCGGCGGCAGTATAAGCCATGGTATCGGTACCGTGTGTTAATACAAAACCATCATAGTGGTTATATTCCTTTCGGATGGAATCCGCCATTCGCTGCCAGTGCTCCGGGGCGATGTTGGTGCTATCCAGATTGCACAACTGCAAGCAGTCCACACTGCAAAAGCCGGAAATATCAGGGCAGTAGTGCAGGATTTGCTCGGTAGTCAGTTGTGGAGAAAGTCCACTTTCGGTGATCTCGGAGGCGATGGTGCCGCCAGTGCCCAGCATTAGGATCTTCTTCATAGGGAACCTCTTTTTGCATGAAAAGTTTTTAATTATTATCAGTATACTCTAAAAACGAGTCACTGTCCATGAAAACAAGCAATATCACCGAATAATCAGAGAAATTTTCAGTAACCATTTTGGAGGAAATCGTAGGCGGTGTACTGTCGAAAAAAGCCGATATCCGATATAATGAATGAGGATGGAAACGGGAAGCAAAAATTTGATCACCAAAATTTAATGATGACATCGGAGGGCATGACATGAGATTAGGAAAAATGTGTGGGCTCTTAATGAAAGCGTTTCTGGCTGTTTTGATGCTCTTTGTCACAGCTGCAGCAGTAGAAGTGTATTGGGAAGATGAGTTCGACGAGGCAATTGCCAATCAGTGCGAAAGTATTATCCTTAAGGAGGAGTACCTCAATATGGATTTTGGAGAAGCAATTGTGGTTGATTTTGATACAGTTTTGGACTTGGATGGACATGAGCTTACAGCTTGTTTCAAAATCAAGGACGGTGCCAAAATGACGATCAAAAATGGTATGCTCAATATCTCTGCTTACCCAATTATAGAAGTTTGCGGCAGCGATGATGAGGAACGCCCAACAGTCTTGATTCTGGAAAATTTGAAAATCGAGGCATCCCGAGGTATCCAAATCAATAATGATGGCTATACCCGTGTTGAGGTCAATAATACAGAAATGCAGGCTCTTAGCTACCATGGCTGGTGCTTGCAAATATCCAATGCAGTTGAGGGAAATGCGGGCGTTGATATTCTCGTGGATGGCGGTGACCTATTTAGTGCACAAGGGTATGTCATTGAGTGCAATGGTGACGCGGAGGTTTCTATTAAGAATGCTAAGCTGGGCGGCGCGGCCGGTATTTTGATGCAAGCGGGGAGCCTCACGATGGAGAATACAGCTCTTGTTACAGAAAACAACTCTACGAATCCGAGCATCCCCACCAACGCTATTGCATTTACGCCGGCCGCTAATGCTGCCCATGTTATTCTCACGCTTGGCCCCGGCAATCAGATCAGCAGCAAGAGCGGTGCAATTTTTCATATTGTTCCCATGGCACAGGGCAGCGTTACGGCGCAAATCGCCATTACCGGCGGAACCTTCATCGCGGAAAATGGGCACCCACTGTTTTCCGCTTTGGAGAGGATAGAGAAAGTTGTTGAAATCAGCGGCGGCAGCTTTCCCGGTATTTCCCCGGAAGAATCCGCTGCGCTGGCCCCCTGTCTGTCCGAAAGCATAACCATAGATGAAGATGGCAATGTTGCGGCTAAGCCACAGGAACCGGGTGTCATTGTCATTCATCCTAATGAGGAAAATCAGACGCAGTCAAACCCCGGTACTGGTGCGCCCATCAATGCAATAGGTCAATGGTTATGGTCAATTGTATGTTGGATGCACTCCCAAGTAAGATAGACATATTCCGCTTGCTATGCTATAATTTTTCCGAAAGGGGAGATGCGAAATGAACCCAAACGAGTTTCCGGAGCTGCGTTCATTTTTTAATGAAAAAGAGCAGATCATTGCCATGCCGGCTAAACGAAAAAAACTGCTTTTGGCGGTCTATTATCTTTCTGATAAAATAGAGTCCGGCCGGGATTATACGGAATCGGAGATTAACGACCTGCTGGATGGATGGACAACTTTCCATGATCCAGCCATCCTAAGGCGGGAGCTGTATAATACCTGCCTGCTGGAACGCACGACCGATTGCCGCCGCTATTGGAAAGCAGAAAACATTCCTCCTTTGGCGGAATACATGGCAAAGTACACCTAAACAAAACAGAGCCATCAGTTAACTGGTGGCTCTTGCGCTTTTCTCTAATTAAATATATTAAAAATAAATGACACTAAGTTATTTTATCATGCTCTATTTCACATAAATGGTTGCATTGTATTGAATGTGATGGTAGAATTAGGATGAAAATTAGGAAGTATAGTTCCAACAATCCCCTAGGGGATTCTACTCCAATTATCAAAATAAAAGTGGGAACCTATGCAATACACTAGCACTGGTGTTAATACAATTCAGTCTGCCTCATTTGCGGTCACCATGTCAATTAAGGTCATGGATTCTGCTGCGCAGTAGCTCCCAACTGAGGAGCCACCTGTTGTTGAGCTTATGAGAAAGCCGAATCCCGTGCGGATCATACCTTTGGAGGTGACAGCAAGTACTGCAGTAATCATCAGTGCGGCTACACCAAGTCCACCGGTTCTATCACCATCATCACCTGCCCCGATAGAAACAATAACGGCACCAAGGAGAACCCCGGTACCGGTGCGGCTCCTGGTAACATTGGCTAGGTCTTTGTTGGCCTGGCAGCCGTAGACGCTCTCTGCTTCGGCGCTAAAAAGTTCACTAAAAAAGATGAAGAGTAATCCCTAAGCACTAAAATATGGCCCACCCCGAACTCCCTTCGAGGTAGGCCTTTCTTCTATTCTGCTCATAGCTCCATCTGCTTGCCCAGATAGCTTGCCGCCGCCGCTATAAGCTTCTGTTCGGCCTCACCGGGACGGTCATTCTCCTTGTTTTGCAGGAACATCACACTGCCGCATACATCCCCGGAGGAGATGATAGGGGACTGCGCCAGTGCGTAATAGGCCATGCCTTCAATGGGCTGCAGGGGCTGTCCATCGCCCGCCATATAGCTTTTGCGGTTCTCAATGTGATCCTCCAGGCCCGGTGATACCCTGCGCTCCAGCACCTCCCGCCGGCTGATGCCGCTGACCGCTACCACATGGTCTCGGTCGGTGATGAGCACCGGGTATCCGGCCGTCCGGAACAGTACCTCGCAGTACTGCGCCGCAATGCTGCCCAGCTCGCTGATAGGGGAATACTTCTTAAAAATGACCTCGCCCTCGTTGCTCACAAAGATCTCCAGCGGGTCGCCCTCACGAATGCGCATGGTTCTGCGGATCTCTTTGGGAATTACTACTCTCCCCAAATCATCAATGCGCCGTACAATTCCAGTAGCTTTCATATCTATTCAAACTCCCTCTCCATTTATTTGCTGTGCGGATAGTTTTTGCTGAATTAACAGAAATATACCGGTCCGGCATCAAAAGCGTGGCAAATGTACTATTTCTGTTCATTTCGGCATTTTACAATGAGATTTTACACAGAATTTACTTTGTAAAGTTGTTGTTCCATACATTGCGGAAGTATGATACAATAAAATGGAACGGATAGGGGGAAACACCATGATCTATTGTGTAGAAGATGATAGCAGCATTCGTGATCTGATGGTATATGCCCTGCGTGCAGCGGGTTTTTCCACCGTTGGCTGCGCTGATGGTGAGGAATTTTGGCAGGCCATGCATCGGGAAACCCCGGAGCTAGTTATACTGGATATTATGCTGCCCGGCGAGGATGGCATCTCCATCCTGAAAAAGCTGCGGGCGGCACCCGTCACCGCTGATATTCCTGTCATAATGGCCACCGCCAAGGGTACGGAATATGACCGTGTTATCGGATTGGATCTAGGCGCGGATGATTATCTCACCAAACCGTTTGGTATGATGGAAATGGTCTCCCGCATTCGGGCAGTGCTGCGCCGAGCCGGCCCCAAGTCCGCTCCAGCCGTTTTGCGGCAGGGCAGCATTCTCATGGATGAAGGCCGCCATGTGGTGGAAGTAAACGGCACACCGGTTACTCTCACGCTCAAGGAGTACGATCTGCTGCGGCTGCTTTTGGAAAACCCTGGTCAGGTGTTCAGCCGTGACCGTCTGCTTTCCGCCGTTTGGGGCACCGATTATTACGGCGAGACCCGCACGGTCGATGTCCACATTGGTACCCTGCGTACCAAGCTGGGCGCAGCAGGGGATATCCTGCAAACGGTGCGTGGTGTTGGCTATAAGCTGGAGGCCGCCCATGAGTAAAAAAATCTTTCGTTCCATCTGGCTAGCAGCCCTGATAGTGCTTGTTCTCTCGCTGGTGCTCATCATGGGGGTGTTGTATAGCTATTTTACCGGTGTCCAGCAAAAGCAGCTTCGTATGGGAGCCGAGGTCGTAGCACAAGGCGTCACCCTTGATGGAAAAGAATTCTTTGACGGACTTACTGCAGAAGACTACCGCATTACATGGATCGACGCTGATGGCACCGTCCTCTACGATAACCAAAGTGATGCCAGCAGTATGGAAAATCACCTGATGCGTGCGGAGGTTCAGCAGGCACTGCAAAATGGTACCGGCGAAAGTTCTCGATATTCCGATACGCTGGCCAGTCGTAATTTGTACTGCGCCCGTCTGCTCCCAGATGGCACCATCATTCGTCTATCTGCGGCACAGCATTCGGTATGGGTGCTGTTGGTCGGGTTTGCTCAGCCCATCTGCGTTATCCTACTGCTGGCACTGGTGCTGTCTTTCCTACTGGCGTCCCGTCTTTCCCGTACTATTGTGGAGCCTATCAACTCCTTGAATCTTGATGAACCCAGCCAGTATGTGGGTCGGGAGGAATACGCCGAGATTGAGCCTCTGCTGCGGCGTATGGCGCTCCAGCAGGCACAGATTCGTCAAGATCAGGATAAGTTGGAAAAAAGCTCGCAGATCCGTCAGGAGTTCACCGCGAATGTTTCCCACGAGCTCAAGACACCGCTGCATGCAATTTCCGGCTATGCTGAACTGATGGAAAACGGTATGGTGCAGCAACAGGATATCAAGCCCTTTGCCCATAAGATCCGGCAGGAGTCCCTGCGTTTGACCGCTTTGGTGGAGGATATCATCAACCTTACCAAGCTGGATGGCGGCGCGGCCGGAATGCAGCGCCAACAGGTAGATCTTTACCGTATTGCGGAAAATGCCGTCGACAGTATTCAAGCTGCGGCGGCAGAAGCCCATGTGGATCTTACTTTACGGGGAGAATCTGCCTTCGTGGATGGTATCCCGCCGGTGCTTTACAGTATGATCTTTAATCTCTGCGATAACGCCATCAAGTACAATCATCCAGGCGGTAGTGTCAAGGTTCAGGTGATGAGCTACCCCGATGATGACCGTGTTATTGTTTCCGATACAGGTATCGGCATCCCGGAGGAAAGCCGTGACCGCATTTTTGAGCGTTTTTACCGGGTAGATAAAAGCCGCTCCAAGGAAGTAGGCGGTACCGGACTGGGACTCTCCATCGTCAAGCATGCCGCGCTCATCCATCATGCTGCAATCGTTGTGAATAGCACGCCCGGCAAGGGAAGCACCTTTACTGTAATATTCCCCAAAAAGAAATGAAAGAAGAGTGATTGTTTGACCTACGAAGAGATCCGCCAGAATGAAGCCGTCAATACCTACATCCGCCAGGCGGATGCCGCCCTGGCCACACTGGGCTTTACCGAGCATAGCTTTGCCCATGTGACACTGGTGGCCGAAAAAGCCGGTTATATTCTGCAAACACTTGGCTATCCGGAACGCACTGTGGAACTGGCCAAGATTGCCGGTTATCTGCATGATATCGGCAATCTTATCAACCGGGTCGACCATAGCCAAAGCGGTGCTATTATGGCGTTCCGTATTTTGGATCATCTCAAGTTTGACCCGGAGGAGATCGCCATTATCGTTTCCGCCATCGGTAACCATGATGAAGGCACCGGCGTGCCGGTCAGTCCGGTAGCGGCGGCCCTTATCCTGGCCGATAAGAGCGATGTGCGCCGAAACCGTGTGCATAATACCGATCCCTCTACCTTTGATATTCACGATCGCGTCAATTACTCGGTCACAAAGGCAGAGCTGAAGATCAATGAGGCCCACACCCTCATCAAGCTCAAATTGACGGTCGATACTCATTTCAGTTCAGTCATGGATTACTTCGAGATCTTCATGCAGCGTATGCTGCTGTGCCGCAAGGCTGCCGAAACGCTTGGCCTCCAGTTTAAGCTCATGATCAATGAGCAACAGCTCATGTGACTAGATATTTGCCCCCAAAAGAGCCGCCATAGCGCGGCTCTTCACTTTTACCGGCACTTTACATGGATTTTACAAAGTCTTGATAATGGTTTTGACCTTTCTTTACTATTCTTATCTTAGTTAAAAAGGAGAGTAAGGGAAAGGAATAATATAATGACTATTTTTAATGCATTGAACCTCATTGGCGGTCTTTGTCTGTTCCTCTTCGGCATGAATCTGATGGGCCAGGCCCTGGAGCGCCGGGCGGGCAGTGGCCTGCGCTCGTTGCTGGAAAAGATGACCCAAAACCGCTTGATGGGTCTGCTGGCCGGCCTTGGTGTTACCGCCGTTATTCAAAGCTCCTCGGCCACTACGGTTATGGTTGTCGGTTTCGTCAATTCCGGCTTGATGACACTGCGCCAGTCCATCGGTGTTATCATGGGCGCCAATATCGGTACCACCGTTACGGCCTGGATCCTCAGCCTCTCCGGTATCGAGGGAAGCAGCCTTTTGGTGCAAATGTTTAAGCCCTCCACCTTTACGCCAATATTGGCGCTCGTCGGTATCATTTTGTATATGTTCTGCAAGGCAGATAAAAAGAAAGATACCGGAATGATTCTCCTGGGCTTTGCCACGCTCATGTTTGGCATGGAGGCCATGTCCTCTGCGGTTTCCAGCCTAAGAAATGTTCCGCAGTTCCGTGAAATTTTCCTCATGTTTTCCAATCCTATTTTGGGTGTTTTGGTCGGCGCGGTGCTCACTGGCATTATCCAGTCCAGCTCGGCATCGGTGGGTATCCTTCAGGCGCTGGCCAGCACGGGGCAGGTCACCTATGGTGCCGCTATCCCTATCATTATGGGACAGAATATCGGCACCTGTGTTACAGCGCTGCTTTCTTCCATTGGCACCAATAAAAATGCCCGCCGGGCAGCACTGGTCCACCTCAACTTCAATGTCATCGGTGCAACGGTTGGTATCGTCTTGTTTTATGTCGTTCGTGCCGTGGCAGCTCCGGCTTTGCTGGGGCAGGCTGCTAGCGAGTGGGGCATCGCAGTAGCCCATTCCATATTTAATATTCTTTGCACTGCGGTCCTCTTGCCAATGGGTGGTCTATTGGAAAAACTGGTTCTTCGGCTGGTACCGGAAGGCAAACAGCCACAGCGGGAGGCCGAACTGGACGAGCGCCTGCTGGCCACTCCGGCTCTTGCACTGGAGCGCTGCCGTACGCTCATTGCCGATATGGCCAGCTATTCGATGGAATCGCTGCGGGAAAGCTTGAACGCCATCACCGCCTATAATCAAAAATCCGCCGAACATATCCGTGAGGATGAAGCCAAGACTGACCATTACGAGGATATCATCGGCAGTTACCTGGTCAAACTCAGCGCCCGCAAGATAGGGGAGAGCGACAGTGCCCTTGCAGCTGAATATCTGCGGATCATTGGCGATTTTGAACGCATTGCCGACCACAGCGTAAACATTTTGGAATCGGCAGAGGAAATGCAGCAAAAAGGTATCGCTTTTTCTGCAGCCGCTCTGCAGGAATATGCCACCATGGCAGGCGCTGTTCGTGAAGTTACCGCTCTGGCTTATGATTCCTTTGTATCAGGCGATGTGCAGGCTGCCCGCCAGGTGGAGCCGCTGGAACAGGTTATCGATGATCTCAAGGAGGAAATGCGTACTCGCCATATCCGGCGGATGCAGCAGGGCAGCTGCGGCATTGAAGCCGGCTTTATCTGGTCGGATCTCCTCACCAATCTCGAACGCGTCAGCGACCATTGCTCCAATATTGCCTGCTGTATGATAGAGGGTGCTGACCACAACCTCCATCGTCACGAGGTTTTGCAAAGCATCCGCGGCAGCGGGGAGATTTTCGACCGCGAATATAGTTCCTACCGTCAAAAATATGCTCTCACAGCGGAATAATAACAAGACTGGGCTGCGGCAAATGCCGTGGCCTTTCCTTTACGCGTTTTTGACTTGGTATTCGGCATAACGGAACGACGGTCATGATGTGCGAAAGATTCGTTTATCTTCTTGACGCATAACGATTATAATGCTACGATATACCTAATTTCGATTTTTTGAGGCAGGAGGTGCGGCAGTGGTGAACGATATTATATCTGTAAACGGAATAAGCAAATCATTCGGCCCCATCTCTGCCCTATGTGATGTTTCCCTTTCCGTGCAGCAGGGCCTCGTCACCGCTATCGTCGGGGATAATGGCTCCGGCAAATCCACCCTTATCAAGCTCCTTTCCGGCAATCTCGCACCAGATGCAGGCACCATCACGGTGGAGGGCAGGGAGCACACTCACCTCACCATTGCACAGGCCTTGCAGATGGGCATTCGCACCGTCTATCAAGACCTTTCCCTGGACGATTGGAAAAATAGTTATGAGAATATCTTTCTTGGCCACGAACGGATGCACGGCCCTTTCCTGGACCGCTGCCGTATGGAGCGGGAAGCCGCCGAACTGCTGAAGCGCCTGGAGATCACGATCCCAGACCTCACCCAGCCGGTCCGAGTGCTTTCCGGCGGCCAACGCCAGGGTATTGCCATTGCCCGTGCCATGCTGCAGCCCGGCCGTCTGCTTCTACTGGATGAACCCACCGCCGCTATGGGCATCCGGGAATCCCACCAGACCATGCAGCTGCTGCGCCGCCTGCGGCAGGAGGACCATACCCTCCTTATTGTCAGCCACGATATCTACCAGGTATTTGATGTCGCGGACCGTATTTTTGTTATGCGAGCCGGTCGCTGTATTGCCGATATTATGGCGAAGAATTCCTCTCCGGAGGAACTGCACCATCTTATCCTGGAGCGAGAACAGGGGGTGGCCGAATGAAGCGATTTTTCCGCCGCCACGCTACCCTATGGATGCTTATTGGCTTCTGCCTGTTGCTGGGATTGTTCCTCAGCCTGCGCACCGGCATCTTTTTTACCGGCAGGAATCTTATCAATATTCTGGAAGCCAATTCCTTTAAGCTATTGCTTGCCATCGGCATGACCTTCGTTATCGCTTCCGGCGGTATCGATCTTTCGGTTGGTTCCATTCTGTCTCTATCCGCTATCTTTACAGCCCTCTGTATGAAGCAGAATATCCCGGTTTGGCTGGCTATCCTCGTCGGTTTGCTTTCTGGGATTCTTATGGGACTTATAAATGGCGCGCTTATCCATTTTACCGGTATCAATGCGTTTATCATCACACTGGGCACTTCGTTTTTGTACCGGGGCTTGGCCCTCATCGTTACCCGCGGCACCCCGGTCAGTAAGCTGCCCGCTGCCTACCGCGCTTTTGGCGGCGGGGATATCTTCCAGGTGGAAAGTGGCGTATACATGGCCCTACTGGTGCTGTTCCTTTCCATCCCGCTCCTTTATAAGATGCGCTGGGGTCACTACATTACCACGCTGGGCGGCAACCCAGTGGCGCTGCGGCGCTGCGGGGTGCGCACCGGCGCCTGGCGGATTAGTACCTTTGCTGTGATGGGTTTCCTGGCTGCCCTGGCCGGTATCATTATCTCTGCCCGTCTTAATTCCGCCGAGCCCAATGCTGGCCTTAATATGGAGATGGATGCCATCACAGCGGTCATTCTAGGCGGAACGCCGCTTCACGGCGGCAGTGCTGCCCTGGCCGGTACGGCGGTTGCGGTGTTGCTGCTGGGGACTATCCGCAATGGACTTACATTGATGAGCGTATCGTCCTACTATCAGCAGTTCATCACCGGCGCCATTCTGCTGTGCGCGGTTGTCACGGCGGAAATAAGAGAACGCCGCCGCAGGCTGCATTAAGCTGTTTTATAAGGGGCAATCCCCTTATAGATAAATAAAACAAAATGGAGGAAAAAGAAAAATGAAGAAGTTCGTTGCGCTGCTTTTGGCAGCCATGATGCTGCTGGCCATGGTGGCCTGCGGCAATGATCCCCAGCCTACCCCTGATCCGGAGCCCACGCCTGAGCCCACTGTGGATACCACGGTAGTTGATGAGCTCTACGCTGCATTTGATGCCTCAATGGCGGAGCAGCTAGGTGAGACCCCTGCCCCCAATGGCGAGAAGATTGGTGCTGTCATCATCTCCCTCACCAATCAGTTCTGGGCCAATATGAAGGTTTGCTACGAAGCCGCTGCTGAGAAGCTTGGCGTTCAGATCGATGTTCAGACCGGCACCACCGAGGGTGATACTCAGAGTCAGCTGGATGTTTTGATGACCATGGCCGATATGGATTATGATGTTATCATTGTTTCTCCCATTGATGGCACCAATCTGATCCCCGGCATTGTAAAGTGCAATGAGAAGGGTATTAAAGTCATCAATTTGGGTCCTGGCGTGGATACCGCTGCTCTTGCAGAGGCCGGCGGTCACCTGGATGGCAAGATTACCGTTCAGTTCAGCGATCAAGGTAAGATCGTTGCCAATGATATGATCTCCCGTCTGCCGGAGGGCGGCGAAGTTGCCATTCTGCAGGGTCTTGCCGGTGCAGGCCAGTCCGAGGGACGCACTGCAGGTGCTACCGCAGTGTTTGAAGCTACCGAGAATATCGAACTGGTTGCCTCCATTCCCTGCGATTGGGATGCTACCAAGGCCTATGATACCACCAAGGATATCCTCACCGCCCATCCCGATCTGAAGGGCATCTTTGCTTGCAATGATGTAATGGCCCTGGCCGCTGTGGAAGCCCTGGCCGCCGAAGGCCGTACCGATGTGCTGGTTTACGGTGTAGACTTTACCGCCGATGCCCGCGAGGCCCTAAAGGCCGGCACCATGACCGGTACTATGTCCTATTCCAGCGTAAAGTACACCGAAGCCGCTCTGAAGCTCGCTGTCGCTATCGCGCAGGGCAAGGAGTATGCCGAGCCCATCTATTTGCCCCTGACCCTGGTTACCAAGGAGAATGTGGCTGAGCTGGACAACTGGGCATAAGCGGTATAAAATAACAGGGTGAATTGCCCTATGGGGCTGCCTGCTCCTCTGCTATGGAGGGGTGGGCAGTACCACTTTACGGCGGAGAAAATCAACGCTGGCGGTATCGAAGTGCCTTGCCGTTATTCTCTGCTGTAATGTTTGGCTCCATGCAGGATTTTCATTCTATTGATACAGGAGATGAGAACATGAATTGCCTGATAGAAACAGCTCTTTTGACCCACGGCTTGCGCTCGATTGCTAATGAAGAATTGGCTCAAAGCTGGCATTGTCCCGATGCCATATTAGCTTGGGTAGATGGGGGCGAGCTGAAGCTTGGCCCCATCGGGGAGTACTTGCCTTTCCGGGAACGGTCCGAAGAACTCATCCGTATTGATTGTGATCACCTGGAGGAGGCCCTGCAAACCGGTGCCAGCGGTGCTTTGACCGCCAGCGGCACCATGGCAGTTTGCCGCAGGCTGGATATTCCTATGGCCATTACCTGCGGCATGGGCGGTATTGGCGACCTGCGCGGGGAGGAGCTCTGCCCGGATTTGCCCGCCCTGATGAATATTCCTGTGGCGCTCATCTCCACCTCGCCAAAGGATATGCTGGATCGTCCGGCTACACTGGATTGGCTGCGGCGGCACGGTGTCCACACGGCTGGGGAGCCCTGTACTGGGTACCTCTTTTGTGGGGAGCCAGTGGCCTTGGAGCTTCCGCTTTCTTCCTGCAATAACGAGGCCGCCGTTCGTCGCCTTACTGCAAATGGAGGTCTTCTGCTCCTGAATCCCATCCCGGAAAAGGAGCGGGTGCAGGATCGGAGCATCCTGGTGGATGCTATAAAAGCAGGCAAACAGGCGGAGGCCGAAGGTCATTATTATCATCCGGCTGCCAACGGCGAGATAGACCGGCGGACGGATGGCTATTCCTCCCGCATACAGTTGGAAAGCATCCAGCAGAACTACCTTCTGGCCAAATCTATAATGGATTAAGCCGTAGATTACAGAGAAAAAAACGCACACCCCTTGGGTCAATACCTATGCGGGTGTGGTTTCTTTTCCTGGGAAAATGTTTCACGTGAAACATTTGTTCTTAAGCGAAGGAAAAGGACTTGCAAAGAGGGCGGGAGTGTGAAATAATAGGGGAGTAGTCCTTTATATAAAATACCGAAAGGAAGTGCCACTATGAAGTTTAGTGAGATGCCGTACAGCCGCCCAGATATGGAAGCGCTGGCCGCTGCAACTACCCAGACGCTGGAAGCCATGAAAGCCGCTCCCAATGCGGCTGGGCAGATAGCAGCCTATGACGCCTATGAAAAGAAGATGCAGACGGCCGGAACCATGCAGCAGATCGCCTACATCCGTCATACTATCAATACCAAGGATGAGTTCTACAATGCCGAAAATGATTACATGGATGAGATCGGCCCCAAGCTGCAGGAGCTGACCCACCGGGTCAATACGGCGCTGCTCGAATCCCCCTACCGGGCGGAGCTGGAGCGGCACTACGGCGCCCTGATGTTCAAAAACCTTGAGATCGCCGCCCGCAGCTTTTCTCCCGCCATTGTGGAGCTGATGCAGGAGGAAAACAAGCTCGTTTCGGAGTATCAGAACCTGTATGCTTCCGCGACTGTAGAGTTCGATGGTAAGACCATGCCGCTGCCGCTTTTGGGGCCCTATAAGCAGGATCCCGACCGGGCAGTCCGTAAAGCGGCTTATGAGGCGGATGCCAAGTTCTTTGACAGCCACCGGGAGGAGCTGGATACCCTGTATGATAAGCTGGTGAAGGTGCGCGATGCCCAGGCCAAGAAGATGGGGCTGCCCAATTATATTCCGCTGGGCTATGACCGCATGGGCCGCAACTGCTATACCGCCAAGGATGTGGCGGCGTTCCGCGATCAGATCGCGGAGGACATGGTGCCTATCGTGGCCAAGGTAAAGGAAGCCCAGCGCCGCCGTATTGGTGTGGAAAAGCTAGCGTTTTACGATGAGCCGATCAGCTTTGCGGATGGCAACGCCGTACCGGAGGGCACCCCGGATGAGATTCTGGCGGCCGGCAAGAAGATGTACCAGGAGCTTTCTCCCGAGACGGCGGAGTTCATTGACTTTATGTTTGAGAACGAGCTGTTTGATGTGCTTTCCCGCGATGGCAAGGCCCCTGGCGGCTACTGCACCGAGATCGCCGATTATAAATCCCCGTTCATCTTCAGCAACTTTAATGCTACCGCCGGTGATGTGGATGTACTGACCCACGAAGCCGGCCATGCCTTTGAAGCTTATCGGGCTTTCAAGCAGGAACTGCCCTCACTGCTGCATTCCCCGACCATTGAGGCTTGCGAGTGTCATTCCATGTCGATGGAATTCCTAACCGCCCCCTGGCATCACCTCTTCTTCGGCAAGCAGACCGATAAGTACGAGCTGGGCCACTGCGAGGACGCCCTGGTCTTTATCCCTTATGGCTGCATGGTAGATGAATTCCAGCACAAGGTGTATGAGAACCCGGGGATGACCCCCGAGCAGCGCAATGAGCTGTGGCTCTCCCTGGAGAAGAAGTATCGTCCTTGGATCGACTTCGATAACCTGCCTTTCTACTCCCGCGGCGGTGGCTGGCAGCGCCAGCTGCATATCTACGAGGTACCGCTGTACTATATCGACTATTGCATGGCGCAGACGGTGGCGTTCCAGTTCTGGAACCTTTCTCGTGAGAACTATGCCGAGGCCTGGAAGCGCTATATGACCTTTGTGGATAAGGCGGGCACGGCGACCTTTGCGGAACTGGTGGAAAGTGCCGGCCTGAAGGTGCCCTATCATGCAGGGTGCATCAAAGAGATTGGCGAGAGCATCAGCAGGTGGCTGGAAGAGCATGAGCTGGGTTGATATAAAAATAGTGATACGATAAGTCATCCTCTCCCGCAAAAGTGGGAGGGGATGCTTCTTTTAGCGGAGGGGAAATGCTTGTATCGGTGGGAAAAATCTGCTACAATAGAGAAAAACTGGCCATAGAGCGTTGAAGGAGGAATCCAGCATGAAATGTCCGTTCTGCGGTTATACCGAGAGCAAGGTGATCGATACCCGCCCCACCGATGAAGGGGAGCGCATCCGGCGCAGAAGGGAATGCTTGCAGTGCGGCAAGCGGTTTACCTCCTACGAGGTGGTAGAAACTACCCCGGTGATGGTCATTAAAAAGGATGGCTCCCGGGAAGCATTCAGCCATGATAAGCTGCTGCGCGGTGTTCTAAAATCCTGCGAAAAACGCCCGGTGACCTTGGCCCAACTGGAATCAATGGTGAGCGAGATCGAGGTGGAGCTGCAGAACCGTATGGATCGCGAGGTGCCCAGTGCGGTCATCGGTGAGCTGGTGATGGAAAAACTGAAAAAGATAGACCAGGTGGCCTATGTGCGCTTTGCCAGCGTGTATAGGGAATTTAAGGATATCAACTCCTTCCTGCAGGAGCTGAAGGTGATACTGGAGCACGAAAAGAGCTGAAAAAACCGCAGAAATGCAAGGAAAAAGCGTCCCCACAGGCTGGGGACGCTTTTTGGTATGTGTCGAATTGTTCACATTTGCGTTATTGAATCAAGGGGTATGATGTGCTACAATAATAGCATCCATATATTGTGTTAGGAGAAGCTATGAAGCATATTATTATATATCTTGCCATTGCCCTGGTAATGTTTGGACTGCTGGGATGGTACTTCGCACAGCAGGAGGATTTGCAGCCCAAGGCACTGCAAGCCGAGCTGAGTGTAAGCAATGTGGCCAAGCTGCCGCAGCAGAAGGTGGAAATGCTCTTCAGCGACATGAGCAACGAGGAGAAGAATTCCTTCCGGATAGCGATACAAAACGAGTTGGGCACCGCGATGGATGTGGCAGCCCACGACTGTATGGGCAGTGCGGAGGTGCAGATGACCTATGCCAAAAAAGTACTGGAGCAGGGCTGCACGGTACTGATGCTAGAGCCCGTGAATGATACGGTGACGGATGAACTTTTGGCGCTGGCGCAGGAATATGATGTGCCGGTGGTACTGATGAACCGTCGGGCCACAGCTGAACAGCTGGTGGCCTTCCCCAAACTGTACAGTATATTAAAGGCAGATGACAGTGAAGAAGCAGAGCTAGAGCGCCTGGCCGATACCATAGCGGACTACTGGGAAAAGAACCGGGACGACCTAGATAACTGGCTGCATGATGATAAGCTATCCATCGCGGCGGTGACGGAGTATGGCTATGAAGAAAGCGGTAAATGGGCCAAACTGCAGAGCCTGCTGGAGGAACGCGGTTGCACAGCCAAGCTGACTAAGGATGTTGTAACGGAATTTTTGAACTATAACCTTGAGTATTCGTTGGACGCTATCTACTACTCTGGGGCGGAGCTGCTGCTATTCAGTGACAGTGCCGATGCGGAAAAGGCAAATGTTTATTATAATGACCCCACAGAGTATTCCAAAGGTTACCGCGCGTGGCGAGTGGTTATGGAAGCGGATGAAACAGCATATAACCTGTATAAGGATGGGAAAGTGCTTTTTGCGGAGGGCAGCGGCGGTTATATGATGGGCCGGGCTGCAGCGCAGATACTGAGACTGCTGTTGGAAGACCAGATTCCGCGGGTTTCCGGTAGTTTGGCTTCCCAGGCTGATGGCGGGAAAACTTTCCTTTGCAACCCGGTGGTGCTGCGGAATGTAATAGAAACAGTGGAGCCCGAGGAGCAGGATACCAATTCCAGCCGCACAGCGGCGGTAGGAATTTCCTGATGGGGAAAAGCAGCAAAATAGACCGGATATGACACTATTATAGAGTGAAGTTAGAATGAAAGGGGAGAGAGCAATGCGAAAGATCACGGCGGTGCTGATGGCCTTGGCGTTGGCTCTTTCTCTTTTTGCATGCGGGGGAGAGCCTGTGCAGGATGAAACTCCGGGATCAGATATCCAGCAGGGGACGGTGATTCTGCCAAAGCCGCAGGAAGATAACGAAGGCGGCGATAGCCATAACGGGGAGTATCCCTCCGCACAGGATCCGCTGCCACAAAAACCGGGGGACACCAAGAAGCCGGAAGAACCTGATAAGGCAGAGGACGGTAAAAATCCGGGTAAGAACGAAGATAATGCTCAAACGCCTGCCGAGGACCCAAAGCAGGAGGAGAATAAAAACAATAATAATGGCGATAATTCTACAATTCCAAGCGATACCAAGGTTCCCAGCGGGGAATACCGCGCGGTATGGATCAGCTATCTGGAGCTGGGCGGTATGCTGACCGGGAAAACAGCCGGGCAATTCCGCAGTAATATAGGTGCCGCCTATGATAATGTGAAGAACCTGGGCTGCAATACCGTAATCGTACATGTGCGGCCCTTTGGAGATGCGCTGTATGATTCCGATTACTTCCCATCCTCCTATCTTATCACCGGGACGGAGGGGGACAACTTGCCGTTTGATCCCCTGAAGATCATGGTGGAGGAAGCACATAACCGTGGACTGACTTTCGAAGCGTGGCTGAACCCCTACCGGGTGCGGGCCCGCACCGGCAAGGCACTCTGCAGTGATAACCCCGCCCGGAAATACATAAACAGCGGCAGCGATGCCGTGTATCAGACCGCAAACGGCGGTATTTTCTACAATCCCGGTTCCCGGGAGGCCATTGACCTTATCGTTAATGGGGTGCGGGAGATCGTGCGTAACTACGATGTGGATGCCATCCACTTTGATGATTATTTCTATGCTACAACTGACAGTAGCATTGATAGTGCCCTGTACGCCGCAAACGGCGGTGGAAAATCGCTGGCAGCCTGGAGAAGACAGAATGTCAATACCATGGTGCGGGAAGTTTATGCCGCAGTGAAGGCGGAAAAACAGTCGGTGCGTTTTGGCATTAGTCCGCAGGGCAATACCAAAGCGAATTACGATACCCTGTATGCTGATGTGGCTACTTGGCTGGGCAATGCCGGCTATGTGGATTACATCTGCCCGCAGATCTACTATGGATTCAATAACGCCACCTGTCCATACAGCAGTGTGCTGACAGAATTTAACGGCATGATAAAGGTGAGTGGCATTGATCTGTATGTGGGTTTGGCGGCTTACAAGATTGGCAATGAGGATACCTATGCCGGTACCAGTGGTAAGTACGAATGGCAGCAGAACAGTGACCTGCTGAGCCGTATGGTGACTGAAGCCAGAGGGGCCAGTCATTACAAAGGCTACTGCCTTTACAGTTATAGTTCGGTTATTATGCCGGCCAGCGGCGTAAAAGCACAGGTGCAGGCAGAATTGACTGCTCTAAGTAAGATACTATAAAACCTATCCCGGGAGGGGCCACCGTGTCAAAATTCAGGAAGAATAATACCAAAAAAGCGCTGCTTTTTACCCTGGCATTTGCTGTGATCATTGCCGGGGCATTGGCGGTCACTCTTCTTACCGATTGGAACCCGCTGGGGAACCTGGTGGGGCCGACACAGGAAGACCCCGGCAAGACCGAACCGGAAAACCCACAGCCAGATAACATGGTGGATGTGGAACCGAACGATCCGGAGCCGGAGCTACCGGTGACCTTTAATATTCCTGACCGGATGCGTGCGGTAACAATACTGCCGGGAGAGGACTACCTGACCGAAAAAAACGAAGCTGCTGATAGCGTGAAAAAGGAGATAGATGCCGCGCTGGATGCTGCAAAAGACTTGGGGATGAATACTGTCCTAGTGGGAACGAGTACCGAGGATTTTGCAGCGTATGAGAGCCTGACGAGGCCCACAGCCAATGCGGTCTTTGACCCGCTGGATTATCTCCTCGCCGGGGCAAGAAGTCGGGGAATGTATGTCTACTGTTTCTACGACTTAAAGGCGACCTATGATGGGGCAAAGCTGGTAACCTATCCCCGGTTTGATACCGCATTGATGAACGGTATTGAAAAGGAATTGGGTGCCTTCCTGGAAAAGTATTCTCCGGATGGGCTGTTCTTTACAAATTATGATTTCCCGGAGAGCGATACGGCTTTTGCGGACTATATGAACTGCGGCGGCGGTATGAGCTATCAGGATTACCTGGATGGGGCCTCCCGGCAGGTGGTGGAGCTGGCCAGCAGCTTGGTGCGAAAAAAGTCGCCTGGGGTGCAGGTTGGCCTGGTGACCGAACCCCAGTGGGCGACCACAAAGGAAAATGAAGCCGGACAGAACACGCTGGATCCTTACTCCATGCTGACTGATGGCCACTGCGATGCCAAGGCCATGATAGAGGACAAGCTGGTGGATATGATCGCCGTGAAGGCCTTTGGCTCGCTGACCGATAGCAAGATTCCATTTGAGCGGATTGTGAAGTGGTGGTCGGAACTGGCAGCGGAAAACGAGGTGCGGATGTATGCCATCCACGCGGCGGACCGCATGGCCAACAGTAGCTACACCGGCTGGGGTTCATCCGACCAAATGACCAAGCAAGCCATTACGCTGGAAAGCTATAAAGGCTGCGGCGGCAGTGTGTTTTACGGGCTGGCCAGTATGAAGGCCGATCCGGCAGGTTCGGTGACATTGCTGAAGAAGTACTTCCGCAATGAGGTAAACACCGACTATATCATGACTGAACTGAGCATCTCGGTGCCGGCTAAGCTGACCTATTCCACCTATGAACCAACCGTATTATTCCGCGGGGCTTCCGATCCGACCAACCCGGTAACGGTGAACGGAACCGAGATCAAGACTGATGCGAACGGGTATTTCTCCCAGAGCTATAACCTGAAACCCGGGCTAAATACCTTTACCATCGTACATAAGGATAAAACGCTGGTGTATAAGATCACCCGCAATGTGAAGATCTTCCAAAGCGTGGCGCCCACCGGTACCCTGACCGTAGATGGTAATACAGATATCACCTTGACGGCCATGGCTTATGAGGATGCCAAGATCACGGCGGTAGTAAACGGCCAAACGGTGACACTGACCCGCGATAACAGCGAGGACGACAACACCGATAAGGATTCCTTCTATGTGAAGTATACTGGGACTTATCGCACCCCCGCGGCCAGCGGCAGTGTGAAGAACCTGGGGAATATCACCTTTAAGGGCAGCTGGGAAGGAATCGATGAAAACGAGGCGGGCGCCTCCATCAAGGTCAATAAGATCACCGAAGTAGGCAGCGGCAGCCCCATTGTGGTAACAGCAAGCCAGGCGGAAACCTTCCCCACCAGCACGCTGGATGACCTGAGCGACGGCAGCTACTACCCGCTGCCCAAGGGTGCGCTGGATTACACAGTAGGCGATATGATCGTCTTTACCAGCGGCAGTTCCACCTATCGCTATTACAAACTAGCCAGCGGTTTGCGGGTATATGCGGGGGATATTTCCACTAGCAGCCAGCAGGTGCAGGATGTGGTGGTGAATGGCATGAGCATTACCGCCAATGCCAGCACCACAACGGTGGCACTGAATATGAGCCAGCCCACCAGCTATTCGGTGAGCTATTCCAACGGAGGAATCTCCTTTACCTTCAATTATCTCAAATCTGCCTGCGGAAATCTCTCCAGCCTGACCAAGAATCCGATATTCTCTTCCGCTACCTGGAGCGGCGATACCCTGACGCTGCGGTTCCGCAAGACCAATGGCATGTGCGGCTATACCGCCAGCTATAATGGCAACACCCTTTCGCTGCAATTCAATAATCCGCCCAGCGGCATAGCGGGGGCCAGAATCGTCATTGACCCTGGCCACGGCGGCACCGATGTGGGTGCTTTGGGATTCTATCCTGGGAAGCATGAGGACTATGTGAATCGGCAGATCGCCACAGAACTGGCGGCTATTCTGCGGAACCGGGGCGCTTCGGTACTGCTCATCGATACCAGTGGCAGCGCCAAGGTGGTACTGCAGACCCGTGTGGCACAGGCTTCTGCCTTTAAGCCGCAGATCTTCCTGAGCGTCCACAGCAATTCTGCCACCAATTCTTCTGCGCGAGGCAGCGAGGCTTACTATTTCTACGATTTCAGCCAGCAGTTCTGCAGCTACATCAATAGCGCCCTGTATAATGCCATGGGCAATTATAACCGCGGTGCCAAGTATGGCCTGTACTATGTGACCCGGACGACCCAATATACCTCGGTGCTGGCGGAATGCGGCTTTATGAGCAATGAGAGCGAATATGTGCAGCTGCTGCAGAACTATTCGCAGATTGCAAGCTCACTGGCCAATGGCATTGGGAACTATATCAACAGTATTTACAGTGGCTATACCGCTACAGGAACAGAAACTGTTGGTAAGGTGAGCCAAGTGCCGGTGAAGGGCGTAACGCTGGATAAGACCACTTTGGAGCTGACGGCAGGCGCGACCGGCCAACTGATAGCAAAACTGAACCCCGAAGATGCGACTGACCAAAGCGTGACCTGGAGCAGCAGCAATAACGGCGTGGTAACGGTAGATCAGAACGGTAGCCTGAAGGCAGTGGCGGCCGGGACGGCAACCATCACCGTGAAGACGACAGACGGTGGCTATACCGCTACTTGTAAGGTAACGGTAAAGCCGGTAGCGGTGACGGAGGTGCAGCTGGACCGGATATCGCTGACCATGAAGGTGGGTGATATGCTGGTGCTGAATGCGACCGTATTGCCCGAAAATGTGACGGATAAAACCGTTACCTGGAGCAGCAGTAATCCGGCAGCGGTAAAAGTAGAAAACGGGAAGTTGACTGCACTGGCGGAAGGCAACGCAACCATTACCGCGAAGTGCGGTGAAAAGAGTGCTTTCTGTACTGTAACAGTACAGAAAGCCGAGGTGCTGGCGGAAAGCGTGACCTTGGATCAGACCACCATGGAACTGACGGTAAACGGTACCGGCAAGCTGACCGCGACGGTGAAACCGGATGAAACAACGGTGAAGACCATCCAGTGGAGCAGCAGCGATGAAGCAGTGGCTACGGTGGGCGCCGATGGCACCGTAACGGCCCTGAAAGAAGGTTCGGCAGTTATCACGGCGAAGTGCGGCGAAAAGAGCGCCGAATGCACGGTGACCGTGAAGGCAGAAGCGGTGGCGCCAACATCCATTACCATGGAGCCGACAACGCTGAGCCTGACAGTGGGGCAAACACATGTCCTAAACGCTACGGTGCTGCCGGAAAACGCAACCAATAAATCCGTGACCTGGAGCAGCAATGCCCCCGATATTGTGGAAGTGACAGCGGGTGGAGCGGTGACGGCAAAAGCAGCCGGGACGGCGACCGTTACCGCGAGGGCGGCCAATGGTTTGGCTGTGACCTGTATCGTTACGGTTACGGTAACGGTGGCCGGCGAATAAAACTGACCAAAATAAAAAGCGGGAGACCGGAATGAACCGGCCTCCCGCTTTTGCGATTGAAAAGGCCATGCTAATGGGGCGTAACCTTATTATTTAGCCAAAATAATTGACGGCAAGGATAGCGACGCCGAGAATGACCAAAATGGAACCGGTGACGCGATTGAGTACGATGGGAGAGGCTTTATTGGCAAAAAGCGCCGCCACCTGCGCGAAGACCAATGTGCTGATGACACAGATGATCAGCGCCTCGGTATCCGGCAGCCCGCCTATGGCAAAGTGACTGACCGACCCGGTGAGGGCGGTCGCACTCATGATGAAAACGCTGGTGCCGACGGCGGTTTTCAGCTCATAACCCAGCACGGAGGTGAGTACAAGCAGCATCATCATGCCGCCGCCGGCGCCCACAAAGCCACAGATGAAACCGACCATAGCGCCGCAGAGGACAGAACGAATAGCTTTTTGTCGGGCGGTGGCGGATTGAAACCGCTGCTTTGGCGCCAATACCGGCTTGACGATAAACTTGATGCCGAGAAAGAGAGTCATCAGGGTAGAAAAGCTGCCCATGGTAGCTTTGGGGACAATGCTGGCGATGTAGCTGCCCACCAAAGTGAAACACAGGACGCTGATCATCATGATAACGCCGTTTTTGATATCGAGGTTTTTATTTTTGCCATAGGTATAGGCGGAAGCGGCACTGGCCAGGACATCGCTGGCAAGAGCAATGCCAACGGCAAGGTAAGGATCCATGTGCAGAAAGGTGATGAGCATGGGACTGATGACCGCGGCAGCGCTCATCCCGGCAAAGCCGGTGCCAAGGCCCGCCCCCAAACCGGCCAGGATACAAATTATAATTTTGAACATAGGTGCTCCTATTGAAAAGAATTGATATCATTATAGTCACAGATAGGGGAAAGTCAATGGGCAGCAGTGCATGAATGGGGTAAAGCCTTCATACACTCAAAAGGACAGGGGGTGACAGGATGCGCTATAACAGCAGACGAAGCAGACCGGCCATAAGGTCCCGTATGACAGGAAGAAGCGTGGAACCGCCCCGGCGGGAGGGGCAGGGGTTGGTTTTACTGATGGCGCAGACAGTGCTGTGTGTTGCGGCACTGGCAGTGGTATTTACCATGCAATATGTAAAGCCGCGGGAATATAAAATACTGGGGGAGTACTATACCGAGATAACGCGGGAGGATGGTGATAAACAGGATGAGGTGATGCGTCTTTTGGCAACACCAATTACCGCGCAGCAACTGCAGCAGTGGTGGGAAGACTGGCAGCCGCCCAAGCTGGCGGAGGTATTTGCCTGGGCGGATGGCCAAACCGCCATGGGCGGGGAGGAGCCAATCTTTCCGCGGAACGCTTCTTACCGAAAGGTAGTAGTGTCGGTACCGGCGGCTTCGCCATTGCCTATGGATGCAGTGATCACCTCTGATTATGGGGAGCGGACACATCCCATCAGCGGGGCTTGGGATTTCCATACCGGGATCGACTTGGCGGCTGCCGCTGGCACGAAAATCTATCCGGTATATGCAGGTGTGGTAACTGCCGTTGGCTGCAATCAAAGCTATGGGAACTATGTCAAGCTGCGGCACAGCGAAAACCTGGAGACGATATACTGCCACTGCGAAGCGGTACTGTGCAAAGCAGGGGACGAGGTGACGGTGGAAGATGCTATCGCACTGGTGGGCAGTACTGGCGTGTCAACAGGGCCGCACCTGCACCTTAGCGTTTTGACTGAGGGGTATTATGTGGACCCGATGAACCTGTATAGTTGATGAATTTTACGGTTGGAAATGTACGGATAACAGTGAGCTTTCTGTTAGCAGTGGGGCTGTGCGCGGGGACGCTGCTGCCGGGGCATCTGCTGCCGCTGCTGTGGTTAGCGATTCTGCTGCATGAGTGCGGACATTTTATTTACATTGCAGCAGCAGGCAAAAAGATAGGAGTGATCTGTATCTCACTGACCGGGGTACGGGTAAAGCTGGCGGAAGACCGTATGAGCCGGGGGCAGGAGCTGCTGTTGAATCTCAGCGGGCCGGCGGTGAACCTGCTTTTGGGCAGCATAATGCTGACAGGAAAAACAATGCAGTCTATGCGAGCGGCAGCGGTACACTGGGCGGTGGCGGCCGCCACATTGCTGCCGCTGGGCAATAGCGATGGAACAGTGATCGCAGATATTCTGTTGGAATGCTGTTGCGGTAAGCTGACAGGGCGGACAAGGAGATGGCTGCGCCGGGGGATAGGCGTGGCAGCATTGGCGGGACTTTTGGTATTGGGTGGGGCTTTTGGTTGAAGAGGTACGCCAAATGTGGTATGATAGGGCATATCACATGATAATCGGAGGTCCCTATGATTCCATCTGAGATAGAAAGACTGCTGCCTAAGGTGCAAAAGCCGGCTCGTTACTGCGGCGGCGAGATCAATACCATTATAAAGGATAAAAGCAAAGTGACTACCCGTGTGGCATTTTGCTTCCCCGATCTGTACGAGGTGGGCATGAGCCACCTGGGTATGAAGCTCTTTTATTCTGCCTTTAATAAGCGGGAGGAGATCTGGTGCGAACGAGTCTTTGCCCCAGCGGAGGATATGCGCAGTCTGCTGCTGGAAAATAACATGAAGCTGTATGGGTTGGAAAGCTTTGACCCATTAGATGAGTTCGATGTCATCATGTTTACCCTGCAATATGAGCTGTGCTATACTGGTGTGCTGGATATGCTGCACCTTTCCGGTATTCCACTGCGGCAGAAGGACCGCAAGGGCCTTTCGCATATGGTAATGGGCGGCGGCCCCTGTGCCTGCAACCCGGAGCCTGTGGCGGATTTCTTCGACCTGTTTTTCCTGGGGGAAGGGGAGGAGGTAGACCTGGAGGTGCTGGACCTGTACGGACAGGCCAAGAGGGAGGGCTGGAGCAGGGAACGGTTCCTGCAAAAAGCCGCACAGATCGAGGGCGTTTATGTGCCGTCTCTCTATGATATCTCCTACCATGCGGACGGTACCGTTGCGGCCATCACCCCCAAAAACGATGCGCCCGCCACCATCAAAAAATGTATTATGCCCGATTTTGATAAGGCGGATTTCCCGGAAAACTTTGTGGTACCGTTCATCGACGTGGTGCATGACCGTGCCGTGACCGAGGTGCTGCGGGGCTGTATTCGCGGGTGCCGTTTTTGCCAAGCGGGTTATATTTACCGCCCCTATCGCGAACGCAGTGTCGATGTGATCAACCGTCAGGCTTATGATCTGTGCCATAACTGCGGCTATGATGAGGTTTCGCTTTCTTCGCTTTCTACCAGTGATCACAGCCATCTTGCCGACCTAATGGAAAAGATGCTGGTGTGGGCGGAACCGGAGCATGTTGATCTTTCGCTGCCATCGCTGCGTATTGATAGCATGACTCCGCATTTGCTGGAACTGGTGCAGCGGGTGCGCAAAAGCGGTCTGACCTTTGCCCCGGAGGCGGGGAGCCAGCGCCTGCGGGATGCTATCAATAAAAATATTACCGAGCAGGAAGTGTTGGATACCTGCCGTATGAGCTTTGAAAGCGGCTATACGGCGGTCAAGCTCTATTTTATGATGGGCCTGCCCACCGAAACCGAGGAAGATGTCAAGGCCATCATAGAGCTGGCGCAAAAGGTAGTGGATCTCTTCTACAGCCTGCCCAATAGGCCGAAGGGCAAGGGCGTCACCGTCAATATCAGTGTGGCATGCTTTGTGCCGAAGCCCTTTACCCCGTTTGAATTTGAGCCGCAGGATACCCCTGAGCAGTTCGTGGCGAAACAGAAGCTGCTTCTGGAGACGGTTTCCAGCCGAAAGATCTCCATCAACTACCACGATAGCGGGACAAGCCGCATTGAGGCAATTCTGGCACGCGGGGACCGCCGCCTGGCCGATGTGGTGGAAGCGGTATGGCAGGAGGGCGGCCGCTTGGAGGGCTGGGAAGATCACTTCTCCCCGGCACGCTGGTACGCGGCCATGGAGCAGGCAGGGCTTTCACCCGATTTTTATGCCACCCGCAAGAGGGAGTACGATGAGCTGATGCCGTGGGATCACCTGGATTACTTTGTGTCCAAGGAGTTTTTGATCCGGGAGAACCGGCTGACCCACGAAAGCAAAACGACCCCCAACTGCCGGGAACGCTGCAGCGGCTGCGGGGTCAGCAAAGAATTGAATGAGAAAGGGGTGACCTGCAGTGAAAACTGTCCGTGTATTCTTCGCTAAGGAGGGACGGCTGAAGTACATTTCCCACCTGGATGTGACGCGCTGTCTGGCGCGGGTATTCAAACGCAGCAGGCTGCCTATTTGGTATACGCAGGGCTTCAATCCCCATGCCTACTTAACCTTCGCGCTGCCGCTGCCGCTGGGGGTGGAAAGCTGCTGCGAATCCTTTGACTTCCGTCTGACCGAAGAAGTAAGCTGCGAGGAAGTAACAGACCGTTTGAATGCGGTGCTGCCCGATGATCTGCGGGTATTGCGCGCGGCGGCTCCGGTCATGGAACCGAGCGCGATCTGCTGGGCGGATTACCGACTGACCTTCCGGGATGATGCTCCCGCAGCGGAGGAAGCATTCGACCGCCTGCTGGCAGCAGAGTACCTGATGGTTACCAAGAAAACCAAAAAAGGCGACCAGCAGATCGACCTAAAAGAAAAGATGACTGTGTTGCATACCGACAAAAAGCCGGGGGAGATGGTATTGTCTGTCCGTCTGCCGGCAGGCGGTACGGTAAACTGGAGCCCTATGCTGGTGACCGGTGCCTATAATGAGCTGCTGAGCCGGGAGCCCTATTGGACCGGGCTGGAGCGCACTGCGATACTCACCGAAGATTTTTCAGATTTCTGTTAAGTTTTGCTTGCATTCGTACTTGCATTGTGTTATTATAATACGGCATGAGAACTGCGATCGGCCCATCCGACGCAGGTTTTGATGTTGGCCGCAGGGCCAAACATTAAACTGAACAGTCCGCTGCCCGGCCAATGGAGCCCAGAGGTAAGAATGTTTGGATATTTTAAGGAGGATAAAATCCATGGACGCACTGAAACTGATGTCCGAGAGCTGCTTGAAGAAGGATCTGCCTGTTGTTAATGTCGGTGATACCGTACGCGTGCAGGTTCGCATTCAAGAAGGTAACCGTGAGCGTCTGCAGGCCTTTGAGGGCACTGTAATCGCCAAGAAGCACGGTGGTATCGCTGAGACCTTTACCGTTCGCCGCCTTTCTCACGGCTGCGGTGTCGAGAGAGTTTTCCCCATCCACAGCCCGAAGGTAGCCAGCGTTGAACTGGTTCGCAAGGGTCGTGTACGCCGCGGCAAGCTGTATTATCTGCGCGGCAGAGTGGGCAAGGCTGCCAAGGTCAAAGAAGTACTGGGCTAATTTTTCCACAAAAGGCGAGAGGACACTGTATGGTTGTCCTCTTTTGCTTTTATATAGGGGAATTGCCAAAGAAAGAATGGGAGAAGAAATATGTCAGAAACAATGTCAGTCCAGTGGTTCCCTGGGCACATGGCAAAAACCCGCCGCATTATGGCCAGCAACCTAAAGCTGGTGGATATTGTGGTGGAGCTTTGTGACGCACGTATCCCGCAAAGCAGCCGGAACCCGGAAATAGATAAAATAGTGGGCAAAAAGCCCCGCCTGATGCTGCTGAACAAGGCGGACTGCGCCGATGCCGCCGCCACCGAACAGTGGCTGACCTATTACCGCAAAAAAGGGATCCCGGCCATGGCCTGTGATTGCCGCAGCGGCCGCGGGGTAAAGAACCTGCTGCCCGCCGTACGGGAGGTGCTGGCGGATAAAATAGCCGCCTGGAATGAAAAGGGCATGGTGGGCCGTCCCATCCGTATGATGATCGTCGGCATCCCGAATGTGGGCAAGTCCTCGCTCATTAACCGGCTTTCCGGTACCCGCAGCGCCAAGGTGGAGGACCGCCCTGGCGTGACACGCGGGAAGCAGTGGGTCTCGCTGGAGGACGGTGTGGAACTTTTGGATATGCCGGGCGTACTGTGGCCGAAGTTTGAAGATAAGGTAGCGGGTGAGCGGCTGGCCTTTATCGGCTCGGTCAAGGATCAGATCCTGGATATCGAGTACCTGGCCATGCGCCTTTTGGATACCCTGCGTCCCACCTACACGGCGGCGCTGGCGGAACGCTATAAGCTGGACGCCGAAGCCATCGCCGAAATGGAAAGCTACGAGCTGCTGGAGCGCATCGCCCGCAAGCGGGGGATGCTCATTTCCGGCGGGGAAGCGAACACCGAGCGTGCCGCCATCATGCTGCTGGATGAGTTCCGCAGTGCGGCAATGGGCCGCATCACGCTGGAGAGGATACCGCAATGACCGATAACCGTTTTTTGTGGGAATACGATGAAACCCTGGGCTTCGATGGCCTGTGCGGCATTGATGAGGTGGGGCGTGGCCCTTTGGCCGGGCCGGTATGCGCGGCCTGTGTGGTGCTGCCCCGCGGGCTGGAGTTGCCCGCTCTCAATGACTCCAAAAAGATGACCGAAAAGCGCAGGGAGGAAACCTATGCGCTGCTGACCGGCTGCCCGGAGGTCTTCTACGGCATCGGTTTTGCCACCCAACAGGAGATCGACGACATCAATATTTTGCAGGCCACTTTTTTGGCCATGCACCGTGCCTATGGGGAACTGCTGCAAAAGCTGCCGGAGGAAAAACGCCCCCGTTTGGCGTTGGTGGATGGTAACCGAGATCCCGGCCTGCCGCTGCCCACACAGCTGGTGGTCAAGGGTGATGGCACCAGTGCACACATCGCGGCGGCCTCTGTCCTGGCCAAGGTGACCCGTGACTACCTGATGACCGAATATGCCAGGGAGTATCCAGGCTATGGCTGGGAAAAGAATAAGGGCTACGGCTCCAAGGAGCACTATGAGGGTATCGCCAAATACGGCATTACCCCGTTGCACCGCAAGAGTTTCCTGAAAAACCTGACGGAGAAGCACCATGACGGATAAAAAGAAATTAGGCGACCGCGGGGAGGACTACACCGCACGGTATCTGGAAAAGCAGGGCTTTCATATTGTGGAGCGGAACTGGCACAGCCGCTATGGGGAAATTGATATTATAGCGGAAAATGAGGAGTATCTGCTCTTTGTGGAGGTAAAGACCCGGAGAGCAGGCAGCATGGTGCCAGGGGAAGCTGCTGTTACCGCACAGAAGCAGCAAAAGCTGCGGTTCACGGCGGAAAGCTACCTGTTGGAACATCCCACCGATCGCCAGCCACGATTTGATGTAGCGGCGTTAATCGTTGAAGGCGACAAGCTGTTGGACTTTACATACTACAAATCCGCTTTTTAATGAGGAGAATCGATGAATTTCTTTGATCTGCACTGCGATACCGCTACCGAAGCCATGAAAATCCACGCCGGGCTGTATGGAAGCGGCCTGCAGCTGGATTTGGACCGGTGGCAGGGCGGCAGCCTGTGCCAAAGCTATGCGGTATTCATTCCGGATACCCTGCGTGGGGAACCGGCGTGGCAGTATTTTGTGCGGTGCAGTACTTACTGGAAAGAGAAAATAGCTGAAACAGGGAAGATGACCCTGCTGGACCACCTGGCGGAAGCCGAGAGCTGTTGGAAAAAGGGCGGGAATGCCTGCTTCCTTGCGGTGGAAGGCGGAGCAGTGCTGGCTGGCCGGCTGGAGCATGTGCAGGCCCTTGCCGGACACGGGGTACGGATGTTGACTCTGACCTGGAACGGGGAAAACGAGCTGGCCGGCGGTGCCGCTGTTACTGGTGGGTTAAAGCCCTTTGGCCAGGAAGCCCTGCGGGAGCTGGAGCGCTGCGATATTGTGGCAGATGTATCCCACCTCAATGATGAAAGCTTTTGGGATGTGATAAAGGCGGCACGGCGGCCGGTGATTGCTACGCACAGCAACAGCCGCCTGCTATGTAATGTGCCCCGCAACCTGACCGACGATCAGTTCGGCTGCATTGCGGAGCGCGGGGGATTGGTGGGGCTGAATTTCTACACCGGTTTCCTGCGGGAGGATAGGGAACACGCCTGCATGGAGGACATTCTGCGGCACGCCGAGCATTTTCTCAATTTGGGTGGGGAAGATGTTTTGGCCCTTGGCTCCGATTTTGATGGTGCCGATATGCCCTATGACCTGCCGGATTGCGGTGCGCTGCCCCAGCTGGCACAACGGCTGCGGGAAGCATTCGGGTTCACATTAACAGAGAAAATATGTTACAAAAACGCACTTGATTTTTGGCGGCGATATGATGCAAAATAATACCGTGCAGAGCACATGGCTCTGCACGGCGGCTGTGGTAGATCGAATCAGCCCTTGCGGTAGGTATCGCAGGCGGCGTCATCAGCGTGGTCGCATGCCACGGTAATGCTTTCGGCGGTGCAGTGGCAGGCCTTATCGTTGTGAACACAGTCTTTCACATCGCATTTGATACCGGGAATGCAGCTGCAATCGGTAGGACGGCTAAAATCGCTCATAATACATATTCTCCTTTATGGTTAGTTCCCTTGGGCGGGACAGCAGTATTATGGGCGCAAACGACTTTGAATATTCGGGGAACGGGAGGCGGGCTATGTCCATTTTTGCCATCGGCGATCCACATCTTTCGCTGGGCTGCAATAAGGAAATGAATATCTTTGCCGGCTGGCATGATTATGTGCAGCGGCTGGAGCAGAACTGGCTGGAGCGGATCAGTTCGGAGGACACCGTGATATTGGCGGGAGATATCTCCTGGGCCATGAATATAGAGGATACTTTGGACGATTTTACCTTTCTGCATCGCCTGCCGGGGGAAAAGTACCTAATGAAGGGCAATCACGATTACTGGTGGACCACCCTTTCCTCCATGCAGCGCTTTTTGGATAAGAATGGATTAAATACCCTGCATTTTCTCCATAATAACGCGGTGACGGTGGAGGGCGTTTCTCTCTGCGGCAGCCGCGGATGGATGTTTGAGGAAGGGGAGCGAGCCGAGGGCAGCATCACCGCCCGGGAGCTGGGCCGTATCCGGCGCTCTTTGGCGGCCGCCCCGCCGGAAAATGAGAAGATCCTGTTCCTGCATTATCCGCCGATCTTTGGCCAACAGGTCATCCTGGAGTTCTTCGATGCTATGAAAGAATACGGCGTCAAGCAGTGCTTTTACGGCCATTTGCACGGCGGAGCCATCCCATTGGCCTACCAGGGGGAATTTTTTGGAGTGGATTGCCGGTTGATCTCGGCAGATTATCTTAAATTTTGCCCCATAAAGATACGATAATTACCGAAAAACAGTGGCAATTTAGTTTGCTATGTGCTATAATCAATAAGATTTACTGGAATCTAAAATTTTGCTGGAGGACATCATAAATGAAACTGAACGAAACCCAAAAAGTGGACACCAACCTGTACGAACTGAATATCACCGTGGATGGCGAGCAGTATGCTAAGGCGCTGGATGCTTCTTTCAAGAAGAACGCTGCCAAGCTCAATATCCCCGGTTTCCGTAAGGGCAAGGCTCCCAAGAGCATCGTTTACAAGATGGTAGGCGAGAGCTATTTCTATGAGGATGCCATCAATTCCAGCTACGGCGAAGCCTACGAGGAGGCCCTCAAGGAGTCCGGCCTGGAGGCGGTCGCTTATCCAGAAGTGGAGCTGAAGGATGTTGACGGCACCCATTATACCTTTGTTGCCAAGGTTACTGTTAAGCCTGAGGTTACCCTGGGCGAGTACAAGGGCCTGAAGGCCGAGCGCGAGAGCGACAAAGTGACCGATGCCGATGTAGAGACCGAGCTGAACGCCATGGCTGATCGCAATGCCCGTATGGGCGAAGCCCCCGAGGGCGCTAAGGCCGAGATGGGCGATACCGCCGTTATCGATTACGAAGGCTTTGTCGGCGATGTTGCTTTTGAGGGCGGTAAGGGCGAGGATCACCCCTTGTCCCTTGGCTCCGGACAGTTTATCCCGGGCTTTGAGGAGGGTGTAGTCGGCCATAAGGTCGGCGAGAGCTTTGATGTCAATGTAACCTTCCCCACCGAGTACCACAGCGAAGAGCTGGCTGGTAAGGACGCCACCTTCAAAGTAACCATCAAGGAGCTCAAGCGCAAGGAGCTGCCCACCCTGGACGACGAGTTCGCCAAGGATGTCAGCGAGTTTGATACCCTGGAAGAGCTGAAGAAGGATCTGACCGAAAAGATGGCCGCTGAAAAGAAGGACCAGGCCGACAGCAAGATGGAAAACGATCTGCTGGAGCAGGCCGTCAAGAACATGACCGTGGAGATCCCCACTGTGATGTTTGAAAACAAGGCCCAGGATATGGTCGAAGAGTTCGGCTACCGTCTGCAGACCCAGGGCATGAACATGGATATGTATATGAAGTACACCGGTACCACCCCCGAGGCACTGACCGCTCAGTTTATGCCCCAGGCCGAGGCCCAGGTGCGTACCACCCTGCTGCTGGAGAAGATCGCTGAGGTGGAGAATATCGAGATCACAGAAGAAGATATTAACGGCGAGTACGACCGTATGGTCAAGGATTACGGCATGGAACTCGATAAGGTCAAGTCCATCGTTCCCGTAGAGGAGATCAAGCGTCAGCTCACCATCCAGAAGGCCGCCAAGGTCATCACCGATAGCGCCGTAGTGACCCAGCTGTAATCTCCTTTGACAAATTCCTAGTGCTACATACCATAAACGGAGGTGTATGAAAAAATGAGTTTGGTACCAATGGTAATAGAACAGACCAACCGCGGGGAGCGCAGTTATGATATCTTTTCCCGCCTGCTCAATGACCGCATCGTTATGCTCTGTGAGGAGGTAAACGATGCCACAGCCAGTCTGGTGGTAGCGCAGCTTTTGTTCCTGGAGGGCCAGGATCCCGAAAAGGATATCCACCTGTATATCAATAGCCCCGGCGGTTCCATTTCCGCCGGTATGGCCATCTATGATACCATGCAGTATATCAAATGCGATGTTTCCACCATCTGCATTGGTATGGCGGCTTCCATGGGCGCGTTCCTGCTGTGCGCAGGCGCCCCCGGCAAGCGCCTGGCGCTGCCCAATAGCGAGATCATGATCCACCAGCCGCTGCTGGGCGGGCTGCAGGGTCAGGCCACCGATATCAAGATCCATGCTGACCGCATCATCAAGATCAAGGAAAATCTGAACCGCATTATGGCGGAGCGCTGCCATAAGCCGCTGGAGCAGGTGATGCAGGATACCGAGCGGGATAACTTCATGTCCGCCCAGGAAGCCTGTGATTATGGCCTGATCGACCGTGTCATTGCCCACAGAGAATAAAAGGAGTCCATAATAGCATGGCAAACGATGAGAACAAAAAAATGATGCGCTGCTCCTTTTGCGGCAAACCGCAGGATCGGGTAGCGCGTCTGATCGCCGGCCCGGGCGTATGCATCTGCAATGAATGTGTAGAGATCTGCCGTGCGGTGCTGGAGGATGAGGAGGTTCCGGCCCCCAGGCCCGTAAGAAACGAGCCGCAGGGAGAAGAGTTGAATGTCCCCCGGCCCAAGGAGATCAAAGCTTTCCTGGATGAGTATGTCATCGGGCAGGATGCCGCCAAGCGCGCGCTTTCGGTGGCGGTATATAATCACTATAAGCGTATTTGCTGCGGCGATGGCGATGATGTAGAGCTTGGCAAGAGCAATATTCTGCTGCTGGGTCCCACCGGTGTGGGCAAAACCATGCTGGCGCAGACTCTAGCCAAGGTGCTGGGCGTCCCCTTTGCCATTGCGGATGCCACCACCCTGACCGAAGCCGGTTATGTTGGCGAGGATGTGGAAAACATCCTGCTGCGCCTTTTGCAGGCTGCGGATTTCGATGTGGCCCGGGCCGAGCGCGGCATTATCTACATTGATGAGATCGACAAGATCGCCCGCAAGAGCGAAAATCCCTCCATCACCCGCGATGTCAGCGGCGAGGGCGTTCAGCAGGCACTGCTTAAGATCCTGGAAGGCACTATCTCCAATGTTCCCCCGCAGGGCGGCCGCAAGCACCCCCAGCAGGAGTTCATCCAGGTGGATACCTCCAATATTCTGTTCATTTGCGGCGGCGCGTTCGATGGTCTGGAAAAGATCATCAGCCACCGTACCGATAAGTCCTCCCTTGGCTTCGGCGGCACGGTAAAATCCAAAGCCGAGGTGGAAGAGCAGGGCATTTACCGCCAGGTGGAGCCCCATGACCTGGTTAAATACGGCCTGATCCCCGAGTTAGTGGGCCGTATTCCGGTCATCGCTTCGCTGGATGCGTTGGATGAGGAAGCGCTGGTTCGTATCCTGCGGGAGCCTAAAAACGCCCTCATCAAGCAATACAAAAAGCTGTTTGAGATGGATAATATCCAAATCGATTTCGAAGAGGATGCGCTGCGTGCTATCGCCAAAAAGGCGATCGAGCGTAAAACCGGTGCGCGTGGTCTGCGCGGCATCATGGAAGAGCTTTTGGGCAATCTGATGTTTGAAGCGCCTTCCGATGGCACCGTGGCCCATATCGTCATCACGGCGGATATGGTAAACGGTTTGGGGGATGCCATGATCATGCGTGACCCCATGAAGCAGCCCACCCGCCTGCAGCTGCGTCTGCCCGGCACACCGGCACAGAAGCGCCGCCGCGGTGCTGTTTCTTAAATAACATCCGGCTGCATATCCTTGCCCGTGGGGCGGGGAAATGCACCCATGGGATATGACATGAATCGGGGGCTGTACGGGGTCGCGTGATCCCATACCGTCCCTTTATTCAATCGTAACCCTACTTTTATGACCATAGTGAAGGGAGGCAAAAGCTATGGAGAAAAACACAAAAAATACTGAGATGAAGCCGGTTCGGGTACCGGTATTGGCGCTGCGCGGGCTGGTTCTGTTCCCGCATATGGTGCTGCACTTTGATGTAGGCCGGGAAAAATCGCTGCACGCTTTGAACATGGCGATGAACGGTGACCGCAAGATTTTCCTAGTGGCCCAGATCGATCAAAATGAAGAAAATCCGTCGATGGACGGTTTGTATAAAGTAGGCACAGTGGCGGAGATCCGTCAAATCGTGCGTTCGCAGGGAGAATCACTGCGTGTATTGGTGGAAGGCTGCTACCGCGGCAAGCTCATCGATATGTTCGAGGAAGACCACACCTCGGTCGGTGAGATCCTGCCGTATCCCGCGGCCGGCCGCATTGCGGGCCGCCCCTTCAGCGATGCGCTGGTTCGCACTGTCAAGGACCTCTTCGATGAGTATATCAGCCTGGCGCCCCGGATGCCTAAAGAGATCGTGGATAATATCCTCGATTGCGACGATCCAGCGCTTATTGCGGAATACATAGCGGGGAACATCCCCTTCGAGGTACAGGATAAGCAGCGTCTGCTGGAGCAGAACAGTGCCCGCCGCCGGCTGGAGATCATCGCCCAGCTGCTGGAATCCGAAAATGAGATTTTGGCGCTGGAGGCCGATATCCAGGACCGTGTCAAAGAGGCCATGGATAAAAACCAGCGGGATTATTACCTGCGGGAACAGCTCCGTGTCATCAATGAGGAGCTGGGCGAAGGCGATATGGGCTTCGAGGAGCCGGATGAATTCCGGGAAAAGATCCGCGCCCTGTTGACCACCGATGAAAACAAGGAAAAACTCCTCAAAGAGGTCAGCCATCTGGAAAAAATGCCCCCTAATTCGCAGGAAGCGGCGGTCATTCGCGGCTATCTGGAAACCTGCTTGGAGCTGCCCTGGGGCTGCTATACCAAAGATGTGATAGATCTCAAAAAGGCTGCCAAGCTCCTCGATAAGGAGCACTACGGCCTCAAGAAGATCAAGGAGCGTGTACTGGAAGCTCTGGCTGTTCGGGCGCTGGCGCCGGATATCAATGGCCAGATCCTCTGCTTTGTGGGTCCTCCCGGCGTGGGCAAAACCTCCATCGTACGCAGCATCGCGCAGACGATGGGACGCCGCTATGCTCGTATCGCGTTGGGCGGTATCAAAGATGAATCCGAGATCCGCGGTCATCGGAAAACTTATGTAGGCAGTATGCCCGGTCGTATCATCAATGCCATCAAGCAGGCCGGCAGCGCCAATCCCGTGCTGCTGCTGGATGAGGTAGATAAGCTCAGCAATGATTACCGCGGCGATCCTTCCTCCGCCTTGTTGGAGGTACTGGATTCCGAGCAGAACTGCACCTTCCGGGATCATTATATCGAGATGCCGTTCGACCTTTCCCATGTGTTCTTCATCGCCACGGCCAATGACCGCAGTGCCATTCCGCCCGCCCTGCTGGACCGCATGGAGGTCATCGAGCTGCCAAGCTACACCCGGGAAGAAAAGTTCCAAATCGCCAAACGCCATCTGCTGCCCAAGCAGCGGGAACGCCACGGCCTTTCCGTCGGGCAGATTGCCGTGACCGATGGCGCCATCTATGATATCATCGATCACTATACCCGGGAAGCCGGCGTGCGTACCCTGGAGCGCCGTCTGGCCGCCCTTTGCCGCAAGGTCGCTGCCAAGGTGGTATCCGGCGAAGCCACCGAAAAGGTTACCATTAAGGCCGCTGACCTGCCCGATTACCTGGGCCCCCGCTACATCACCGAGGATATCGTCCCCAAGGAGGACAGCATCGGCCTTGTCAATGGGTTGGCCTGGACTGCCGTGGGCGGCGAGCTCCTCCAGGTGGAAACCGCGGTCGTCCCCGGTACCGGCAAAACCATCACCACCGGCTCGCTGGGCAATGTGATGAAGGAATCGGTAACGGCTGCCATCACCTACATCCGTTCTGTCGCGGAGCATTACGAGATCGAAAACACCTTCTACAAGGATAAGGATATCCACATCCATTTCCCGGAGGGCGCGGTCCCCAAGGATGGCCCCTCCGCCGGTATCACCACCTGCACGGCGCTCATTTCGGCACTGGGCAATATCCCCGTTCGGCACGATGTCGCTATGACCGGCGAGATCACGCTGCGGGGCCGGGTACTGGCCATCGGCGGTCTGCGGGAAAAGAGCATGGCAGCCTACAAAAACGGCATCAAGACCGTCATTATCCCGGCCGCCAATGAACCGGACCTTGCCGAAATTGATGATGTTGTTAAAAAAGCCATTCATTTTGTGCCGGTCCACACCATGGAAGAGGTGCTAGAACAGGCACTGGTACAGCTGCCCGGTGGGGCCCAAAAGCGCAGCTACCACGCCGCAGCCACCGAGCACAAGGAAGCATCCTCGGTGGTACTGTGCCGTTGAGAAAAAGAAAGGGGAGGACGCCAACATGAATTTTCATCTGGTGAAATATGAGATGAGCTGCGGCCTGGCTAACCAGCTGCCGCAAAGCACTCTGCCGGAGGTCGTCTTTGCGGGGCGCAGCAATGTGGGCAAGTCCTCCCTTATCAATAAGATCTTCAACCAAAAGCAGCTGGCGCGTGTCAGCGCCACCCCCGGCAAAACCGCCACCATCAACTTTTTCCGCTGCGGCGATGTTGCCCGCTTTGCAGATCTGCCCGGCTACGGTTATGCCAAGGTCAGCGATAGCGAACGCCGCCGCTGGTCCGGCCTCATCGAGGGCTACTTTCATCAGGACCGGGACATTCGGCTGGTCTTGTCCCTTTTGGATATCCGCCATGCCCCCAGCGCTGATGACCTCACCATGCTGGATTTCCTCATTGATAGCGAACTGCCCTTTGCGGTGGTGCTTACCAAGACCGATAAGCTGACCAATAATCAGCTTCGGACCCGGCTGGAGGAGATCCGTACCGAGATCCCCTGCGGCGATCAAGTCACGCTGTTCCCGGTGTCCTCCATGAATGGCCGGGGAATCGAGGAGCTGCGGAAGACCATCGAAAGCGTAGTGGAAAGCGAATAACCTTTACACACAAGAATTTCAGGCGAAACCAGGTGTTTCGCCTGTTTTCTTTTGCAAATACGGTTGACTTTTGCCAGATAGTGATTATAATAAACAGGTATGCCAAAGTAAGAAAAGTGAGAAAAGTGGGAAGAAAGGAGCGCCGCTATGCCAAAGGGAAAGCACATTCTCAGCGGTATGCCAAAGGGCAAGCATGTGTTTGGCACGGTCAAAATCGGCGATAAAGGCCAGATCGTGATCCCCAAGGAAGCCCGGCAGGTTTTTGGACTCAGCCCCGGGGATAGCCTGCTGGTGTTGGGCGATGAGGAAAACGGCATTGTTCTGGCCCGGGCCGAGGTGCTGAATCATGTCGCCATGGAGATACTAGGCAAAGTCAATTCGCCCCAAAAGGATGAAAGAGAATAAGGAGTAACAACAATGGATACACAGAAGATTTATCATGAAATGGGCATCAGCAGTGCGGTGCTGGCGTTTTGCTGCTCTGCGGAAGAGAAGCTCAAGCCCCGCTTTGCCGCGATCGATGCCATCGCGGAATACAACCAGGCCAAGGTCGTGGCCGCCATGCAGAAAAACCGTGTCAGCGCGGAGTGCTTTGCGACCTCCACCGGCTATGGCTATAATGATATCGGCCGTGAAGCGTTGGAAAAAGTCTATGCCGATACCTTCCACACCGAAGCCGCATTGGTTCGCCCGCAGATCACCTGCGGCACCCATGCGCTGGCGTTGGCGCTGGCCGCCAATCTCCGCCCCGGCGATGAGCTTTACTCTCCGGTCGGCCGTCCCTACGATACTCTCGAGGAAGTCATCGGCATCCGCCCCTGCAAGGGCTCACTGGCCGAGTTCGGCATCACCTACCGGGAGACCGAACTGCTGCCGGATGGCACCTTCGATTATGAAAATATCCGTAAATCAATCAACGAAAAAACCAAGCTGGTCACCATCCAGCGCTCCAAGGGCTATGCCACCCGCCCCACCTTCTCGGTCCAGCAGATCGGCGAGCTGATCCGCTTTGTCAAGGAACTCAAGCCCGGCGTCATCTGCATGGTGGATAACTGCTACGGCGAGTTCACCGAGATCATCGAACCCAGCGATGTCGGCGCCGATATGATCGTCGGTTCCCTCATCAAAAATCCCGGCGGCGGCCTGGCTCCCACCGGCGGCTATATCTGCGGCACCCAGGAGTGCGTCGATCAGTGCGCCTACCGCCTGACTGCCCCCGGCCTGGGCGCGGAGCTGGGCGCCACCCTTGGACTGATGCAGTCCTTCTTCCAGGGCTTCTTCCTGGCGCCCACCGTCACCGCCTCCGCGGTAAAGGGAGCGATCTTCGCCGCTGGTGTGTACGAAAAACTTGGCTACCGCTGCGTGCCTTCCTCCGCCGAGACTCGTCACGATATCATTCAGGCCATCGAGCTGCGCAGCAAGGAGGCCATGGTTGCCTTCTGTAAGGGTGTGCAGAGCGCCGCCCCGGTGGATAGCTATGTCACCCCGGAGCCGTACCCCATGCCCGGCTACGATTCCGAAGTCATCATGGCTGCCGGCGCCTTTGTGCAGGGTTCCTCCATCGAACTTTCCGCCGATGGTCCCATCCGTGAGCCGTATGCCATCTATTATCAGGGCGGCCTTACCTGGGCACATGCCAAATTGGGCATTCTTATGTCGCTGCAAAAAATGTGTGATGCCGGTCTGATCACCCTGCCGGAAGCATAATGGAGGAGAAACTATGAAACAAAAACTGAAAAACCTTTGGAACTACTTTACCACCTACGAAAAGATTTGGTTCATCAGCATCACGGTGCTGGCCTTTGTGTTCGCTATCATCTTCCCGGAGGAGGACTTCGGCGGTGTCAACGGCAAGGTCATCATGGCGCTGTATTTGCTGGATATTTTCCTCAATATTACCTGTGAGCTGCTCATTTCCAAGCAGAGCAAGTGGAATTTCATTGTTTCACTGGGCGTGGAGATCACCGAGATCCTTATCTGCGTGGTGCTTTCCTACCGCTTCGCCACTATGGCCACCACGCTGTTCTTCTGGATCCCCATTGATATCATCAGCTTTATCAATTGGAACCGTCACAAGGACCGGGAGCAGGAAGAACTCACCGAGGTCCGCCGCCTGACGGGAAAGCAGGAGGTTCTTGTACTCACCGGCATTGTTCTGTGGACGGTGGTGGTAGGCTATTTCCTCACCACGCTGGAGATCGAGGGCCTGCTTTCCTCCACGCCTACACTGGAAACCATCGTCTGCTACCTGGATGCCTGCGCCAGTGCGGTCAGCATCGCCAATGGTGTGTTCATCCTGCTGCGTTACCGTGAACAGTGGATCGCCTGGTATATCTGCGCTCTGCTGGAGGCTGCCATCAATATCATCTCCGGCCAGTGGGTGCTGCTGGTGCTCAAGGCGGGCTACCTCACCAATACCACCTACGGCTACATCAAGTGGACGCAGTACATCAAGGCCCACCCCAAACAGCCTGCGGCACTGGAACCGGACCGGGCCGATAACCTTGTTTAAGTTTTTTCCTATCTATACGCGTACGCGCGCTACATACGCGTGCGTGTGTGCGCATAATATAGGGTCACACGGTTGTGCATGGGCTGTATGCGCTTAGCGCGCCTAAGACATGGTTGGTTTTTTCATCACAGCCGGAAAAAAATCCCACCCCCGTTTTTCCCTTGGGAAAGGCGGGGGATCATTCTGTCAAAAATTTTTTTCAGAAAAGGGCTTGACATTTCCCGAAAAATTTGTACGATAGAACATACTTGCAAAAAAAAGAGGAGGAAATTATGCGAAATAAGCTCTTTGGGAGCCGGGAGTTCTACCATCGGGTGCTGGCTATCAGTGTGCCGATCATGGTGCAGAATGCAATTACAAATTTTGTAAGCCTACTGGATAATGTTATGATCGGCCGGGTAGGCACTGTGGAAATGTCCGGTGTAGCCATCGCCAATCAGCTGCTGTTTGTTTTTAATATGCTGGTTTTCGGCGCCATAGCCGGTGCCGGCATTTTCGGTGCGCAGTTTTTTGGCAACCGGGATATGGACGGTGTCCGCCATACCCTCCGCTTTAAGCTCATGATCTGCCTGGTTTTGGCCGCAGCCTGCATCGGTATCTTTACCGCCTTCGGCCCCCAGCTCATCAATCTCTACCTGAAAGGCGAGGGCGCCGTGGAAGATGCCGAAGCCTCCCTGCGCTATGGCTTGCAGTACATCAAGGTGATGTACATCGGGATGCTGCCCTATGCCATTACGCAGGCCTACGCGGGCACGCTGCGAGAAACTGGGGAAACCCTGCTGCCTATGAAAGCGGGCATTGTGGCGGTGCTGGTCAACCTTACCTTCAACTATATCTTGATTTTTGGCCACTTTGGGGCCCCGCGCATGGGGGTAGTGGGTGCTGCCATTGCTACCGTGCTTTCCCGCTTTGTGGAACTGGCCATAGTAGTAAGCTGGGCCCACCGGCACGCCGTGCGGTTCCCGTATATTACCGGGCTGTACCGTTCGCTGCATATTCCCGGCCGCCTGTTCCGGGATATTCTGCGGAGAGGGACCCCCCTGCTGGTGAATGAGGGCCTGTGGGCCGCCGGTATGGCCATGCTGAATCAGTGCTACTCCCTGCGGAGCCTGGATGTGGTAGCGGCCACCAACATAAGCAGCACCATATGGAACCTGTTTGCCTGCGTTTACCTGGCGCTGGGCAGTGCCATCAGCATTATGGTGGGGCAGGAGCTGGGTGCCGGGGACTTTGAGAAGGCAAAGGTGACAGCCCGGCAGACGACAGCCTTTTCGGTGGCAATTTCTATTGGCGTGGGGCTGCTGATGGCCTTTGTGGGGACCTACTTCCCGCTGATCTACCGCACCACCGACACCGTCCGGCATCTGGCCACCAATTTCATCCGCATCGGCGCCTGCCTGATGCCCTTTACCGCCATGACCAATGCCCTGTACTTTACCCTGCGGGCCGGCGGCAAAACGATGGTCACCTTCCTGTTCGACAGCGCTTTTGTGTGGCTGATCAATATTCCGGTGGCTTATGTGCTTAGCCGGTATACGGCCATGCCCATTCTGCTGCTGTATGCCTGCTGCCAAAGCCTGGAAATCATCAAGTGCATCATCGGCACCGTGATGGTGAAGAAGGGGATTTGGATCAATAACATCGTAGCGGATAAAAAGGGCGAGGTATAGCCCATAGTCGATGATTCCCCGGAGCAGAGATGCTCCGGGGAGTTTTTTCATTAGGGTGGATTTGATTTTCTTTTTACATATGCGGCGTTTTGCTTTTTACACAGCGGCAGTAAGATGAAGACGCTGAAGGAAATAAAGAACATGAAAAAAAAGAAAGGAAACACGACTATGAAAAAGTACATTGCAATTCTTATGGCGATCGCCTGTGCCGCCGCCCTGCTGCTGACCGGCTGCGGACAGAACAATGATCCTCAGCCCGATCCTCAGCCCTCCGGGCTGACCGGCTCGGTTGCCACTGATGGCTCTACCTCGATGCAGAAGGTCATCAATACATTGGGCGAAGCCTTTATGAATGAAAACAAGGGTATCACATTTACCTACAATCCCACCGGTTCCGGCTCCGGCATCAAGGCCGTACAGGAAGGCCGCTGTGATATCGGTCTTTCCAGCCGGGCGCTGAAGGCGGAGGAAAAGGAGGCCGGCCTGAAGGAGACCGTTCTGGCCTATGATGGCATCGCCATTATTGTAAACCCGGAGAACCCCGTAAGCGACCTGACCCTGGAGCAGATCGCCGATATCTACACCGGCAGGATCACCAACTGGAAGGACCTTGGTGGCAATGACGCCGAGATCGTTCTCATCGGCCGCGAGGCCGGCAGTGGCACCCGTGACGGCTTTGAGACCATCACCGGCACCTCCGATGCTTGCCAGTATCGTCAGGAACTGACCTCCACCGGCGATGTTATCACCACTGTGGCCCAGAACCCCGATGCCATCGGCTATGCTTCTCTAGCTTCCATTAAGGACACCGTGAAGGCCCTTTCCATTGGCGGTATAGTACCTACCGAGGATAGTGTAAAGGACGGCAGCTACGCCATCCAGCGCCCCTTTGTACTGGTGACCGTAGAGGGCAGGGCCCTAAGCGAGTGCGCACAGAAATTCTTTGAGTACATCACTTCTTCCGAGGCAGCGAGTCTGATCTCCGCTGCCGGGGCGGTAGCCGCCAACTAAAGTGTTTATGGAGAAGGACGGCGGCAATAGCGGCCGTCCTTTTCCGTGGAGGAAACAATGAAGAAAACCGGCGAGTTTATAGTCCATATAATCTTTTTCCTGCTGGGGCTTATCATGGTGGGATGCGTGCTGCTGATCAGCGGGTACCTGGTGATTTCCGGCATCCCGGCGATCCGGGAGATCGGGCTTTGGAACTTTTTATTTGGGAAGGTGTGGGCTTCCACCGCGGCGGAACCCAAATTCGGCATTCTGCCGTTTATCCTGACCAGCGTATACGGCACAGCGGGGGCGATCCTGCTGGGGGTGCCGGTGGGCTTTTTGACAGCGGTGTACCTGGCCAAGCTGGCCCCGCCCAAGGTGAAAAGCATGATGCAATCGGCGGTGAGCTTGCTGGCGGGGATCCCTTCGGTGGTGTACGGTCTGGTGGGTATGATGGTACTGGTGCCGGGCATCCGGAAGGTATTCCATGTGCCGGATGGTGCGAGTCTTCTGGCGGCAATCATTGTGTTGGCGATTATGATACTGCCATCCATCATCAAGGTTACTGTCACGGCGCTGGAGGCGGTGCCCGCGGAATATGAGGATGCTTCCCTGGCGCTGGGGGCGACACCCATAGAAACATATTTCCGTGTATCGGTACCGGCGGCCAAAAGCGGAATAGCGGCTGCTGTGGTGCTGGGCGTGGGACGGGCCATTGGTGAAGCGATGGCGGTGATGATGGTTTCCGGCAACGCGACTAGCCGGACGCCGAGCCTATTTGAGAGCGTGCGCTTTTTGACCACGGCAGTGGCCAGCGAGATGTCCTATTCCTCCGGCTTGCAGCAGCAGGCGCTCTTTTCCATAGCGCTGGTGTTGTTCCTGTTTATCATGCTTATCAATGCCGGGCTGAACCTGCTGCTGAAGCGGAACAAGGAGGGCTGACAGAATGAAGCAACGACTGAGCGGTAAGCGGCGCGCCTATGCCACGACCATGAAGATCCTGATGGGGATAGCGGCGGGCATGACGGCAGCGCTGGTACTATTTTTGATTATTTATGTACTGAGTAAAGGTTTGCCCAACTTGAGCTGGCAGCTGCTTTCCACCGCGCCCAGCTACCTGAGCGGGACTATCGGTATTTGGCCGGATATTCTGAATACCCTGTATATCGTGCTGGCGACCATTCTCATCGTGGTGCCGCTGGGCGTCGGGGCGGCAATCTACCTGACCGAATATGCCGCGGGGAGCCGCATAGTGGCGGTGATAGAATACGCGGCTGAAACGCTTTCAGGGATCCCGTCCATTATCTACGGGCTGGTGGGAATGCTGTTTTTCTGCGAGTTCTTCGGGATGCAGACCTCCCTTATCGCGGGGGCCTTGACCCTTGTTATTATGAATCTTCCCACGGTGATGCGCACCACGCAGGAGAGCTTGAAAACGGTGCCCCAGAGCTACCGGGAGGGCGCTTTCGGCCTGGGGGCAGGCAAGTGGCGGGTGATCCGTACCGTAGTGCTGCCGGGCTGTGTGGATGGTGTTATCACCGGGTGTATTCTTTCGGTCGGGCGCATTTTGGGAGAATCGGCGGCGCTGCTTTTCACGGCCGGGTTTGGTCATGTGCTGAATGATTTCTTTACCGCGATCACCAAGCCGGGCGCAACCCTGACCGTGGCACTGTACTTCTATGCCAAGGAGGACGGCGAATTTGGGGTGGCCTTTGCCATTGCCTCGATTTTGATGGCGATGACGCTGTTGCTGAATATCGCGGCCGGAGTGGTGACAAAGCGCTTTGGAAGGGAGAAGAACAATGAGTGATATCATAAGCGTGCAGGACTTGAACCTGTGGTATGGGAACCATCAGGCGCTGCACCATATCAATATTGAGATACCGGAAAAGAGTATTACGGCCTTTATTGGGCCCTCCGGCTGCGGAAAATCCACCCTATTAAAAACGCTGAACCGCATGAACGACCTTGTAAAGGGCGTGCGCATTACAGGTAGTGTATGCTACCTGGGGCAGGATATCCATGCGCCTGAGGTAGAGGTAAGCGAGCTGCGGCGGCAGATCGGCATGGTATTCCAGAAGCCGAATCCTTTTCCGATGAGCATATACGATAATGTGGCCTACGGCCCCAAGACACATGGCATCCGCAAGAAAGCGGAGCTGGATGAGATCGTGGAGCGCTCGCTGCGGGATGCCGCCATATGGGACGAGGTAAAAGACCGCCTGCGGAAGAATGCCCTGGGGCTTTCCGGCGGGCAGCAGCAGCGGCTGTGCATTGCGCGGGCGCTGGCGGTGGAGCCGAATGTGCTGCTGATGGATGAACCGACCAGCGCGCTGGATCCCATTTCTACCTCCAAGATAGAGGAGCTGGCGATGGAGCTGAAGGAGAAATATACAATCGTTATTGTGACCCATAACATGCAGCAGGCGGTCCGTATTTCGGATCAGACGGCTTTCTTCCTGCTGGGTGAGCTGATCGAATACAGCAATACCGAGCAGTTGTTCTCTCAGCCCAAGGAGAAGAAAACAGAGGATTATATTACGGGGAGGTTCGGATAATGAGAAGTCACTTTGATGAACAGCTGGCCCAATTGAGCCGGGAACTGACCGAAATGGGCGCCCTGTGCGAGGAGGTCATTGCGCTTTCCACCAAGGCCCTAACCGACGGCGACAAAGCGCTGGCCGCGCGTGTGGCGCCACTGGATGCCGAGATCGACCAGAAGGAGCGCGATATTGAGAGTCTATGTCTGAAATTACTGCTCCAGCAGCAGCCGGTTGCGCGGGACCTGCGGCAGATCTCCGCCGCGTTAAAGATGATCACCGACATGGAACGCATCGGCGATCAGGCGGAGGATATCGCGGAGATCATTACCTATATGGACTGTGAGTGCGCCAACAGTGCCCTGCTGCGGGAGATGGCGAAGGACACCATTAAGATGGTGACCGAAAGCGTGGATGCCTATGTGCGGCGGGATACCGAGCTGGCAAAGCTGGTCATTGCGGAGGACGATATAGTGGATGACTACTTTGCGAAGGTAAAGAAGGAGCTGATAGCGCAGATAGCGGAAAACCCGGCCGGCGGGGAGCAGACCCTAGACTTTTTAATGATTGCCAAGTACTTTGAGCGGATCGGCGACCACGCCGTGAATATCGCGGAATGGGTTATTTTCTCGGTGACGGGAGTTCATAAAAACAGTGAGATTCCGTAAAAGATATCATTATAGACCGGCTGGTGCCTTGCAAAGGGGTGTCGGCCGGTTTTTCTATTGTGGATGTTGGTGCTGGGGGAGCCGACTGCTTTATTGTTTTTTGCAGCCATAAGATCCAGCGGGTTTTTGATAACCTGCTGCGTAATGCTGTGCTTTATAGCTACCCAGACACCGAAATTGCCATAACGGCGGAGGTGCGGGGAAGTAACGCGGTGACCTGCTTTAGGAACCACGGCGATACCAATACCAGAGGAGAAGCTTGCCCGTATCTTTGAGCAGTTCTACCGGCTGGATGCTGCAAGGAGCAGCAGCGGCGGTGTTGGGCTGGGCCTGGCCATTGCCCGGCAGATAGTGAAGCTGCACGGCGGTGCGATAGAGGCAAGGAGCGCGAAGGATATGATTGAATTTACGGTGAAGCTGCCGCTTTCGTAGGAAAATTGTAAGAATTTGCACGGAGAAAAAGAGGAAACCCGTGCGGAGGAACAAATAAATAAAACTCCTGTTTTTGATACCATGAAGGTACACAAAAGCAGGAGATTTTATTTTTACAGACAGAAAAGCGAGGGACGGACAGTATGGAACGGAAAAGAATACCGGCATTGATGGAATGCGCCTGGCCGCGGCGGTTTTGGTCATTACCTGCCACACCTCACCATTGGCCGGAGTTAGTGTGGTGGGGGATCTCCTAACACGGATCGTGGCCCGGGTGGCAGTTCCGTTTTACTTTATGGCGACAGGCCTTTTTACGATTTCCCGGTATCACCGTGATAATGGGGGACGGAAGAAGCACCTGAAAAAGATCGGTTTTATCTATGCGGCGGCCGTTCTGCTGTATCTTCCGCTTAATATCTATCAAGATTACTTTAACCGGCCCAATTTGTTGCCAAACTTACTGAGGGGTCTTGTATTTGATGGGACGGTATATCATCTGTGGCATCTCCCGGCGGCTATGCTGGGACTGGCGATTGTCTGGCGGCTGGTGGAAAAGCTTGATTATCCCAAAGGGTTGGCGGTGGCCGCGGTCTTGTACCTGGTTGGGTTATTCGGGGATAGCTACTATGGCATAGTGGGAAGACTGCCAGTGGTTAAGAAATTTTATGATCTGCTGTTCCAGCTCTTTGATTATACCAGAAATGGTATCTTCTTTGCGCCCATCTTCTTAATGCTCGGCGGGTATATGGCCGAACAAAAGCCCCGGCTAACAAAGTGGTGGAACTGGGCCGAGTTTGCCGGCAGCTTTGTACTGATGCTTACCGATGGTATGCTGCTGCACCAATATGTAATTCCCAGGCATGACAGTATGTGCCTAATGCTTCCGATCTGTATGGTGTTCCTTTTCCGGGGGCTATTGCGTTTTAGAGGAAGAGAGGTACGCGGACTGCGCACCGCCGCACGGGTCATCTATCTTGTGCACCCCATGGTGATAGTGACGGTGCGGGCTGCGGCGAAGATAACACATCTGGAAGCGCTGCTGGTGAAGAGCAATCTGGTTTATTTTGTGGCAGTGTGCGTGATATCATTTTTATTTGGCTTTGCGGTGGCTGCGCTGTGGTGGCGCTTTGCTGTAAAGCAAAAACACCTTGCAGAAACAGAGCGTGCCTATATTGAGCTGGACCTGGCGAGCCTTGCCTACAATGCCGCCATATTGCAGGCGGCTATGCCGCAGGGCAGTGAGCTGATGGCCGTGGTGAAGGCCAATGCCTACGGCCACGGGGATTATGAGATTTCGACGCATCTGGAGAAAAACGGCGTAAAGGCATTCGCGGTCGCAACGATCGAGGAGGGGATCCGCCTGCGGCGCCATGGGATCCGGGGGATGACCCTCATTTTGGGATATACCGATATCCACCGGGCGAAAAAGCTGAAACAATATGCACATCTAAAGCAGCTATGTGCTGCTGAATTATCCTGAATTGCGATGTGACTATGTACGGGTGGGGCACTCTATATGGGGTTGACAGTGCGCCGGAGGAGCAAACCGCCTTGCAGCTGGATCTGCGGACGGTGCTTGCCCTAAAGGCAAGAGTGGCATTGATAAGAGATGTACCCAAAGGGGAGTATACCGGCTATGGACAAGCCTTCCAAACCAAACGGGACAGCCGGATCGCGAATCTGCCGATTGGCTATGCCGATGGCCTGCCGAGGAGTTTATCCGATGGGAGAGCGTATGTGCGGATCGGAGAATTTACAGCTCCAATTGTTGGGCGCATCTGTATGGACCAGCTTGCGGTGGATATTACCGATGCACCTGGGGTTGCTGTCGGAGATATTGCTACGCTGGTCGATAACAGGAAAGACAGCCGGATTTCTGCCCCTCGTATTGCAGAGCAAGCAGGAAGCATCAGCAATGAGCTGCTGAGCCGTATGGGAAGCCGCTTGCCCATTGTGATAAAAGAATGACGAAGAAAGAGAAAGCCGGTACATTGCCCTAATGAGGCAGTGTGCCGGCTGTCTTGATTCAGTTTTGCTGTTTGATTTCCAGTGGGAGCAGAGGATAATGGGTGAGGGTGCTGCCCTGCAAATCGGTGCGGTGCATATCTACGGCGGTAATCTGCGGGTTGCCGTAGGTGGTGTAGTAGTAGATGCCGCTGGTGGCATTGCAGCAGGAGGTATAAATAGTGATCTCATACTGGCTGGGGGCCACCTCACAGCAGCCGCGTACCTGCTCCACGCTGCCAAGGATGTGGAAGAACTGACTGACACTTTCTGTCTCATCCTCGCCGCTTACCGAGTTCATGCGAGTGAAAGCGGCCCGTACAAAACGGGAATCGGAGGACAGATCGCCTGGCAGGCCTTTGGCACCCATGCCACGGCTGTAGCAGGGCAGCTCCACCCCGGGGGCAAAGGCATTCTGTGGCTGGCGGGGAGAAAGGCCCCGATAGCGGTTCAAAATGGCCATCTGCTGTGGGAAAGGGGGATTATTGGTGAGGATGCCGACGGGATCATCGTAAATGTGCAGCCCATCCGCCATGCTCTCCACCACAATGGCGCCGGAGGCATCGGCGATGAGCCAGTGCAGGGAAGCGGGCGGCAGAGTCTCACTGAAGGGGGTGCCGGTCAGATTCATGCCGGTCAGGGCGGCGCGGGCTTCCTGCAGATCGGCGCAATGGGCCAAAATCCAGGGGATGAATTCAAACTGGGCGATATTTTCCTTTCCCTCGCAGGGGGCGGCATAGGCGGCATTGCCAACAAAATTGAGCCCGGCCATGCCAAGACCTTTCTCATTGATGGCATCATAGTAGAGGGGGTAACCATTGGCCACATACGCCATGCCGATGATGGCGTAGTGTTCGTTCATGCTGCCGGTATGGCGGAAAGAAAGCGGAAAGCGGCGGGGCGTGACAGTTACCTCACTGGGGTAGGAAAATTCATAATCCAAAGTACGGCCAAAATAAAAATCACGGGTTTGATAGGTGGCAGCGGTACACATTTTATCGGCTCCTTTTGTACAGAATGATGGATTTGACGGTAGGAAAAATCCACGGACTGTGGTACAATATCATTATAGCACCAAACACCCCTAATATAGCAGATTGCAGTGAATTTTACAAGGAACCCGGAAAGGATGACAGCGATGATGGAAAAGTATGAGATGCGGCGGCAGATCGGCCCCAGCATCTGCGATGCCAGCGGGAAGCTGAGCCACGCTGAGGCCTTTGGGCTGTTTATGGATATCGCTTCCTTCCACGCGGAGCAGATCGGCGTGGGACTGGGCGCGATGGCCCAAAAGGATCTTTTTTGGCTGACAGTAAAGACACAGGTGAATTTTATCCGGCGGCCACGGATGCTGCAGAATGTAACACTGGAAACCTGGCCGGAGCAACCGGATAAGATGCGCGGTAACCGCAGCTACATTATGCGCTGCGGAGAGGATACGGTCCTGACCGGCAAAACGGAATGGGCTGTCATCAATACCGCGACGCACAAGCTGGTGCCGCTGGAGGGAATTTATCCGGTGGAGCTGCGCTTTGAAAATGGGACAGCGGCACCAGAGCCTTTTGCCCGGATTGCGGATCATTTTGAAGGGATAGCACCCTATGCCGAATACCAGGTGCGCTCCACGGATATTGATGTGGGCGGCCACATGAATAACACAGCCTATGTGCGAATGATTATGGGCAGTCTTTCCAACGAGGAGCGCAAGGCTCTGACCATTCGGCGGATGGATGTCATCTTCCGGGCCTCCTGCTATGAAGGGGATGTCTTGAGCTTCCGCCGCAAAGAGACGGAGGATGGGCTGGATATCCGGGTCTCTCGCGGGGAAGAGACGGTTCTGCTGGTACGCATCCGGTAAAAATGAGCACCGGAAAAACCGGTGCTTTTTTGTTATTCGCTATTGACTCTACAATGGATGTAGAATTTATAATAAAGTATAGCAAAAACAAAGGACTGAGCTATGTTATATGGAAAAGAACCCGACTGCTGGCAGCGCATACAAAAATAAAATTGCTTTTTCGCTGCTTTATCTGCTTTCTTATTTCTTGCAGGCCCTGTATGGCTTGGCCGACCTTTTTATTATCGGTCGGTATGAGGGCGATGCCAGCACCACCGCGGTGTCCATCGGTTCGCAGGTGATGCATATACTCACGGTCATGACCGCGGGGCTTGTAATGGGAGCCACGGCCGGCATTGGGCGGGCTGTGGGCGGCGGTTTTCCTGGAAAAAGTAGGAATCGGCCTTTCGAGGGAACACTTGCAGTAGGGGAAATATTCCCCCTGCGACCGTGTCTTTTTGGTGCTGGATGAGGAGGACAACTATAATGGGGAGGTGCAGCAGCTGCCGCAGGCATTGTGTGTTCGGATTCGCTTCCGGGGCAGCCATGCCCAGGCACCGGAGCAATATGAGAAGCTGACCGCCTACATTGCGGCGCATCAAATGGAGGTGGCTGGTTTTTCCCGGGAAATTACAATGATTGATTATGGGCTGACCAACGATCTGCAAAAGTTTATCACCGAGATCAGTATTCCAGTGAGAATGCAATAAAAAGACCGGCCGGGGTTCCAACGGAATCCTGGCCGGTCTTGCTATATCATTGTTTTGTGAATAGGCCAACCGTCTCACAATGCGCTGTCCTTGGGAAAAGATCTACCGGGCGGTAACACTGCAGATCGTAGCCCATCTCCCGGAGGATGGCGGCATCCCGTGCCATGGTGGCGGGATTACAGCTTACCATGATGATGCGGCTGGGCGCCATGCGCACTACCGCTTGCAGGGTATCGTTATCGCAGCCCTTGCGGGGTGGGTCCAGCACGATGACATCAGGGCGCAGGCCGCGTTCCGCTAAAATCTGCGAAGCCTTGCCCGCATCGGCGCACAGAAATTCCGCATCAGTTACACCGGCGCGGGCGGCATTTTGGCGAGCATTTTCCACGGCACTGTGTACTACCTCAACACCGATGAGCTTCTGCCCCGGCTGCACCATGGAAAGCCCGATGGTACCTGCCCCGCAGTAAAGATCGAGAAGAGTTTCATTCGGCTGCAGGGCGGCCAGTTGGGCGGCTTCCCGGTACAGCTGTTCTGCGGCATCGTGATTTACCTGATAAAAGCTGTGCGGAGAAAGCGAAACAGAAACACCGCATAAAATATCCTGTAAAGTGCCTGGCCCTGCCAGCACTGTTTCTTGCTGACCAAGGATCACATTATCCCGGCGGGTGTTATGGTTTAGCAGTATGGTGGAGATGGCAGGGAACTGTTGCCGCGCTTCCCGGGCGAAGTCCCCGGCATGGGGCATTTTATTGCCATTGATGACAAGGCAAAGCATAATGCTGCCATCGGCGGCCGCCTGACGCAGATAAAGATGCCGCAGCAGGCCTTTCCCGGTTTGCTCATCGTAGATGGTAAGATTATGTGCATCGGCATAATGACATACCCATGCGGCGATCTCGCTGAAAACCACCGGCTGCAGGGGACAATCCCGGCAGGGAATGACAGTATGGCTGCGCGGCGCAAAAAATCCGGTATAGCTGCCAGCATCGCCCTGCCCAAAGGGAAACTGAGCCTTATTGCGGTAGCATGTGTGGCTGGGGGAGGGCAGAATAGGCAAAGGCTCCATTGTAAAGCCGCCGATGCGCCGCATGGCATCCTGTACCCAGCGCTGCTTTTCCCGCAGCTCCGCTTCGTAGGTGATGTGCCGCAGGCTACATCCGCCGCAGCGCTTATAGCTGGGGCAGTCAACCGGAACACGATCCGGGGAAGGGGTGATGACCTCTTCGATGATGCCATAGCAGTAGCTTTTCTGCACCTTTACGATTCGCACTCTCAGTTCATCTCCGGCGGCGGTCATTGGCACAAAGACCGCGATGCCATCAGTGTGCCCGATGCCGCTGCCCTCATTGGTGATGGATTCTATGGTAAGTGGGATGATGTCATTCTTCTTAAACATGGCGTTCTCCTTCTCGGTGGCCGGTTCTTTTTTTATTATACCATCCCGCAGCCTGCTTGGGAACCACCCGGCGCAAAAAGGCTTTCTATTCGGCAGCTTCTGTGCTATAATATCATGGTTGTCACAGCAGAAAGGGGGGGATCATGGTGCAGATCTCTTTGCAGAATGTTAGTAGGAGCTTTGGCAGCGAGGTTATTTTTTCCGATGTCACCGCCAAGATAGAGGACCACGACCGTATTGGCCTGGTGGGCCCCAATGGCACCGGCAAGACTACCCTTCTGCGGGTCATCTGTGGGGAACTGGAACCGGATGACGGTTCTGGGAAAATTGCCCGCGGAGCGGATCTTTCCATTGGCTATCAAAAGCAGAACTGCGGGCTTTCCTTTGAGGGGACCATTTGGCAGGAGATGCAGTCAGTCTTTGCCGATGTGTATGCCCTGGAGCACCGCATGAAGGAGCTGCAGGAGCGAATGGCGCAGGAAAATACTCCGGCCCTGGCAGAGGAGTATCGGCGCACAGAGGATGCTTTCCTGGCGCGGGACGGCTACCAAATTGAGGTGAAGATCAAGACGGTGTTGACCGGTATGGGCTTTGCGGAGCATGGCTTTGATAAATGTGTGGACAAGCTCTCCGGTGGGGAACAGACCCGTCTTGCAATTGCAAAGCTTCTGCTGGAGGCCCCCAGCTTGCTTATTCTAGATGAGCCGACCAACCATCTTGATTTTGCCACACTGAGCTGGTTGGAGGATTACCTGGCCAGCTACAAGGGAGCGCTGCTGGTAGTTTCACACGACCGCTACTTCCTTGATAAACTCTGCAACAAAATATGGGAGCTGGAGGACGGTACCCTGTGGGAATACAAGGGCAACTACACCGCCTACACTCGCCAGCGGGAGGAGCAGGATACCCGCCAAAAGAAGCTGTACGAGCAGCAGCAGGCGGAGCGCGCCAAGCTGGAGGACTATGTGGCCCGTAATTTGGTGCGTGCTTCCACCACCAAGATGGCACAGTCCCGCCAGAAGATGCTGGAACGGCTGGAGCCCATTGAAAAGCCCCACCGCCGCCTGAAGCCCCCAAAGATCCGTCTGGAGTTTGAGACCGAGCCGGTCAAGGATGTGCTGGATGTTGAGGGGCTTACCATTGCGGTTGGCAGCGGAGAGCGGGAACGCGTCCTTCTTTCCAGTGCGGAATTCAATATCCAGCGGGGGGATAAGGTGGCTATCATCGGCCCCAACGGCAGCGGCAAAACAACGCTTCTGCGCACCCTCCTTTCGGCGCAGCCGCCCATAAAGGGCCGCATCACCTGGGGGCGTGGCGTTAAGCGCAGTTACTACGATCAAGGAAGCGACCATTTGGATCAATCACTGACCGTACTGGATACCATGTGGAAGGCCTACCCCCGTCTATATGAAACACCTTTGCGTACAGCCCTGGGGGCCATGGGACTTACCGGGGAGGACGCCCACCGGCTGGTGGGACAGCTTTCCGGCGGAGAGCGTGCCCGCCTGAAGCTCGCTATCATCTGTCTAGCGGACAGTAATGTGCTGGTGCTGGATGAACCTACCAACCATCTGGATTTGCCTTCTAAGGAGGTTTTGCAGCAGGCCCTTGCGGAGTACGAGGGAACACTGATCATCGTATCCCATGACCGCTACCTGCTGAACCGCGTGCCAAACCGCATTTTCGCGATAGAACAGGGGGCTCTGCACCAGTATAAGGGTGGTTACGGGGCTTATCTGAGGGCCAAAGCGGAGCTGGGCCCGGAAAGGGCCGCCGCCCCGCAGCCAAAGACCGAAAGCGAGCAAAAAAAACAGTATAACCGCGGCAAGGAGCAGCGTCGGGAGGACGCCCGCCGCCGTAAGGAATACACCGAAACCGAAACGCTCATCCATACGCTGGAGGAGGAACTGGAACAGATCAAGGCGGAAATGGCGCGGGACAGTGTGCAGAATGACTACCAGCGCCTGCAGGAGCTCTGTGCCCTCATAGAGGAAAAGCAGGGGCTTTTGGATTCCGCCCTGGAGCGTTGGCTCACCCTTAGCGAGGAGATGGGCAATAGTTGAATAAAAAAGGGCTGCCGGTCACGAAACCGACAGCTCTTTTCTTTATTCTTCGTTTTTTTGCAGTTCGCGGTAGCTTCCGCCCTTCACCGCATAGATAGCATCGTAATCGGCGTGCATCAGTTCGCTCAGCGGGGTTGCCGCTTCATAGCGCACACAGGTGCCGCAGTCGGTGCTGAGGGAGCGGGGGACCGGTGCCATTTTGGCATTGATCCCGGCTTTCATCATGGCACGCGCGGTGCACTGGGCGGAAAAGTGGGTGTGAAAGGTTGCAATGTAAGAATTCATATCACTTGGTCAGGATCAGGGTGAAATCCTCACCATCGGCCTTTACCGCCACCTTATAGCCATGGCTCCCGGCAAAGCGGGTCACATTCTCCACGGCACACTGATTATCTACCAGTACGGTCAGCTCGGCGGGATTGCTCTTCTTGACCTCTTTCTGCACCATAACAACAGGCATGGGGCAGGCAAGTCCTCTTGCATCTACCATAGTTACGCCTCCTTAGCAACATTCCGGAAGGAAACGATCGCTACAACGACAAAGCCGATGACAACAGCGATCATACCATTCTGGGTGGGGCCGTTGGCGGAAGAAGCCAGACCAAAGTTGTGGCACAGAGCGGCGCCTACCATCATACCCAGTACGGTAATGGTGGAATCCGTGCTGCCTTCGCCGGCCAGTACCAGCTGACGCAGCGGGCAGCCGCCCAGCAGGACGGAGCCCCAGCCGACCAGGGCCATGCCCAGAGCATTCCACAGGCCATCGGTGTGGGCAACAGGCTGACCCTCAAAGCCCAGGTTGAAGTTGCCGGTGATGAGGTTGCCGATGATGACAGCGATGATAACAGCGATAAAGCCATATAGCAGCTTGAAATCCTTGAACATCATAGCGTCACGGATGCCACCGACGGTGCACAGACGGGAACGCTGGGCCAAAGCACCGACGATCAGACCGACGATCAATGCAACGGCGATGGGAGCGTGCTTGCTGCCGGGGCCCTCAGTGGAGAAGTGAATAAAGGAGGGAGCAGCGATGAGCAGGATCAGTAGAGCCACTACGATAGCGGGCATTACGCTGCCTTCCAGGGCGCCCAGGTTATAGGCGCGCTTCATGGAAAAGCCCTTCTTGAGGAACAGGGTGCCGATGAAGATGCCGACAACGAAGCCGACCAGACCAACGATGGCGTTCAGGTCGCCGCCGCCGATACGGATCATCATACGCAGCGGGCAGCCCAGGAACATCAGGGCACCGATCATAACGAACATACCCAGTACAAAGCGCAGGGCAGGGGAGGAACCGCCGCGGCCTTTGAATTCCTTAAAGCCAAGAGCAGCGATGAGGGAGCCCAGTACAATGCCGATGATCTCGGGGCGGATGTACTGGACCACGCCTGCGGAGTGCAGGCCCAGGGCACCGGAGGTATCCCGCAGGAAGCACGCAATACAGAAGCCCATGTTGCCGGGGTTGCCCAGCGCAGTCAGCAGTACGGCAGCAGCACCTACCACCAGACCGGCCGCCACGACCAGCCAGTTTACTTTTTTCATGGTATAAACCTCTCTTTAAGTTGATTTGACAAACGCACAGTCAATCGTTCATCATAATACAGAATAACGATAAGGCAGAAAATTGTCAATATCATCTCGTCGCAATTGTTAAAAAATCGTTAACTAGGAACGAGATTCGACATTTACGAATAATTTCCGCCTGATTCCACTGTATACCTCATAAAAGAAGAAGCCCCCGTAAGGGCTTCCATCTGTTACTTTGCTTCTTTTTTACGCCGCGGTGGATACAGCTTGATGCAGTGATCCAACTCCACCGCTTTTTTCATTTGATCTTTTGCGTAGTCGCAGGCTTCCCCCCATAGAGTAAGGTGTGCATCACATCGGTTCTGCCGGAAATGGTCACAGGTCAGTTCGGCGTATCGGAGGCCGCATTCCGGGCAGCGTGCTTGCCCGATAAAATGCTTATCATCCAATGCGTACCAGCAGGGCAGCCGCAGCGGCAAGCCGCAGGTGGGGCAGGGGAACGCAACATACTGCTCCATCCTTATTGCTTTTTTTACACTATACATCAGTGGTAGCTTGGGCTTTTTGGGCTTTACCAGGGTATTTTTCAGCGCCTGAAGTTCTTCTACGGCCGGTAATGGGCCGTAGCGTTCGGTTAGTGCCCGCCCGATAGCAGCTGTAAACTGGGCATCGCAGTAGGCATCGTGGTATTCCTGTCCCTCCGGTTCCGGCAGCTCCATAGCCTCCACCGCGGTTTTTAGGGCATAGTTGCGGATGCTGTTCTCGGTCCGGTAGGCATAGGCCATCTGCACATCGTAACGACCCAACTGCTCCGGTATCTTCATTCCTATGTGCGCCAGGTTCTTTTCCAGCACGCCAAAGTCATTCCCGCTCCATGCAATGAGGGTATCACAGTCGCCGCACCAGTCAAAGAACGCCTTCGCAACCGAGGCCAGAGGCTCTTCGCCCTGCAGGTCCTTCATGGTGATCGCCAGGATCTTCTGAATATACGGGTTCATCTTGCGGTAGATCACAGGGCGGATCAACCGCCGGAATCCATCGATCTGCCGATATTCTTCATCGGTTTTCACAGCGCCTATTTCAATGATTTCATCAAAGCTGTTTCCATCCAGAAAACCGGTGTTCCATTCCAGGTCAAAAAATACTTTGTTCAAGGGATTTGCTCCTTTTTCTTGGGGTACTGCTCCTTATTTTAGCGCATTTTGCAGCAAAAGGAAAGCTTTTCGGCAATTTTCCTGTGGTTTATGGGTCGCTAAAGTGCCAAATTCTATTGACAAACGGTCTTATACCATGCACAATGGGGGTACTCCGCAAGGAGAAAGAGAGGAGAAGATCAATAATGGCAAGGAAACTTTTCTGCCAGCTGAGTCCATTTTGCTACCGTATCTCGGTGGAAAAGGAGATCATGCTGCGGAATCTGCGGGATCTCATTTCCCCGGTACGCTTTGCAGAGCACAGGGAAGAGGAACCGCTGCCGGCCCTCATTAAGGGGCACCGTTCCCCCATGCTGCGCCAACTGGCTGGTGTGGATATGCAGTTGCAATATAATAAGGAAACCAATCTCCGTCTGGCGGGGGAACGCATCCATGGTCTTATCATTGAACCAGGTCAGACCTTTTCCTTTTGGCATACGGTGGGCCGCACCACCGCCCGGAAAGGTTATCTCCCAGGGCTGACCATCGGGGCTGGGCGGCTGGGAGCTGAGATCGGAGGGGGACTATGTCAGCTGGCCAATCTTATCCACTGGATGGTTCTCAATAGCCCGCTTACCGTCACAGAGCTGCACCACCACACCGACGCCCTTTTCCCGGATAGCGGGCGGCGGGTGCCTTTCGGCACCGGGACAAGCATCTTTTATAAAAATGTTGATTACCGTTTCCGCAATGATACCGATACGCCGGTACAGCTGCTTATTTGGCAGGAGGGGCATGATCTCTGCGGCGAACTGCGGGCTCAGCATGCTTTCCCGTACCGCTGGCGTATTATAGAGGAAGATCACCACTTCCAAAAGGAAGCGGATGGCCATTATTACCGTTGCAGCCGCATTTACCGCGCTAAAATAGACTGTGAAGGCAATGAGCTTGACAGAGGATTGCTGCTCATCAATCACTCCCAGGTGATGTATGATCCCGCTCTCATCCCACCGGAGCAGCTCCGGGAGGAACTCCCATGCTAAGAGAACGGAGTTTTGCCCATCGGGGCGGCATTGCCTGCCGCATGGGGGAGCAGGACTTGACCTGGGAGGAGCTGCACAGCCGTGCCAGCGCACTGGCGGCAAAGCTGGCGGAGGGCAGCGGGCCTGTCCTCATTTATGGCGAAAAATCCCCGGCGTATGTTATCGCTATGGTGGGATGTCTTTGGGCCGGCAGACCTTATGTTCCGGCCGGACCGCACTATCCGGCGCAGCGGGTCAGTTCTATGGTCGCACAGACCAACATCCATACCGCCATCTGTTTGCAGCCGCTTCCCACACCGCTGCAGGATACCGTCCATTGCCTTTCCATCTCGCTCCAGGGTAGGGAGTGCTTTGCTTTACCTGCTGCCGCTCCGGATGATATCGCCTATATCCTGTTCACCTCCGGCAGCACCGGTGCGCCAAAGGGCGTTGTGGTCACCTATGCCAACCTGGAAAATTTCATCGCCTGGTTCACCACGCGTCCTGCCATTGCCGGGTTGTATCCTCATGCTGTGCTCAATCAGGCGCTGTTTACCTTCGATCTTTCAGTCGCCGATCTATATTATACATTATACACCGGCTGTACTCTGGAGCTTTCCCCGGAGGGGAGCTCCCTTGCCACCTGCGACAGCCGGGCGCAGCTGGCAGTTATGACCCCTTCCTTTGTGGACTGCTGCCTGCTGGATGAACGGTTTGCGGCCAAAGCGCTGCCCTGCCTGCAAACTATTTTCTTTTGCGGGGAGCCTCTGAGAGGCAGTACTGTGCGGCGGTTGTGGCGGCGTTTTCCGGGGCTGCGTATCATCAATGCTTACGGTCCCACCGAAGCAACCTGTGCGGTTACCGCCGTGGAGATTACTCCGAAGCTGGCCAAAGAGGAGAGGCTTCCCATTGGGTACCAGCATGGGGAGGCAGTTACCGTTACGCTGGAACGACAGGACCGTATCACTTTACAAGCGGAAAGCGTGGCAGACGATGATAGCGTGAGCGGAGAGCAAAATCACAGCTGTTCTGGCTGCATTACTTTGCAGGGGCAAAGCGTTGCTGCCGGTTATCTTGGGGGAGAGAAATTTCATGGCCGCTTTGTAACCGGTGATATCGGGTACTTTGAAAATGGGTACTTGTGGTATGCTTCCCGCTGCGATGACCAAATCAAATATAAGGGCTACCGCATAGAGCCCGGCGAAATAGAAGCGGCATTGACGGCATTGCCGGGGATTCATCAAGCAGTGGTGCTGCCGCGCAAAGACCGCTTGGGACGGGTTATTTCCCTTCAGGCGGTGGCGGCTGCAACCGGAGAACCACAGGAGGAACAGGTGCGTCAGGCTCTTGCCAGTATGCTGCCGGAGTATATGGTTCCCCGGAGGATATTGTTTTGTCGTGCACTGTCCATGACGGTAAACGGTAAGATCGACCGAAGGAAAGCAGCTGCGCTATTGGACCAAAGCAATGTGCCAACAGACGAAAAAGAAAGGAACAAATGTTTCACATGAAACATTTTGGAGAAGATGAGGTGAGCACATGAAAAAAGAAAAACTGCTGGAAGTACTGTGTCGAGCCTGTGACCGGCCGCTGGAGTGGAACACGGAGCTGCTGCAAAGCGGCTATTTGGATTCCCTGGCGATGGTGCTGCTGGAGGAAGAGCTGGAGATGGCCGGGGAGAGTATCTCGGTGGCGAGAATACCGAGGGAATCGCTGGAAACCCCGATGACCCTATGGGACTGGTACCGGATGAATACCCAGGCAGGGAAGCGTGAATAAATATGTTTGACAGCCCGGTGATGATATGCTACAATCATCGGGTTACCTTATTTTTTGACTGACATGGGGTGAAGGCATGAGTACAGTAGAAATTCTGCTCATTGGGATCGGCCTTTCGATGGACGCTTTTGCGGTGGCGATATGCAAGGGCCTGGGAATGCGGCGCATCAACTACAGGCACACCTTTATCATCGCATTGTTTTTTGGCGGGTTCCAGGCGCTGATGCCCTTTTTGGGCTGGCTGCTGGGCAGCCGTTTTGCGCAGTACATCACCCGGTATGACCACTGGATCGCCTTTGTGCTGCTGCTGTTCATCGGCGGGAAGATGGTGTGGGACACCCTGCATGAGGATGGCAAGGAAGAGGAAGAATTTGCCAACGAACGATTGGATCTGAAGGAACTGCTGCTGATGGCGGTGGCGACCAGTATTGACGCGCTGGCAATGGGGATTACCTTTGCGTTCCTCTCTGTGAGTATTGGCAAGGCCTCCGGGCTTATTGGATGTACCACCTTTGTAATCTCAGCGTTGGGCGTATTTATTGGCAACCGTTTTGGCGCTAAGTATAAGGACAAGGCCTCGCTGACCGGCGGCATTATCCTGATCCTTATCGGCTGCAAGGTGCTGCTGGAGCATCTAGGCATCCTGGGATAAGATTTAGCCGAAACTAACGGATTGACAAATCCGGAACATCATAATATAATAAACCGCGTAAGAGGGAGTAGTTTGCACGGTCTATCGGCTGTGTTGGGCGGTATCGTCATCCCAGCGCTTTGGCGCTCGTGCCGTCCGTAAACACCATGTGTTTAGAACAAGACTTTTACAAAGGTCCCTAATGGGGGCTTTTGTAAGAGTCTTTTTTATATTTAATTGCAAATAATATGCATGAGGTGACTGACTATGATTTTTGAAGAAATCGGCAGCCTGTTTGTGAATGTAGCGGCACTGAGCGACTGGCGCTACTGGGTGATGTGGGCCATCGGCGGCCTGCTCATCTACCTGGCGATTGCCAAGGACATGGAGCCGACGCTGCTGCTGCCGCTGGGCTTTGGCACCATTTTGGTCAATATTCCGCTTTCCGGCGCTATCGACCAGGTGGGTGCGAACGGGCAGGTGACAGAGGGTGCTTTGACTACACTGTTCAATGCCGGCATTGCCAATGAGCTGTTCCCGCTGATCCTGTTTATCGGCATTGGCGCGATGATCGACTTTGGGCCGGTGCTTTCCAATCCCAAGCTGATGATTTTTGGCGCGGCGGCGCAGTTTGGCATCTTTTTGACCTTCTGTGCGGCTTCGATGTTCTTTGGAACCAATGACGCGGCTTCCATCGCGGTCATCGGTGCGGCGGATGGCCCGACCTCCATCTTCGTTTCTCAGATGCTGGGTTCCAAGTATCAAGGTGCCATTATGGTGGCGGCATATTCCTACATGGCACTGGTGCCTATCATCCAGCCGCCGGTCATTAGGGCGCTGACTACCCACAAGGAGCGGTTGATCCGGATGCCCTATAAGCAGGTGGAGATCAGCAAAACCACCCGCATTCTGTTCCCGATCCTGGTGACTATTGTTGCCGGTATCATTGCCCCCACTTCTGTGGCACTCATCGGCTTTTTGATGTTCGGCAACTTGATCCGTGAGTGCGGAGTGCTTAATTCCCTGAGCGATACCGCCCAGCATGTGCTGGCGAACCTGGTGACTATCTTCCTGGGGATTACCATTGCGGCTAATATGCAGGCGGAGCAGTTCCTCAAGCCGGAAACCCTGCTGATCCTGTGCCTGGGCCTGGTGGCGTTCATCTTTGATACCGCGGGCGGTGTGCTGTTTGCCAAGTTTCTCAACCTGTTCCTCAAGACCAAGATCAACCCGATGATCGGCGCGGCAGGGATTTCCGCCTTCCCGATGAGCGGGCGTGTGGTGCATAAGATGGGTCTGGCGGAGGATAAGCAGAACTATCTGCTGATGCAGGCCATTGGTGTAAATGTATCAGGGCAGATTGCTTCCGTTGTGGCGGGCGGCCTGATCCTCAACTTCTTCCTGTAATCGTAAGGGGGTAAAGCAGATGAACTATTTTAATCCTGGTGCTTTTGTGAGTAACTTTCATTACTTGGTTTCCGGTATGCTGGGCATCTTCCTGGTCATTGGCATTATTATTCTCTTTACGATGCTGCTGAACCGGGTCTTTCGTAAGAAATAATTAAGGAACTCTTCATTGTTCGTTTATTGCAGACTGTTCCCAAAAGGGGTATCCTAATGGTAAAATCCATATTGGGACAAGAGGGACGATAAATGCAGATGACTGACCGCCAAAAGAAAATATGGGGCATTGCCACCATCATCGGGCTGGTAGTCTTTATGGGGCTGCTGTGCTGGTTTGTAGGACGACCGATGATTCGCTTTGTTTCGGAGCCGGAGAAATTCCGCCTGTGGGTGGATGAACACGGCATTTGGGGGCGGCTGGCTTTCATCGGCATGGTGATTCTCCAGATTATCGTGGCCATTATTCCTGGAGAGCCTCTGGAGATCGGCGCAGGGTATGCCTTTGGCGCGGTGGAGGGCACCATTCTGTGTTTGACCGGTGCAGTGCTGGGCGGAGCTATTGTGGTGCTGCTGGTACGGCGCTACGGCATTAAGCTGGTGGAGGTCTTTTTTCCCAAAGAGAAGATCATGTCGCTGCGCTTTATGCAGGACAGCCGTCGGCTGGAGCTCCTGGTGTTTATCGTCTTTATGATCCCCGGTACACCGAAAGATCTGCTGTGCTACGCAGTAGGGCTGACCAACCTGCGGATGCGGGACTGGCTGTGGATTTCTCTGGTGGCAAGGATCCCAAGTATTATCACTTCCACCATAGGCGGCAACGCCCTGGGGGAGCGAAATTATGTTTTTGCGGCGGCGGTATTTGCAGTAACGCTGCTCATCAGTTTGGGAGGCATCCTGTTGTACCGGCACATCTGCCGGAAGGAAAACGAGGAGCTGGCCCGAAAAGAAGAACAGGAGGATAACCACAATGAAGAAAACGATTAGTCTTATCTTGGCAGCGGTAATGCTGCTGACAATGCTGACCGCCTGCGGCGGAAAAGCGCCTGCAGAGCCTGCAGAAACGGCACTGTATGGTAAAGTAACAATGGAAAATGCCCCCGCGAACGCACTGGGTGCGGTAGTCTATCTGGGCTATTACGAAAGTGCCGATGCCATGAAGGCGGAGCTGCCGGAAACGCTGAAAGACCTGCCGCTGGCAGAGATGGGCGGCGGAGAAGCCTATGCCATCATTCCGCGGTTTGAAGGCGAGAGCGTGACCCTGTATGCCGTGACGATGAAGGAAGACGCCACGACTGAGCAGGCGGAAAACGGAACGGTGTATGACGGCGCGGTGCTGCTGATGTGTAATGAGAGCGATATTTTTGCCAATACCGAGGTGGAACTGAAGCTGGGTGAGGACAGCATAAGCTTTGGACCGTATATCAGCCTGATGGACGGCAGTGTGGTGACCCATGACCGGGTCCCCGTTGGAACGATCCAGTGACAATCCAGTGAATGTAAAATGAATATTCCCCCGTTCTCTTAGGAGAGCGGGGGAATTTTTTGCGGGATTATCGGACAATGATTTGGGAAAGGACTTCTCCGACCTTGCCATGCAGGGTGAGGGAGGTTTTATCATCCATGGGGGTGGGATCGCGGTTGATGAGGACCAGATACCGGCCGTGAAAATAATGAATGAGAGAAGCGGCCGGATAGACCGTGAGGGAAGTTCCTGCGACGATGAGCATATCGGCATCGATAATAGCATTCAGGCTTTCATCAATGGTTTCGCTATCAAGCTGTTCTTCATAGAGAACAACATCAGGCTTGATAAGACCGCCGCAGGTACAGCGGGGAATGCCGGCCGTGGCGAGGATCTCTTCAACTGAATAGCACTTATGGCACTTTTGGCAGTAATTGCGGTGAACGCTGCCGTGCAGTTCAAGCACTTTTTTGCTGCCGGCCATCTGGTGCAGACCATCAATATTCTGCGTGATAACGGCCGTGAGCTTTCCGGCGGCTTCCAGCTCCGCCAGCTTGCGGTGGGCTGCATTGGGACGGGCTGTAAGACAGATCATCTTCTGCCGGTAGAAATCGTAAAACTCCGCCGTGTGGCTGACAAAAAAGCTGTGGCTGAGGATGGTTTCCGGTGGGTAATCAAATTTTTGATTGTAAAGGCCATCGACAGAACGGAAATCGGGAATGCCGCTTTCGGTAGAGACACCGGCACCGCCGAAAAAGACAATGCGATGGGATTCATCAACCATCTGCTGGAGTTTTTGGATATTCTCATCCATAAAGGAACCTCCTTTGGAAAATAATCTGCTGAAAAAGCCGCCGATGGGCGGCTTTTTACGGTTTATTGCTTAGTTTTTTGGTTATTCGGTTTCTGACGGAGCTTTTCCCGGGTGCCATCCGGCTTTTGAATGTAAGTGTTATCCAGGGTATGCTTAAGACTGGCCTTCATTTCGGCAATGTACTGTCCACGCAGCTCCATGCGTTCTTTGATTTCTTCATCGGTCAGGTTGCGCTCCCGGGAAAGGCGGGAAAGATGACTGATGCGTTCTAACTTTTCTTTTTCCATAGGGGCTCCTTACTTGGGGAAAATGAGATCCAGCAGATGCTGGATGACATCGTAACCAAACTGATACTTGGCGATGACGCAGCCACCAATGACCAACCCGACAAAGATGAGTTGGAGCAGCAGAGCAGCGATGCCGAGATTGCGGCGGTTGCGGTTATTACCGCGGCGGAAGGTCCATTTGATGGCGCAGAAAAAATTGACAATGGGAATGGACAACAGCACCAAAGCGCCCATAAAGGAGCTGACCTTCATCACGGAAGTATCGGGAGGAGTTTTTCGGGGCTTTTCGGGCTGTGGTTCCTCCTGCGGTGGAGCTGTGGGCTGTGGTTCTTCCACTGGCGGGGCAGCATGCTCATCGTTTCCGGCCACGACGGCAGGCGGGATATCCGAGAGGAGATCGTCATTCCCGGCAAAGGAGCTGTTTTGCAGGTCTTCCATCATGCGTGATCCTCCGTTTACAGCTTAGCGCCGCACTGGGAACAGAACGCGGAACCGGATTCCACAGGCTGGCCGCAGGCAGGGCAGACGGTAGGCGCAGAAGATTCCTCAGCAGTAGGCTGTTCCTCTACGGACTCTGCGGGAGTCTCATCGGTATTAATGATGCAGTTGTTATCATCGGAATTATCGGATTTGACAAGAGCGATACGGGCGCGCAGGGATTCAATCTGATCGTAAAGGCCGGTAATCTTGGCACAGTCGGCAGCATAGGGGCCTTTCGCCTCGGATTTGCTTTGCTCATAGGTTTTGCGGCCCAGTTCCAGCAAGGCAGCATTGATATCGGACTGGATACCGAGGATTTCAGCCTTGAGCTTGGCGATCTCGCCGAGGTCTTTGGCTTTATCAGCGGCAGTACCAGCCACAACAGAGATTTTTTTACCGAGATTATCGAAGAATGCCATATGATGTTCCTCCTTGGGTGGATGAAATTTTTTTGTTATAGGATGATTCTATCACAGTCTGTCCGACAGTTCAAATATTAAAGCGTAGACAGGTCAGGATGTTTTAATTTTTTCGGCTGTTTGGCCGGGGCAATAGGGCCGCAGGGGGCAACGGATGCACTGTGGGCGCCGGGCAATGCAGTATTCCCGGCCTAGAAGCACCATACGGTGGCAAAAGCCAGTGGATTTTTCCGGGGGGATTTTTTCCCGCAGCTGCATTTCGACCTTGTAGGGGTCTTTGGAAGTAGTAAGACCCAACAGATTGGTGATACGGATACAGTGGGTATCGCAAACATAGGAAGGTTGGCCGTAGATATCACCACAGATGAGATTGGCTGTTTTGCGGCCGACACCGGGGAGTCGGGTGAGTTCCTCAATAGAATCCGGGACTACGCCACCGTATTCATCCCGAAGCATTTTGCACATTTCAACGATATCGCGGGCCTTGGTGTGATAAAAGCCGCAGCTGCGCACCATTTCTTCCACATCGGCGACATCCGCTTCGGCAAAGGTTTCAATGGAGGGGTACTTGGCGAATAGGGCGGGTACCACTTGGTTTACACGGGCATCGGTGCACTGGGCGGAAAGGCGTACTGCAATGAGTAGCTCGTGCGGGATGCGATACTGCAGGGAACAAAGATCCTGCGGGTAGAGCTTTTCCAGTTCTGAGATGATGTGCGCAATGCGTTCTTTTTCCTGCATTTTCGCCACGCTCCTTTCTGTGACCATGATAAAGATTTGCGGGCAAAATGTCAAGGAGGAGGAACCATGCTTCGACCGTTTCTTTTGTACATGGGGATTACAATGAAGCATGACACGGGAAGGGCGGGCGGAGAGAAATGAAGATATACGGTGATGTGCTGGCGGCGGTGAATTTTACAGTGACACTGCTTATTTTGCAGCTGTGCGGGCGGATACTGGGGATAAGGCCGGGAAGCGCGGTAAAGTACATATCTGGAGCACTGGGAGCCGCTGCCGCGTTTATTATCTTTGTGCCTATTCATTCGGTAGCAGTGCAGCTTTTATATCGGTTGGCAGTTTCGGTACTGTTGGTAGGGGTAGCTTTTCCAGCACTGAATCGCAAACGGCTGCTGCGGGCCATCGGGGTGTTTTATTTGGTGAGTATCGTTTTTGCTGGTGTGACAATGTTGCTCATTTGGCTGCGGCCTGGATTGGGCTTCTATACCGCTAATGGAGTGGTGTACTATAACATTCCGCCGCTGATGCTATTGGCCTGTGTGGCAGCGGCCTATGGTGCAGTAAGCCTATTTGACCGCTTTACAGCGCTGCGGATGCCGCAGAGAGACCTTTACCGAATTACGATAGAGCGACGGGGACGAATGGTGCCGGTGATGGCGCTGGCCGATAGCGGCAACCGGCTGATTGAGCCGTTTTCCGGGCTGCCGGTACTGGTGGTAAACGCGGCAGAAGTATGGGGATTGCTGGATCCGGAAGAACGAAGAATCGTGCGGGAGACGGATACTGATGCGGCTGTACCTGGTGTGCGGTGGGTACTGGCCGGTACAGTACAGGGATGGGGAATGATGCCGGCATTCCGGCCGGAGAGAATGTATACAACGGTGAATGGAAAACAGGTGGAGCTGGGCGGCTATTTTGCCGTAGTGGTTGATGCCGAAATAGGGAACGGAAATTACGGTGGGGTATTTAACCCCAAGATGATACAGGTACTGCTGTGAGGTGACTGAAATGCTGCTGAATAGATTATTGAAAAGACTAAGAAAATTCTTTCTGGGTTATTATCTGGAGATTTACTACATCAATGGGCCGGACAATCTGCCGGCACCATTGAGCCGTGAGCAGGAAACGGCGATTTTTATGCGGCTGGAGGAAGGCGACCCCAAAGCCAAGGAAATATTGATCACCCATAATTTGCGGCTGGTGGTATATATCGCGAGGAAGTTTGAATCCACCGGTATTGGAATTGAAGACCTGATCTCCATAGGGACCATTGGGCTTATCAAGGCGGTGAATACCTTTTGCCCGGCGAGAAACATAAAGCTGGCGACCTATGCCTCCCGGTGCATTGAAAATGAGATACTGATGTACCTGCGTAAGATACAGAACCAGAAAACGGAGGTTTCCATAGATGAGCCTTTGAATGTGGATTGGGACGGCAATGAGCTGCTGCTTTCAGATATTCTGGGGACGGACGGCGATACGGTGAACCGTGAATTGGAGCAGGAGGTGGAGCGCAGTGCCCTACGGGGGCTGGTAAGCGGACTGGGGGAGCGGGAGCAGCGTATTATGCGGCTGCGATTTGGGCTGGACGGGGGTGAGGAACGCACCCAAAAGGAGGTAGCGGATATCATTGGGATCTCGCAATCCTATATCTCGCGGCTGGAAAAGAAGATCATACGGCAGCTGCGGGAGGAAATGCAACAGATCTACTGAATGGAATTGGCCGCCGGGCAGAAAACACCGGCGGTCAGTTTTATGCGTCGAAAGGGAGAAAATTCCCGGCAAAATATAATGAAATGCTGTTGCAATGGTAGAGGATAAAATGCTATACTGACAATAGTTATAATATGTACAAAGGAGTGTGTTTCCGTGCAGGAGGCAAAGCGTTTTTCCACCGCGCTGTTTGGGTTTGACCGTAAGGCAGTGCTGGACTATATTTATGAACAGGATAAACAGGCACGCGAAGCACTGGAGGAGCTGGCGGTGCGTAATGACACACTGGACCGTAAGGCTGCGGAACTGAATGAGAAGCTGGAAGCCATGAGCGCCCAGTATAAGCAGGCGGTAAGTGATAGCAAGGAAAAGGAACGCCAGCTGAATGAGCAGGGAAGCGACTGCGCGCGCCTGCGGGAGCGCACCAATAAGCTGGCCGCGCAACTGCGGGATAAGGAGAATGCCCTGCAGCTGCAGATGGAACTGAATAAGAAGATGCAGGCCCGTGTAAATGAACAGGAGGCTGCGCTGAACAGCCTGCGAGCGGAGCTGAATGAAGCAAAATTGCAGGCTGACCTTTTTAAGGGGCGGCACGAGGATTTTAATGGGCTGAAAAACCAATTGGATGAAATAAGGGCGCAGTTTACCCAGCGACTGGATCAATTTGAGAAGGATTTTGACCGGCTGGAGGCAGAGGTGCCGTGCTGTAAGGCAGCTGCTCGGTGTGCCAATAAGCAGGAAGAGGACAAGCCGGAGGTACATAAGGTGACACTGCGGCGGCGTGGTGTGGCACAGCAGACTGAGGAACTGGCCAAAACGGCTGGCGGCGCCGGAAGCCGTGTGTGCAAGATCCTGAATGAGTGGAAGTGATGTGACCGATGATCAAATTGATACCCTCGCTGGAGATGCTTGAGGATATCCTGCGAACCATCCGGATACAGGATGTTTTGGATATCCTTATCGTGGCATATCTGGTCTATAAATTGATCGACCTGCTGCGGGAGACCCGCGCGGGGCAGCTCATCAAGGGCGTACTGGGTATAATCCTTGTGTATGTGCTGTCCCAGGCATTCCAGCTGCGCGCGGTCAGCGCCATCATCCGCTATTTGATCACCTACGGCGTTTTCGCATTGCTTATCATCTTCCAGCCGGAGCTGCGAAAGATACTGGAAAAGCTGGGGCGTACCAGCTTCTCGCTGACACAGATCCGAAAGACAGTGAACAGCATCGGCGGAAACAGCTTTGAGAATAACAGCAATATGATGCGCTGCATTAATGCCATCTGTGATAGCTGCGCCATACTTTCCAAGGAACGCACCGGTGCGTTGATCGTCATAGAGCGCAGTACCCGTCTGGGGGATATTATAGCGACCGGTACGCTGGTGGATGCCAGTCCTTCCGCCGAGCTGATCCGCAATATCTTCTTCAAAAACTCCCCTCTGCATGATGGCGCTATGGTCATCCGGGATGGACGGGTACACGCAGCGGGGTGCTTTTTGCCGCTGTCCAATAACTATGATATCAGCCGGACGCTGGGCACCCGCCACCGGGCGGCCCTGGGTATGTCTGAGGTCAGCGATGCGCTGATCGTGATTGTTTCGGAGGAGACGGGCGCGATCTCAGTAGCCAAAGACGGCAAGCTGAACCTGCGGTTGACGGTAAACAGCCTTAATTCGATTCTGTGCGATGAGCTGCTTTCCGAGCAGGAAGCGAAGAAAGGCAGCGCGATGGATACGCTGATGAGCATTTTCAGGAGAAATGGCCATGAACAAGAATCAAAATGAATCAGTCCAGCAGGCGGCTGATCGTCCCAAGACGCTAAGGATCGTCCTTTCGATCGTTATTGCGTTTTTTGTGTGGATGGCTGCCATGCTGGCGGCGCCGGAGATCACGAAAGCGATAAGAGATGTTCCCATTACGGTGGATATCCCAACCAGTGCGATGCTGGAGGTAGTGGATGGCGCGGATACCAAGGTCTCACTGGTCCTGGACGGCAAGCAGTTTGAGATAGGCAGCTATGGCCCAGAAAATGTGCGAGTGGTTGCTGATGCTTCCGCGATTACCGAGCCGGGTACCTATGAGGTGCCGCTGGTGGTGAGCGATAACGGTACCAGAAGCTATACGGTAACATCGATTTCTCCCGCTACGGTGACATTGACTTTTGAAACTAGGGCAACAAAACTTTTGCAGATCCAGGCGGATATTACCGGGCTGACAACCCCGGCCAATTACATTGCTCCGGAAGATGAGATCGTGCTGGAGCCTTCCACCGTAGAGGTAAGTGGAGCGGAAAGCCTCATCTCCCATGTAGAGCGCGCAGTGATCGAAGTGGATTTCAGCCGGGAGGTAACCAGTACTCAGCAGCAGAATTCCAAGATCGTTTATTATGATGCCGAAGGCAATAAGCTGGAGACGGAGGAGGTTGCCTACTTCCACCAGGATGTGAGCAGCGTAGCGGTAACCGTTCCGGTTAAACGGGTGGCGACTCTGCCGCTGACGGTATCCTTCCTGAATGTGCCGGAAAACTTCCCAGTGGATGAGCTTTCATACAGTCTTTCTGTGGATTCCATCACAGTAGCGGCGGAGGATTCCGTGCTGCGCAATCATTCCAGTTTGGTGCTGGGGTATATCGACTTTAAGCAGATGAACCTGCTGACCTCCTCGCAAATGGACTTTGCGGTGCAGCTGCCGGAAGGCTTTACCGATATGGATGATATAGAGGTTGTAACGGTGTCCTTTGAGGCGGATGATCTTGCTTCTACCAATCTGAGCCTAAAGAACTTCCAGCTGGTGAATGTGCCAGAGGGCTTTACGGTGACAGTGGAGGAAAGCGCTTTGCGCGTGTATGTTTTGGGTAAAAAGAGTATCATCAGCGGAATAGCGGCGGGCGACTTTGTAGTGAAGGTCGATCTTTCCGACATGAGAACGCGTGCTGGAAAATACGAGATGCCGGTTTCCATCTATGCGCCGACCAAAGGCTATGTATGGGCGGTGGGTGAATACAGTGTGACAGTGGACGCCAAGGCCAGTTAATTTTAATGATAAGTTCGGCTCTGCTTTTTATGGGCAGAGCTGAATTTTCTTTCCCGGGGGATCGTTATGAGTATTTATCTGATCAACAATATTATTGTACCGCTGGAGGAGGAAGCAGATTTCCGGCGAGAGGCGCTGCGTGCCCTGCGGTGTAAAGGCAGCGACCTTTTGAAGGTGGATATCTATCGGAAAAGCGTAGATGCCCGCAAAAAAGAGAATATCAGGCTAAACTATACCATAGCGGCTACGCTGAAAGAAGGCGTCACCCTACGGGAAAACGCGAAGTATCGCCTGCTGATGGAAGACAAACCGCAGTTCCGGCCGGGGATGGAGACGATGAAGCACCGCCCAGTGATTATTGGATTGGGGCCTGCGGGGATGTTCTGTGGTTTGATGCTGGCACGAGCCGGGTATCAGCCGGTCATCCTGGAGCAGGGAGCACCTATGGAGGAGCGCGTGGCAGATGTAGAGGCCTTTTGGCAGGAGCAGAGGCTGGATGAAAGCTCTAACATTCAGTTTGGTGAAGGCGGAGCCGGGACCTTCTCCGATGGGAAGCTGATGACCCGCATCAATGATGGGTTTTGCCGGGTGGTGTTGGAGGAATTTGTGGCACATGGCGCGCCTAAAGAGATCCTAACGGCTGCCAAGCCGCATATTGGTACAGACCTGCTGCGAAAGGTGGTTGTGGCAATCCGGCAAGAGATCGTATCGCTGGGCGGCGAAGTCCGCTTCCACGCGGCAGCGGAAGATATTATCGCAAAGGACGGTAAGATCACCGGTGTTATTGCGCAGGGAGAGGAGATTCCATGCGACTGTTTGATTTTGGCGCCCGGTAATGCGGCAAGACCACTTTTCACCTGCTGTATGGAGCGGGGGATTGCAATAGAGGCGAAACCTTTTTCCGTAGGGGCTAGGATAGAGCACCCGCAGGAAGCGATAGATCACGCCATGTATGGGGACTATGCAGGTCACCCCAAGTTGGGACATGCCGAATACCAGCTCTCGGAACGGGAGACAGATACCGGCCGGGCAGTGTATACCTTCTGTATGTGTCCGGGCGGTGTGGTGGTACCGGCGGCTTCCGAACGGGAAACGATAGTGACCAACGGCATGAGCTACCACAGCCGGGATGGAAAAAATGCCAATGCTGCGCTGGTAGTTTCGGTGGACCATCGGGACTATGGGTCAAATCCGCTGGATGGGGTTTGGTTCCAGCAGGCGATAGAGCAAAGGGCATATGCTGCTGTTGGGAATTACTGCGCTCCGGTGCAGACCGTGGGATGCTTTATGCAGGGGTGTCCCGGGGCGGAGTGGGGCAAAGTAGAACCAACCTACGCCATTGGTGTAAAGCCTTATAACTTCACAAGAATACTGCCGCCTTTTGTGACAGAACAGATGAAAAAAGGATTAGCGATATTTGACCGACGAATAAAGGGCTATGCTGTCTCGGATGCGGTGTTGACAGCACCGGAGACACGCACATCCTCACCTGTGCGCATTCTGCGCGGGGAGGACAGACAAAGTATTTCGGTGGAGGGAATTTATCCCTGTGGAGAAGGCAGCGGCTATGCCGGAGGCATCATGAGCTCAGCGGTGGATGGGATCCATACGGCGGGAGCGGTGATTGAGCGTTTCTCACCGCCAGGTGATTGAATAGTTGGACAAAATATGCTATAATATTTTATCAAAATGGAAAGGAGGCCGGCTGTCATGAGATTTTTTGCGTGGAAAGAAAACTTTGCCAAAGCGGACGCGCTGATCGTTGAGAACCGGCCTCTGCCGATGTTCCTGTGCCGGGTGTTGGCTTCCCGCGGGATCAAGGATTCCGCATCAGCAGAAACCTTTTTGAACTGTACCCAACCGCTGTGCGACCCCATGGAACTGCATGATATGGAAAAAGCAGTGACGATTGTGCGCAGGGCGATAGACAAGGGAAAGAAAATTCTTGTCTTTGGCGACTATGACTGCGATGGGATCACCGCCACGGTGTTGCTGTATGAGTACCTGGAGGGCGAAGGCGCTAATGTGTGCTATTACATCCCGGAACGGCTGAATGAGGGCTATGGTCTTTCCATGAAGACGATGGAAATGGTCATTTCCTCTGGAATCGAGCTGATCATCACTGTAGATAACGGCATTTCTGCTGTGGAGGAGATTAAGCGCGCTAAAGAAGCTGGAATCGAGGTAGTGGTGACTGACCACCATGCGCTGCCCCAGCAGCTACCACCCGCGGATGCTTTGGTCAATTCCGCATTTGAGGAAAACAGCTCGCCCTGTCGGTACCTGTGCGGTGCCGCCATGGCATTTAAGCTGATTGCTGCATTGGAACAGCAGATGCAGGGGGAGGATCCCCAGGACCTGCTACTAGAACAGTATGGTGACCTGGTGGCAATCGCTACACTGGCTGATGTGGTACCGCTGAAAGGGGAAAACCGCATCCTGACCCGGCTGGGGCTTGAGGTGCTGGCCCAAACAGAGCGACCTGGTCTATTGGCTTTAGCTCAAAATGCCAAAGCAGATCTGGCAGCCTGCAATAGCGATACCATCTCCTTTATGCTCGCACCGCGTATCAATGTGACTGGGCGGATAGGAAGCGTAGATACTGCGGTACAGCTGCTGCTGACCCAAAATGAGGAACAGGCAGTGGCACTTGCGGCGGAGATAGAAAAGCTGAATGCGGAGCGTCGCCGTATGGAGGAAAATATCTCTGCGGAGGCAGGGGAGTTGCTGCACCGCAAGCCTGCTCTGCTGCACAACAGAATATTGACACTGGTGGGGGATGACTGGCATTTAGGGGTGATTGGGATTGCCGCGGCTCGGATGCTGGAACGCTACCGCAAACCATGTATTATCATTTCTTGCTCTAATGGTATTGCCAGGGGTTCGGCCCGCAGTGTGGAGGGCTTTAGTATCATTGATGCCATTGCTGCGTGCAGCGAGAGGTTGCAGAAATTTGGCGGACACCCCATGGCTGCTGGCTTTACACTGGCGGAGGAGGATATTCCGGCTTTTACTGCCGCATTGGAAGAATATGCTGCGGAGCATTATCCCATTATGCCAGTGCATACGGTAAAGCTGGATGCCCCCATTGCGCCGGAGGAGATTACCGTGGCGAATGTAGAGGAGATGAGCCGGCTTTCTCCTTTTGGATGCGAAAACCCCATGCCGACTTTTTTACTACCTGGTGTGACAGTGCAGGCTGTGAATTCTATTGGGAATGGTAATCATCTGCGTATGTCTGTAACAGCTGGGCGGTATACAGTACCGATGGTGTACTTCGGAATGCCTGTAAAGCAGTTTCCCTTTTCGATTGGCGACCACATAGATGTGGCCTGTGCGTTAAGTATCAATGATTTTAATGACCAGCGGACGGTTTCCGTACGGGTCATCAATGTGCATCCGACGGGCTGGCGGCAGGGAGAGAATCTGCGTGCAGCAGCGGCCTTTGAGGCGGTGGTGCGCGGAGAAGAAACTGCTGATGCCACGGAAGTCTTTACCCGGAACGACTTGGCAGGAGTGTATCGTTATCTGCGGGATAACAGCCCCATAAAGACAGGAACGGACGGAATGTACTACATATTGCGAAAAAAGTTGGATGGCTATACCTACTTTAAGCATTTGGCGGCACTGCAGATTATGCGGGAGCTGGAGCTGATGGAGGATATGCAGCCTGAAGGCTTTGTGATAAAAAACGGAGAAAAGAAGGTGGAGCTGGAACACTCCCAAACCTTCCGAAGGCTCCAGAAAGGATAGGTGAGCGATGGACGCCATGTATGAGAAATTGGCGGATGCCATAGAAAAATCTAACAAAACCTATGATATTCCGCGGATAAGAGCGGCCTATGAGCTGGCAAAAAAGGCGCACGAAGGACAGATGCGTTCTTCCGGTGACCCATATATTTCCCATCCCATAGAAGTGGCGGTAATACTGGTAGGACTGGGCATGGATTCGGATACCATCATCGGTGGGCTGCTGCATGATGTGGTGGAAGATACTACCGTAACGCTGGAGGATATAGAAAAGCAATTTGGCGGCGATGTAGCTGAACTGGTGGATGGTGTGACAAAGCTCGCCAATATTCCTTATTCCAGCCGGGCAGAGCAACAGGCGGAAAATGTACGCAAGATGCTGTTGGCCATGGCAAAGGATGTTCGAGTTGTCATCATCAAGCTGGCAGACCGGCTGCACAACATGCGCACGCTGGATTATCGCATTCCTGAAAAGCAGCGGGTCAAATCGCTGGAGACGATGGAGATCTATGCGCCGCTGGCGCACCGGCTGGGTATCCGCAGTGTCAAGGAAGAGCTGGAGGATCTCTCTCTGAAACATCTGGATCCGGTGGCTTACCACGAGATAGAGCAGCAGCTGGCCCTGCGCAAAGAAGATCGGGAAGCGTTCCTGAGCAATATTATTAAGCGAATTCAGGCCAGGCTGGAAGAAGAACATGTGACCGCACAGATAGATGGGCGGGTGAAAAGCATCTATGGCATCTACCGTAAGATGTATATTCAGGGCCGCTCCTTTGATGAGATTTACGATATTTATGCGGTGCGCATTATTGTGGATACTGTACCGGAGTGCTACAACATTCTGGGGATCATCCATGATATGCTGCGGCCGATCCCGAATCGCTTTAAGGACTATATCTCTACCCCCAAGCAGAACATGTATCAATCGCTGCATACCACTGTGCTGGATAAAGAAGGCGTGCCTTTTGAAGTGCAGATCCGTACCTGGGATATGCATTACACTGCGGAATACGGTGTTGCGGCGCACTGGAAATACAAGATCGGCATGGAGGGTAAGGATTCGCTGGATGAGCGCCTGGCGTGGATCCGGCAGCTGTTGGAATCGCAGAAGGACTCCGATGATGTAGAGGACATTGTAAAATCCATTAAAACCGATATTGCACCGGAGGAGGTTTTTGTATTTACGCCGCGCGGGGATGTGATCCGGCTGCCACAGGGTTCCACCGTGGTGGACTTTGCCTATGCTATTCACTCAGAGGTCGGCAATAAGATGATCGGTGCCAAAGTGGATGGGCGGTTGGTTTCGCTGGACTATAAGGTAAAAACCGGCATGATTGTAGAGATCATTACCTCCACCACCCAGAGTAACGGCCCTAGCCGTGATTGGTTGAAAATCGTAAAGACCAGTGAGGCCCGTAATAAGATTCGCTCCTGGTTCAAAAAAGAAAAGCGGGAAGAGAACATTGCTGAGGGCAAATTGGCACTTGAAAAGGAAATGCGCCGCAATCTGATTGCCCCGCCGCAGGAAGAGCGTGAAAAGTTTATCGCGGACATTGCCACCCGGCAGAAATACAACACGGTGGATGATTTTTACGCCTCTATTGGCTATGGCGGTATATCGCTGGAAAAGATCATGCCGCGTGTCAAGGATGATTTTATCCGCCTATACCGCAAGCCAGAACAGACCCTAGCCCCAACTGTTAAGAAAACCTCGCAAAAGGCTTCTAACGGCGTTATTGTGGAAGGGCTGGATGGTTGCTTAATCAAATTTGCACGGTGCTGTAATCCACTACCCGGCGATGAGATCGTAGGTTTTATCACTCGTGGGTTCGGGGTATCTATTCACAAGTGCGACTGCGCCAATGTGGTAAATGCTCGTCGCCGTGGGGAGGATCCGGAGCGATGGGTAAATGCCACCTGGGCCAGTAAGGTGAAAGAAACATTCAAATCCACGCTGGATATTCTTGCATCGGACCGGATCGGTATACTAGCAGATGTAAGCGTACAGTTGGGGAATATGCGCGTTCCCATTCATTCGGTGATGGCTAAGGAGTTGAAGACCGGTCAGACTAGTATTCAGGTTTCCATCGGCATCAGTGACCTGAACCAGCTACAGACCATTATCAATAACCTTAGCCGGATCCCCGGCGTATCTTCGGTGAAAAGGGCGGTGCTTTCGTGAGAGCGGTCGTACAAAGAGTCAGCGAGGCATCGGTTCGCATTGCTGGCGAAACGGTAGGGAAAATCGGAAAAGGCTTTTTGATTCTGCTAGGAGTAACCGAAGGGGATACCCCAGAACTGTGCAGTTACCTAGCGGAAAAATGCGCTGGGCTGCGGGTCTTTACCGATGAAAACGATAAAATGAATCTTTCGTTGAAGGATGTAGCGGGAGAGGTACTGGTGGTTTCGCAGTTTACGCTATATGGTGACTGCCGAAAGGGCAAACGGCCTTCTTTCATTGCGGCAGCCCGGCCGGGAACGGCGATTCCGCTATATGAGCGGTTTGTGGCAGAGCTGATGGACCATGATCTCCATGTGGAAACAGGCTGGTTCGGCGCGGATATGGAGGTATCCCTTATAAATGACGGACCGGTGACGCTGATACTGGATACAGAAGAAATGCGTACCGGCCGGGTGGATCGATAAAAGGAGTGAAAAAAAGATGAAAGTGATCAGTGTGCCGATGCATTGCTTTGCATCGAATTGCTATTTGGTGGCCAGTGAGAAAGGCAACTGTGCCGTCATTGACCCCGGTATGGAACCGGAAAATATTATCAAGGCGATAGAAGAGAACCACCTGACCCCTAAAATAATTCTGCTGACCCATGGCCATTACGATCATTTCTGCGCAGTGCCAGGGCTCAAGGAGCACTATCCGGAAATCCAGCTGATGGCGGCAGAAAAGGAAGTGCCTCTCTTGAGCGATCCCCGCAAGAATTACAGCGCTTCTGCCATTGGTGCGCCAGTTACCCTTCAGCCGGACCGACTGCTGAAAGAGGGAGACAAGATAGAGCTGGATGAGCTGGAGTTTACCGTTTGGGAGACACCCGGCCATACCGCCGGTTGTCTGACCTATTTCTGTGGGGATGCTATTTTTACAGGGGATACCTTGTTTGTGCAGAGCTGCGGCCGTACCGATATGTACAGCAGTGACTTTATGGATATGGTGGATTCATTGACTCGACTGCGCTCTATCAAGACCAATTACCATATGTACCCCGGCCATGAGCAGGATGGAATGCTGTTTGACCAGTACGCCTGGATTGATAGCCTGGTAGCACGGGTACGCGCGGCTTATGGTCGTTAAACTGAATCGACCGGACATCCGGTACGAGGTGGAAAGTCTGATACGGATGCTGTTGGGAGAAACTCCGGTGACGATTGTTTTGCCGGGAGAAGCCATCCCAGATGACAATGACAGCATTGCCATTACGGTGCAGGAGCAGGAAAAATGCTGCCTGTGCCATGTGGTTGCCTGCCTGAATGGGGAAAAGCGTGAGGCGTCATCTCCTAGTACGGTAGACCGGACGGAGATAGAGCAGACCATCTGCCGGATGCTGTACAATCAATTGACAGCACTGTTGGGACACACTCTTCCCTGGGGAATGCTGACCGGTGTGCGTCCGGTAAAGCTGGTACGGCAAATGACCGAAGTAGGAATGACAGAAGCTGATGTTATGCAAAAGCTATCTGATTATGGTGTCAGTGAGGAGCGGGCGCAACTTTCGATGGATACTTGGCATAACCAGCGGGAGATTGTGGAGGCACTTTCTTCGGATCAGATCAGTTTGTATGTTGCGATCCCGTTTTGTCCCTCCCGGTGCAGCTATTGCTCTTTTGTGTCGCATTCCATTGAACGGGCAGGAAATATGCTGGAAGAGTATCTGCCGCTGTTGCTACGGGAACTGGAACTGACAGGCCGCCTAGTAAAAGAAGCGGGACTTACCGTTATTAGTGTATACATTGGCGGCGGGACACCGACGACCCTAACCGCAGAGCAGATGGATCGGCTTTTGCGAGAGATTCGAAAGGACTTTGATCTGACTGCTTGTGAGGAATTTACCGTAGAGGCTGGCCGTCCAGATACCATTACGCTGGAAAAGCTAAGGGTAATGGCGCAAAATGGTGTAGACCGCATCAGTATTAACCCGCAGACACTCAATAACAGCGTTTTAAAGGCCATCGGACGGCGTCATACGGCTGAGGATTTTCTTGATGCTTGGAAGCTCTCGGAAGAATTTCACTTTGACCGAAATGTTGACCTCATAGCCGGACTGCCAGAGGACACTTTTGAGTCCTTCCGAAGCACCATAGAACAGGTGCTGGCGCTCCACCCGGAAAATATTACGGTACATACCCTAACGGTCAAGCATGCTTCCACACTAAAGGAAGAGGGCCCGCAGAAGCGAACTGCCATGGAGATGGTGGAATATTCCCGTCATTTGCTAGAGGAGGCGGGTTACCAACCCTACTACCTATACAGGCAGAAGGGCACTGTGGAGGCATTGGAAAATGTGGGCTATACCCTGCCGGGAAAGGCCTGCAAATACAATGTCTATATTATGGATGATGGGCATACCATAATCTCAGCAGGGGCTGGCGGTGTAACCAAGTTGGTACCGAACGGTCCACAGCGCATCACCCGCAGCTTTAACTATAAATACCCATATGAATACATCAATCGTTTCCAAACGGTGCTGGAGCGAAAGGAAGTTCTGCCGCTGTGGCGCCTGAATGATACCGAGTGAACCGAAAGGAGCGGAAGTTATGAATCAGGCAAACTGGAATGACATTTTGGGAAAGGCCAAGGAATTTGGCAAGGCGGTAGGCGATGTTGCCGGTGAAGTAGTGGATGCTTCCCGCCAGAAGCTGGACGAGATGAAGAAGCGGCGTGAGCTGGAGGAATGCTATATGAAGCTGGGACGGATGTACTATGCCCTGCTACAGGAAGGTACCGAGGAGGAGGAAACCGCTCATGCCATTGCAGAAAAGGCGGCAGCTATTAAGGTGATGCTGGAAAGCGTAAACGAGAAAAAGCGGCGGGAAAATACGGAGATTCATATGGTGGCATGCCCCCACTGCAATAAACTGGTACCCTCTACGGCGATGTTTTGCAGCTATTGCGGCAAGGCTATTTACCCTGCAGAGGAAAAATAAACTGTAATAGTAAACATAACGGGGAAGTCGAACAGCAAAGTATGCTGTTCGGCTTCCTTTTTTGGTGAAAAGGGGCGGAGGAGATGATGGAAAAAGGAAAGCAGACTATTTTGCAGGGAGCGCTCATCTTAACAGCGTCCACCATGGTCGTTAAGGTGATCGGTGCGCTGTTCAAAATCCCGCTGGCTAATATACTGGGCGGCGTAGGAATGTCCTATTTTGTTTCCGCTTATGATGTTCTCATTCCCATTTATTCCATGACAGTGACCGGATTGGGTGTAGCTGTTTCCCGTATGGTATCGGAGTACGGCGGCAGGGGAGAAGAGGTTGGAAACATTCTAAAAACTGCGAGACTCATGTTCTTGGGGATTGGCACGCTGGCGGCAGTGCTGCTGTTTATTGGAGCTGGACCATTGACAAAACTCATCGGAAACCCTGCGGCGGCACTTTCGGTCTGCTGCATTGCGCCGTCTGTTCTGTTTTCCTGCCTCTCTTCGGCTTATCGTGGCTACTTTCAAGGGCGACAGAACATGCTGCCGACCGCTCGTAGTCAAGTCGTGGAGGCCATGGTTAAGCTGGTTGCCGGAATCTTATTGGCATGGTTTTTCTATTCCAGGCTGAACGACGCGGCAATGGCGGGAACACTGTGTTGGCCTGGTACAATGCAGGAGGTACAGCTGAGGATTTTGCAGTACTCAGCGGCTGGAGCTGTGCTGGGCGTATCACTGAGCACATTGTGTGGATTATTGTTTATTCGTGGTCAGTACCGACGAAATGTACCGGAACGAGGAGGGCGTTTTTCCAGTACGGATGCCAAAAAGCTGTGGCATGTTGCGCTGCCAATTGCACTGACTTCTCTCTGTGCCAATCTTACCACTGTTATCGATCTTTCCTCTGTAATGAACTGCCTGAAAAACGCTGTGGAGCAGGGGAGTGAGCATATCCTGCGGATGTATACTGGGTGTATCCCTCCGGAGGTAACGGTGGAGGTACTTCCAGAATATCTGTATGGCTCATATTCTGGGCTGGCAGTTTCAATTTTTAACCTAGTACCGGCGGTTACGGCCGGCATTGGGATGAGTGCGATTCCAGCCATAGCCCGCTATTGTGCTGCAAAAGATGACAGGTGCTTGCAGCGATCAGTGGAATCGGCAATGGCAACCACAGCTGCAGCTGCTTTCCCAGCCGGGCTTGGCATTTTTACCTTTGCTGAAGAAATTTTATCATTTCTATACCCACATCAGTTAATGGAGGTTGCCATTGTAGCGCCAACGCTGCGGATGATGGGCGTGGTGACAATTCTGATATCCTTTGCCGGGATTTTTAATAATGTCTTGCAGGCTTCCGGGATGGAACGGACGCCGCTAACCGCACTCTTAATCGGCGGGGTGCTGAAGATGGTGACAAACTATATTCTTGTTTCCCGCCCGGAGATTAATATTCATGGGGTAGCCTATGGCAGTTTACTGTGTTACTGCTTTATAGTACTGTACAGTGCGCTGCGCTGGTTTGGCAGCGGTCGACCGTTTGCGCGGGTATCGGTGCTCCTCAAGCCGATGATCTCTGCCGTTGTGTGCTGTTTCGCGGCGCGGGCGGTTTATAACCTCCTTTTGGGATACATAAGCGCTTGGGCATCCCTGCTTTTTTCCATTGCGGTGGGGGGCGCTGTGTACATCGGGCTGCTGTTTTGTCTGAAGTTTATTAAAAGTGCTGAAATATGTGTTGCATTTTCGGGCAAGAATAGAAGAAAATAGCTTGAATTTAAGCCGCGTTTCTAGTAAAATGGGAGTACTATCTGAAAAGCAGGTTATTCACAATGCCAAATCTGTGCGACAAGGAATCCTATGACTGCAATGATTTAATTAAGATTGTTGGAATTCTGCGGAGCCCGGAAGGATGCCCGTGGGATAGGGCGCAGGATCATCACACCATCCGCAATAATTTCTTGGAGGAGGCGTATGAGGCTGTAGAAGCCATTGATCTGGAAAGTTCCGCACTTCTGCGGGAGGAGCTGGGAGATGTGCTGCTTCAGATTGCGCTGCACAGCCAAATGGAGGCGGAGCAGGGCCATTTTGATTTTAATGATGTATGCACCGGGATTTGCCGCAAGATGATCGGCAGGCATCCGCACATCTTTGGCAGTGAGTATGCTGCGAATGCTGCGGAGGCGGCACAAAACTGGGAACAGCAGAAACGCAAGGAAAAAGGACTTTACAGTTTGGAGGATCGTTTGCGGCAGGTTTCCGGCGCTTTACCAGCACTGATGCGTGCGCAAAAACTGATCGCCCGAGCAGCCGCATCCGGATGTTTCGAAGATCCGAATGATGGTATGCTCCGAAATTGCCTGGAGGATGCGCTTTTGGCGGATGAAACGGATGTGCAAGGTTGGAGCAGGTTACTGTTCCTTGTATGCGAGCGAATGGAGCGACTTGGAATTTCTGCAGAGGAAGCGCTTTCCCGTGAGTCGGACCGGATGATCGAATGCTTTTTGGAGATGCAACATAGCGAGAAACCCACGGAGGGTGGATCGTTGTGAATATGAAAAAGGCATGGTTGCCTACTATTCTTTTATATCAGGAGGAAATACAAAATGACCAAAGCTGAAATGATCGTCGCCGTAGCCGAAAAGGCCGGTATGACTAAGAAGGATGCCGAGAAGGCAGTTGCCGCTGTTTTGGAGACCGTTACCGAGACCTTGAAGAAGGGCGATAAGATCACCCTCACCGGGTTTGGCTCCTTCGAGGTTAAGACCCGCGCGGCTCATGCTGGTATTAACCCCAAGACCCGCAAGCCCATCACCATCGCTGCCAGCAAAGCTCCCGTTTTTAAGGCTGGTAAGGCGCTGAAGGATGCTGTAAAATAAATTCTGAACCAGTGGAGTCGGTGCCAGCGCACCGGCTCTTTTGTAAGGAGGCCCCCTATGAGGCTGGATAAATATTTGAAAGTTTCCCGGATCATCAAACGGCGGACCGTGGCCAATGAGGCCTGTGATGCCGAACGCGTAGTAGTAAATGGCAAAACCGCCCGCGCCTCCTACGAGGTCAAGGTAGGGGATGTTATTGAGATCAACCTGGGGCAAAAACCGGTAAAACTGCGGGTGACCGCGCTGAAGGAAACAACCAATAAGGATAACGCATCCGAGAATTTTGAGATTTTGTAAAAGGGAAGCCGCGGCAGCAATGCTCCGGCTTCCTTTTCCATTTCTTTCAATTGTTGAGGAATGTTTACTGCTCCTTTGGTCAGCCCATACTTCTGCCATCGCGTTGGTGGGGGAAAGGCTATGTATTATAAGGTAGAGATCAGCGGCGTTGATACTTCTAAGCTGAAAACACTAAAAAATGACGAAACCAACGAATTATTGCGACGGGCACATGCCGGGGATAGAGAAGCGCGTAACCGGCTGGTGGAAAGCAACCTGAAGCTGGTGCTCAGCGCCGTACAGCGCTTCAGCAACCGGGGGGGCAACCCAGATGACCTGTTCCAGGTGGGGTGTATCGGGCTTATCAAGGCTATCGAGCGCTTTGATATTGAGCTGGGACTGAAGCTGAGCACTTATGCTTTTTCCCTTATTATTGGAGAAATGCGTCGCTTTCTACGGGATTCTGGCATGGTGAAGGTGACACGACGAGTAAGGGAACAAGCTGTTGCTGCGCTGAAGAAAAAAGAGGAGCTGCAAAATTCCTTAGGACGCGAGCCGACTGTGGAAGAGATAGCGGCAGCCATGCAGCAGCCCAAGGAAGATGTGGTGCTGGCAATGGAAGCGATTATGGAGCCCAGTTCACTGTATGATCCTGCTTATTCCGATGGGAGAGAGAACATCTGCCTAATAGACCAGGTGCAGGATAAAACAAGTGAGAGCGACTGGCTGGATGAAATGCTGCTGCGGCAGGCAATGGAGGCACTCTCCGCCCGAGAAAAGAAAATACTGTCGTTGAGGTTCTTTGCTGGCAAAACGCAGGTGGAAGTCAGTCAGGCGGTGGGGATATCACAGGCTCAGGTTTCGCGTATCGAAAAAGGAGCATTGCAGCGCATTAAAACACAGATGTAAACTGGAATAGCCCTGCCGCATAGGATATAACAGAATCCTGCTGCACAGGGGAGGGAAGCGGATGGTATGCAGTTTAATGGAGCTGCGCTGCAAGGAAGTGGTCAATATTCAAAACGGTGCCTGCCTAGGATGCGTTTGCGATGTGGAGTTTGATACCTGTACAGCGCATATTTGTACCCTTATCATTTTCGGCAGACCGCGCTTTTTTGGCCTGTTTGGCAGGGAGCCAGATCTGATCATTCCATGGGATCAGATCAAATGCATTGGAGAAGATACCGTACTGGTGGAAAATGTGGCATGCCCGGCACCGCCCCGTCGTCGGATGTCCTTTGCCGGGGCTTTGCATTGATTGAGGATGATCCGCAGAAAACTGCGGATTTTCTTTTTATTTATGCTTGATTTTCCAGAAAAGCTATGATAAACTATATCGGTACAACGCATGCGGTGCGATCTGTTCGGCCATGTGCCCGTAAGGGTGGCAGGGCGGAGATGACTGCCGCAGAGGTTACACAAACAAATTTTTGGAGGTAAACAAACAATGGCAGTAGTATCTATGAAACAGCTTTTGGAAGCTGGCGTACACTTTGGTCACCAGACCCGTCGCTGGAATCCCAAGATGGCTCAGTACATCTTCACCGAGCGCAACGGTATCTACATCATCGACCTGCAGAAAACCGTAAAGAAGCTGGAAGAGGCTTATGATTTCGTTCGTGAGCTTTCCGCCAACGGTGGCACCGTTCTCTTTGTTGGTACCAAGAAGCAGGCTGGCGATTCCATCCGTGAGGAAGCGGAGCGCGCAGGTGCTTACTATGTAAACGCTCGTTGGCTGGGCGGTATGCTCACCAACTTTGAAACCATCCGTAAGCGTATCCGTCGTCTGGAGCAGCTGCGCAAGATGGAAGCAGACGGCACTTTTGAGCGTCTGCCCAAGAAGGAAGTTGTTAAGCTGGAACTCGAGATTGAGAAGCTCGAGAAATACCTCGGCGGCATTAAGGATATGAACAAGCTGCCCGCTGCTATGTTCGTTGTCGATCCCCGCAAGGAGAAGATCGCTGTTGCTGAAGCGCATAAGTTGGGGATCCCCGTTATCGCTATCGTAGATACCAACTGCGATCCCGATGAGATTGACTATGTTATCCCCGGTAACGACGATGCTATCCGCGCTGTTAAGCTGATCTCCTCCGCGATGGCCAACGCCATCATTGAAGGTCACCAGGGCGCTATGGGCGCCGCTGAAGCTGAGGCAGAGGTCGCCGCTGAGACCCAGGAATAAGAACTGAAACGGAGAAGCCCGAAGCACTTTCGGGCTTTTCTTGAGAAACTGTGATAAAACACCTATAAAAGATACAGGAGGAAACAAAAATGGCATTTACTGCTCAAGATGTTAAGGATCTGCGCGAAAAAACCGGCTGCGGCATGATGGACTGCAAAAAAGCTCTGACCGCTTCCGATGGCGATGTAGAAAAGGCGATCGAGTTCCTGCGTGAGAAGGGCCTGGCCGCTGCCGCCAAGAAGTCCGGCCGCGTAGCTGCCGAGGGTGTGGTATGCACCATGGTAGATTACGAAAAGAAGGTTGGCGTTGTTATAGAGGTCAACTCCGAAACCGACTTTGTTGGTAAAAACGCTGATTTCATCAGTTTTGTCGAGGCTTGTGCCAAGACTGTTATTGATGAGAATCCCGCTGATGTAGAGGCCCTGATGAACTGCAAGCTGGCCGGTACCGATGTTACTGTTGACGCCGCGCTGAAGGATAAGATCCTCACCATTGGCGAAAACCTGAAGATCCGTCGCTTCACTCGCTACGAGGGCAATGTAGTCAGCTACACCCACGGCGGCGGCCGTATTGGCGTCCTGGTCAAGTTTGAGCTGGATGGCGTGGCCGCCGACAAGGACTTTGAGACCTTCGGCAAGGATATCGCCATGCAGATTGCGGCTGTAAGCCCCAGCTATATCTGCCCCATGTGCGTTCCCGCTGATGTGGTAGCCAAGGAAAAAGAGATCGTCCTGGCTCAGATCGAGAACGATCCTAAGCTGGCTGGCAAGCCCGCTCAGGTTAAGGAGAAGATGGTAGACGGCCGTATCAACAAGTTCTATAAGGAAGTCTGCCTGCTCAAGCAGCCCTTCGTTAAGGACGGCGAGATCGATGTTGCTGAGTATATCGAGAAGACTGGCAAGGAGCTGGGCGGCACCATCAAGGTCGCTGACTTCGTTCGCTATGAAAAGGGTGAGGGCATCGAGAAGCGCGAGGATGACTTCGCCGCTGAAGTTGCCAGCATGGTAAAGTAATTTAGTAAAAAATGATAGAGACAGCAACTATCCTTATGGGTGTTGCTGTTTTTATTATGTAATGTAGAAGATTACCTGTTGATTTGAACAAAAAAATGCGTTATTATTGTAATATCAAACAACAAGGAGGACTTCAGAATGAAATTTTCCCAGATGAAATATGAGCGCCCGGATGCTGAGCAGCTGAAAGCTGAGTTGAATGGCTTGACTGAAAAGCTGAAAGCAGCGAAAAGCTATACTGAGGCGAAAGAATTGTTCCTGGCAGAGGAAAAGCTGAATAAGCATATCAGCACCTTGGCGAATCTTGCCCATATTCGCCACACCATTGATACCCGCGATGCTTTTTATGATGGAGAAATGAAGTTCTGGAACAAGGTTGACCCCGAGCTGGAGGAGTGCCAGCAGGGCTGGACCCAGGCCATGCTGGAATCTCCTTACCGTAAGGACTTTGCCGAAGAGTACGGCAACCTGATGTTCCTCAAGGCGGAAATCAAGTGCAAGACCTTCTCTCCTGTGATTATTGAAGAACTGCAGAAAGAAAATGAGCTGGCCGATGAGTATGAAAAGCTGTTGGCTTCTGCTCAGATCCCGTTTGAGGGCGGTGTATACACCCTTTCTCAGCTCACTCCGTTTAAGAGTGACCCGGACGATGCCCGTCGCCTCGCTGCATGGAAAGCCGAGGGCAATTGGTACAAAGAAAACCAGGCTAAGCTGGATGATCTTTACGATCAACTGGTGCATCTGCGTGATAAAATGGGCAAAAAGCTGGGCTATGAAGGTTATACCACGCTGGGATACTACCGCATGGGTCGCAACTGCTACACCAAGGAAGATGTAGAGAAGTTTCGCAAGGCGGTTGTGAAGTATTTGGTGCCTGTGGCGGACAGCATTTATCGCGAGCAGGCGAAGCGTTTGGGCAAAGAATATCCTATGAGCTTTGCCGATAACGCGCTGGAATTCCGCTCCGGCAATCCCAAGCCCATCGGCACACCGGATGAGATCCTTGCCATGGGTCGCAAGTTCTATGATGAGCTTTCTCCCGAGACCAGCGAATTCTTCCGCATGATGCTGGACAATGAACTGCTGGATGTTCTTTCCACCGAAGGCAAACGCAGCGGTGGCTACTGCACCAGCATCGCCGATTATGAGGTTCCCTTTATCTTTGCCAACTTTAACGGCACCCAGCACGATGTGGAAGTAGTGACCCACGAGGCCGGCCACGCCTTTGCCGCATACATGAACCGCCATCGCATCCCCACCTCCTACATTTGGCCTGGTATGGAAGGCTGCGAGGTTCATTCCATGTCGATGGAATTCCTGGCATGGCCTTGGGCGGAGGGCTTCTTCGGGGAGGATGCCCGCAAGTTCCGTTACAGCCATCTTTCCGGCGCCCTCACCTTTATCCCTTACGGTACTATGGTCGATCACTTCCAGCATATCGTATTTGAAAAGCCGGATATGACCCCCAGAGAGCGCCACGATACATGGAAAGAGCTACTTGGTATTTATATGCCGTGGATGAAGTTGGATGGTGACATTCCGTTCTACAGCGAGGGGGAAGGCTGGCAGCGTCAGCATCATATTTACTCTATGCCGTTCTATTATATTGATTATTGCCTGGCACAGACCGTTGCACTCCAGATCTGGGCGCTGCAGCAGAAAGACCGCAAGAATGCTTGGGAACACTACATGGCTTACACTCGTCAGGGCGGCAGCCGCGTCTTCACCGAGCTGCTGAAGAACGCAGGCCTGGAAAGCCCCTTTGAGGAGAGTTGCCTAAACGGTGTTTGCCAGACCGCCAGCGAATGGCTGAAGAGTTACGATTTGACCGGCATCGAATAATCGTTTGGTGAAATGCGTGAAATAGAGCAGGAGACTTGCATAAAAACTCTGTTTGGATTTCACAAATCAACAGATAAAATCACGATATCCCGCGCAAATAATTGACAAATTACAAATTCTATGGTAGTATATTAAAAAAATTTTTTATAGAATACAGGATTCAAAATTAAATCCTGCAAGTCGCAGCGCTTTGCCCTAGGATTTTAGGTATAAATGGACTGAAACCACCTAATTTGTGAATTCGCGGCGCAAGCCCGATTCAAAATAACAAAACGAAAATATTTTAAGGAGGAAATTGCAACATGAAAAAGTTTCTGGCTCTGTTGCTCGCTGTAGTCATGGTTCTTACCATGGTAGCCTGCGGCGAGGGCAAGAAGAAAGCTGACGGTCAGGTTGTTATCGGTACTTCTACCGAAGCTTCCGGCGACTGGGCCTATTCCGCTTTCGTAAGAAACCCCAATGCCACCGATAAGGCGGTTATGACACTGACCGATGATATGACTACCGTCGATAGTGATCAGCACGGTGACTATGGAATCAACAAGACCGTCGTTAAGTCCTACGAGCGTATCGAGGAAGAGAACGGCAACGTTACCTACAAGTTCGTCATCAATGACGGCCTGAAGTTCAACAACGGCGAAGCTGTTACTGCGCAGAACTTTGTCGCCTGGACCATGTTCGTTACCTCTCCTGCAGGTAAGGAGATGGGCGTTGTTTCTGCTACCTATAACATGCTGCCCGGCGGTCTGGCTTATCGTAACGGCGAGACCAACGTTCTTTCCGCTGTACGTCTGTACGATGAGAAGACCTTCTCCATCACCATCGCCAAGACCGGCGAGGATGGCGAGACCTCTTATCTGCCTTACTACTATGACATTACTTATGCCGCCATGCAGGCTGTTAACCTCACCTACTGGTTCGGCGAGGGCTGGTCTGTTAAGGATGACGGCGAGGGCGTTTACTTTGTAAATGCCGACGGCAAGGAGTTCACCACTGAAAATGTCAGCGCAACGATTGAGGCTGCTCGTTTTGCCACCGGTAACCGTGTTACCGCAGGCCCCTACAACCTCGTCAGCTTCGATCAGAGCTCCCGCGAGATCGTTCTGGAAGTAAACGAGAACTACAACGGCAACTTCGAGGGTCAGAAGCCCGGTATCCAGAAGCTGGTTATCGTTAAGACCTCCGAAGATACCGTTATGGATATGATCACCACCGGTCAGATCCAGATCTATTCCCAGATCGCTGATGGCTCTGAGGTTAACGCTGTTATGGACCTCATCGAGGCCGGCACCATCGACAGCTCCACCTCCCAGTATGACCGCGCCGGTTACGGTTACTTCGGCTTTGCCTGCGACCTTGGTCCGACCCAGTTCACCGAGTTCCGTCAGGCGATCGCCTATCTGCTGGATCGTGTTGAGTTTGCTCAGACCTTCTGCAAGGGCTGGGGCAGCGTAGTGCATGGTCCTTACTGCACCGCTTTCACCATGACTACCAAGACCGACATTGAAAAGAAGATCAACCACTATGACTACAACCCCGAAAAGGCTGTTGAGCTGCTGAAGCAGGCTGGCTTCGTTTACAATGCTGACGGCTCCGACTATGTTGACGGCTCCGGCGAGGTTCGTTATGCCAAGGTTACCGAGGAGCAGGCCAAGTACTATGAGAGCTTCAATAAGGTTCTGGCTGACGGCACCATTCTGATGCCCGCTACCGTCAACTGGGCTTCCTCCGAGGGTAACGCTGTTTCCGCTCTGCTTTCCACCATGCTGGCGAACAGCGATGCCACCAAGGCTGCCGGTGTTTCCATCGTCAAGACCGAGATGACCTTCCCCAGCCTGTTGAGCTATATGTATCGTCAGGAAACGAACGGCGCTGTCGGCGACTTCACTGTTCCTACCTACAATATGTTCAACCTGGCTACCGGCTACAATGGCGGTGTCTATGATGAGTCCTACAACTGGACCCTCGATCCCGAGTACATCGAGCAGGGCATGAACATACAGCACCTGTATGATAAGGAGCTGGATAAGCTCTCCATGGATATGGTTTACGGCGTAGAGCCCGGCGACGAGGCTACCTACCTGAGCCTGTGGGAGAAGTATATCATTCGCTGGAATGAGCTGCTGCCCATGGTTCCCCTGTACTCCAACATCTATGTTACTGTTTATCCCAACACCATCGATAACTATGCCGAGGATTCCTTCTGGGGCTTCGAGCGTGCTATCCTGTATGCTAACTGGGTTGGTGCTAAATAATCTATCGCCCACATGTAGTTAATGCATCAAAAGAGGGGGCGGCGGTTCATCTGCCGCCCCCGTTTTTTTTACCATATGCCGTATATCCTGCATAAATAAATAGAATTTCAGTATTTGTTTACATTTTTCCAATTCAAAAGTTGCAATTTATCCGTAAATGGTTTATGATATAAGAATAAACGCCTTCATGCGTTTGCTCGTTATTTTATAATTGGGAGGCCAAAGGTAAATGGGGAAGTATATCCTAAAACGACTGGTATACATCGTCATCGTGTTCTTTATCGTATCACTGCTGATGTATGCCCTTTATAATTTAATTCCGGGCGACCCCGCTATGGTGGAAATGGAACCGCTGCGTAAGGTTCTGAAGCCGGCAGAGTGGCAGCGTCAGTATCTGGAAAAACGAGCCGAATTGGGATTGGATGATCCGCTTATCGTTCGCTATGCCCGTTGGATGGGCTTGATACCGGATGTGGGTGGGACATTGAACGGCCTTTTGCAGGGTCAGTTTGGTGACTCCACCGTGTATAAGCGTCCGGTCATTGATGTAATTAAAGCACCGATGGTCAATACGATCCTGCTAAATCTGTTCAGCACCATTCTTACCCTTGCCATTACCATTCCGCTGGGTATTTATTGTGCTGTCCATCGCCGGAAGGCTTCCGATAGCGCAATCCAAGCGGTAACGGTAGTGGGATATAGCTTACCCAGTTATCTGGTCGGTATTGTATTCATCTATCTGTTTGCCGTTAAGCTGAAGATCTTCCCGGTAGGCGGCGCCAAGACCCCCGGCTCCACCTATACCGGTTTTGCCGAATTTGCTGATAGAATGTATTATATGGCACTGCCCATACTGGTACTGGTGTTCATCGGACTGGCGGGCATGACCCGTACCGTCCGCGCGGCAATGATCGACACCCTGACGCAGGATTATATCCGTACCGCACGGGCAAAGGGCCTGAAGGAAAAGGTGGTTATTTACAGCCATGCATGGCGCAATGCGCTGCTGCCGGTTTCCACCTCCATTATGGGCTGGATCATCTCGGTATTCACCGGCGGCTCGCTGGTTATCGAAACGACCTTTGCCCTGAACGGCACCGGCCGGCTGTACTGGCAGGCGCTGAACAACACCGACTATGAGCTGGTGCTTGCCATGCAGATGTTCTATACCGTGGTGAGCCTGGTGGGCGTACTGCTTACCGACTTGAGCTACGGTCTGGTCGATCCCCGCGTTCGTGTAAACAAGTAAGGAAGGAGGCTGCTGAATATGAGTAAAGAGAATAAGAAGGCAGGCTCCGGGGAGAAGAAGGGGACACTGGGCCGCTGGTTCTCCCGCCTGTTTTTCCCAAATAAGGAAATGGACATTTACGCAGAGGAAGCGCTGCAAAGCCCTGCCCGTATGGTGGCAAAGAGCTTCTTCTCCAAGCCACTGGCTGTTATCTCTCTTGTACTGCTGATTCTTATTATGCTGTTTGTATTTATTGCTCCCAGTTTTGTTGTGCTGGATTTGGGAGAGCAGGACAGCACCCTGGTCAATGTATCCCCAGGATATTCCATGATGGACTATCCCGAAGAGCTGGAGAATGAGGGCATCGCCGATATTTCGGTCGGCTCCAATTTCTCCGCCGGTGTAGATATGAACGGTAATGTTTATGTTTGGGGTAAAACCAAGGTTTCCCGTGTGATCGATGTCGCCGATGTTCCCAAGGAGGTCCAAAAGGCGAAGATCACGCAGATCGCTGCCGGCTTTGACCACATTGTAGCAGTGGACGATAAGGGAACCGTTTACTGCTGGGGCAACGCCCGTTTGGGGCAGACCAAGCTGCCGCAGGAGCTTTCCGAAAACAACCGTTTCCACAACTTCAAGATCACCAAGGTTTTTGCCTCCCATCAGTTCTCCGCAGCCCTTACCGATGACAACCGTCTGCTCCTTTGGGGCAACGCGAACTTTGCCGATATCGGTATAGATAAGGAGCTGTATGATGGGCATGTGGTGGATGCCGCTTTGACTGATACCGCTTATATTGTTTTGCTAGACGATGGTTCTGTGGCTTATTCCGGCGATAAGGCAACTTCCTTGCTGGCAACCGATATTCCTGCGGGCGCCAAGAGCGGCGTGGTATCCATTGCGGCTACCGCAAACTCTGTTGCAGCACTGAAGAATGACGGTACCGTTCTTACCTGGGGTGTTACCACACGTGGCGAGGGCGCCCTGCCTGCATTCAGCACCAAGCCCATCAAGATTGAGGGCGGGCGTTACCATTACACCGTCGTAATGGAGGACGGCAATGTTGCCTCCTGGGGCCACAACCGTTATAAGCAGATCAATGTTCCTACGGAATTGACCAATGATTCTGTGGATGTGAAGAATATCTTTACAGGGTATTATCAGAACTACGCAATAGACGCCAACGGTAAGATGCACACATGGGGTCTCAAGGGGTTCCTGCTGGGAACCGATGACCTTGGCCGTGATATCTTTGCCCGTCTGGTAAACGGCGGTAAGATGACCATGACCATCGGTGCACTTTCCGTTGTGATTTCCACCATTATCGGCATTCTGCTGGGCGGTATCGCTGGTTACTTCGGCGGCTTCCTCGATATGGCCATCATGCGTGTGGCAGAGGTCGTTTCCAGTATGCCGTTCATCCCCTTCGCCATGATCCTTTCCGCGGTGCTTGGTTCGCGGGTAAGCGTGGAGCAGCGAATGTATATCATCATGGTCATTCTGGGTCTGCTTTCGTGGCCGGGGCTCTGCCGTCAGGTACGTGCGCAGATGTTTGCCCAGCGTGAGATGGAGTATGTTACCGCTGCAAAGACCATCGGCGTTAAGGAAAACAAGATCATCTTTAAGCACATCATCCCCAACGTAATGTCCGTCGTGCTGGTTTCCATCACCCTTTCGTTCGGCACTTCCATGCTGACCGAAAGTACCCTTTCCTACCTGGGATTCGGTATTCCGGCACCCACACCCACCTGGGGCAATATGCTTTCCAATGCCAATAACAGCGTTATCATCCAGAACTACTGGTGGAACTGGGTATTCGTTGGTCTGATCTTCGGTCTTTCCTGCGTCTGCATCAATCTGATCGGTGACGGTCTACGCGACGCACTGGATCCGAAATCGAATGAAAGATAAGGAGGGTATATCATGGAAAACGAGAAAAAACTGCTTGAAATTATCGACCTGTATACCTTCTTTGACACCAAGCGTGGTACAGTAAAAGCTGTAAACAATGTTTCCTACACCGTTGAGGAAGGGAAGACCCTGGGTGTCGTAGGAGAATCTGGCTCCGGTAAGAGTGTATCTGCTATGAGTATCCTGCGCCTGCTTGACGGCAATGGTTATATTGCTGGCGGTCAGATTCTCTTTAATGGTGTTGATCTCACTAAACTCCCCCTTAGTGAGATGTATAAGATTCGCGGCAATGATATCTCGGTTATCTTCCAGGAGCCAATGACCAGCTTAAACCCCGTTTTCTCTATTGAACAACAGCTTTCTGAGCCGTTTATCATCCATCAGGGACTTTCCAAGAAGGAAGCGGCGGAAAAATCTGTTGACCTGCTGCGTGAGGTAAAGATTCCGAATCCTGAGATTGTTGCCAAGCAGTATCCGCACCAGCTTTCCGGCGGTATGCGTCAGCGTGTTATGATCGCTATGGCGCTGGCGTGCCGTCCCAAGCTGCTGATTGCCGATGAGCCGACCACCGCACTGGATGTTACCATTCAGGCGCAGATCCTGCGACTGATGAATGATCTGAAGCGGGAAAACGGCACCAGTATTTTGTTCATCACCCACGATTTGGGCGTTATCAACCAGATGGCAGACTATGTCGCTGTTATGTACTGCGGTCAGGTGGTGGAGCGCGTTCCCGCAAAGATGCTTTTTGACCCAAAGACCGAGTATTCCCACCCTTATACCGAGGGCCTTCTGGTTTCGATTCCCCGCCTGGATACCCCCACCAATCAGCGTCTTGAGGCAATTCCCGGAGCAGTTCCGCACCCGCTAGATCTGCCCAAGGGTTGCAAGTTTGCCCCCCGCTGCAAATATGCTACAGAAAAGTGCCATGAGGCTGAGCCTCCCATGACTCATCTGACCGAAGAACACCACATCAGATGCTATTACCCGAACAAGGAGGAGAGAAAACAAAATGTCAAATGATAAAAAAGTTTTGCTCCGCATCAGCAATCTGAAGCAGTGGTTCCCGCTGAAAAAGCGCGGGATGTATGTAAAAGCCAATGATGGTATCGACCTGGAAATCTACGAGGGTGAAACCTTCGGTTTGGTAGGCGAGTCCGGCTGCGGCAAATCCACTTTTGGCCGTACTATTTTGCAGGTTTATCCGCAAACTGATGGCCGTACCATGTACTATGGCCGCACGATTGATGAGCTGTGTCCTGAGTATATCCGGGAGACCATCAAGACGCTGGATAAGCGCCGTAAGCATTTGGCTCAGCTGGAAGAAAAAAGGGATCATCTGCAGGCGGAATATGACGCCATGAGCGATGAGGATAAGCTGAAGCATCACAATGATTTGGCGGCTGCCAAGAAAAAGGCCCACGATGCGCTCCTGGATATCACCAATGTCATCGGCGGTTTCATTGTAGTGGAGGATTTGGCGCCTGTTTCGGAGCAGTTCCTCAAGATCAATAAGCTCTCCAAACAATTGCATAAGCTTCATCTCAAGGAGAGAGAGTTTTCGGTTGATTTGGCTGATATCCTTTATAAGTCTTCGGAGGATTCCCCAAAGGCGGAGGCAGCTCAAAAGAAGGTAGATGAGATTCAGGCGCAGATTGCTGAGGTCGAAAAGGAGATTGCAGCGGAGCACGAAGTGCTTGACAAGATGCGTGAACCCTATAAGGACGACGAGCGTTTCCAGAAGTATGAGGGGTATCGTGATGACGGTATTGATCTTGCACGCCTAAAGTATGAGGAGATGCGCCAGTTGCGCAGCGACCTGCAGCTTATCTTCCAGGATCCTTATTCTTCGCTGAACCCCCGTATGTCTGTTGGTCAAATCATCGGTGAAAGTTTGGTTTCGCACGGCTTTTATACAAAAAACAGCCCCAGACTGCAAGACGCGATCATGGGGATCATGGAAGAATGCGGTTTGGCTTCCTACTTCCTCCACCGCTATCCTCACCAATTTTCCGGCGGTCAGCGCCAGAGAATCGGCATTGCACGCAGTCTGGCTACTAATCCCAAGTTTGTCGTTTGCGATGAGGCAGTTTCCGCACTGGATGTATCCATTCAGTCACAGATTATCAACTTGTTGAGCGATCTGAAGGAGCAGCAGAACCTGACCTACCTGTTCATTACTCATGACCTTTCCGTTGTCCGCTATATTTCCGATCGTATCGGTGTTATGTACTTGGGCAACATGGTAGAGCAGGCAGAATCCCAAGAGCTGTTTGATCATCCGTTGCACCCCTATACTGAGGCTCTGTTGGGCGCGATTCCTACCACTAATGTGGATGATGACCGCGAACTGGTCATTCTGGAGGGCGATATTCCCAGTCCGGTTAATCCGCCTAAGGGCTGCAAGTTCCATACTCGCTGCAAATACTGCACCGATATCTGCAAGATGGTAACACCCGAAATGGAAGAAGTACGCCCCAACCACTTCGTGGCTTGTCACCATATCCTCAAGGATAATCTCTAAGCGGTGTTTTAGGAGAAGCGAATGATATTTAAGGAACGCCAAAAGCGCGCAATGGACACCATGAATCATCGCAACAAGGAATACCTCGAGAAGATGAATGGCCCGTTGCCGGATGGTGGGGAAGAGAATCAAGAAATACCGGTTAGGCAAGTAGATGATAATCCTTTCTCCAAAGACAATTTGGAAAAAGGTGATTTGCCGGCTATGGTCATTTCAGCTTTGCTCACCTTTTTACCCATTATTCTTGTTATAGCGCTTATTATGATCGTTTCGATCAAGTTGCTATCATAAAACAAAAGTTAAGGCAGGCTCCCTATGGGAGCCTGCCTTTTGCAATGTGCAAGTAATATGAAGGGGGAAGGGGTCTACTTTAGAAGCGCAAGGATGCTCTGTACGGTCTTTTCGATGCCCAATGCGGATGTATTAAGGCATATATCATAATTGGCTTTGTCGCCCCATTTTTGGCCGGTCATAAACTCGTAATATTTGGCGCGTTCTTTATCAACGCTTTGAATCTTTTGGCGGAGGGCTTTATCAGTAATCTCCTCACCAAAATGCTCCCATTCCCGGCAGCGCTGCATCTTAAAATCCATACCTGCATATATAAAGAGCCGCAATGGCTTTTTATCCCGTAAAATATAGTCCGCCCGGCGTCCTACAATCACACAGTCGGATTTTTCCGCCATATCCTGAATGATGCGGCCCTCTTCTGAGAGAATGGAAACCTGCTGATCAGCCAGCGGGTTGCTGATAGAAAGGAAGGTGCGGCCGGTCGTCACGGCAAAGACAGGCACCGGGTTCTTCTCCTCGATGCTGCGGATGTATTCTTCCGCCAAATTGGTGCGGCGGATCAACTCTGTTACGATCTCATGGTCGTAGTAGGCAATTCCTAACTCCTGTGCGATTTTGCGTCCGATTTCCCGACCTCCGCTGCCAAATTCACGGCCTACTGTAATAATTCTGTTCATATGGTTTCCTCCTTGGCCGGCGGTATCATTTCGCCTTGTCTTCATCATAGCCTAATTAGGACATTCTGTCAATGTAGGATTTCCCCGCTAATGTAAAAGAAAAAGCCGTCATTGCGGCGGCTTTGTGTGAATCAAACTCACTTTACATTCATTTCTGCTTTCTTTAGGGCATCAATAAACTGATCACAAGAAATGGTGCAGGAGGAGGTAAGCTCCGCAGCAGCAGGAATCTCTTGTTTTCCGTTTTCTTCCTTCAGCTGCATCGAGGATACATCGCTGACCGTTTTACCGGTACAGTAGTCCTCCAGCGCATTGACCTGCTCGAACCATTCCTTCCCGATGGAAGAATACTTTTTCAAGCCATAATCGTAGCCCAGCTCTTTTTTACTTTTGTAGGTGCCCGGCCAAGTAACATTCCCGCTGGTATTGTAGCTTGCGGCGGCTTCCACGCAGTCAAATGTAACCGAGAGGATCTTTCCTTCTTGGTCCAGTAGCAGGGCACAGGTCGTTACAGCAGCCTCCGCACGGCCATCGTCATCGTCCTCCGCCGGGCTGACGGTGGATTCCACCGTCATGCCCAGCCCTACGCGGTACGCAGTTCCATTGACTGTACCACCGTTATTGGTCTCGTTCCCGTTATTATCATTGGTTCCGTTGGTGCCATTTGTACCATTGTTGTCGTTGTTGCCGTTATTGGGGGTGCTATTGTTGCAGGCAACCAACGCACACACCATAACCAGGCAGAGAAGAATTGCAAAAAACCGTTTCATTTTACTTCCTCCATTATTTCTTTTTGGCTCCGCAGAGTCATCAATAGTATGCACCAAAAACACAAAAAACATAATAAACACACAAAAAAAATAGAGCGCCGGTATTCCAGCGCTCCATTTTATTTAAGCTATGAGATTATTTCGCGTTAGCAGCAGCCTTAGCGATGGCGTTAAGGAAAGCAGTAACGGAGATGGTGCAGGTGCTCTTGAGCTCCTCAGCAGCGGGAGCATCGGTATAGCCGTGAGCGTTCTCGCCCAAAGGCATGCCAGCAACCTCATCGGCAGTCTTACCAATGCAGTAAGCTTCAAAAGCATTGGCCTGCTCATACCACTCACCAACAGCAGCAGGGGAAGCATACTTCTTCATGTTGTAGTCATCGCCCAGCTCACGCTTGGTCTTGACATCCTCGGCAACAGTAACAACGCCGTCAGCATCAACGGTAGCCTTCGCCTGAACAACATCAATGGAAATGGCTACGATCTTGCCATCAGCATCCAAAGCCAGTGCCACAGCGGTAACATCAGCCTGGGTCTTGGCGGGATCCTCATCCTCAGCATCGGTGCCGCTCATGTTGGTTACCATGCCCAGGCCAGCCTTAGCATAGCCAGTGTATTCAGTGGTAGCATTGTCATAAGCCTTGGTCAGCGCATTGAGGAAAGCGGTAACAGAGATGGTGCAGGTGGACTTCAGCTCCTCCACAGCGGGGGTGTCGGTGTGATCATGGGCATTGGGGCCCAGCTCCATAGCGGCAACCTCGGCAGCGGTCTTACCGATGCAGTAAGCTTCCAGAGCAGCAGCCTGCTCATACCACTCACCGACAGCGGCAGGGTTGGCATACTTCTTCATGTTGTAGTCATCGCCCAGCTCCAGCTTGGTCTTGACATCCTCGGCAACAGTAACAACGCCGTCAGCATCAACGGTGGCCTTGGCCTGAACAACGTCGAAGGAGATGGCAACGATCTTACCATCCTGATCGAAGGTAGCCTCGCAGACGGTAACGTCAGCCTGGGTCTTGGCGGGATCTTCATCCTCGGCATCGGTGCCGCTCATGGAAGTAACCATGCCCAGACCGGTCTTGTAGGTGGAAGCGGAAGGCGTGGGATCAGGGGTAGGAGCGGGCTTTTCGCCGCAGGCTACCAGAGAAAGAGCCATCATCGCAACCAGAAGCATTGCAATAAACTTTTTCATTTTCTTTTCCTCCTTGAAAAGTATGTATCGTTTTGTTTTTTGTTCGATACTTGATTATTATACTATTTTACAAGTTATTCCGCAAGATGCCTATAATTTTTTTGTTAAAATGCTGTATTTTCTAATTTGATAATCCGTATATCTGTTAATTGTTACAGCACACGAATGACTATAACTGTATGAGGAGGAAATACAAAGATTGATTTTATGCCATAAGAATTGTAGAATATAAAGAAAGACAAGAAACGGAGAGTTCAAGATGAAAAAACTGATTGCTTTGCTGACTGCTGTGTTCCTGCTGCTGCCCGGATGCGGTGTCCAAAAGACGCCCGATACCGGCTACACCAAATATTCCGCCCAGTTCTACGGGACCTTTGATACGGTGGTGCAGATCGTGGGATACTGCAAGACCGAGGAGGAATTTTCGCGGTATGCGGGGCAGATTAAGTCCCGCATGGAGGAACTGAGCCAGTTGTATGATATCTACTATGAATATAGCGATGAAAGTAATCTCAAAACTATCAATGATAATGCTGGAATCCAGCCTGTTCCGGTACGAGAAGAAATACTTGACCTTATCGAATTTTGCCAAGAGTGGTATGGAAAAACCGATGGAAAAGTAAATATTGCGCTGGGGCCCGTGCTATCTATTTGGCACAATTATATGGAACGCTACTCTGCTGACCCCACCGATGCCAAGTTGCCTAAGATAGAATCATTGATGGAAAAGCTCCCAGTGTGTAATATTGAAGATGTCATTGTGGATAGGGAAGCAGGAACAGTGTATTTAGCAAAGGAAGGCATGAGCCTCGATGTTGGCGCTGTAGCCAAAGGGTATGCCACGCAGCTGGCGTGCCAGGAAGCCTACGATGCCGGTTTCACCTCCTTTATTGTTAGTGCCGGTGGCAATGTAGTGGCCGCCGATCCACCCCTTGACGGTATTCGTTCCGGCTGGGGCATTGGAATTCAGGATCCCTTTACGGCGGAAGAACTGGGCGGCGGCAATTCCATTGATGTGGCATATGTCAATAATACCTGCGTAGTTACCAGTGGAGACTACCAGCGCTACTATATGGTAGGAAAACAGCGTGTTCACCACATTATCGATCCAGACACCCTAATGCCTGCTGCTTATTACCGAGGTGTCACTGTTATTATCCCGGATAGCGGTATTGCTGACCTTGCATCCACAACACTGTATACCCTTCCATATGAGGATTCCCGTGCTATGGCGGAAAAAATGGGCTGGGAGGCCATGTGGATCTTCGCGGACGGAACAGTAGAATGTACTGATGGAATGATCCCGCTGTTGCGGGATCGTGGCGGTGCTGACGGCCTTTTGAAATAAACTGTTCAAAATTTATCTTTTGATTGCTCTTTACTGATTTGATTCATTCATGTATAATAGTTAAGAAGCAGCGGTATCAACCAAAGGGGGAATACAGATTGGGTCGTTACAGTCCGTTGGAAGTTCGCTATAAGCGTGTGATTCTGAAGCTGAGCGGAGAAGCTCTTGCCGGGCAGCAGGGGAATGGCATCAATTATGATGTGGTGCTGGAGATCTGCAAAAATATAAAAACCGCAGTCCAAACATTGGGAGTACAGATGGGCATCGTTGTCGGCGGCGGCAACTTTTGGCGTGGCCGCTCCAGCGGTAAAATGGACAGGACTCGTGCAGACCACATGGGTATGCTGGCTACCGTTATCAACGCGTTGGCCCTAGCCGATGCACTGGAATCGCTGGATGTGCCGGTGCGCGTTCAGACCGCTATAACCATGGAACAGTTCGCGGAGCCCTATATCCGCAACCGTGCGGTACGGCACATGGAAAAAGACCGTGTTGTGATCTTTGGCTGCGGCACGGGCAATCCGTTCTTTTCCACCGATACAGCCGCCGCGCTGAGAGCTGCTGAAATCGATGCCGATGCGATTCTGAAGGCTACCATGGTGGATGGTGTTTATGACAAAGACCCTAAGAAGTACCCCGATGCCAAGAGGTACAGCACCGTCAGCTTTTCGCAGGTGCTGGCGCAGAATCTTAATGTGATGGATATGACAGCAGCGTCTCTCTGCCGCGAAAGCAAAATTCCGATCGTAGTATTTGATCTTTCTGATCCCGAGAATATTTGCCGTGCGCTGTGCGGCTATGATATTGGAACAATTGTGAAGGAGGCATAAAATAATGAACCCCGAACTAAAACTGCATGAAGAGAAAATGACCAAAACTATTTCCGTCCTGCGTGAGGAACTGGCTGCCATCCGTGCCGGCCGCGCCAACCCTGCCGTGCTGGATAAGCTGGAGGTGGATTACTATGGCGTGCCCACCCGCGTTAACCAGCTGGCCGCGGTATCTGTTTCGGAGGCTCGTACACTGGTCATCCAGCCATACGATAAGTCTACCCTTAAATCCATCGAGAAGGCCATTCAGGCTTCTGATATTGGTATCAATCCCAATAACGATGGTACTGTCCTACGCCTTTTGTTCCCACCTCTCACCGAAGAGCGCAGAAAAGATTTAGCGAAAGGCATCGCCAAGATGGGTGAAGAATCCAAGGTTGCGATCCGCTCCATCCGCCGTGATGCCAACGATAAACTGAAAGCGATGAAGAAAGCCAGCGAGATCACAGAGGATGACCTGAAAAACCTGGAGAATGATTGTCAAAAGATTACTGACAAGTACATCGCAGAGATCGATAAGATTACCGCCGAAAAAGAAAAAGAGATCATGTCCGTTTAAGTGGAACCTACGGCCATCCACAAAAATCGTCAGCCTCACCGGCCGTTCCCGGTTGGTGGGGCTGATTTTGAATTTTGGTTTTTGAGCACAGGAGGGAGATTAGCAATGGAATATATGCCTAAGGATAAAACTGCTGTACCGCCCCCGACAGAATACCTCCCTCAGCACATCGGCATTATTATGGATGGCAATGGCCGATGGGCCAAGGCACGCGGACTGGCTCGTGAATATGGACACCGCCGTGGCAGCGAGGTCTTTATGGACATTGCCCGCTACTGCAAAAAGATTGGTATTCGTTACTTGACGGTATATGCCTTTTCCACGGAAAACTGGAAGCGACCGGCGCACGAAGTAGCAGTCATCATGCAAATGCTGCAGCACTACCTTGATGACAGTGAGCAGTATATCAAAGAAGAAATCCGTCTGCGTATCATCGGTGACCGCGCCCGCCTAAGTGAAAGACTGCAAAAGGCCATTGATAAGGCGGAAAAGGCCAGTGAGCATTTTACCGATCTTACGGTCAATCTAGCTGTTAATTACGGCGGCAGGGAAGAGCTACTGCATGCCGCACACATGATAGCGCAGGACTGCAGTACAGGAAAGAAAAACGCCACCCAGCTCGAATTTCCGGATTTGGAGCAATACTTGTATACTATCGGGCAACCGGATCCGGATCTTATCATCCGGCCTAGTGGGGAAAAACGCCTTTCTAATTTTATGCTATGGCAGAGTGCCTATGCTGAATTTGTGTTTATGGATGTACTGTGGCCAGATTTTACCCAGCAGCACCTGAATGAAGCCTTGTGGGAATATGTCGGGCGGGACCGCCGCTTTGGAGGAATCAAATGAAAACACGAATCATTTCCGCGCTGGTTGGCCTTATCGTTTTAGGTGTCGCCATTGCGTTTTACGATACGATCATCTTTAATCTGTTTATTACAGCACTGGCGGTTATCGGCATCTATGAAGGCCATCATGCCGCCAGCTTAACAAAAAAACACTGGCGTGTTACGCTTTACAGTATGTTGTTTGCTGTTCTTATTCTGCTTATTCCGCATGGCAGAAGCTACATCATGCCAGCCGTATATGCATTGGTCGTACTGGTATTTGCATATATTTTGGAACACCATAAGGTGTTCACCATCCGAGAAGGTGCTTACGCCCTTTTAATGGGAGTTGGTTTGCCGGTCGTATTTGGTTTGATTCTTCAGTTCCGGGATCAGTTTGGCAATGAACAGGGGATTTTATATCTTGCTTTCCTGCTTGGCTGTGCCTGGTGGAGTGATATCGGTGGCTATTTTACCGGTATGCTGTGTGGAAAGCATAAGCTCTGCCCGGAGATCAGTCCCAAAAAGACAGTGGAGGGACTCATTGGTGGTTTGGTCTTTGCCATTCTGGGCAATATAGGTATCATGGCGCTTATCAACTGGCTGGCTGCGCAGGGGATTGGCTATCTTATCAATCCGCTTACTCTTCATTTTGGTCATATCTGCTTGCTTACCCCGCTGCTGGCACTGCTTAGTGTTGTGGGGGATCTTTCGTTCTCCATTATCAAGCGTACATACGGTATTAAAGACTATGGTAACCTAATGCCGGGCCACGGCGGTGTGCTGGATCGCTTTGACAGCGTACTGTTCATCACCCCGGCGGTATATTTCATCGCCATTTACTGGCCCATTGCTTTTTAATCTTAGGAGGCACATTTGAAAACCGTTATTCTCACCATTTTGGTCTTTGGCGTTATCATCATGCTGCACGAAAGCGGCCATTTTCTCTTTGCCAAGCTCTTTCATGTAAAAGTGGAGGAGTTTTCCTTTGGTATGGGGCCGAAGCTGTGGAGCCGCATTAAACGCGGTACACAGTATACCATTCGGGCGTTTCCCATCGGCGGCTATGTGGCCATGGAAGGAGAGGATGACGCTGGAAGCGGTGCAGTTGTCCGTGAGAAAATTGTTTCCGCGGCAGAGGGCAGCCCACTGTATGAAAAACCAGCCTGGCAGCGGTTTATTATTATGGCTGCAGGCGCCGTCATGAATGTGATCCTTGGTTTTATCATTCTCATCGTTGTCACCGCCATGTCCGGACTCATCGGCACCACAACGGTAGCAGTATTTGATGAGGATTCCGTTTCTGCCAATTATCTGCAGGCCGGTGATGAGATCATCAAGGTAAATGGTTACAACACCCGATTTTATGGCGATGCTACCTTTCAAATGCTTCGTGACCAGGATGGCACAATTGATTTTACCCTGATCCGTGACGGCGAGGTGATGGAGGTCACCGTTCCATTTAGAACCGAGGAGCTCTCCGATGGCATTACAGGGATGCACATGGACTTCAAATTCCTTGGCGAACCGGTGAATTTCAGCAATACCATCACCTATGCATGTCACTGGACCTTCTCCCTCGCTAAGCAGGTGTGGTATTCTGTCATTGATGTCTTTACTGGCCGATATGGCTTGCAGGCAATCAGCGGTCCAGTGGGCACTGCGACGATTATCTCACAGGCATCTTCGCAGGGGCTTCGTTCTTTCCTGCTGCTTGTGGCCTATATCACCATCAATGTTGGTGTATTTAATTTGCTGCCTCTGCCGGCATTGGATGGAGGACGCATCCTGTTCGTTCTTATTGAAATGATCCTCCGCAGGCCTGTACCTCTAAGGTTTGAAGCATGGGTACACCGCATTGGCATTATTCTGCTGTTGGGACTTATTGCCATCGTCACATTCAGCGATATAATAAAGCTCATTCATTAAAAGCAGGGGAGGGAAGTACCATGCAGCGCAGAACAACAAATACAGTCCATGTTGGTGATATAGCGATCGGTTCTGGCCATCCCATAGCGGTGCAATCTATGCTATGTGTTGCTCCCTCAGATCTTGCGGCCAACATTGCTCAAACGCTGGTATTAAAAGAGGCTGGCTGTGATATCGTACGCCTGGCCATTCCCACTATGGATGATATTCGGTTGATCTCCGCCATCAAAAATGAAGTGGATATCCCACTGGTTGCCGATATTCAGTTCGATTATCGGTTGGCAATTGCAGCAGTTAAAGCCGGCATCGATAAAGTCCGAATCAATCCAGGCAACATTGGCGGAAGTGATTGCGTTCATGCCGTGGTAGAAGCCTGCCGTGATCGACATATCCCCATTAGGATTGGTGTTAACAGCGGATCGCTGGAAAAGGATATTCTGCAAAAATACGGCCGTCCCACCGCGGAAGCACTGGTGGAATCGGCATTAAGGCATATTCAGCTGCTGGAGGACGAGCATTTTACCGATTATCTTGTTGCCATTAAGTCCAGCGATACCATTACAACGGTGGAAGCGAACAGACTGCTGGCGCAAAAGGTGGACTGCCCGCTGCACCTAGGTGTGACAGAAGCCGGCACCGAACGCATGGGGATTATCAAATCCAGTGCCGCTCTTGGAGCGCTGCTGTGCGAAGGCATAGGCGATACAGTTCGTGTATCACTCACTGCTGATCCTGTACGGGAGGTATATGCCGCCAGGGATTTATTGGCTGCGCTTGGCTTGGATCACGGTCGGGTACAATTTATATCCTGCCCCACCTGCGGCCGCTGTCGGGTCGATTTGTTCCGAATAGCAGAGGAAGCAGAGCAGGCACTTGCCGCAGTTCATAAAGACATTAAAGTTGCCATAATGGGCTGTGCGGTCAATGGCCCTGGTGAAGCCACTGATGCCGATATCGGCATTGCTGGCGGCAATAGGGAGTTTTTGTTTTTTGCAAAGGGCAAACCGCTGTATAAGGTTTCACCCGAGCAAGTAATAAATACTCTACTGGATGAAGTTGAAAAGCTGTAAAGGAGAATTGCTTTGCAGAAATTTGAAGATATATTCGGTAAATACATAGAGAAAAGCTGCCATAATTCCTCACTGCTGGAAAGTGATGTGATAGGCCTACAAATTGCCACAGAGGACAATGCCATTCGCGTTGCCCTTTCTTCTCCATGTATTATTCCATATTCAGCAATTGCCGAAGCTCAGCGCATTCTTTCCATGAATCTCAGCGCTCGTTCAGTTGCCATTTCTGCTCGGTATCCATCTGAGTTACTTGGTCCCGAAGCATTTTCCCTCGTGATAGACTATCTAAAGGCTGCTAATGTTCCCGTCAATGGCTTTTTTCGCCGGGCAGAGATTATGTATGATAACAGGTGCTTTACAGTTAGGCTGCCGGAACAAACGGTGACATTTCTGGAGCCACTTGCTTTGCCAGGGAAAATTGCCGCACAAGCAGAAGCGTTATTTGGTATACGGCCGCAGGTTAGTTTTATTCCCGTTCCGGATTACGAGCTGAAACCCATAGATCCGAGACCAACTGTAGTAGATGACTATATCCCGGAGATTCCTCCCATTCCGGAAGAGGCACCTCCGTGGGAAGATGCTACTCCTTTGTCGAAGCCGCTACAGGAAGAGAGCGCTTTTGCTCCTGCAGCGCCAAAGACATCTCCCAAACCCCATACCCCTAAGCGAGAAAAAGTGGATACCCCTTATGAGGAAAGCAGCAAAAAGCCTGTAGGCAATTACCGTCTCATTAAAGGTTCCCCCATGCCCATTTCCAATTTGGCGCTGGATACCGGTTCAGCGGTTATTTGGGGTGATGTTTTTTCTACGGAAAGCCGCATCACTCGGGATAATAACCACTTCATCATGAGTATCGCGATCACCGATTATACCGGCTCCATCAATCTCAAAATATTTGATGAGATTGGCAATAAGGCCAAGTTGGAAGCCATCAGTGTCGGTGACACAATCCTGATCCAAGGCGATATTTCCTACGATAAATATGACCGCGATATGGTCATGCGTCCTCGCAATATCAACACCGTCAAGAAGAACATTATCACCGATGACGCCCCAGTAAAGCGTGTAGAGCTGCATCTGCACACCACCATGTCAGCCATGGATGCCGTAACCCCGGCAGAACAGTTGGTATACCGTGCCCATGAATGGGGGCATCCGGCCATCGCCATTACCGACCACGGCGTGGTGCAGGCCTTCCCAGAAGTCATGAACGCTGTTGATAAGATTCGGAAGGATGATCCTGAGTTTAAGGCGATTTATGGCGTCGAAGGCTATTTCATCAATGACATGCTGCCCGCCGTAAAGGGCCAAACAGACGCAGTAATCGATGGTCGATATATTGTATTCGATCTGGAAACCACTGGTCTCTCTAACGCCAGTGAGCGCATCATCGAAATTGGTGCGGTTAAGGTAGAAAACGGCCAGATCATCGACTCATTTGATACCTTTGTCGACCCCGAAAAAGCCATTTCACCCGAAATTACCCGACTTACCAGTATCACCAATGAGATGGTGGCCGGTGCCCCCACCGAAAGCGAAGCGCTAGAACAGTTTTTCCATTTCTGTGATGGCTGTGATATCTTTGTCGCCCACAATGCAGATTTCGATATGGGCTTTTTGCGGACAGCCATCCGTCGCTGTGGCAGGGAAGAGGACCCGGTGCAGATAGACACCCTGGTGATGGGCCGTGCCATGTATCCGGAACTGAGAAAACACAAGTTGGATACCCTAGCGGAGCATATGGGTGTGGAACAGAAGCACCATCATCGTGCCGATGACGATGCCCGCGTACTTGCCGAGATCTTCCTCAAGATGCTGGACGAACTGGTTGCGGAAAAGAAGATTACTATGGTGTCGGAGATTAATCACTCCATTGGCCAGCAGAACAACACCAAAACTCATCCCTACCATATTGTTCTGCTAGTGCAAAATCAAGTTGGCCTTAAAAACCTCTACAAGATAATCTCCGCTTCTCATTTGGAATACTTCCATAAAAAGCCTCGAATTCCTAAGAGTCTGCTGGTAAAATACCGGGAGGGACTGTTGGTTGGCTCCGCCTGTGAAGCCGGCGAACTCTATAAAGCAATCCGGGAAGGGAAGAAATGGGCTGAGCTTTGCGATATCGCTTCTTTTTACGATTATTTGGAGATCCAGCCCCTAGGTAATAATATGTTCATGGTACGGGATGGAGAGGTCCGCAGTGAAAAGGACATTCAGAACTTCAATATCACTGTACTTAAACTCGGCAAACAGCTTGGTATTCCGGTCGTTGCCACCGGTGATGTTCACTTTATGGAACAGAAAGATGCTCGCTTTCGGGAAATCCTGATGGCTGGGATGGGCTTTAAGGATGCGGATAATCAGGCACCACTCTTCTTCCGTACAACTGACCAGATGCTGAAGGAATTTGATTATCTGCCAGATGAGACCGCGCGGGAAATCGTTATTGATAACCCCCGCAAAATTGCCGAAAGCGTGGAATATGTTCGTCCAATTCCAAAAGGCACATTCCCGCCCAGCATTCCAGGCTCGGAAGAGGATCTGATTCGCATTACCACTACCCGCGCCAAGGAAATGTACGGCGACCCCCTGCCAGAGATTGTGGAGAAGCGCCTGAATCGCGAGTTGGATTCTATTACCAAACACGGCTTTGCAGTGCTGTATATGATCGCCCAAAAGCTTATTTACCGTTCCAATGAGGAAGGCTATCAGGTCGGTTCCCGTGGATCGGTCGGTTCCTCATTTGTAGCTACTATGGCAGGCATTTCGGAGGTCAACCCGCTGGCGCCGCATTATCTTTGCCGTAAGTGCAAGCACAGCGAATTTATCACTGATGGCAGCTATGGTTCCGGATTTGACCTTCCCCATAAAAAATGTCCGAACTGCGGGATAGAGATGTACCAGGATGGTCACGAGATCCCATTTGAGACTTTCCTGGGCTTTGATGGCGATAAAGAACCGGATATCGATCTTAACTTTGCCAATGAATATCAGTCCCGTGCCCACCGGTATACCGAAGAACTATTTGGCCGTGACCATGTGTTCAAAGCAGGTACTATTAGTACAGTTAAGGATAAGACCGCTTTTGGCTATGTTAAGCATTTCCTGGAGGAGCGCGGCCAAACTGTCACCAACGCCGAAGAAAATCGACTGATTCAAGGCTGCACCGGTGTCAAGCGCACCACTGGCCAACATCCCGGTGGCATGGTCGTTATTCCCAATGACTATGAGGTCTACGATTTCTGTCCAGTGCAGCACCCGGCCGATGATCCAAACTCCGATATCATCACCACCCATTTCGATTTCCACTCACTCCATGATACTATCCTCAAGCTGGATGAACTGGGGCATGTTGTACCAACACTATACAAGCATTTGGAGGATTATACTGGGCTTAAAATCAATGATACCCCTACCAATGATCCGGCAGTTTATACGCTGTTCACATCCTGTGAAGCGCTTGGAATCACACTGGATGATATCGGCATTGCCAATGGCACACTGGCTCTGCCGGAAATGGGTACTGGGTTTGTACGCGGAATGCTGCTGGAAGCAAAGCCGAAAACTTTCTCTGATCTGTTGCAAATCTCCGGGCTTTCCCACGGCACCGCTGTTTGGTTGGGCAATGCACAAGACCTGATCCGCAACGGCACCTGTACTATTTCCGAAGTAATCGGTACTCGTGATAGCATAATGACATACCTGCTGCACCATGGGATGGAACCCAAGCTTGCCTTTAAGATCATGGAGATCACCCGTAAAGGTAAAGCTCCTAAATTGCTTACCGATGAGATGAAGCAGGATATGTTGGCTCACGATGTACCTCCGTGGTATATTGATAGTTGTCTCAAAATCCAGTATATGTTCCCGAAGGCGCACGCCGCAGCCTATGTTATCGCTGCCGTCCGTTTGGGATGGTTCAAGGTCTACCGCCCGCGGGAATTCTATGCTGTATATTTCACCTCACGCGGAGATGACTTCGACGCCAATACAGCTATCCTTGGGCCCGCAGCTGTAAAGCAAAAGATCTTGTCGCTCACAGCTAAGGGGAATGATATTTCCCAGAAGGAGAGCGACCAGTTGGAAACACTGCAGGTAACTTATGAGATGCTTTTGCGTGGAATTGAGCTGCTTCCCGTGGATTTGTATCAATCTGATGCAACATTATATCGTCTAGAAGGGGATAAACTGCGCTTACCATTTACAGCGTTAAAAGGATTGGGCGCAGCCGCTGCCACCTCCTTGGCAGAAGCCGGGAAGAAAGGTCCTTACCTTTCCATCGATGACTTGACAACCCGTGCCGGCGTCAGTAAAACGGTCATCGATCTGCTCCGAGAGCATGGTTCACTGGCCTCTCTACCAGAAAGCAGTCAAATCAGCTTTTTCGGGTAAATTGCCTTCAAAATGTTTCATGAAACATTTCTATAAAGAATAAGACCTGAGGTTTCAAAAACCTCAGGCTTTTCTTTTCCCGGATATTTTGTCCAGCCACCGCATATAGTGTAGCAAGATCTCACCATTTTATAAAAAGGGGGACAAAAAATGGAACGCATGAAAGACATGAGCTCTACTGCAATGAGTGCTCCTCACACCCTCGTAATTGAAGATCGAAAGCGGCTTTCTGTCAGCGGCGTGACTGATGTAGAGAGCTTTGATGAAGAAACCGTAGCCTTAGCCACCGAACTGGGCGAACTCATTATCCACGGTTATGACCTGCACATCAACCGCATCGATGTGGAAAGCGGCGATCTTTCTTTGGAAGGAGAGATCATCAGCCTAACTTATACCGATAACCAACCGCAATCCAGCGGCTTTTTCGGTCGTCTGTTCCGCTAAAGGGGGCATGTTCCGGCGTGACACTGATATCCGCAGTTCCTCCTGTTATACAGTTTTTGCAGTCGCTGCTGCTTGGTACATTGCTCAGTTTGCTTTATGATGCATTCTACACTATTCGCGGATTATTTCCCGCGCAAGCACAACCCCATGTTATCCTTGATATTCTCTATTTTCTTCTGTTCGGAGTCTTGCTATTCAACTATCTACTCATGGAATCGGCCGGCCGCTTGCGTTACTTCATCATCCTTGGTGTTATTATCGGCTGGTTGCTGTACCACAATACAGTCAGCCGGTTGGTAATCCGTTTTTTCAACTGGCTACTGCTGATGGTCCACCGTGTTTTTTCTTTTTTATTGAGTCCGATCATCACTTTGGCCCAGCGGCTTTTTCATTCCATATCCACTGTCTGTAAAAAATCCACTATCAAGAGGAAAACACCTAAAAACAGCTTGAAAAAGTCCCGGTGGCTGTTGTATAATAAAGTATCAAAAAACAGTATGGAGGAAAACGGGAATGAAAAAGCACCTGACCATTAAACAGACCAACCGCATTCTAAGTCTCATCATCGTTTTTCTCGTACTGCTCATTGCGGTGTATTTTGTGAAAGGCCGTGTGCAGGCTGCCCAGATGAAAAACGAACTGGCCGACGCACAACAGCGCGTGGCCAGTCAACAGGCCGAAAATGACGAAATAGACCGTATGCTGGAAAATAGCGATTACTATTTGAACCAGGAAGCACGTGGCGAAAATGACTACTGCGATCCTGAAGAAAATGTTTATGTCGTAGTCCCGTAATCTAACCGACTTTGGAGGAACAACCGTAGATGCAGCTGAGTGTAGGCACCGTAGTAGAAGGAAAGGTCAGCAAAATCACCAATTTTGGCGCGTTCATTAATATTGATGGCGGCGGCTCTGGAATGGTACACATCTCAGAAGTAGCGAATACCTATGTCAAAGACATTAATGAGCACCTGAAAGTGGGGGACAGTGTCAAGGCCAAGGTGGTCGCCATCAACGAGAATCATAAAATCGCCCTTTCCATTAAGGCACTGTTACCGCCGGAGCCAAAGCCCCAGCAAAATCGCAGTCGTGATGGCCAAACAGAAAGCCGGGATAGCCGTGGCCCCCGTGGGAATAATACCTATGTCTATCAGCCTCCCAAGCCCTATACGCCTGCTACAGGAGATGCCTTTGAAGATATGATGGCACGCTTCAAGCGTACCAGCGATGATAAGATGTCCGATTTAAGTCGGGTAATGGATACCCGCCGCGGCGGCAATAACCGTCGATCAAAGAAATAATTGCATATCAAGAGCCGACCGGCAGCACAGCACGCCGGCTCTTTTTATTTCACTGAAAGGATGTTGCTGAATACATGGTCATTATCAATGCAAAAATAAACACCTGTGATCACGGCCAAATCATAGAAAGTGGCTATATTGTTATCAAAAACGGTAAAATCGCCGAGGTAGGGGATGGTATCTATCGTGGTGATGAAGCAGAACTGTATGATGCTGCAGGCTGCTTAGTCACTCCGGGCTTTATTGATTCTCATTGCCATATCGGCATTTGGGAAAGCGGCCTGGATTTTGAGGGGGATGATACCAACGAAATGACTGACCCCTCCACCCCACAGATCCGTGCCATAGATGCAGTTAACCCACTGGACCGCGCCTTCCGGGAGGCTCTGGAATACGGTATTACCACCGTTTCCGTAGGACCCGGCAGCGCCAATCCGGTTGCCGGGCAGGTGTGCGTACTGCATACTGCTGGAAGCTATATCGATAAAATGGTGCTGAAGGCTCCCTCTGCCATGAAATTCGCTTTGGGCGAAAACCCCAAGAAGGTGTATAACGGCAAAGAAGAAACACCTGCCACCCGTATGGCCATCGCATCGGTCATTCGGGAACAGCTGATGAAGGCAAAACGCTATCAGCAGGATCTGCAAAAATCCAAAGATGAGGAAGACACTGACCCGCCTGAACTTGATATGAAGTGCGAGGCCCTGTTGCCAGTACTGGAACGCAAAATCAAAGCGCATTTCCATGCCCATCGGGCCGATGATATCTGCACCGCCATCCGCATTGCCAAAGAATTTGATCTTGATGCAGTCATCATCCACTGTACCGAAGGTCACTTGGTCACGGAAGCCCTGCATGACAGCGGCTATGTCGCCTCAGTCGGTCCCATCATCTCTGCCCGGACCAAGCCAGAACTTCGTAACCAAGAGCGTTATAACGCCGCCAGGTTGACCGAAGCAGGCGTCCCTGTCGCTTTTAATACCGATGCACTTGTTTTTCCAATCGACCTGCTGGCTGCTTCCGCTAAAATTGCGGTAATCGATGGTTTACCCTGGCAGAAGGCTCTGGAAGCTCTCACAATCCGTTCTGCGGAAGTTGCTGGTGTATCTGAGCAGGTTGGTTCCATCACAGTAGGAAAGCGAGCTGATTTGCTGATATTTGACCGTGATCCTATCGATTTGCTAGTAAAGCCAAATGCTGTATTTGTAGACGGCATTTGTACGAATTGAGAAGTTTTTAACAAAACTGCATAGTTTCTATTGCAAATTTCTTGTCTGCTTGGTATAATATAGCCAGGAGAAAGGGAAACCGATCTTCATACCATACAAGCAAGGAGTGACCATCATGACCGTCAACTACATTGGTAAAAAGACCGTGATTCGTGACAGCTTTAAGGAATATGCCGAAAAGCGCCTGAAGAAGCTCGGCAAGTTTTTTGATGACGATCCTGTGGTAAATATCATTGTGACCAACCACAATGAGGATGAAACCGTTGAAGTGACCATTCAGTCCCACGGTATGTTCTTCCGCGCTGAACGCACCTCTGATGACCGCCAAACTTCTTTGGACCTAGTATTGGATGTTCTGCAGAAACAGATTGTCCGCAACAAAGAGCGCCTGGAAAAGCGTCTCAAATCCGCAATGGATTTTACAGCGTTCGGTACAGCTGATGTTCTGGAGGAAGAAGTTGTTCCTGCTACCGAGTTGGTGAAGACCAAGAAGTTCCATGTGGAAACCATGGATGCAGAAGAAGCCATCCTGCAGATGAATATGTTGGGACATACTTTCTTCCTGTTCCGCAACCCGGAAACTGGCGAAATCAATGTAGTTTATCGCCGCAAGGATGGCAACTATGGTCTATTGCAGCCATTGGATGACTAAACGGCACCCCCTCATTGGAATCGTATAAAGTAAAGTGATCACCGGTGGGAAGCAAGCTGGCTTCCCACCGCTTTTTACGGGAAAGGACAAATCTCATCATGATAAATCAATTATATAAACTATGTGCTCCCTGCCTATTTGGCCTGGAAAGCGTCCTAAGCGGTGAACTAAAACGCCTTGGTTATGAGGACATCTCTGTTACCGATGGTCGAGTAGAATTCACCGCTGATGCGGAGGGGATCGCCCGGGCTAACCTAAATCTGCGCACCGCCGAGCGAGTTCTCATTGTCCTAGACAGCTTTCGGGCTGTCACATTCCAGCAGCTCATTGATGGCGCAGAAAAAATCCCCTTCGAAGAGTATATTGGTAAGAAAAACGCTTTTCCAGTTAAGGGATGGAGTCTAAATTCACAGCTCCATAGTGTTCCGGACTGCCAATCCATCATCAAAAAGGCTGCAGTCAAGCGTCTTTCCCGTAAATATGGCGTTGCATGGCTGGAAGAATCCGGTCCAACCGTCCAAATACAATTTTCAATTAATAAGGATATTGCCACCATAATGCTGGATACCAGTGGCATAGCACTGCACAAGCGTGGCTACCGTAAAGTTGCAAATCTTGCCCCAATTCGGGAAACTCTAGCGGCTGGAATCCTGGATATTGCACGAATATACCCGGATACACAGCTGTATGATCCGTTCTGCGGCTCAGGTACATTTTTGATCGAAGCAGCCTATAAAGCCAAAAATATTGCCCCTGGCATTTACCGCCGCTTTGCAGCAGAAAAATGGGATAGCTTACCGTCTAAAATATGGCAAACGAGTAGGGAAGAGGCGATAGAAAAAATCCGCAAAGACATAGAATTTACTGCTTTCGGCAGCGATATCAGCCAAGATTCACTGGAGATTGCTGAAGCAAATGCACGCCGTGCTGGTATTTCCGGACTAATACAGTTAGAAAAGGCGGATGTTAAAAATTTCACGATTCCAGATCGAAAGTCATTGGTCGTGACAAATCCGCCATACGGCGAGCGCCTAATGACCGGCGAAGACTTGACACAGCTATACCAAACAATGGGTAATGTATTTCAACCATCTCAGCAGACAGCCTATTACATCATTTCATCAGCGGAAAATTTCGAGCAAAGCTTTGGCAGAAAAGCAGATAAAAAGCGTAAGCTCTATAATGGAATGCTAAAATGTAACCTATATCAATACTTTGCTCAAAAAAGTAAATAAAGAATGACATAGCAAAAAGCCCAGTTTACACTGGGCTTTTCTTTATATAATCGATATTGCTTGTATTATGTTATTGCGCCTCCACTTATTTCGCTAAATCTTAATTTAGCGAAATGGCACCAACAAGTAGAATATATCACAACAGAAAACTCTTGTCAATCCCCCACTTTGAATTTATCAAAAAATTTCGCTAAATTAAGTCACCCGCCGCACCCGATAGTTTCTAATGCGGCTCCAAGTTTCACATATTTTCTTCCTTTGCATGGTTTTGCGGCTTCGGCTCAGACACAGCGCTGGCGGGAAGCTGTGCCCGCCAGCATTCCTCTGTTTCGCATTGTTCCTTAAAATAGTGCATTTTATGAATAAATTCAATTTTAATTGTAAACATTAGCACTTGTCTATTGACACTGCTAATTGCACAGCTATAATGAAGTTGTACTTGAAAGATTCAACAAAATCTTCCAAGAAAACAGCCTAACAGCTCTTATATCAAAAAATAATGGAGGAATGAATTATGATGCCCAGTATCTTTGGTGAAAATCTTTTCGACGAATTTTTTAATGAACCATTTGCCATGATGACGCCTCAAGGTCATAACCCTCTTTACGGTAAACGCGCAAAGAATCTAATGAAGACCGATGTTCGGGAAACCGAAAACTCCTACGAGCTGGATATTGACTTGCCCGGTTTTAAGAAAGATGAAATCTCCATCGAGCTGAAAGAAGGCTGTCTAAACATTAGCGCCGCCAAAGGACTTGATAAAGAGGAAAGTGATAAGGAAGGAAAATACATCCGTCAAGAACGCTATGCGGGCTCTTGTAGCCGCAGCTTCTATGTTGGTACTGATATTGATCCTACCCAGGTCACTGCTAAATTTGAAAACGGCATCCTGTGCATTTCCGTTCCAAAGGCTTCCCGTCAATTGCCTTCAAGATCCACAGTCGAGATTAAATAAAATCGCCCTCTCCTCTGCCCCACCGATTCAATAATATAATTTTTTGAAAGGATGTCATTTATGAATAAAACCCTATCGCGAGTTTTATGGATCATTGCCGGTGTACTGCTTATTGTTGCAGGCGTGTATTGCTTTGTTTCTCCTGATGCTGCCTTGAGCGGGCTTTCCCTTATACTTGGACTGGCCATGCTCTTCTCCGGTATCGTTGATATTGTCATCTTTGCATCATCCCGGCGCTTTATGCTCGGTTCCGGCTGGTTCCTACTGGATGGCATCTTCACTGTACTGTTAGCCATTTTCCTGCTCTGCAACCAGGCATTCACCATGCTTTCGCTGCCGTTTATTTTCGGGATGTGGCTACTATTTGGTGGTATCAGCCGTTTTGTTAGCTCCTTTGATCTTCAGCGTCTTGGTGTGCGGGGTTGGGGGTGGTTTACCGTCCTTGGTATCCTCCTTACTGCTGCGGGCATCCTTTCGTTCTATGATCCCATTTCCGGTGCTATGGCCCTCAGTTGGATCGTTGGACTGGTGCTTATCCTGCAGGGTATCGCATCTATTGCATCGGCCTGCTTCTCCGGGCGCTTCTGGAGAGACTCTCTTTTATAAAACAACTATCACCTCCTCAATTATTTTCAAAAATGACCGGGGCTTCGGCTCCGGCCTTTTTGCGCATCTACGCACTTGCATGCAGCTTGCATTTCTACTATAATAGATTGGCAATAAACCGAAGAGAGGAGGAAACCGAATGCAGACATTTTCTATCATGGCAGCACCTGCGCCACAGCTGCTGCGCGATTATCTCATCTATATGAGTACCATCAAGGGACGCTCTCCCCGCACTGTAGAAGCCTACTACAACGATCTCCGCCTATTCCTGCGTTATCTAATGGCCACTCACAGTGGCACTCCCCTACCCACGGACGACCCAAATCTTGAAAGCATTTCGTTTGCCTCCATCAGCGAGGAAATGATTCTCAGTGCACGCCTTTCCGATGCATATTCTTTCCTGGCTTATGTGCAAAGCGTTAACCAAAATAACGCCAAGACCCGTGCCCGCAAGGTTTCCAGCTTGCGCGGCTTCTATAAATATCTGCAAAGTAAGGCTGGCCGCCTAGAGGAAAACCCCATGGAACAGTTGGAGATTCCTGCCCAGCGCAAAAGTCTTCCAAAATACCTTACTTTGGATGAAAGCCTGCACCTGCTGGAATCCATTGAAGGCAAGGATCGTGAACGCGATTATTGTATCATCACCATTCTGCTTAACTGTGGCATTCGTCTTTCGGAGTTGGTCGGTATTAAGCTCTCGGATATCCGGGATGACACCCTTACTGTACTGGGCAAGGGGAATAAAGAGCGCATGGTTTATCTTAACAGCGCTTGTCTTAACGCCATCGCGGAATATTTGGCCGTTCGTCCGGAACCACCAAAGGATGCCGATAAACCCTACCTGTTTGTTTCCTCCCGTACCCGTGCACCGCTTACCCCCCGCCGGGTGGAACAAATAGTAGAAACACATCTAAAAGCCGCCGGCTTAGGCGGTCGGGGCTATTCCCCTCACAAACTTCGTCATACTGCCGCCACTCTCATGTATCAATACGGTGGTGTGGATATCCGTGTTCTAAAGGAAATTCTCGGTCATGTCAATCTTGGCACCACAGAAATATACACCCATGTCAGCAATGATCAAATTGCCAATGCCGCTGACCGCAATCCCCTTTCTCATGTTAAATCCAAACCATCCAAAAAGGAAGCAGAAACCGAATGAAAACCAATTACCACACCCACACCTACCGTTGTAAACACGCCATGGGCAATGATGAGCGCATTGTACTCAATGCCATAAAAGCTGACTTTGATATTTTAGGCTTTTCTGATCATACCCCATGGCCCCACTTCCCTGCCGATTACGATTCCCATGTCCGCATGGAGCCGCAATACCTGCCGGAATACTGCGGCAGCGTAAACCGCCTGCGGGAAAAATACAAGGACCAGATCGAGATTCACCTCGGCCTGGAGGCGGAATACTTTCCCCACCATATGCAGGAGCTTCTTGATATGAAGTCGGAATACGGGATCGAATATCTGATCTACGGTGCCCACTACGATGAACTGGATGCCCCCGTCCCGGAGCGTTTTTATTTCGGCCGTGATATTTTAGCGCCCCATGACCTCGAGCGTTACGAGCAGAACATCATTCCGGGCATTGAAAGTAAATTCTATACCTATGTGGCCCACCCTGATCTTTTCATCCGCGGTTACCCTTATTTTGATGAACACTGTGTTGCACTCAGTCATCGTATTTGTGAAACTGCGGCTCGCTGCAATGCAATTCTCGAATATAACATCTCCGGTTTTCTTTTCGCGCTGGAACATAATCGGCTGGATTGTTTCCCTCATCCCGATTTCTGGCGCATTGCCAAAGATCATGGCATTACCGCAATTATTGGCTTCGACGCCCACGATTCGGCGGTAGATTTCAAGAATTCTGATATCTATGATTATGCCGTTCACTTCCTCGATCACATCGGTATCCATCGTATCGACAAACTCGATTTATAAAACAATTCCATAGCTAAGCCCCACGGTATTTAACCCGCGGGGCTTTTTTCTTAAATTTTATCGTATTGGCAGCATATACAGCTTCTCCCGTTTCATTTTGTGATATTCTACAATAATTTTCTTTTAGAATAACACAATCCGCCACTTAGTTGCGCAATTTAGCCAACCAGGTCATTGCATTATATACAAATTGCGCTGTGCTTTCTTGTAAAAATAGTCCAACTGCGCTTTGACAAAATCAAAAAAATACTATATTGTAGAGACATACAAAGGAGAATGTTCACAATGAATTCCCCTTTATCAATAACTGGAGGTACATAAAATGCTGCTGATTAAAAACGCCAACCTGGATGGGACCGGCAAAATCGTTGATATTCTCATCGGTGATGACGGAAAATACAAGGAAATTGCCGGGCACATCGAAGCACCCGCCGGGGTCGAAACTATCGATGCCACTGGTATGATGGCTTGCCCCACCTTTGTAAATACCCATATGCACTTTGATAAGGCCTACACTTCTTATGAACAGGGCCGTGAAAGCTATGGCAAGGGCAACTGGATCTCTTCTACCGAAGAAACCCTGGAAGACTCCATCTATGTCATGCACGACCGTATCCGCAAGTATACTCCTGAGGCCGTAGCTGCCCGGGCTGAGCGCGCTATTAAGGATTGTGTCATGTATGGTACCACCAAACTGCGCACCAATGTGGATATCAGCACCCTGGATCCTAACCTCAACGCTCTGAAGGGTGTTCTGATGGCCAAAGAAGCCACCAAAGATATCTGCGATCTGCAAGTCATCGCTTTCCCGCAGGAAGGTATCATCTGCGATCCTGGCACCGATAAGCTGCTGGAGGAAGCCATGGAAATGGGCTGCGATGTTATGGGTGGCATGCCTGCCGCTGAAATGCTGGATGAGCATTCCCGCGAACATGTGGATTTCGTCTTTAAGATGGCCGAAAAATACAACTGCCTCATCGATATGCACATCGATCAGTCCAAAGATATGTTCGATCGTTCCCTGGAATACACCGCCTGGCTTACTATGCAGCATGGCTGGCAGGGCCGTGTAACCGGCGGTCACTGCACCTCCATCACCTACCAGAACCAGGCCCACGCCATCAAGGTTATGAAGATGCTTAAGCAGGCGGATGTCAATGTCTGCGCCAACACCCAGACCCTCGCCATCATGGGCATTGACCCCGAACCCCGCACCCGCGGTGTTACCCGCATTCGTGAGATGGTGGAAATGGGTATCAATGTTGTCACCGCTCAGGATACCATCTGTGATGGTTTCCACCTTTACGGCACTGGCGATCCCTTGGATTACGGTCTGGTTGGCTGCTACTGCGCCCAGTACAATACCCCCGAAGCTGCCCGTACCATGTGGAACATGCTCACCAAAGCCTCTGCTCGCGTATTCGATCCTGAAATGAAGTACGGCATCGAAGTAGGCAACGATGCTGACTTGAACCTGGTAGAAGCCCCTAATGTCCACGATGCCATCCGCACCCGCGCTTCCCGTCCCTACATCATCCGCCACGGTAAAGTCATTGCTTCCTTCATCCGCCGGGCTCAGTTGCTGTAATGCTGTAATGCTGTAATGCCGTCTTGTTCTCTTCTCTTTATATAGGCCCCCTCATATTCCCAAAGCCCAAAGGCACCGGTATCCCCGGTGCCTTTGGGCTTTGTCATCATCTTGCGTTCCATACAAAAGAGATCGCCCTGCACCGAGGAATTATTCCTGCAGCACAGGGCGATTTGTGATGGTGTTATTTCACCATTATTTCAGTCTGCTTTGTGTCAGTAGCGGCCACAGCTCCTCCACATTCCTTTGGTTAAGCGTAATGGGATCCACCGAAACATACTTTGGTGTTGGTTTTCCCAGCAGCGCACACGCTGCCGAATACACCATCAGATGTCCCATTTCAATTGGCCTTGAAGAGACAATGCCCATTCTTCCGCTGGTCACCTGCAGCATTCGCTGCGCAACGGAACTGTTGATCTGGCTGGTGACAACTACTACATCATCACGGCGGTTCGCGTGCAGCCATCCACTGATCCGAGCCGCCGCACCTGCATTCTGGATAAACAGGCCCTGCATCTCAGGATAGCGGCGGTACAGCTTCTCAAAATCATCCACAGAATAATGATCATTGATTTCTAATTGCTCCAACACCTGTATTCTGGGATAGTCACCATGCAGTGCGGTAATTAATGCTCGGACACACTGCTGAGCACCCGCTGCTGTGTTTTTATCCACCAGCATTACCAACCGCTGCATCTGCCGGGACAACATCTGCTCCGCCAGGAATTGCGCCGCCTGCCGCCCTTTTTCCTCATCATTGGTGGTAATGCAGCAGTGGAACACAGATCCAGGCAGATCAATCGGCAGATGTGATCCCAAAATCAATGGGATATCGCTACCCCTTTTTAACCGTTGAAAGGTCTCCACCATCCCGCTATGGTCATTGGAAACGCTTATGATCGCATCCGCACCGTTTTGCAGTAACCACACCAGTTGATTCTTTTCCACCCCGCTGTTCATTCTGGCATCCTGTACCGGCAGTAGATCCAGGTTCAAATTTGCAGCGACCTCCCTTATCCCCTGCAAAATCATCTGAGAATAAAGTGTTTCCGCCTGTGCAAAAGAGACTCCAATCCGACCGGTACGCTTCTGCATCAGCATTTTTTCGGTTATGGTTAATGATACAGCACTTTCATTGCTGGCCGGTTGTCCCTGAGGATCACGCGGCAATACACTGGTAGAATGACGGATTATCAATTGCGGAGCACAAACAATTCTTTTATCTGGCCCATCGCTGCTTTCCAATACACTGCGGAATACCTCCGGATTTAGACGAACATAAGTAACTGCCGGATTATAACCCTGTATATAGTCGTCGTCATCAATGGCGATCCAGCTGAAGTCTTCCGGTACGCGGCGTCCACTGGCAAAGCAATATTTTGTTACCGCCATAATGCCCGGTACACCCACCGAAATCACGGCGGTCCCCAGGCTTTCCTGCTCTGGCAGTCCGGAGTTCTTCTCTCCGCCCAGCCATATTATATTATCCTGATTTAGGCGTACTGCATAGCGTTTACTGCACCATTCCAACGCCCGCAGGATCTGCTCCTGACAGTACCGGTTCAAATCTCCTCCCACCACAGTAATATTGGTGTGCCCGCACCGGATCAGATGTTCCAATGCAAGGTGCATGGCACCCTCATAATCCAATGCAAGATGGCGTTGGTCGGTGCGCTCCGGCGGTACACTTTGATTCAGCAGCAGAATGCTGCCCGGTTCCACAGGATTTATCGCTCTATCACCGCATTTATACTCCACCGATTGATGCACCAATACACGGTTCAGGTGGTACTGCTTCATATATCTATGCAGCTGCTTTTCCGTCAGCGATCCATCTACCGAGATCGTGATCCATTCGTACCGTCCGGACATCCGCACATAGGATCGGCATCCACATACTGTCAGCAACCGCCGGTCAATGATAAGACCCATACAGCCGCGCTTGGCCGCTGTTGGTTCCTCACCCCTGTTGCGCCGGCGCAGCGGTTCATAGCCCAGCTCATCTACCGCAGCCATTACCCGTTCTGTAATTTCCGGGCTCACATACCTTGTCCGGTTAAGAACATGGGAGACCGTGGTGGCAGAAACGCCGCTGGCCTTCGCAATATCGTATATTGTCGCCATATTTCTCCTCTTGAATGTTATTGGTTTCTCTCTTAGCGGCCTAAATTGCCGCCTTATGTTTTCTCTTTATTCTTATTTCAAGTTACGGCTTTTGCTGCTCCGCTTTCAGCAGAGCATATCTTCTCCGAGATTCTCTCACATCAAATACAGTACACACGGCAACGCCCAAGATGCCGCCTGCTAATGCGGTGATCCACCGACTGATTCCAAAGGCCGAGCCAGCCACAACACCCAGGCCAAGACCCAACAGGAGCCCCACCTTCACCATAGCGCGGGTCTTCTTTTCACTGCACCATACCTCTACAGCAGGAGACTTCTCATGCTCATGCTCCACCCAGTGGCCAAAACCGCTCTTACGCAGCAGCCCGTGGAATATCTCATCATCCCTTTGCGGGTGTGCCAACATAATGGTCACACTCTTATTAGCAAAGGCCCACCCACGCAGGGTATTCAGGGCCTCGGTCATATAGCCTTTCCGGCGGTATGTCGGCTTAATAAAGCCATTCAACTCCACCGCTTCGGTATCGCTGGGGCGTCCCAAAAAGTACAAATATCCCACCAGGTGCTTGTCCTCTTTCTCGGTGATGATCCACAGCGTATAAAAGGACATATACTCCTGATCCGCCATCATTTTACGGTATTGCTCCTCTGCCAACATGACCCATTCGCCGTATTTGGCATAATCATCCGGCACCAAAGAAAGGCTCCTGCATAATTCATTCGGATCATCCCTCAGCAGGTTCATCTGTTCCGGCAGCAGCGGATAAAGGATCAGATTCTGGCTCTCCAGCTGTGGCTGCTTTTTCTGCTTTTTCATTTGCTTCCTCCGTCAAAGTTCTCAAAAATGAACTACTCTCTTAATCATATTATAGATGAATCGATAAATTAAATCAATTTATGTTATCACTTTTTACGCACTATCCACAATAAACAATTTTTACCTCAATTCTTTTTGCTTTTTGTGCATATAATTATTATTTTCCTTGATTTTAATAGCCTAAATGCGCAACTTGCGTAGCTAAGATGTTAAAATGCAACAAAATTATGCCCATTATATTACATTTTTCGCTTTGACGAATGGAAAAAACAAGTGCTAATATACTACTTGACCAAGGTGTTCACAGGGATAATGGCGAAAACCGACGGCACATTAGGTCAAAAAATGTATAGAGAAAAAAGGAGAGTCACTATGTATCAGCCTGAACAGCCGGTATTCGATCAAGCCATCGAATCCAACATTGAGATCACCTACGGCATTGAAGATGTGCCCAAGCCCTGGTGGAAATCTCTCTACTTTGCCGTCCAGATTACTCTGGTAGACTTTACCCCCTTTGTATGGGGCGGTATGTTTGTCTCCCTGGCCGGTCTGGATGCTGCCACCGTTCTGCCCACCATGATCAGCGCATGCTTCCTGGTCATGGGTATCTGCACACTGATCCAAACTACCATTGGTAACCGCCTGCCCATTGTTCAGGGCCCGTCGGCTTCCCTCGCCTCCTCCATGGGCAGCGTAGCCGCTACCTATGGTCTGCCCGCTGTCTGGGGCTCCGTCATTGTCGGCGGCGCACTGGAAACTCTGCTGGGCGGCGCCCGCATTATGAGCAAGATCCGCAAGTTCCTCCCCCCTGTTGTAGTTGGTTCCGTAGTAGCAGCTATCGGTTATGTAGCTGCCCGTATCGCTGTTCAGTGGACTTTCTCCTCTCAGGATGCTAAGAGCCTCATCATGGCCGCTGTAGCCTTCCTGCTGGCTCTGGTTCTTAAGTTCCGCGGTGGCAAAGGTCTGCTTTCCCAGGGCTTCATTCTCATCACCGTTATCATTGTTGGCGTTGTTGGCGCCTCCGCTCTTGGCGTGTTCAATTGGGAAGCCGTTCACAATGCTCCTTGGTTCGCACTGCCCAAGCTGTTCCCCTACACTGGTCTGGAAGGTCAGAGCGGTTCCACCATCGCCTTTGTTGGTGCCGCTATCGTCGGCGGCTTCTCCGGCTATATTGCTTCCATGTTTGAATCGGTTGGTGACTACGCCGCTACCTGCGCTGCCTGCGATGAGGTCTATCGCATCAAGCACATCGACCGCGGTATCTTTGCCGAGGGTCTTGGCTGCGTGATCTCCGCTTTCTTCGGCGGTCTGCCCTGCACCAGCTACACCCAGAATATCGGCATCATTTCCGCTACCGGTGTATGCTCCCGCCGCGTCACTCAGATCGCTGGCGTAATCTTCCTGGCATATGGTCTGTGCCCCAAGCTGGCCTATATTCTTTCCGGCATTCCGCGTTCTGTTATCGGTGCTGTATTCCTTATCTCTGCCGCTACCATTATGTTCTCCGGCATTGATTCCATCATCAGCGATAAACGCTCCCTGCGCAACACCTTGGTAGCCGGTACTACTTTGGCACTGGCCATCATGCTGCCTTACCACTGCGCCTCTACTTACAGCGCCTGGGCCAAGAGCCTGCCGGCGTTCCTCAATATGCTCTGCACCTCCACCGTGTTCATCGCGGTCGTTGCAGGTGTACTGCTCAATCTTATCCTCAACTATGTTCTGAAGGACAAGAACGAAAAGTAAGCTAGCTCCTCCTCAATGGTACTCATACAGCGCAAACCCCTCCCAAACCGGGAGGGGTTTTGCTACGATAGAATCCCTGCAATCATTTTCCATTTTACTGTCGACTCCAATAGTCCCCCTCCAGCCAATAGCAAAGCGCTCAGTATCCACATCGCCGTCTGTCCGTTTCCTTCTGCCCCGCTCATCTGCTCACAGCGGCTATGCGCCAAGTTGCACATCAAAATCAGCGCCACCAACTGCACCGTCCTTGGCAGAAGTATCCCCAACAAAATATATCCGATTCCGCCCAAACCCACCAACATCAGCAAAAAGCTGACCACTATTCCCTGCCCTATTCCATACAACACCAGTGCCACCGGAATCATTAAATTCCCCCATAGGCACCGCGCTGCGATCATCAGGTATAGCAGCAGAATCGCCATAAACAGCAGTCGCTCACGCCACAATGCCCACAGGCCCTGTTCCGGTATAGCCCGCAGTTGATTCACCAGGATCCGGCATGGGATAGACTCTGCCCCACACAACACCGCTGCTATGCTGCCCAGTAGCACCCCTGCCGCAAAATATAAAAGATACTGAATTGTCGTCCCACGCTTCTTCCACAGGCTTTCCCGCCGCCCAGGTACTGGATAATGACTTTTCTTTCTCTTCGGCAACATTTTTCATCCTCCACATTTTGTTATCGCCGCTTGGGGTGGCTCATCTTTGCTTTGCTGCGGTGGTTTACTGCAAGGATGCACCCTATGGCGCCGCCCCCCAGCATCAGCAAGCACTTATACAGTGCCAGCAGACCCACCTCATTTCTCGGAACTGTTAGGGAAATTGCCAGCAGCACCAGGTACATCATTCCGCCTGTCAGAGCTCCGTTCACGATGCCATTCTGTCGCAACTGCCGGCCGCAGCGGTAACCTGCTGCCAAGGTCCCAACCACCAGGGTGATCGTTACCATCGGCGCGGTCAACCCGCCCGGAATATCCTGCGCACTCATTACCAGGGCAAATACCGTCAACAATGCCAGCACCACAGCAGAACCCATTCCAGCGCTTATCGCAATTTCCCGCAACGGCGGGCCGCTCCCCTTCACCCCGTGGCCTTTCTCCCTGCTTTTGGGCATAAAAACGCCTCCCATCCGGATTGTCTGTTCAATCCTATGATGGGAGGCGATATTTTAGAAGAAATTACTTCGGCTCAGCAGTGGTGTTCTTGCCGCTGATGGCCCAACGAGCCAGGCGGACCTTGGAACGGTCGCTGCCGGTCTCAATAACGAGGGAATCCTCTTTCATGCTGACGATAATCCCAATGATGCCGCCGATGGTGACGATCTCATCACCTACCTGCAGCTCGCTGCGCATCTTGGCAGTCTCTTTATCCTTTTTCCGCTGGGGACGGATGATGAAGAACCAGAATACAACGATGATCAAAGCCATCATAATGATGGAAGACCACATGGAACCGGAGCCAGAAGCAGTTTCAAGAAAAGCAATGTTCATATTGTTTTATCCTCCAAAAAAGTCTTTAACAAATATTATAGAGAATTACCGGTCATTTTGCAAGTAAAATCCGGAGAAAATATTGTTCTATTCCGCACTTTTATATTCTCTTACCCAGTATTGGCACATGCTCGCGGTAGAAGCTCTCAAACCGTCCCTCATCCAGTGCTAACCTTATCTCTTCCATCAGTGTATTATAGAACCACAGGTTATGCATCACAGCCAGCCGCATACCAAGCATTTCATTGGCACGCATCAGGTGGCGCAAGTAGGCGCGGGTATGGTTACGGCACAATGGGCACCCGCAAAGGGCATCCACCGGGCGGTCATCCGTTACATACTTAGCATTTTGGATATTAATGATCCCTTCCCAGGTAAAAAGATGGCCATGTCGGGCATTGCGGCTTGGCATCACACAGTCAAAAAGATCTACTCCCCGGTGTACCGATTCCAAGATATTCACAGGTGTACCAACACCCATTAGGTAACGGATCTTATCCTTCGGGGCAAAGGGCTCCACAGCCTCAATGATATGATACATCTCTTCGGCGCTCTCGCCCACTGCCAGTCCACCGATGGCATAGCCGTCCAGTCCCATCGCAGCAATATCCTTCATGTGCTGCACCCGAATATCCTCATAGGTGCCGCCCTGGTTGATGCCAAACAGTAGCTGGTGTGGATTCACAGTATCCTCAAGGCTGTTCAGCCGGGCCATTTCCTTTTGGCAGCGCTCCAACCATCGGGTCGTCCGTGCTACCGATTTCTGCACATAATCCCGGGGCGATGGGTTTTCGATACATTCATCAAATGCCATTGCAATGGTAGAACCCAAATGCGACTGGATCTGCATGCTCTCCTCTGGTCCCATAAAAATACGATGTCCATCGATATGGGAGGCAAAGGTCACTCCCTTTTCCTCGATATGCCGTAGCGATGCAAGCGAAAACACCTGGAACCCGCCACTGTCGGTCAGGATGGGTCCCTGCCAACCGGTAAACCTGTGCAGCCCTCCCAGCTGACGCACCACATTATCACCAGGTCGCAGATGCAGGTGATAGGTATTGCACAGCATCACCTGGCACTTCAGCTCCTTCAGGTCATAAGCGGAAATACCGCCCTTGATGGCAGCCGCCGTCGCCACATTCATAAAGGCCGGCGTCTGCACCGTACCATGTACGGTGGTAAGCGCTCCCCGCCGGGCTGCTCCTTCTGTCAGTTTCAGTTGATACATTCTTTTTATTCCTCTCTTGTCAGTGTTACACATACCAGCTCCGGCGGGTTAAAAAGCCGAACTCCCATTCGCCCCCGTCCCAGCCCCCGGCTCAGGATCATCGTTTTATCTTCTATTTGGTAGATTCCGCCGTCATATTCCGGGAACAGGATCGTCTCGGGAGAAAGAATCCCGCCCAGTACCGGCAGCCATACCATCCCACCGTGGATATGCCCGCAGAAGGTCACATCGGCACCCCACGAAGCATATACCGGGAAATAGTTTGGATTATGCGCCAACAGAATATTATACCCCTCCGGTGCCTCTCCCAGTATGGTATACATCGTTTCCTCCGTCACTGGGCGATAGTGGCTGGCATACTTGTGGTAATAATCCAGCTTGTACCACAGTCCCGTCAGGTTGATTCTGTCGCCGTTTTCCGCCGTAAGCTGCACCGTTTCATTATCCAATACTTGTACTCTGGATGCTGCCAACGCAGCACGGTAGCTTTCCCAGTCGGCGGTGGCCAGTCCTTCCTCATGGTTCCCACGGATATAGTAGACCGGATATTCCTCCGCCAGTGCACTGCACAGCGCCAATGTCACACTAAAGTCCTCATCATAACGGCTCACCATATCGCCGGTCATTACAATGATATCCGGTTCCTCCGCACGAATCGCTTTCAGCAATCGACCGTTCTCTTCTCCCAAGGACACACTATGCAGATCAGAAAGCTGTACGATGTGATAGCCATTAAAGCCTTCCGGCAAACTCATACCGCCAACGGTATATCGTACTGTTTTTAGTCCATAGTTGCTCCACCACAGTGACCAGCACAGCAAAAGAAAAATCGCCACAATTAAAATAAGCAGCAGCCAGTGTTTCTTCACTCAGTTTCTCCTATGCCAATAATAATGCCCGTCTGATAAAACAAATATATCATACCATAATAGTGTGCCCTTTTCAATTAAAATACCATTCGCCAAATCTTAATAAATAGAAAAAGCAGAATGACCACTTCCAGTCGTCCTGCTTTTGATTATACTCTCACCTCATTGCGAAACGGTGAACAATGCGTGGAAATACCCCTTGTTTGCCATCAACTCATCAAAGTGACCGCATTCCTCCATTGTGCCGTTCTTTATAGCCAGGATACCATCATACCGACGCAGCAGTGCCTCCTCCAGCATATGTGTAATGACTATGCGGGTCATACCGGTCAGGTCAAGAATATCCTCCAAGACCTATGGGCGGTCTGGGCATCCTGAGCACCGGTCATCTCATTAGAATAAATGTTTCCCCCACCAATGGTATTGCTTTTGGGCCAGCACCCGTCAAAGCCCCGCTCTTTTGCGGTTGTACCGGCAGAAGAAGTGTGCTATAATAGGCTGAAATGTAAAACACTATGGAATGAAGGTAAAAAGATGCAAGACCGTTTGATGACCAAGACATCCGACTATTATTACGACCTGCCGCAGGAACTCATCGCCCAAACACCGCTGGAGCGTCGGGACAGCAGCCGCCTGATGGTGCTGAATAAGGAAACCGGCGAGATCTCTCACCATGTATTTACCGATATCATTGACTACCTGAACCCCGGTGATGTGCTGGCGGTGAATAACAGCCGTGTCATGCCTTCCCGCCTGATTGGCAAGAAAGAGGATACGGATGGTGCCATTGAATTTCTGCTTCTAAAACAGCTGGGCAATGATGAATGGGAAACGATGGTGCGCCCAGGCAAACGGGCCAAGATCGGCGCTCGGTTTGTATTCGGTGATGGGCTGCTGCACGCCGAGGTACTGGAAATCCTGGAAGGCGGCAACCGTCGGGTCAAATTTGAATACGAGGGCAATAATATCTTTGCGGTGCTGGAGGAAGTTGGCCGCATGCCGCTGCCGCCCTACATCACCGAACAGCTGGAAGATGGTGAACGCTACCAGACTGTCTACAATAAGGTACTGGGCAGTGCTGCCGCCCCCACCGCCGGGCTACATTTTACCGAAGAACTACTGCAAAAAATTCAGGAGAAAGGTGTAAAGATAGCTTACCTGACACTTCATGTTGGCCTTGGCACCTTCCGTCCGGTGAAGGTAGACGATGTGACTCAGCATCATATGCACTCAGAACACTACTGGGTCTCGCAGGAGGCCGCTGATCTCATCAATGAGGCCAAACGCACTGGCCACCGTGTCATTGCCGTAGGTACCACCAGCTGCCGCACGCTGGAATCTGCCTATATTCCCGGGAAAGGACTGCGCGAGTGCAGCGATAATACCGATATTTTCATCTATCCCGGCTACCAGTGGAAATGCATCGATGCCCTTATCACTAATTTTCATCTGCCGGAAAGCACCCTTATCATGCTGGTCGCTGCCTATGCAGGGTACGATCACATCATGAATGCCTACCATGAGGCTGTTAAAGAACGCTACCGGTTCTTCTCCTTTGGCGATGCCATGTTCATTACAAACGAAACGAAGCCCCAAAGGAACACCAGACATTAAACGCTGTACTATCCCATTGAATATTCCATCTAAAAGAAGCAGGTCATTTTCAGTGATCGGCTTCTTTTTCGTTCCATTTTAATGACACGCTACTCCCTCTCATATACTAAGGATGAAAGGAGGCGTATTTCATATGAAACAAATTCTATTCCGCGGGGCAGCCACGGCACTGGTCACCCCAATGCAGCCAGATGGCTCTTTGGATTTAGAAACTCTCTCCCGCCTTACAGAATGGCAGATCCAAAGCAGTATCTCAGCGTTGGTGCCCTGCGGCACCACGGGAGAAGCCGCTACTCTCACTGATGAGGAACGCTTTACCGTCATCCAAACTGTAGCCAAAACCGCAGCTGGCCGGGTGCCGGTCATCGCTGGAGCCGGATGCAATGACACCGCCCGTGCCGAACAGAACTGCCTTGCCGCCGCGGCGGCCGGTGCCGATGCCCTGCTTCTAGTCACCCCTTATTACAATAAATGCACGCCCAAGGGCTTACAGTCGCATTTCGCGCGGCTGGCATCCGCCACACCGCTCCCGGTCATCCTCTATAATGTTCCGTCCCGTACCGGGGTGACCATCGATATGGAGAGCCGCCGGAAACTTTCCAAAGTTGATAATATCATCGGCCTTAAGGAAGCCAGTACCGATTTTAGCCTCATTCATCAACACCTGTTGGAACTTGGTGATACTCTCCCCCTCTATTCCGGCAATGATGACCTCACCCTGCCTCTGATGTCCCTAGGAGCCCACGGCTGCATTTCCGTCCTCAGCAATCTGCTTCCCCACAGCACCGAAGCCCTCTGTCAGGCGATCTTGCAGAACGATCTACCGGCAGCCCGTTCCCTGCACTATTCCCTTCTTCCCTTGATGAAATCCCTCTTTTGCGAGGTCAACCCCATCCCTGTCAAAGCTGCCATGCCGCTTGTTGGTTTCCCTTGTGGCAGCTGCCGCATGCCACTTTCCCTCATAGAACCGGATCACCTTGCATTACTGCAACAACAATTTACTATGACGAAACAACTCGGACTCTGCTGAATTCTGCTTGCCACCGTGGGGCGTTTGCTTTATAATAAAATAAAACATACTACCCCACGGAGGCGATCCCTTGAACCTGACCGAAGAACGACTGCAATACCTGGAGCTTCTCTCTCAAAAGTTTCCCAGCCCTGCCCAGGTCTCTACCGAAATCATCAACTTAAATGCCATCCTCGGCCTGCCCAAAGGCACCGAACACTTTATCAGCGATATTCATGGTGAATACCGCCTTTTTCTTCATATTCTCAAAAATGCTTCCGGCTCCGTCCGACGCAAGATCTTCCAATGCTTCTCAGAGGAGGAAATGTCCACTGCCGAAATGGATGAACTGGCCACTCTCATCTATTACCCGGAAGAAAAGTTGGCACTCCTCAAGGAAGCTCATGGCTCACTAAACCAGGTCTGGTACACCACCACCCTGCTGCATTTGGTGCAGGTTTGCCGCAAGGCCACCAGTAAGTACACCCGCTCCAAGGTGCGCAAGGCCATGCCCCACGATTTTGCCTATATCATCGATGAGTTGCTCAATTACTCCGAAGCTGATGAGGATGACAACCGCACCACCTATGTCCACAATATCGTCCACAGCATCATCGAAATTGGCAGTGCCGATGCTTTCATCATCGCCATTTCGGAGCTCATCCAGCACGCGGTCATTGATAAACTGCACATTGTCGGCGATGTATTCGACCGCGGCAACGGCGCTCATAAGGTTATGGATACCTTGATGGAGTATAATAATGTCGATATCCAGTGGGGCAATCACGATATCCTGTGGATGGCGGCAGCTATGGGCCAGTGGGCCTCCATCGCCAATGTGCTGCGCAACTGCATCCGCTACAATAACTTTGATTCTCTAGAGGACGGCTACGGCATTAACCTGCGCCCTCTCACCCAGTTTGCGCTGGAAACCTACCGTGATGATCCCTGCACTCTTTTTCTGCCCAGCCACAGCAAGCGGGAAACTGAACTGAAGCAGCGCCGGGAAAATGATGAACTCACCGCCAAGGTGCACAAGGCCATCTCGGTCATCCAGTTCAAGCTGGAGGGCCGCATCCTGCGGGATCATCCCGAATATCACATGTCACACCGTCTCTTCTGGGAAACGATGGACTCCAAGACCCACCGTATCCAAATCGACGGTCATTGGTATGACCTCAAGGATTCCCATTTCCCCACCCTCTCACCGGAAGACCCCTATCGTCTCTCTCCGGAGGAGGAAACTGTCATGAACGATTTGGCCTTCTCCTTCCGTAATAGTATCCGGATGCAGCGTCATCTTAAATTTCTTTTGGATAACGGCTCCATCTATAAGGTCAATAATGGCTATCTGCTCTATCATGGCTGTATCCCCATGAATGAGGACGGCACCTTGCACTATTCCACCATCAATGGCAAAAAGTACGCCGGACGCGCCATGTTGGAAGCCTATAACCATATCATCCGGGTGGCCTCCTACGCACCCCGCCATACCGAGCTACGCAAAAACTCTTTGGATCTCATGTGGTACCTTTGGTGCGGCACCCACTCTCCCTTAAGCGGTAAGTATAAGATTGCCACCTTCGAGCGCTATTTCATTGCGGATGATACCGCCGGCAAGGAGGAGAAAGACCCCTATTACACATGGATTGAACAGGAAACCACCGCCATCCGCATTCTGGAAGAATTCGGAGCCGATCCCGTCCACGGCAAGATCATCACCGGCCATGTCCCGGTCAAAGCCGGTGAGTCTCCTGTCAAGGCCAATGGCCGTGTCATCAATATTGATGGCGGCATGAATGAGCGTCTCAATTCCGTCACCGGCGGCTGCGGCTATACCCTGGTCAGCAACTCCCACCAGCTGCTGCTGGCCCAGCACCATCCCATCAATATCAGCGAGGCCATGCGTAACAATGAAGATATGCACTCCGAGGTACGCGTGGTAGAAAAATTTCCACGCCGCCAGCTCATCCGGGATATCGACGACGGTAAGGCCATTGCCCGCCGGGTAGCCGATCTGCAGGAACTGCTGGAGGCCTACCGCAGCGGCGCCATCACCCCCAAAGAATAACCCATCATAATAGTCCCGCACTCCTGATAGTAGAACCGCCCGATACAAAGCGGTCCTCTGTCGGGAGTTTTTTCTTTTCCCATGGCATATTTCGCCGGAAATTTGCGGAATGTTAGCAAAATTACTGCGAGCCTGTTGACATTCTCGCCAAAAAGTGTTTTACTATCCTTAGTATATTGGTTGATTGGCCAACTAATAAATATTGGTAATCTTCCCATGGAGGTGGCTATAATGGATGGTATTTTGGAAAAATTCATGCGGGATGCCGCGCAGAACCCTGAACGGCCGATGTATGACTTTATGGATTGCGGAAGCGAGCCCTATGTTCACCACTATATAACGATTGGCGAAGCATGGCAGCATGCTATGGATATGGCCGCGGAGCTGCGTCAAAAGGGCGCCCGTCCCGGTGACCGCGCTATTATCCTTTCCATGCAGGATGCCGGAACCGTCTATGCCATTTGGGGCTGTATGATCGCTGGGGTGATCTTTACCGTTATCCCGCCTCCCATTGATGAAGGCAAGCTGGACCGTTTTGTCTCGGTACTCAAATCTTGTAAACCTCGCTTTCTCATCTCCAACGAAGGCATGGAAAAGGAGGCCGATACCAATGTGACCGGCTCACTGCTCAAAAAAGCCTTCCTCAATGTTGTGACACTCAAGCGCATCTACTCCGATAAGGTAAAACCCGCACCCCTGGGCAAATTGACTCCGCATGAAGCCGATGACCTGCTGTATTTGCAGTATACCTCCGGCTCCACCAGTGCACCAAAGGGCGTTATGGTCACTTATGGAAACCTCATGGGCTGCATCGGTCAGTGCCTGGAGATCTTCGATTTCCAGCACACTAAGAACAATCTTGCCTCCTGGGTACCCTTTTACCACAATATCGGCCTCATCGTGGCCATTTTTCTGCCAGTCATTGCCGATACCGGCATCTCTTACTTTATCCCCACCCTGCAGTTTTTGGCCCGGCCCACCATCTGGCTGCGGGTCATCGCCGATTACAAGGTAAATATCACCGCAGCGCCCAATTCCGCCTATGAGGTTTGTACCCGACTCATCTCTCCGGAAGAAGCCAAAAAGTATGATCTTTCCCATGTCACCCACCTCATTAATGGCTCCGAATTTGTAAATGCCGCCACCGTGGATAAATTCTGCGATTTGTTTGGTATTTCACTGGATTGCTTTGCCCCCGGTTACGGACTTTCGGAGTGTGTTTGTGTTGGTACATTGGCCAGCCGGGATTTCCGCTGTCAGCATATCGATCTGGAATCCTACCGCGAGGGGCGTTTTCTGCCCTCCCCCACCGGCGAAAAAGCGATCGTCAGCGTTGGCCGGCCTGCCGGCAATATGGTCCTGGTCGCCATCCGTCCGGATGGTTCCCCCTGTGAACCCGGTGAAATCGGCGAGATCTGCATCCAGGGCAGCAGCGTATGCGCCGGCTATTGGCAGAATCCCGAAGAAACGAAACGCTTCCAAACCATCATTCCTGGTTATCCGGGCCAGTTCTACCGCACCGGTGATATGGGTGTTCTGTATGAGGGACAACTCTATCTCACCGGACGAATCAAGGAAATGATTATTATCAGCGGCAAAAATATCTTCCCCGGTGATATCACCCTGCTGCTTCGCCAGGAAGGTGTTCCGCTTCCCGCTGATGCCATTGCGATATTCTCCCTCCCCTCTCCAGAAGGCGAACACCCCATCCTCTGTGCCGAATCCACTCCCGATGCGGATTATGCGGCCATTGCCGCCCAGGTCAACCGCCTGACAGCCCGGAATTTCGGTTTCTCCTTCTGGGATGTCGCCTTTACTCCGGCCGGCAGCCTTCCCCGCACCGATAACCGTAAGATCAAAACACTGGCGACCCATACCCTGTACGAAAGCGGCCGACTGCCCCTCCTTTACAGTAGCCGAAGCGGCGGTAATGCCACAACTTCCCAGCAGAGCGCACCCGCTGTCTCCCGGCAAAAAATCGAGCTCCCACCCAATGCTACCCCGGAGCAGATCCAGCCTATTATCAGTGCCATTTTCCGGGAAGTCCTGCCTGGCGTCTCCTTCGGTCCCAATGACAGCTTCCTCAACCTCGGCGGTGATTCCCTGCGCATGATGGAGCTGGTATGCGGCCTGGAACAGGACCTTGGCATCAATATTGATATCCGCTGCATAGCCGCCGATCCTACTGTTTCCGGCATATCTGCTTATCTCAGCGCATTGCTTTCCGGCCGGGAGCGGGATTTCCAGCCCGACCTGCGTGCAGAGTGCGTCCTGCCCGCAGAAATTGCCCCACATGGCGAATATGCTTACCAGCCGCAGGATTGCCATACCGTATTCCTCACCGGCTCTACCGGCTTTTTAGGGGCCTATCTCATTCGGGCTCTCATCGAGCAGCGGAAGGATCATGGTATCAAAATATATTGCCATGCCCGGGCCGCCACACCCGAAAAGGCTCTGGAGCGCATCATCAATAATATGAAGTGGTTCGAGTGCTGGCAGGATTCCTATCTTGCCTACCTGCACGCTGTGCCGGGCGATCTGACTCAGCCCCACCTGGGCATGACCGAAGAAAACTGGCAGCTGCTGACCCGTGAGGTCGATGCGGTTTATCATAATGGCGCTGTGCTCAATTTTGTATTTCCCTACCGGCAGATGAAGCACGCTAATGTACTGGGCACTGCTGAATGTCTGCGACTGGCCTGCGAAGGCCGTCCGAAATACTTCCACTATGTTTCCAGTTACAGCGTATACGATAACCCCAGTCATTTCGATTGCACTGTAATGGAGGATGATCCGCTAGAATCTCCCGATGGCTACTTCCTCGGCTATTCCGAGACCAAATGGGTAGCCGAAAAGCTGGTGGAATTGGCCAGGCAGCGTGGCCTGCGGGCAGCGGTCTATCGCCCTGGTGATATCACAGGTACCCTTGCCACCGGCATTTGGAAGCTGGAAGATCTCATCAGTCGCTCCATGGTAGGCTGCGTACAGCTGGGCGCCGCTCCAGATGTGGAGGTTAATCTGCACCTGACCCCGGTAGACTATGTCGCCGATGCGCTTATTCATATTTCCTTCCGGAATGAGTGCTGCGGACATGCCTTCAATCTGCTTAATCACCGGTTGATGCCGCTGCGGCAGATGACCGCTCTGATGAAAAAAGCAGGCTATCCGCTGGAACTGCTGCCCTATGAGGAATGGTGCCAGCGCCTGACTGCCACCACCAGTGAGGAAAATGTTCTGCGTATTCTCTCCTGCCTGTTTACTGACCAGCGCACCGCCGGCGAGGATATGATTGCCCGCTTCGGTGCTCACCAGGCACGCTTTTCCACTGCCAATACCGATCGGCTGCTCGAAGGCAGCGGCATTGCATGCCAACCAGTGGATGCAGCTCTGCTGCAAAGTTACCTGCGGTATTTCATTAAGAGCGGCTACCTGCCTGCCCCGCAGCCGTGGTGGAAGCGACTCTTTACCCACAAAAAGCAGTAATCAGATCACCGCTTCTCCTCATAAAAAAGCTCCCTTTCCACTCATTTGGAAGGGGAGCTTTTCTTGGTTGTGGATCAGTCAATTAAGAACAAATGTTTCACGTGAAACATTTTGTGTCATTCTGCATTATTCCAGCACGACCTTATGGAAGACCTTTTTGCCCTTCTTGATGATAAGGCCGGCACGGAGCGCCGCTTCATCGTAGCTTTCTGCAAAGTTATCTACCTTTACATCATTGACAGCGACACCGCCCTGCTGTACCAGCCGTCTGACCTCGCCCTTGGAGGGGGCAAGCCCCACCTTGACCATCAGATCCGCCAGCGTAATGGCTCCATCGGTGAGGTCAGCAGCGGTAAAGGTGGTGGTAGGCATATTCGCGCTGTCGCCCGTGCCGCTAAAGAGCTGTCTGGCTGCGGCCTGCGCTTTCTCTGCCTCCTCCTCACCGTGTACCATCTTGGTCAGCTCGTAGGCCAGGATCTCCTTGGCGCGGTTCAGCTCGCTGCCCTCCCACTTATCCATTTCGTCAATCTGCTCCAGCGGCAGGAAGGTAAGCATGCGAATGCACTTGAGAACATCGCTGTCGCCAACATTGCGCCAATACTGGTAGAAATCGAAGGGGCTGGTCTTATTGGGATCAAGCCAAACGGCGTTGCCGGCAGTTTTTCCCATCTTGTGGCCCTGTGAATCGGTAAGCAAAGTGATGGTCATTGCATGGGCGTCCTTGCCCAGCTTGCGGCGGATCAGCTCGGTGCCGCCCAACATGTTGCTCCACTGGTCATCGCCGCCAAACTGCATATTGCAGCCATTATGCTGGAACATGTAGTAGAAATCATAAGACTGCATAATCATGTAGTTGAACTCAAGGAAGGAAAGGCCCTTTTCCATGCGCTGCTCGTAGCACTTAGCGCGCAGCATATTATTGACACTGAAGCAGGCGCCTACCTCACGCAGCAGCTCCACATAGTTGAGCTTGAGAAGCCAATCAGCGTTATTGAGCATGATGGCCTTATCCGGGCCAAATTCGATAAAGCGCTCCATCTGACGCTTGAAGCATTCGGCATTGTGGTTGATGTCCTCCGCGGTGAGCATCTTGCGCATATCGGTGCGACCAGAGGGATCACCGATCATAGTGGTACCGCCGCCAATGAGGGCAATGGGACGGTTCCCTGCCATCTGCAGGCGCTTCATCAGCGTCAGGGCCATAAAGTGACCGGCCGTCAGGCTATCGGCTGTGCAGTCAAAGCCAATATAGAAGGTTGCCTTGCCCTCATTGATCATTTTTTTGATTTCTTCTTCATTGGTAACCTGCGCAATAAGTCCGCGGGCAACCAGCTCTTCATAAATCTGCATAGTTTATCTCCTTTTTTCTTTTTCCCTAATAAAATAAAAATCCTCTGTCCGTTACAATACGGACAGAGGACGAATGGACTTCGTGGTACCACCTCTGGTTCGGGCTGCCGTTACCGGAAGCCCCTTGATAGGTCCTATGGAAAGACCTCTGCGATGTAACGGTCGCACCCCGTCGTGCCCTACTGTCGTCTGTTCAGGCCACCGCTCCGGAATGTATTTCCCTGCTTTCCTCCTTACCGACTTGCACCAACCGCCGGCTCTCTGGAAAGGCTAAAAAAGAGGTACTCGGTTTCCTTCTTCGCGTTTCATTTTTTATCTATTATAACAAACTTACCGCCAATGTCAAGCGTCGATGGCCTTCTCCGCTGCTTTCTTCCGCCGGGTGTAGAGGAAGAATGCAGCACCCATGACAGTCCAAATAACCAACGCGATACGGGACTGCGGCCCCAGGTATGCCCAAGGATTGGGGACGATAAGCAGTGCTATGAAGCACAGCGAAAAAATGACGCCCAAAATGGAATTTATGGTCATCCATGCGGAGGTATCCTTATTGCGGCGAACCTGTACCAAAGTGGCGGCCGAGGTAAAACCATATCCAATAGCGGCACCGATGGAGGACATATCTACCACCCAATTGAGCACAGTGCGGCCAAACCATGGGCAGCACAGTGAAATGATCATGATGAACAGGATGGCATTCATCGGGGTTTTATAGCGGGGGTGCAGGCGGCCAAACCAGCCCGGGAGGACATGGTCCTTGGACATGGAGTACAAAAGACGGCTGGTAGCCATATAAAAGCCAATGATGCCGGAAAGTACAGCGCAGAACAGCGCAATGCCCAAAATAACCAGACCGGGCTTGCCGAGGATCAGACGGGCCGCATTAAAGGTGGGGAGCGCCGTAAAGCCGGCAAGGCTTTCGGGCAGGGTATCTTTGGCGCAATCGGCAATATAAGGCACCCAACTGGTATAGCCTTCGGGCAGGACTGCGGCCGTGATGGTATTGAGGATGACATAAAGAGCGCCGCCGAACAGGATGGAAAGAACCATAATAACAAGGCTCTTTTTATGGGAGAAATTGAACTCCTCCGAAGCCTGAGGAATGGAATCGAACCCGACAAATGCCCAAGGCGCGACCGCTACCACAGCAAGGATACCGCCCAACGAAGACTTACCGGTGGCATCTGTGGTAAAAGCTGGCGCCAAATGGGAAGCGGAAGCATGCGGGCTGAACAGCGCAGCAATCGCCAGCAGGAACACACAGCCAACCAGAGAAAGCGCCAGGACAGTCTGGAACTTGCCAGCCACGCTGACACCCCGGATGCTGAATACCGCAAAAAGCACCAGCGCAATGATGGCCAGTAGAATTTCACCAGCGTAAATGCTGTAACCTTCCACCGAATAGAGATAGCCCCACTGGGTCAGATTTGGGAAGAGATTACGGCCGATGAGCGCCAAAGCAGTGGCATTCAAGGGCACGATGGCAAGATAGGAAAGGCCCAGGAACCACGCGCACAAAAAACCGCAGGTGGGCCCAAACGAGGCATTGGTAAAGGTGAATTCGCCACCCGCTACCGGGAAATGGTTGATCATATAGCTGTAATTGAGGGCAATAACGACCATAATGATGGCGCCCGCAGCCATAGCAATAAGAGTACCCAGCGGCCCGGCATTGGGTAAAAAGGTATTGGCGGGCATAACAAAAGCACCCCACCCGATAATACTGCCTAGGGCTAGTGCCCATACATTCAGTGGAGAGAGCTTTCTTTGCAGGCCTTCCCCACCGCTCCGATTATCGTTCATGCTGTGTCCTCCTTTATTTCTTATCAAATTCGGCCGTAACCAGCGCCAACGCTTTTTCCTCCAGCCTCATATCGCACTCACGGTAATCCTCTCCCAGCAGGCGGTGCAATAGCTCCCGCAGCATGGAAGGATTGCGGGCCAGCATAGGACCCATGGCCCATGTGGCAAAGAAATTGCGGTATAGAGTTCCCTCTTTCCCATCGGGTGTTTCGCCATCGCCACAGCCGGAAAGCACTGTAAACAGTGGGTAGCGGTTCTCCCCTACCAGGTAGGCAGTGCGGTTGATAAAGCCATAAACCCTTGCGTTTTCATCGTAGACGGGCTGCGCCAGCATATCGCTTACAAAAACCTTGTTGGTCTCTACACCAGTGTAATTAAAGAGACCAATACCAGGCATCGTCTCCCCCGTAGGAGTGGTAAATCTTTGACCAAACAGTTCTCTGGCATTGCCGGTAACAAACCATACCTGTCCACCCTCGATGGCGGCACGGATCGCTTCGCCATACTGCGCGAAGTGCGGCGCAACGGCGGCAAGGTTACGAGCCTTACCGTGACCAATATAAACGAAGTCATAGCCTGTGGGGTCGATAACTTCATCCAAATTTATCTCAGTGATATCTGAGGTGTTGCCGGTTTCGGCAATGCGGCGCTGCAGTACCGTCAGGTTTTTGTAGTCACCGTAAAGATCAAGTGCATTGCTGTAAAGATGGAGTATTCTGATGTGTTTCATTTTTTCAGCTCCTCCAGTATTTTACCTTCGTTGCCAAAGGCGGATGCGGCAAGAATATAGATGTCGCCCTTGGTCTTGCGGAAGGCTTCCTTTGTTTTGGCCATATCGGTCTCCATCAACAGGGTGTTATCATCAAATCCTGCTATTTTAAGACATACAGCAGCATCCAGCGCACGGTTGCCGGTGCATAGGATTTTCTCCACCTTACCCTTTAAGCGCTCAAATGCTACATCATATAGCCAGGATACATCCTTATATTCCATATAAATGACATTATTGATATACAAGGCAATGCTCTTCTCTCCCGGCTGCTCCAGCACATAACTGATGGATTGATCGAGAGATGCGGCGTTTTGCTTGGTCATCATCAGTACGGTGCGGCGACCGTCAAACTTGAAGTCATCCAGCCGCTCCTTCGCCACATGGAAATCGGCACAGCCTGCCGCAAACTGTTCCACGCTGATACCGGAGGCCGTGCAGCAAACAGCGGCTGGCGCCCCAGGATTAAAGAAGTTGAAGGTGGTATTGTAGGTAACATGGACGGGCGTACCATTGATGGTGATGCACTTGCCTGCAAAGTCGGCATCGGTGCCGAAGAAATCCGGCTGATGGGAACCGTAATCGCAGTGAGAGCAATGGAATTTACCCAAATGATTGTAATGGTAAAACTCATAATTCATCGGATGGAAACAATGCGGACAGATCTTGCAATCATTGGTGCCGCTGACACAGTGATCGGTGGAGCGCTCGGTGCGATCCATAGCAAAATATACGGTATGATAGTTCCCGGCAAGATTCTGACTGATTGGCTCATTGGCATTCAGGATCAGCGTCATATCCGGGCGCTTGGCAATCGCTTCAGCAATCTTTTCAAATACCAGATCTGGGTTGCCGTTACGCACCACCTGATCCCGCAGGAGGTTAAGCACAAGGTAATAATCCACGGGAATCTCCGCGAAGATAAAGCGGGACCAGCACTCATCTACCTCCAGCACTACATAGTCGGCACGAACAACACCGCCCAGTGTACAAGCGGAAAGCAGAGTGGTAGCTACGCCGGCGGTCAGATTCGAGCCCTTCGCGTTATTGATAACGGTAAAGCCGTTTTTGCGCAGCACATGGGCAATGAGATTGGATGTGGTAGTTTTTCCATTGGAGCCGGTAACACAAATAACTCGGCCGGAAAAGCGCAGTTTTTTCATGACATGGGGATGCAGACGCAGAGCAATACGCCCGGGAAGATCGGTACCACCTCCCAGCAATGAGCCAACAGCGCTTAATACACGGCACAGCAGCGCCGTAAAGAAGAATCGAATCGTATCGGTTCCCTCCTTTGGGGTGAATTTTTATAAATTAATAGAAATACTATACCACAACTCCCTGCATTTTTCAATGTAACATCCCGCATTTGACGCAGGATATCGAACATTTTGCGCAATACATTTGGAATTGTCCATTGATTTTATGGAGCCTTTGTAACTGGCTCGATATGTTATTTCCTATTTCGGCAAAAAGCGAGCCGCCCCGGGCAAGGGCGGCATCACATAAGCAAGATAGAATTATGACTCCAACATCTCCTCAGCGCTCTTCAGGGCACTATCGGTGATATTCTCTCCCACCATAATACGGGCCAATTCCTGCACCCGCTGCGGGCGGGTCAGCTCCTCCACACGGGTAAAGGTGCGGCCATCTTCCACCGTCTTGTAGATGCGGTAGTGGTGGGCGGCACAGGCCGCGACTGGCGCCAAATGCGTAACGCAGATGACCTGACGGTGGCGTGCGACTTCGGCGAGCTTTTTACCGATCTTTTGCGCGGCGCGACCGGAAACACCGGTATCCACTTCATCAAAAATGATGGTACCAATGCCATCTTTTTCGGCCAGTACATTCTTGATGGCCAGCATAATACGCGCCAACTCACCGCCGGAGGCGATCTTGGCCAAAGGCTTTGCTTCCTCACCGGTATTGGTACAGATCATGAATTCCATTTCATCAGCGCCAGTAGGGCCATAGGGCTTTTCCCGGCGGGTAATGGAGAACCGAACACCAGCCATATCAAGATAGGCCAACTCCTGTTCTACTCGCTCGGAAAACTCCGCAGCAGCAGCAAGACGGCAAGCCGTCAAGGCCTCTGCCACAGTGTGCAGCACCAAGTTGGCTTCATCCAGCTCTCGCTGCAGATGGGCAGTCAATTCATCACTAAGCTCCAGCGATTGATATTCTTCACTGATTCTCTCGAAGTATTCCAAAATCTCTGCAATAGAATTGCCATATTTCTTCTTAAGCTTATAGATAGTATCCAAGCGAGATTCGATGGCATCCAGCTGGCGTGGGTCAAAATCAGCGTCCTCCAGCGTATCGCGGGCACGGCTGCCCAGCTCCTCCAACATATAGTAGGCATCGCTGAGCTTTTCACTGTATCCCCCAAACTCCGTAAGGTACTTAGCCGCGGTGTCAAGTTCGGTAGAGACCTCCTCCAATGCTTCCAAAACACCGCGCATTTCTTCTCCATTGCCATTAAGCAAGGTGTAAACTGCCCCCAGCGATTCAGTAATGCGCTCGGCATTGCGGATGCGCTTCTGCTGCTCAACCAGTCGTTCCTCTTCCCCATCGGACAGCTTGGCATCGCCGATCTCCTTAATTTGAAACTGAAGAATATCCATGCGCTGCAGCTTATAGCTTTCATCCATCTGCAGTTTGTCCAGACGGGCGGCGCAGTCACACATTTTATCATAGGCGGCGGTATATGCCGCAAGCTCCTGCGGATATTCCCCGAAGCTATCCAAAAAGCCGAGGTGCTTTTCGGCACTGAGCAGCTCCTGATTATCATGCTGACCATGGATATCAATGAGCAGTGAGCAAACTTCCCGCAGCATTGCGGCAGTAGCCGGGCGGCCATCCAAACGGCACTGCCCCTTACCGGAAAGGTCGATCTCCCGCTGAACTAAAAGCTGGTTATCCTCCAATGGATAGCCAAGTACTTCAATCTTTTTGCAGAGTTCTTCCGAAATTTCGGTAAACAGTGCGGAAACAGTGGCCCGGGTCTCCCCGGTGCGGATGATCTCCTTGAAGGTCCGTCCGCCCAGCACGGCATTGATAGCACTGATGAGGATGGTCTTACCGGCACCGGTCTCGCCCGTGAAGACATGGAAGCCCTGCTGAAAATCAATGGTGGCCTGACGGATGACGGCAATGTTTTCGATGTAAAGCTGAGAAAGCATGGGGAGCTCCTTTCTCTAGTGGCATTGTGACAGTTTTTTAGCGGGTAAGATTCTTTTTCATAAGTTCCCGCAGATGGGTGCAGAATTCATCGGCAAAATGCTCGGTCTTAAGCAGAACAAAGATAGTGTTCTCCCCTGCGATGGTGCCAAGGATCTCCGGACGACTGCTATTATCCACTGCCTCGCACACAGCGGAAGCCATCGCGGAATGTGTCTTGATGACAACGATATTACCGGCACAATCCACTGAACGGATGCTGCGCATAAAGACCGAATCACCGGAAAGCTGCAGGGTATCAGCCGGTGCGGTATTGCTTTGCGTATAGTAGTAAATGCCGCTGGGCGAAAGCACCTTGACCAGGCGAAGGTCGCGGATATCGCGGGAAATGGTAGCTTGGGTAGCATAAAAGCCGTTTGCCTCCAAAAGAGATTGCAGTTCCTCCTGCGTGGTAACAGTGTGATTCTGAATCAGTTCCAGAATTTTGGCATGGCGTGTTGCTTTCATATTGTATTAACCCCTTTGCAGCAATTTGTGGGACAGGATCTCGAAGAATTCGTGTTCCCCAAAGGAAACAAAACGCGCAGCTTTATCACTTTTACGCACCGTTACAGCCGTTTGCGGCAGCAATTCAACGCGTTCTCGGCCATCCACCACAGCGCACATAGACTGATGGCTGCGAATGGTGACGCTGCGCCCTGCCGAAACCACAATGGGACGAACAGAAACACTGTGCGGGCAAATGGGAACAATAGAGATTGTGGAAAGACCGGGATCAATGACCGGGCCGCCAGCCGAAAGCGAATAAGCGGTAGAACCGGTTGGAGTGGATAGAATCAATCCATCTGCCAAATAAGAATTCATGCGGCGGCCATCGCAGTCGATGGTAAGATCAATAATATTCGTCATGACCGGCTTGGTGAACACGATGTCATTGAGGGCAAAGGGCACCATGAGCTCTTCGCCGGACTCTCCCTGACGCGTAAGTGAGATACCAAAGCGTTCTTCAGTTGTGTATTCCCCGGCTAAGATGCGGTCAAACGCCTTGGCAGCATCTTCCGGTTCCACCTGGGCCAAAAAGCCCAACCTGCCAGCATTGATGCCCAGCACCGGCAGCCCATGCGCTGCCGAGTAATGCGCCCCATCGATAATGGTGCCATCCCCACCGATGCAGAGAATCATATCAGCGTGAGCGCAAGTTGATTCCTTATTGATCACCTGCACACTGGGCGGATAGACCGCCCCCGGCACAGGCGCCACAAAAACACCACAGCCGCGCGCAGCCAATTCACGGCAAACATCCCAGGTGACAGTCGGGACATTTTCCCTGGAAAAATTAGCAATTAGAAAGAAATCCAACCGGCAGTCCTCCTTTCCGGTATGTTATTCGCTGAGTGTTTGGTGAGAAAGGCGGACGATTTCCGCCGGTATGGGCAAGGCGCTCTCATACTCACCTTTTTTGAGATGCATAAGGTATTCGATATTACCCTCCGGGCCCTTGACCGGCGAAAAGGTGAGATGGATAGGTGTAAAGCCATTATCCTTTGCAAAGGAAAGAGCGTTTTCCACCACCATCACATGAGTGCTCTCTTCCCGTACCACGCCCTTTTTCCCAACCAGTTCCCGGCCGGCTTCAAATTGGGGCTTGATGAGACAAACAGCTTCGCCGCCCTCTTTCAGCAACCGATACAGGACCGGCAGCACCAGCTTGAGCGAAATAAAGGAAACATCAACCGAAGCAAAATCCAGCAGCTCCGGTACCTCTTTTTCGGTAACATGGCGGATATTGGTGCGTTCCAAATTGATAACTCGTTCATCACAGCGGAGTTTCCATGCGAGCTGTCCGTAGCCGACATCGATAGCATAGACCTTGACGGCGCTGTTTTGCAGCATGCAATCGGTAAAGCCGCCGGTGGAAGCGCCAATGTCGGCACAAATACAGCCATCCAACCGCAGGCCAAATTCCTTCATGGCCTTTTCCAGCTTTAAGCCGCCTCGGCTGACATAGGCCAGCTGGTCGCCCCGGACTTCAATTTGATCCTCCGGGGAAATGGTCATGCCGGGCTTATCCGCCTTTTGGTTATTGACATATACCTGGCCCGCCATAATGATACCTTTTGCACGGTCGCGGCCAGTGCAAAGGCCGCGTTCCACCAAGGCAGCATCCAGTCTTGTCTTTTCTGTCATAGTTCTGGTTCTCCCCTATTCTTTAGTGATTGCGCTTAGCCAGGGTATCAGCCAGCTCATACAGCATTTCATCATCCAGCATTGTGCCCTTTACAGCTAGGTCAGCCTCCAACACCAATCGACGCACCATTTCACGGGCCTTTTCCACGCCATACAGGGTGATATATGTGGTCTTGTGATTTTCAGCATCGCTGGCGGATTTGCCCAATTCCTCACTGGTTTCGGTCACATCCAATATATCATCGACAATCTGGAACGCGAGGCCAATTTTGGCTGCATATAGATCCGCCTGAAGGATGACATCCCGCGGGGCACAGGCGGCAAGGCACCCCAGCACTGCCGAAGCTCGAATAAGCGCTCCGGTTTTCATGCCGTGCATGGCTTCCAGCTCCTCTGGGGTCATGGGCACTTCCTCCGGCATGGTATCTATCACCTGGCCGCCGATCATACCCTCTACCCCAGCCGCACATGCCAACTGGTTAACACAGCGCAGAACAGTTTCCGCCGGAAGGCTGCCGCTGAAATAGGCGGAGGACACTACCGAAAAAGCGTGGGTCAACAGGGCATCCCCGGCCAAAAGAGCGATGCCTTCCCCAAACTGAACATGGCAGGAGGACTTGCCGCGGCGCAAATCATCATTATCCATGCAGGGCAAGTCATCGTGGATGAGCGAATAGGCATGAATCATCTCTACGGCACAGGCCAGTGGCAGAGCAGCTTCCACATCGCCACCGCACAGCTCACACATCGCCAGGGTAAGACAACCGCGAACGCGCTTGCCACCGCCCAAAAGGCTGTATGCCATTGCTTCGCTCACCTTACCCTGCGGCAACTCCACCGAGGGTAAATATTGCGGCAGGGTGGTTTCTATCATGCTGCAATAGGTAGGATAACGCTCATTCCAGGTCATTGATTTCGTCCTCCAGCTGCATTTTTCCCATTTCTACTGTCTGGCGGGCAGCGGCCAGCAACGCATCGCAGCTGCGGCTCAACTCCAAGCCCTTGGTGTAAAGGGCAATCGCTTCCTCCAACGGAAGTTCTTCCGATGAAAGGCGGGCAACAATATTTTCAAGCTCCTTGAGCTCATTTTCCAGTGTTTTTTGTGCCATAGCTACTCCTTTCGGATATTAATGGCTGTTACTGTGGAGAAAACTTCTCCATCCTTCAAGCGGGTCAATAGGGGATCCCCAGGGCGGAGTTTCCCACAGGTATAAATCGGTATCTTGTCCGTTTCCCGCACCATATAAGTAATGGTATAGCCCCGTTCCACCGGCAGGGCGGGATCTAAAAGTTCCAACTGGCCTCGTTGGTGAGCAACCCGCTGGGTCATCCGCCACAGGGCGTGCTGCATATTGCCCTGAAGCAACTGAATAAGATAGGCCAGGCGCTGGCGATTTTTGCTCCACAACACCATAGGGGAACGAGCCCGTAATACTCGCTGGAGCGAAGCCGTGTGCTGCAGTGCCATAGTCACGCGACGGCTAATCGCCTGCTGCAATTCGCTCCTAGCAGTATTCAGCTCCGCCAAAAGTTCCTCTTTGGATACACAGCAATACTGGCAAGCAGCCGTTGGGGTCGCAGCCCGGATATCAGCAACTTCATCAAGCAGAGTAATATCCACATCATGTCCGACCGCCGAAATAACTGGCACTGGGCAGACCGCTACTGCCCGCAGTAGGCGTTCATCATTGAAGACTGCAAGCGTTTCAGAAGCGCCGCCGCCCCTGGCAATGATAAGGATATCGCAGCGATTTTCGGCTATGACACAGTGCAGGGCATAGAGAATCTGCTCTACTGCTGCACTGCCTTGCACCGTGGCAGGATAAAGTATAAGCGGAATCAGATCATTATGTCGCTGCATCCCGGTGATGATATCCTGCACAGCGGCGCCTTCTGCAGAGGTAATAACGCCAATGGCCCGCGGAAAGAGAGGTGCTTTGCGTTTGCGCTCTGGAGAAAGGAGTCCCTCTGCCAGCAGCTTTTGCCGAAGAGCGGTATAGTCAGCGCTGCCGCTTCCCTGTCCCATGCTTTGGATATCATAGGCAGAAAATTGATATTGCCCGTCCCGTTCATACAGGGTAACTGCCCCCCGTACAATAACGGTACTGCCCTCCTCCGGAAAGGAAGGAAGTCTTTCGGCATAGCGTGCAAACATTACACAGTGCAAGGAGGCACCGCCTTCACTGACGGTAAAATAGAAGTGACCTGAGCTGCTGCGCCAACTGACGCTGGTGAGCTCTCCCTTGACAAGGAGATCACCCAAAAGCGTGTTTTCCTCCAGCTGGGCTTTCACATAGCGATTAAGCTGCGAAACCTTGATGATTTGCGTCGGCATGATGGCACCTCCTTCCATGCATTATTGGGGTTTATTGCAAAAAGGGAGCCTGCCACCCACCGGCCGCAGCACTCCCCACTATCATTCTTCGGCTTCCTTAGGGAGGGCTGCTTCGCCCATCGTTCCACGAACATAACCGCCCAACACGCCATTGATGTAGGAAGCATCCTCCGGGCCAGCATACTTTTTGGCCAGTTCCACCGCCTCATTGATAACAGCGCCGACCGGGGCATCCTTGACATAAGCAATCTCAGTGATGGCCAGCATAAGAATGGCCAGCGAAACCTTGGGCAGACGGTTTGCTTTCCACTTTTTGCTGTACTGCTCCACAGCGGAAAGGTTGTCCTCCCAGTGCAAGCGCACCTGCTGGGCAATTTGGACCGCGTATTCATCCACCGATTCATCCCGGAAGATAAGGGCGTTATCCACCATTTCATCCACCGAGTTATCGTTGAAGTTCATTTCGAAGATCATGGAAAGCGCCTGCTCACGGGCTTCGCGTCTGGTCATATTTTGTCGTCCTCCATTCAGTAAGACAGCCCTCTTAATATATACGCTATTAAGAGGGCTATCGAATCGAGCTCTTATTCAGCGGTATTGGCGGTACGGGGTACCGAAACACCGGCAATGTAAAGGTTCACAGTAGCTACTTCGATACCGGTCATGCTCTGAACGGCATCTTTCACCGCCTCCTGCAGCTTTCGGCTGAGGACGGGGATCTTGGCATTGGGCTCCACCAAAAGACGGATGTCAATGGTTGCCTTGCCTTCGTTCATCTGAATCGAAATAGGCTTAATGGTCTGCTTTTCCAGCAGCCAGCCGCCAATATTGGAAACGATGGGGGCAAGGCACGCCACACCCTCTACTTCTTTTACTGCATATTCTGCTATCGAAGCCACGACCTCGGAGGAGATCTTCAGACTGCCGGCAGTGTTTTCATATTCCATAAGTGTTGCACCTCCTATGTTAGGACTAATACCTTTATATTATAGCAATATTTTTGCCCGGTGGCAACTACTTTATTTCAATGATGGAAACATTGCTTTCCTCTACCTCCACCTCGCTCATTACAGCATCCATAATCTGCGCGGCCTCGCTATCGGTAAGTCCAGTGCTCTGCACAATGACATCTACCTTATCTTCATCCAGGTAAACCATGCATTCCGTAAAACCCTTGGCCTTAATAATGTTCTCGATCTTGCCCTCGGTCTCGATGGTCTTGGCCAGTGACTGCGCTTGCTGTGCCAATACAGCAGCTGCCCCCTCCTCCATAGCAGAATCCTCCAGCATATACTTGAGGGCATCCATTGCTTCATCGCGGGACTGTGTACGGGAAAGTCGTGCCGATACAAAATAGGCATCCCCGTAATTGGCCGTTCCTTCATTATCATTGGTGGTTTGATTGGTATTTCCAGCCGCCACATAGTCGGTCTGTTTCATGTAATCCCAGTTGAGGTACACCGCCGCCCCCAGCGCCAGCACCAATGCCCCCAGTACAATATGGCCCTTTTTGATGGAAAGTTTCATCTTGCTATGCACTCCTTTTTGTAGGCTCTGTGATTTAATCTATCAGTGACCGGCGGCGCCGGAGCTGATCTTGGAAACGGTAATCTTAGCAGAGGAAATATCCAGCGCGGTTTTTACCGCCGCGGTAACCTGTGCCACCACCTTGGGGGCTCCTCCTCCGGCGCACACCACCACTACGCCTTTGATCTCTGGTTCATTGAGCGCCGTGACCAGGGGGCTGCCGCCGTCCTCCACCATAACATAGCTTTGCTCGGTGGTGTTTTTCTGTTGGGATTTTCGCTGATCATCACTTTTATATTCTTCGCTTACATCGCTGTTCACCTTTTCGGTAACAGCATAGGTGTAGGTGTAGCCACTTTTCAGGGTGATCATCACCTCGACCTCCCCTACCCCGTCAATGCGCCCCAGGATTCCCTCCAGGCGGCTTTCCAGCGCGGCGGCATATTCTTCTGCCGAGGGAACTGTCTCCTGCTGAAATTGTTTTTTAGCACCATCCGTTTTCAGCATCGGCGCTATCCCAATAAGCAGGATCCCCAGCAGTCCCGCGGTCATAATCAGCGTGGTCCTGGAGGACTTTTTCTCAGGATTCCCATTTTTATCCCGCATCTTTTCCATAGGTTTCTATCCTCACATCCACTCCCAGTTGGTAGCCCAGTGCTCGGCTAATGGTCAAAGATTGATCCATCACGCGTGCGGGCAGCCGTAGCAGTAAATAGACCCCCTCTGCGCTATCCGAGTGCTCCTCTGTTTCCATGTATATTTGGTATTCCCCCGGCTTTATGCCATAGTCGGACAGATATTCCTCTGCCGTTTTCTCCAGTTCCTCCTGTGAGAGATATTTGATCCGTTCTATAAAGTAGTCCTCTGTTCGGCCGGCGATCTCCTGCCTATACCGCTCCGCTTCTTCCATATTCATCTCCAATTGGATATTAGCCCGGCCGCACCAAGTAAAAATACAAACCAGCAAAAAAGCCCCTAGCAAAAGCTGCATCAATGGCCGAAATCGCTCACTTGGGGTAAGCAGCAGTACAATGCCGGAAAAAAGCACCCCCGCAAATATGGTATAGCACCAGTTTTGGATTGCCTGCATAGCTTATCCTCCCTTGAAGGCCAGTATCATAAGAGAAGTGGAAACAATAAACAGCATGGCATAGTACAGGGTAATGGCCAGCATGACCGAAAGTGCCGAGCCAACCGATTTAAGCAAACGAGAAAGTTCTCCAGCACCCAGCATTTCCCCCACAATGCCACCCGCTGCCGTAACCAGCTGCCACAGTGTCACCCGCAATAATACCGGCAAAAAGGTCAGCACAGCAATCGCTATCCCGGCCGCGCCAACGGTACTTTTAACAAGCTGAACACACCCCTGTGTCGCCATAAAAAGCTCCGAAAGACTGCCGCCCACTCCAGGGATCAGACTGCTGATCATAAACTTTGTAGTCTTGACCGCCACATTGTCACCGCCACCCGCTATGGCGGATTGCAGAGACAACAGCCCCACAAACAGCGTCATGGTAAGACCCAATGCCCATGTAATCAACTTTTTGAAGCCCGAAACAATCCCGGCCAGTCCCATCTGCGGAACCACTTCAGTAACAATAGCCAAAGAAAGATAGCAGCTGATAACAGGCACAAATGCCGCCTGCAGCAGAGAGCTGATCCCCTGGCACGCACCAAACAGCAGCACATTGTAGAGCGCACCTGTCATGGGTTGGCCTGCTGTGGTCATGATTCCGGCAAAAACCGGGATATACACTGTGAGAAACAGGGAGAAATCCGCAAAGACAGTATGGAGTGACAAAATACACTCGATGACCGGACGAATGAGAAGCGAAATGACAAAGACCGTCATAATGATGGAAAACACCTGGTGTACACCGCTGCCCAGCGAACTGCCAATCCCCTTGACAAGGCTGCACAGCAGCACTGCGCCGACCAGCGAAAGCAATACTCGCAGCGGAGCGCCCAGATGTTCCTTAAATGCGTCAGTAAAAATCTTCCACACTTGCTCCACCGGCATGGAAATGAGCTTCGAAAAAGAGCTGATCCCCTGCTGTTCCATCTGCTCCGCCACTTCCGGCGGAATAGCATCCTTTACAGCGGTCATGTCCTCTCCCGCAAGATATTGCTCCACCTCAGTGGCAGGATCGATAGTCTGCGCCCGCACCGGAAAAAGTACCACGCACCCGCAGAGAATCAGCGCAAGCAGAAGCCTAACTATATGTTTCATAGGCGCAGCAGCTCCCCGGCCATTTCCAGCAGCGAAGCAAATACTGGCATGCTCATCATCACTAATGCTGCTTTGGCGGCCAGCTCCACCTTGGCAGCAATCGCTGTTTCTCCGGCATCTCGGCAGCACTGGCTACCCAATTCCGCCACAATACAAACCCCTAATGCCTTTAAGATGATGGCGGTCAATTCACTTTGTCCGGAAAGTCCGGATAGAATATCCTCCAAGCCGGAAAAGATGTCCTTCATTTGCCCCAACAGATACAGCAGCACAAAGAGTCCACACCCCAAGGAAAGCAGCATAGCAAACTCCGGCCGCTGCCCCCGCAGCGAAAGCGCCAGCAGTGCTGCGATAATACACAGAACGATCAAAGCGGTAATTTCCATAGTACCACCAGCCCAAATACTTCCTTGACGGTATCAAAAAGACCGCTGATCTCATAGATAAGCATGGTAAGCACCACGATAAGCCCTGCCAGGGAGGTAAGCATCGCCTGTTCCTCCCGGCCGGAGCGCAGCAGCACCTGGTACAGCACCGATACGATAATACCAATCGCCGCTATTCTGAAGATGAGATCCACTTCCATGCTGTTTCCTCCATCAGATAAGCAGGACCACCAACGCCAATCCACCCAGCATTCCCAGCCGTCGGAAAAGCGTCCCCTGTCGGTTCTCCTGCTCTGTCCAGTATTTTTCCTCCTGCCGCAGAGCCATCAGCGCCCCTATCAGTGCCTGTTTCTCGACTTCCATCGTCGTACTCCCCAGCACCTCCGTCAATGGCATCATTGCCTTTTGAAATGCTTCCGGCAACGCCGTGTTTTGCATTATATCGATCAATGCCATTCCAAAGTCCGCCTCCGGTTGGGACGCCAACTGCTGCGCAAAGGCCCATTCCAGATAAGCGCTGCGCTCCGCCAACGCCGCGGCAATCTGCGCAGGCGGCTGGGAGGTTAATTCCATCTGCCGCAGAAAATCTCCCCAGTAGCGTCCCAGCAGAGCTGCTAACTGCCGTCGGGTACGCAGCCGCCCCGCCAGAGTAAATCCCATCATCGTACATCCGCCCAAAACCAGTACCGAACCCAGCAGCTTTGCGATCGTACTCATCCCTTGTCACCACCGTTCCACTTGCTTCTCCTACCGGCAGCCCCAGCAGATAAAGATGACTGAATGCTCCGGTTTGCATTAATCTACGCAGCATAGCGTTGTAAAATGGCTCCTGCCCCACACCACAATGTACCGTGACCACAAAACGCACCCCGCAGAAAAAAGCATACTGTATAGCTGTTGCTTCGTGTTCATCCGCAATCTCATCACAGAGAATGACCTGCGGCGAAAGGGTGCGGGTGGCTCGCCTAATGGCTTCCGCCTTGGGCAAACCACTGAGGATATCTGTACAGGGGCCCAGCTGGAATGCACATTTTTCACCATCCCAGCCGCTCAGCTCATTGCGTTCATCCAGCAGGACGGTTCGGCTGGATGTTCCTCCTTCTCCGGATGAAATCAATCGGCACAGATCCCGCAAAATGGTGGTTTTTCCGCTGGCCGGCGGCCCAGCCAAAATCAATCCTTGTGAACGCTGCCAAACAGAATAAATATCAGATGCCGCCCCAATAACTTCCCTTGGCAATCGAATGCAAAGCGACAGCGCCCGTCCCTGCCGCACAGCATAAGGCTGCATGCACACCCCAATACGAAACCCGCCCTGCGCTGTAAAAAAGCCCTGCTCCAGCGTTTTTTCTATCCCGTGCAACGAGTGTCCACAAAGCGAAAGCATTGTCTCCTGCACCAGCTCTTGCGGTATTATAAAGCCCTGCTCTGCCGGTACAACTGTGCCGGATTTAGAAAGGAATAGTGTCCGCTCCCCGACTGTAACCACCAGTGGCTGACCCGACCGCAGACGGATCTCTGTCATTTGTTCCAGCAGCGTCGGCGTGGCTTGCCGCAGAATTGTGACAACCGGCTGCGGTAACTGCCCCAAAAGCTTTTGGACATCCCACATCATAGGTCCCTCCTTGTCCTTTGGTGCATCATATGGTGCCGGGACAGGTTTTATGCATGCTGCGGTAGGCCAACCGTATGCCAATAAAACTAGCGAGCCAAAACAAACTGCCCTTTATTTGTTAGACAGTATAACTACTATCCAGCAAATAAAAGGCAACTCAATAGATCCACACTGGCATGACGGTAAATTGCATCTATATGCCACTTTTGATCGCTACCAGTAAGGCCGCAGATGAACTCTCCATTGCTTTCGTCACACGCGGTATTGGGAATCTAAATCTCCGCACCTGCCTTGTCAACATTCAAATGCGTGTTGAGGATTGGCTGGCGCTTTTTCTGTTTGCAGCACTTCTCATATCCTAGCTTATATGGAAGGTGATAGCCCAACGATTGAATTTCGGAATGTATCCTTTGCCTATCTGGGCAGTTCGGAAGGCAGTTTGAAGAATATTGACCTTACCATTCCGGATGGACAGTGTGTACTGCTGTGCGGGCGCAGCGGCTGCGGCAAATGTGGACTCCGAGAATAAAAAAGAGCTGACCCACGAAAAAACATCATTATGATTACCCACCGGCTAAAGGCCCTCCGCCACGCCGATCAAATCCTCGTGGTAGAGATAAAGGACAAATCGTCCAATAAGGAGCACCTGATGAACTTGATGGAGCGGGACGGAATTTATCGTCGCTTCATCAGTGGACGAAAGCAGGCGGCAGGCTGGAAATTGCAGAATCCTTCCCCTCCGCGAGCCTAAATAAAAAGCCGACCAAGGGTACAGCGACTGTATACCGGGTCGGCTTTTTATTTCTGTTTTAGTTCAGTGCTATTTTCAGCATTTTAATATTCTGCTCCATCAGCGAGAGATAACTCTCCCCCCTCTCGAATTCCTCTTTGGAAACATTCTGGCAGGAATGAAGCAGCAATTCCTCAGCACCAGTTGCCTCCGCAATGGTATCCGCCATCAGCCGGTTGGAAAGCTCAATATAGAAGATAGCCAGCACACCGCTTTGTTTTACTTCTTCTATAATGGCCGCTACTGTGGCCGCGCTCGGCTCCGCCTCGGAGGAACAGCCCGGGTAGGCAGCATAATACTCCAGCCCATAGTCGCGCGCCAAGTATAAGAACGGAAAACGGTCCGCAAAAATGAGCAAATCACGCTTTGCTTCCTTCACCGTTTTGGTCAACTCGCTATCTAATGCGCGCAGCTTTTCCGTATATTCTTCAGTACGGGTTTGATAATACTCCGCGCTACCCCTATCTGCTGCCTGTATTGCTTTACCGATGGCTTCCGCCATCAATATGGCATTCTTGGGGGAGGTCCAGATATGCTCGTCATACTCTGCGTCACCATGGTCATGCCCGTCGTGATCATGATCATGGCCATCCTCCCCGCTCCATGCAAAGCCGCTTTCGGCTTCCTCGGCTGCATCCACACAATCCATCAGTGTCAATACCTGCATACGGCTGGTATCCACCGAAGAAAGCACATTTCGCACCCATTCATCCGATTCCCCACCAATGTAGAGGAACACATCACAGTTTTGTATCGCTATGATGTCCTGCGGGGTCGGCTCGTAACTGTGTACCTCCGCGCCTGGCTTCAGCAGCATTTTTACCTCGGCATCCTCTCCCGCTATCTCCCGGGCAAAATCATACAGAGGAAAAATCGTTGCTACAATCTGTATTTTCTCGGTCTTCTCCTGTAAAGGTCCACACCCTGACAATAACAGAATAGCCAATAGTATCAAAACAAAGCGTTTCTTCATGGTTCTTTCTCCCGCAATTTGAGTCTCGTTCTCAAATTGTATTCTACCACAGCTTTTCTTATTGTCAAGAATTACGGTTTTCTTTATGCCTCTCTTGCCGTAAATTTTGAAATTTGTTGATGGAATTCCTCTCTAACCAATGGTATAATGATTCCATACTATTGGAAGAAGGATCACATCTTATGAGCAATAAACTCGATTTTAACCAGAAAAGAGGCTTCATCTGCGATATGGATGGTGTCATCTATTACGGGAACCGCATTCTGCCTGGCGTACGGGAATTTATCCAATGGCTGCAGGATGAAAAGAAGGAATATCTGTTCCTAACCAATAACAGCGGCTACACCCCCAAGGAACTGAATCAAAAACTTGCCCGCATGGGGCTGGATGTCCCGGAAGAACATTTCTACACCAGCGCCTTGGCCACAGCAGCCTTCCTTCGGGAGCAGGCCCCTGGATGCTCCGTTTTCGCCATCGGTGAGGCCGGGCTTCTGAACGCCCTATACGATGCCGGCATCACAATGAATGATGTTAACCCCGATTATGTTGTAGTCGGCGAGGGTCGCTCCTATTCGTTGGATACTCTGACAAAAGCGACCAACCTGGTCATGACCGGCGCTAAACTTATCGGTGCCAATTCTGATGTCTCCGGCCCCATCGAGGACGGCATCGCCCCCGCCTGCCGCGCACTGGTCGCTCCCATCGAAATGGCCACCGGCAAGCAGGCTTATTTCTGTGGTAAACCCAACCCCCTGATGATGCGCACCGGCCTGCGCATGCTGCAATGCCACTCCGCCGAGGCAGTTATGGTCGGCGACCGCATGGATACCGATGTGATCTCCGGTTTGGAAAGCGGCATGTCCACAGTACTGGTGCTTTCCGGTGTTTCCACCCGAGAAACACTAAACACCTATGCCTACCGCCCCAGCATTGTACTGGATGGCGTCGGCGATATCCCCAAAATGGCCAAAGCGCAAAAGACTTCCTCCTAAACTCTTCCCGATGATAAAAAAGACGGGCTGCACACCTTGCAGTCCGTCTTTTTGTATCCGTAAAGTTTTTTAACTGTTCAGTGCCTTTTCCAACATCTCACGCAGGATATTGGGGTTGCCCTTGCCCTTGGAAGCTCTCATGCACTGACCCACCAGGAAGCCCAGCGCATTGGTCTTACCGCCACGGTAGTCCTCTACCACCTTGGGGTTGGCTGCCAGAATATCACTGACGACCTGCTCCAGCGCACCGGTATCGTTCATTTGGCGCAGACCCTTTTCCTCTACCACATCTGCCGCGGTCTTATCGCTGAAGATGATCTCCTCCAGCACCGTCTTGCCAGCGGTGGTGGAGATCTCTCCCGTTTCGATCATCGCCAGCATATCCGCCAGCTTCTCAGCGGAAAGCTTGGTATCGGCAAGGATGAGGTTTTTTTCATTGATAATGCGAGTAATATCGCCCAGCAGCCAGTTACTGATATTCTTCGGCTGGCACTTGCCCAGCGCCGCCACCGCCTCAAAGTAATCCGCCTTATCGGGGTTTTCCGCCATCAAATTGGCATCAAAGTAAGGCAGTTTATACTGTTTCATCAGGCGCAGCAGCTTATCATTGGGCAGCTCGGGGATGCTCGCCTTCAGCTCCTCCAGCCGGCTCTCCTCCACATAGATGGTTTTGAGGTCGGGTTCGGGGAAATAGCGGTAATCCTGGGCATCCTCCTTGGAGCGCAGCAGAATGTTCTTCCCGGCGATGTCATCCCAGCGGCGGGTCTCTTGGTGGATTTCCCCGCCGTTTTCCAGAATCTCAATCTGGCGGGCGGCTTCGTACTCAATAGCACGAACCGTAGCGGAGAAGCTGTTCACATTTTTCATCTCCACACGGGTACCAAATTCCGTCGCGCCCTCCGGCCGTACCGATACATTGACATCACAGCGGATAGAACCCTCCTGCATCTTACAGTCGGAAATACCGAGATATTGCAAGGTCGCCTTGATGGTATCCAGGTAGGCCTTTGCCTCGGCGGAGGAGCGCATATCCGGCTCGGAAACGATCTCGATCAGCGGCACGCCGCAGCGGTTAAAGTCCACCAGGCTGCCCGCAAAATCATCGGAATGGATCAACTTACCGGCATCCTCCTCGATATGGATGCGGGTCACACCGATGCGCTTGGTGTGTCCCTCTTCATCTACAATGGCGTCAATATAACCGTTTTCACACAGCGGAATATCAAACTGAGAAATCTGATACGCTTTGGGCAAATCGGGATAGAAGTAGTTTTTGCGGTCCATCTTACAGATATTATTGATACTGCAATGCAGCGCATAGCCCATGCGCACGGCATAGTCCACCACACTCTTATTTAAGGTGGGCAGAGTACCGGGCATACCGGTGCAGATAGGACAGCAGTTGGAATTGACCATGGAGCCGAAGGAGTTTTTGCATCCGCAGTAGATCTTGGTCTTGGTATTCAGCTCCGCATGGACTTCCAGACCAACGACAATTTCGTATTTCATGTTGTTTCTCCCTCCTTACACCACAGTGGCTACCTTGCACAGGCCGCCGCGCAGGGTCTCAAATTCCTTGGCAATGCCCAGAAGCTTCTCCTCCGAGAAATGCGGCCCAATGAGCTGCATTCCCACCGGCATCTCATGGTCCATGCCAATGGGCAGAGAAAGCGCCGGCAGGCCTGCAATATTCACAGTAATGGTGCAGATATCACTGGCGTACATCTTCAAGGGATCATGAACATTCTCACCAATCTTAAAGGCCGCGGTCGGCGCGGTGGGCGTCACAATAACATCGCACTGCTTGAAGGCCTCATCATACTCGGCACGCACCTTCTGCTGGAACAGCTTGGCCTTTTTATAGTAAGCATCGTAGTATCCGGAGGACAACACAAAAGTACCCAACATAATGCGGCGCTTTACTTCATCGCCAAAGCCTTCGCTGCGGGTCTTTTCATACATATCGTTCAGGTCGGTGTAGTTTTCTGCGCGGAAGCCATACTTCACACCGTCAAAACGGGAAAGGTTGGAGGATGCTTCCGCCGAGGAAATGATGTAATAGGCGGAAAGGCCGTACTCGGTGCTGGGCAGGCTGATATTCACCACCTTGGCGCCACGGGCCTCCAGCGTGCGGATAACCTGCCAAATGGCAGCACCTACCGCTACATCCACATGCTTATAGAACTCCTTGGGAACGCCAATGCGCAGACCCGCCAGGTCATACCCCAGTCCCTCGGCAGTCTTTGGATAATGGGTTGGCATGCTGGTAGCATCGTAGGGGTCCTGTCCACTGATGGTATAGAACAGGTTCGCTACATCCTCCACGCTGCGTCCCATCGGGCCAATCTGATCCAAAGAGGAAGCAAACGCCACCAAGCCGTAGCGGCTTACCGCGCCATAGGTGGGCTTCAGGCCAATAATACCGCAATAAGCGGCAGGCTCACGGATCGAACCGCCGGTATCGCTGCCCAGGGACATCACCGCTTCTCCCGCTGCTACCGCCGCCGCGGAACCGCCGGAGGAACCACCAGGCACCTTATCCAGCCCGTGGGGGTTATGGGTGATATGGAACGCCGAGTTCTCACAGGAGGAACCCATGGCGAATTCGTCCATGTTCATCTTGCCGGTCATCACATAGTCCACAGCCTTCAGCTTGGTGATGACCGTCGCATCATAGGGCGGCACAAAATTCTCCAGCATTTTGCTGGCGCAGGTCGTCTTGATATCCTTGGTGCAGATGTTATCCTTAATGCCGATGGGAATACCGGCCAGGGGGTGCAGCTCCTCCCCTGCCGCTATCTTTTTATCCACCGCTTGGGCCGTTTTCATTGCTTCCTCCGGAGTGGCGGTAATGAAAGCGCCAATTCCATTCTCCACTTTGGCAATGCGGGCAAAAGTATCCTCGGTCACTTCCACCGCGGAAACCTTTTTCTCTTTCATCAGCCGGTGCAGTTCGCCGCCGGTCAGTTTATACAGTTCCATGCTGTCCACTTCCTTTCCCTCTTGTTAACCTACCGTCTTTGGCACTACCACACAGCCGGCCGCCACCTGCGGAGCATTCTTCAGCACTTCATCCCGCGGCAGAGAAGGTTCCACCACATCCTCCCGAAGCGTCATGGTGTCTTCTACCTTGGGGGAAAGATCCCCAGTCTCCATTTCTGGCAGCCGCTCCACCATCTCAATGATGTTCTGCATATCCTTCTGGAATTTTTCCTCTCGCTCCGGCTCAATGGCCAGCCGTGAGAGCTTTGCGATTTTCTTGATATCGATCTCCATATTTTTTAAGAACCCCTTTCTATCAGTTCCAGTAATCCCTGCTCCGTCAGTACCGGCACACCCAGACTCTGCGCCTTGGTCAACTTACTTCCCGCGGCTTCTCCGGCCACTACATAGCTTGTCTTTTTGCTCACACTGCCGGAGGCCTTCCCGCCGTTTTTCTCAATGAGATCCTGGATCTCCTCACGGGAATAGTTCGGCAATGTGCCGGTCACTACTATGGTCATCCCCGCCAAAGCGGCCGATTGCTGCTCTGGCACCCACGGCTCCATACCAAGGGCCAGCAAATCATGGCACAACCGACGGTTATTTTCATCGTCAAAGTATTGCAAAACACTCTCGGCCATGATCTCACCAAAGCCTTCAATGGAAAGCAGCTCCTCTTTCGTAGCCGCTTCCACCGCCTGCAGGGAACCAAACCGCTGCGCCAGCAACTTCGCCGCTTTATCGCCGATATTGCGGATACCGAGGCCAAACAGCAGCGCACCCAGCTCATTGTGCTTGGATTTTTCCAGCGCCGAAAGGATATTCTCCGCCTTCTTCTTCTGGAATCCCTCCAGCCCCAGCAGTTCTTCCTTGGTCAGCCGGTACAGATCGGCCGGTGTCTTGGCCAAACCAGTCGCAAGCAGCTGCTCACACACCGCTTCTCCCAGTCCTTCTATATCCATCGCATTACGGCTGCAAAAATGGATCAAACTTCTCAGTATCTGCGCCGGGCAGCTGATATTGGGACAGCGGATAGCCGCCACCTCAGGATCGCGCACCAGCAGTGTCCCACAGGATGGACAATGGGTGGGCAGTGTATAGGCGGATGTCCCTTCCGGGTGGTTCTTTACCGCTATCACCTCTGGGATAATATCCCCGGCCTTCCGCACCACGATGGTATCTCCGATATTCACCCCCAGCTGGGTGATAAAATCCTGATTATGCAGGGTGGCTCGGCTCACAGTGGTGCCCGCCAGCTCTATCGGGTCAAATTCCGCGGTCGGCGTCACTGCGCCAGTGCGTCCCACCTGCAGCACCACATCCCGCAGTACCGTCTCCTTTTCCTCCGGCGGATACTTAAAGGCCACCGCCCATTTGGGATATTTGGCTGTGCTGCCCAAAAGCTCTCTATCTGTAAAGCGGTCCACCTTTATAACCGCGCCGTCGATCTGGTATCCCAGCGATCCGCGTAGCTCGCCTATCACTTCCACCTGTTTTATAGCGTCCTCTATGTTATCAAATACCTTGTAATCCGGCGAAACCGGGAACCCCAGCCGCCGCATCAGCTCCAGCGACTCACTGTGCCGCTCACAGGTCACACCCTCCAGCTGCTGCACATTAAAGCAGAAGATATCCAGTCCTCTGGCCGCCGCTATTTTGGGGTCCTTCTGCCGCAGCGAGCCAGCCGCCGCGTTGCGGGGGTTCTTCGCTGGTATCTCCTCCCGCAGCTCCTGTTCCCGCACCAGCCGGTTAAAGCTCGTCACGGGCATATACACTTCACCGCGCACTTCCAGCAGCGGCAGCGCCTCCGGCAACTGCAGCGGGATGCTGCGAATGGTGCGCAGGTTTTCGGTCACATCCTCCCCGGTAAAACCATCACCGCGGGTAGATCCCACCGCCAGCTCCCCATCATGGTATTCCAGCGAAACCGAAAGTCCGTCGATCTTCTGCTCCACCACATAGGTGGGGTTCGGCACTTCCTCCCTCACCCGCGCGTCAAAGGCACGCAGCTCATCGGTAGAAAATACATCCTGCAGCGAGCCCATCTGCACTTTGTGCGTGACCTCCCGGAAGGTGTTCTGCGCCTTACCGCCCACCCGCTTGGTCGGCGAATTGGGCGAAGCGTACTGCGGGTATTGCTCCTCCAGGTCCATCAGGCTGTGGATCAAACGATCATACTCATAATCCTCCAGCTCCGGCGCATCCAAGTCGTAGTACAGATGCATATGATGTTCAACCTGCTTTTCCAGCTCCCGCATTTTGCGGCGAATGTCCTCGCTCATCTGCACACCTCCCCAATTTAACCTATATATTATAGCAACTTTGCCCCACAAATACAATAAATTCCCGGTATTTCTTTGGGATGAATTTCACCCCACCAGCGCGCCGTAGTCCTGTATCATGCCCACCAGGTCATCAGTGCCGCCATACACCTCGGTATAGGCATCCGGCACCAGTCCCACTATAATCGTCTCCGCCAAGATCACATTGCATTGCGCCTGGCTGCTGATGCGATACCCCGGCAGCAGTGAAAGCATATCCACCGTTACCTGCAATTGAATCCGATGCCTTGTCTGGTTGATGCCTGCCTCGTCAAACTGATTGATGATCTTGGTCTTGACCAGCCCCACCGGCCGCAGCTGAAGCGCTACCAGCGGCCCCCGTCCCGCCAGGAACTGAATCCCCGTTAGGCTTCCCAGCGGCAGTTCCAGCTTCAGTTCACGGTACTGCTGCAGCGTCTGCAATATCTTCTCCAGCAGCTCCCCCTGCAGACGGTTGATCAGCACAGTATCAGTAATTAGGGCAGTGGTCTCCCCGCTTTGGTTCTGCTGAAGGCTAACAAAAGATTGATACCGCAGCCCGTCCTCTTCCAGCACCTCCAGTACCGCCCGCTGGATCATCCGGTTCACCGCAATCTGCGTCTGGCTGGCCGCCGCTTCCCGCACCATTGGCCTTATGCCCATATCCAGTGCGATAATCCCCCCCACCAGACTGAGAAGCACTAGCACTTTGCCCCACTTTATATTCTGCATTTTTCGCCTGCTTGCATGGTGCTTTATCCTCACTGCGGCACTCCCCCTTTTGGGGCAGTATATTCTCAGCACCGGCGGGATGTTCCCCCTTTCCGCTATTTTGCATAAGATGCCATCAGGAGGTGATTCTATGCAGGAAATGATCTTTCAGGCGTCGCAGGGCTACCCCATGCCGGAATGCCTGTGCTACAACACCGCCGATCTTCGCATGCTGACTGAATTCTACTCCGGCCGTACCAGCGAGCTAACCACCACCATGCAGTACAGCTACCAGAGCACCATCCTGAGCAGCTGCCGCCCGGAAATTGCCGAAGCCATCGGCAAGATCAATATGGTGGAGATGCGCCACATCTCGCTGTTGGGCCGGTGCATTGCCATGATGGGCGGTGACCCCCAGTTTATCCGTCCGGCACAGAAGCAATACTGGCACGCTGGCCTTGTCAATTACGCCACCGATCCCTGCTGTATGCTGCTGGGCGATATGCGTGCCGAACTGGATGCTGCCGATGCCTACCGCTCTGCGGCCCGTCTCTGCTGCAATGCCGCTCTGTGTCCCCTGCTGGAACGCCTGGCTGATGATGAAACCCTGCACGCCGAATGCCTGCAAAAACTCATCCACATGGCCGGTTGCTGCCGCTGAACAGCAAAAGGCCGGAGCCCCTTAAGAGGCTCCGGTCTTTGCTATATGTTCACAAGAGGAGAATGTCTAACTAAATCAGTCAGCAAGCATCTCGTACAGCTGTGCTTCAATGTACGGACCCCACCACTCAAGATAGCCCTTCTTGGTCGGATGAATCGCGTCGCTCATGTAGGATCTCCACAGAGCATCGCCGGTCTTAACATTCTCATACATCGCATCATTGTGCCACAGATCCAAAACGGTGAAGTCATCGCCCCACTTTTCGTCCAGCTCATGGCATCGCTCGATCATGGTCTTGTAAATCTCTGCATTCTGTCCGCCGGAATAGGTCATTTCATCCTCAAAGTAAGTGCCGGTGATAACCAGAACACGAGCACCCCAGGTTTCCTTAGCGTACGCAATGATCGCTTCCAGCGCACCGGTGGTGGTTACTTCATCAAAGGTCGCAGGATCAAAGCTGTCGCTTACTACGCCGGTCTCGCACTGACCCTTGGAGTCATTAGTGGAGAGCTGAACCACTACCAGATCCAGATCGGGATCAGTCTCGGCAGTATGGTTGCGCAGACGGTTGATATAGGACGAGTCAGCCGAAATGGAACCAGCAACACCGCCGCCGATAGAACCGTCGATGGAAGCAAGGAAGGTACCGCCCTTAACTTCAATGGTGGAGATAGTACCATCCAGCGCATCAATATAAAGTGCCGGAGAGGTCTTACCGGAACCGAAGCCCTGGAATACAGAGGAACCAAGCCAAAGTAGCTTCTTACCTTTGATGGGACTGTCCGCGTTCATGGTAACCGTTTCGGGGTTATATTTATCGCTGTTGCCTTCATTCTTCATGCCGGTAACAGTCACCAGCTGCTGAACCGTGCTGGCGCCAATTACAATGATGATTGCCAGGATAGCGGCCAGGATGCGCAGGATAACCTTCTTGGTGGTGCGGCCGCTCTTCTTCTTCGCCACTTCCTCACGGGTCACAGCCGGCTCGGTCTTGGGACGAGCGGGTACGGCCTTACCCTCTACCACATTACCAAGGGCCGCTTCCATAACAGGGGTCCACAGGGCATAGCCCTTCTTGGTGGGATGGATCTGGTCGTTCATGCAGGTGTGCTTCTTCGCTTCCTTGGTGTTCAGCTCACGGTCGTTCCACAGGTCGATGACCGCAACATCCCACTTCTTGGCGATGGCATACAGCGCATCGACCATGTCCTTATACTCGGGGGAAGCATACTCGGGGTTGGTATAGAACGCCACCGGGCAGTTCCAGGTCTTCTTGGCGTAGTCGATGATGTACTCGATCGCGCCGCAGATGGTCTTGGTATCATAGGCTTCCCCGGCAGCCGCTACCTTGCCCAAAGGCTTCTTCTTGGTAGCATCGTTAGTGGAAAGCTGGCAAACAAACAGGTCGCAGGGGGTCTTGGGGTCCAGCGCCTTCAGACGAGTCACATAGCTCTTGGCGTTGTCGTCCACCAGAGTAGTACCACTTACTGCTTCCTTCACACAGGTAGCGCCGGTGCGGGCGGCGATCATGTCAACGAAAGACTTGCCATAGGCCGCAAAGCCCTTGGTGACGGAAGAGCCCAGGAAAACGATGTTCTTGCCCGCAAGAGGACCGCTCTTCACCTTTTCCAGGCTCTCGGGGTTGTACTTACCGCTTAGGTTGCCGCCGTTCAGTAGACCAAATACACGGATAAGAACGATGACCAGAATGACCGCCAGCACAATCAGCAGCATGGTAAGACCATACTCCATAACACCGCTGGTGCAGTATTCCTTACACACCTGCTTTGTTACACCCAGTGCAGAGGCTACTGCCGTAAAAATTGGGTCGAGTAAGGACGAATAGAAAATTGCACGCCAAAAACTCAGCATAATTTCCTCCTTTTCGCTGCCATTAACCTTGCCTTGGTCTCTCGCAGCTACTTTACCTTCATTGTCAATATTTTGTTTATTTTATGGTTGGTCGACCAATTTAATTACAATATACTCCGCCCCCCCACCTCTGTCAATATCTTTATATGCGATTTTACATATCAGCATAAATTTTCTGTTATTCATTGTGCATTTTCACTACAAATTTTCAAAAAAAAGACGGCCTACCATCTGATAAACCGTCAATTTTTGTCTATTCTGTTAGTTTCGCAGCAGCCGCACAGCTTCACTCAACTGACCCACCGGCAGAAACTCCGCCTCGGGGTAGTCAGCCGTGTTCAGCGTCTTCATTGAGCTTTTCGGCAAAAGAAAACGCCGGAAGCCCAATCGGTAGCCCTCCCCTACCCGCTGTTGCACCTGCGGCGTGGAGCGGATCTCCCCCGCCAAGCCGATCTCGCCCAGCAGCAGCATATCATCGGGGATCACCTTATCCAGCAGGTTGCTCAGCACCGCCATCGCCACCGCCAGGTCAGCGGAGGGCTCGTCCGCCCGCATACCGCCAGCCGCGTTCACAAAGACATCCAGGTTCCCCATATAAAAGCCCGCGCGCTTTTCCAGCACTGCCAGCAGCATCGCCGTGCGGTTCATATCAAAGCCAGTAGCCACCCGCCGCGGGTTGCCAAAGCTGGTTTTGGTCACCAGCGCCTGTATCTCCACCAAAATGGGCCTGGTACCCTCCATCAGGCAGGTAATACAGCTGCCGCTGCAGTCCAATGGTCTGCCGGAAAGCAATGCCTCGCTGGGATTCGGCACCTCACGCAGGCCGTTCTGCCCCATCTCAAAAACGCCGATCTCGTTGGTGGAGCCAAAGCGATTTTTGTTAGCCCGCAGAATGCGGTAGCTCAGGTTTTTATCTCCCTCAAAGTAAAGGACCGTATCCACCATATGCTCCAGCACCTTCGGGCCCGCAATATTGCCGTCCTTGTTCACATGCCCCACAATGAACAACGGGATTTCCTGTCCCTTACAGGCGTCGATCAGCAGCATAGCCGATTCTCTCACCTGCGAAACGCTGCCCGGCGAGGAGCTGACGCTGGCGACTGAAAGGGTTTGAATGGAATCCACCACCACAATATCGGGCTTGTTCTCCAGTATCGTCTCTCTTATCTGTTCGGCATCGGTGGCCGCCGTCAGCAACACCTTTTCCCCGGTCACTCCCAGCCGGTTGGCCCGCAGCTTAATCTGCCGGGGGCTTTCCTCGCCGGAAACATACAAAACCTGCAAATCATCCTCCAGCGTCCGGCACATCTGCAGCAGTACTGTGGATTTACCGATCCCCGGATCGCCGCAGACCAGGATCGCCGCACCCGGCACAATGCCGCCACCCAGTACCCGGTCCAGCTCCTCCATGCCGGTATGGTACCGCACCGATTCATCGGCATTAACAGTATCCAGGGCCATCACCGGAGAAGGTTCCCGCTGGATAGCGGTCTGTCCCTTTTTCTCCTTACCTATAATGCGTGTTTCCTCCACCAGGGTGTTCCAGTTACCGCAATCTGGGCAACGCCCCTGCCATTTGGCGCTCTCGTAACCGCACTCGGTACAGACATAAATACTTTTCTCTTTTATTTCTTTTACTGCCATGCTGTTTCCTTTCTTTACGCTGCTATCCCTGCGGGGCGTGTTCGTATTCCATCAGTGAGACGGTAATCAAAAAAGCCAGCATACCCTGGTATTTCTCCTGCTGCAGATCTTCCATATCCTTTGGGTTTGATAAAAAACCGCATTCTACCATCACTGAGGGGTTGGCTCTGTTGTTATTCAAGATAAACAGCGATGAATCTGCTTCCTTAATCTTGCGTTTATTGTCGGCCTGCAAATATGTCGCTATATTCTTTTGGATCCGCTCCGCCAGCTCTCGGCTGCCGTCCGCTTTGCCGTAAAAGACCTGCGCCCCGTGGACATAGGACTGCGAAAAGTGGTTCTGGTGGATGCTGATTCCCACTGCGCCCGGCGTTCCAGCCATAATCTCCAGCCGGTTTTTCAGGTCGCTGCGCTTTTGCGCCCGAATTGTTTTAGCACTTTCATCGCAGAGAAGGACATCGGTTTCCCGGGTCATTACCACCCGGTAGCCCAGCAGGGTCAGCATGGTCCTGGTTTTTTCCGCAATGGAAAGATTGATGTCGCTTTCCCGGATATTGCCGGCGGTAGCGCCCCCGTCCATACCGCCGTGACCGGCATCCAGCACCACTACCGACATATTATCCACTGCACCAGATTGCACTTGCTGTGCCAGTTGATCGTTCAACCCTGTAAGAAAATACCCGGCAGCCACCACAGTCATCGAAAATGCAAAGATCATTACTGCTTTGTACCATAGCTTCTCCATTCCATCACCCCGTCCCAACTTATGCAGCGGGGGTTCTCGCTATGTCCTACTCCCTTATTTTATCAGAAATGCTCCGGTGGTTCAATAGAGAAAGAACAAATTTTCGCCGTTCAATTTCAAAAAGAAGCAGAGCTTTTCCACTCTGCTTCCTTTTGCTTCAAACGCATTTGCCCAGTAAAACCGTAAATTCAATTTTGTTTTCCTCACAGCAGGTCGCCTTAATACTCCCCTTGTGCCCCTCTGCGATACTGCGTGCCATCGAAAGTCCGATTCCAAACCCTCCGGTCGTTCGCGATTGATCCACACGGTAAAAGCGGTCAAATAACCGCTCGACCTGCTGCCGGGTAAGTCCCGTGCAGGGATTCATGGTGCGAATGACCGGACCCTTTTTGCCCTTTTCCAAAGAAAGCTTAATGCAAGCGTGTTCATCGGCATACTTTACGGCATTATCCAGCAGGATGGACACCAGCTGGCGGATGGCATATTCGTCGCCAGTATAGGTAAGCGCCGGAGCAATCTCCAATTGGAGCTCATGACCGTTCGCTTCGGCATAATCCCGGAAGGACTCAGCCGTTTCGCTGATGGCCTCACTGATGGGGAATTCAGCCATTTTAAGGGGGCTTTGTTCCTCATCCAAACGGGAAAGACTGACCAGAGAATTGACGAGATCCCGCAGCTTTTCGGTTTGGGCCAGCGATTTATCGATCCATTTGTTCTCGCCGCTTTCCATTTCCAGCACCTTAAGGCTGGTAGCAATAACAGTGATGGGGGTCTTTAGTTCATGGCCGGCATCGGTGATGAATTGCTTTTGTTTTTCGCTGGCCTTCACCACCGGATCGATGGCGCGGCGGGAAAGCAGCGTGACGACGAGATAAACACACGCCACGCAGAACAGCATAGCCGCCAGTGAAAGCCACGCGGTGGTTTTCACTGTTTGTAAATCACGATGTGCATCCAGGAAAATGGCCATAAAACCGCCGTCTTCGCTTTGTGTGACAAAACAACGATAGCCATTGACCCAACAATAACCGGCGCCGTGCTTTGCCGCGGCCTGCAGATACTCGGCGGTATCGGCTTCGGTCACCGCGGCTATTTTACCAAGGTCGGAGCGCAGAAGGGTGCCATCGGCATCATACCAAAGGACAAAATAGCGGGTGGAAAAGGGGGTTTCCGGCGTAAAGCCGCCTTCCGCTCGGGTCCCCGGTTTATCAAAGCCGCCGGGGGGTGACTGTGGCACCATGCCCCGGTTATTGCTGATGATTTGCAGCATGTTGGTCAGGCTGTTATCCACCGAAATATAATTTGCGGCATTGACGATAAGGCAAAGCGCCAGCAGCACAGCTGTAACAGCCAGCATGGCGATGCGGATAAAACGCTTACGCAGGGTTTTGATTATTTGGTTTCCTCCAGCAGATAGCCCATGCCGCGGTTGGCGGTGATGGTGACACCGCTGCCGATAGACTTGATCTTTTTACGCAGATTAGAAATGTGTACCCACACCACATTGATCTCGGCATCGCTATCCCAGCCCCATACCCGCTCCATGATGCGGTCAGCGGAGAGAACCACCTTGGGCGAGCGCATAAAAAGCTCCATGACCTGAAACTCACGGCCGCTGAGGCGGACGGATTCCCGGCCGCAGGAAAGCACACCAGTATCGGGGTTAAGGGTGATATCGCCCCAAGTAAGCAAGGTGGGGTGGTAATCCTCACTGCGGCGTAGCATGGCCCGTACCCGCGCAATGAGTTCATCCGGCTCAAAAGGCTTGGGCAGGTAGTCATCCGCGCCGGCATTAAATCCGGTGATGCGGTCATCCTTTTCCGCTTTGGCGGTCAGCATCATAATGGGTGTCTTGATGCCCTCGGCCCGGAGCTTCTGCAGCACCTCCACACCATTCATCTTGGGCATCATCACATCCAGGATGATGGCATCATATTCCCCGCTGCTGCCGTATTCATAGGCATCAAAGCCATTGTGGACGGAATCCACGGCAAACTGGTTTTTTTCAAAAAATGCCGTCAGCGCTTCCGCCAGGTCTACCTCGTCCTCCGCTATGAGCAGACGCATCTCCACCCCCTCTTTCTATCACAGCTATCTCACTTTTGGTTATATTATAATCTAAGGCTAAAGTCAACCTAAAGGCCGCAAAAGAGCGGCAAACAGGGTAAAAATAACCATCGGTTTAGAATAGCTGCTGTCCCTTTATTGAAATGATGCGTCCCCCTGCTCCAAAAGAAAAAGGACGCCTATTGGCGTCCTTTTTTGGAGCGGGTTACGAGGCTCGAACTCGCTACCTCCACCTTGGCAAGGTGGCGCTCTACCAGATGAGCTAAACCCGCAAATGGTGGCTCCGACTGGAATCGAACCAGTGACACGTGGATTTTCAGTCCACTGCTCTACCAACTGAGCTACAGAGCCGGAAATGGCGACCCGGATGGGGCTCGAACCCACGACCTCTAGCGTGACAGGCTAGCGTTCTAACCAGCTGAACTACCGGGCCATGTGTTTGCCGCCGGTTAATCTGCCGTATCGTATCGGCAACATTAGTAATTATACGGGAAACTACCGCTCTTGTCAATCCCTTTTTTGCTGTTTTTGCAGAAAGTTTTTACCGTCTCCGGGTTACATACACCATCCGTTGGGTCGTTGGCATCACCGGCACCCGGTCATAGCCGCCCCAACGCTCCAGCACCTCAAAGTGCTCCGCCTCCAACATTGCCGTCAGTTCCTCATCCTCCCAAGCCCATTCGCAGAACTGTTCGCCATCCCGGGTATACTGCTCTCCCTTCCCCCGCCGAAAGAAGTCCATCTGGATTTCTACCTTGTGCTCCTCAGGGGTATATTCATTCTGCCATACGCAAAAAAGAGCCTCGCTCTCCCGCACGAAGCAGTTGTTTCCCAGCACCTCCCGGTGTTTATAGGGGGTATTCACATCAAAGAGGAACAGGCCGCCCGGCTCCACAAAGAACTGTAACCGATGCAGCGCCTTTTGCAGTGCCTTCTTTCCCGGCAGGTGATTGAGGCTATCCAGCGTGCACACTGCCAGGTCCACCGTACCATACAGATCCAGCTTTTCCAACGGCTGGCACAGGTACAGCACCGGCCGCTCCAGCGCCATGTTCTTTTCGGCAGCCTGCATCAGCATCTCCGGGGATACATCCACCCCAATCACCTCGAAGCCACGGCGGGCCAGCTCGGTCGCCAGTGTGCCGGTGCCGCAGCACAGGTCCAGCGCCAACTCCCGCTTGGGGTGGTACTGGGCCAATAGCTCCTCGCAGCGGTCGGCTATCACAGCCCGGTCCACATCCTCGGTCAGGGCGTCATAGTAGGCGGAGAAGGTCTCCTTATAGCTTGCCATCGGCCTGTTCCAGTCGTTCAAAGATGATATCATAGCCATTGGCACCGTACTGCAGGGAACGGTTTACCCGGCTGATGGTGGCGGTGCTGGCGCCCGTTTTCTCCACAATCCTGCTGTATACATTTTGCTCCTTCAGCAGCTTTGCTACCTCCAGGCGCTGCGCTATGGCCTTCAGTTCCGGGCCGGTGCACAGGTCATCAAAGAAGCGTTCGCACTCCTCCTCGGTCTGCAGCATTAGAATAGCGCGGTAAAGGAATGACAGGTTATCGTCCGGCTTTTTGGAAATCAACCAAATGCCCCCTTTGTTTTGATACCACTAATATAACACTTTAGAGCATGAAAGTAAACCATAAAAGCAACTTTTGCTTTCTTCTCTTTTTTATGGTATAATTCATTTCAAATTTTTGATTGACCCAAAGGAAAGGAACCCATAGCCAAATGCAACAGGAATACTACTCTCAGGCCGGGATGGAGCAGGCCATCCAAGAGCTTATTACCAAGACGATCAATAATGAGCGCGGCGGCTTTAATGCCATGCTAGCCCCCCGCCTGGTCACGGTGGATTGGGCCGCTAAAAGCTGCACTCTTGCCTTCCATCCGTTGGAATGGATGAGCAATCCGGCTGGTGTCACCCACGGCGGCATTCTCTCCTCCATTGCTGATCTTGCCATGGGTATGCTCAGCATTTTCTCCGCCCACGGCGCCCATGTCACCCCCACCGCCAATATCAGCATTAACTACCTGCGGCCGGTGCCGCTCCAGCAGGATTTTTATGTCACCTCTACCATTGACCACATGGGCCGCCGCCTAAACCAGACCCACTGCACCATGTACCTGCCCAATGCTCCGGAAAAGCCCTGTGTCACCGCGGTGGGGACCTACTATGTGCTGGATGAAAAATGATATTTACTCCCCCGGTCGGGGGAGTTTTTGCCGAGAGAAGAACAAATGTTTCACGTGAAACATTTTTACGGAAAAGAGAAACCGCCGGCCCAGGATGGGAACGACGGTTTATATCTTTTATTGGGGACGGTACAGCGGCAGGGAAATATCGGCACGGAACAGGTCTCCATCAATGGAGAGCTCGAACCGGCCTCCCTGCAATTCCACCAGGCTTTTGGCAATGGAAAGCCCAAGGCCGCTGCCCTCGGTGTGGCGGCTGCTATCCCCGCGGACAAAGCGCTCCATCAGTTCATCAGCGGAAACATTCAATTCATTGCGGGAAACATTTTTGATGCTGATGGTCGACTCCTTTTCATCGGCAGCCGCGGCCGCATAAACCCGGGTACCTGGCATGGCGTACTTACCTATGTTATTCATCAGGTTATCCATCACCCGGCTGAGCAGCTTGCCATCGGCCAGCACCACGGGATCGCCTGCGGCAGGGTGGACGATCATCGTCAGCTCCGCCTTTTGCAGCCGCTCCTCATATTCGCCCTCCAGCTGGGAAAGCAGCACATTCACATTGGTGGGCTGGCAGTCCACTGGGATCTCGCCGCTGGAAGCCTTGCTGGCTTCCACCAGATCCTCAGTCAGCTTTTTTAGGCGCTTGCTTTGGCGGTCCAGTACCTCCAGGTATTCCTGCGCCTTCGGATTGTCAATATCTTCCTTTTTGAGCAAATCGACATAATTAACAATGGAGGTAAGCGGCGTTTTGATATCATGCGATACATTGGTGATCAGCTCGGTTTTCATGCGTTCGCTGCGCAGCCGCTCATCTACGGCACGCTGCACGCCCTGCTGCACTTTATTCAGGTTCTCGCCGCACCGCTTCAGATCGCCCCGCAAAAAGCGCGTATCCACCGGCTTGCTGTAATCGCCCTCCGCCAGTGCCATGGAGCCGCGCTGCAGGGTAGCAAATCCGATGGCAACATACAGTGCAAACATCATCAGCAGCAGATACAGCAGAACCATAGGCAGCGACAGCATCGAATTGTGACTGCCGATGATAAGGATAAACAGGCATATGGCAGCAATCACCAGTGCCGTCCGCCAGATCAGCGGAATGGAGCGTACCAGATGAAGGAGCCAGCCCCATATGCTTTTGACGATCCGCCACAGCAGCCTAATGGCATACCAGACGACATTGTTCTTCAGAACCGTTCCTGCCTTGCAGCGGGTGACAAAGGAGATGATAAACAGATAAACAAAACAGAGAATAGCTGTTCCCCACAGCGCCTTCAACAAGCGGGAACTGTATAAATAGTATTCCCCGAAAAGGGCGAGAGCGGGAATGAGAATACCGACCGCCATGAGATCCAGCGGGATCTTATCGAACCATGTCAGGTGAATACCCTCAAATCCCTGCCAGTGACCGGCGGCAGCCATCTGCCAGAAGAAGCAGAACAGCGTCAGCACCACGAACAGCACCGTCAGCGGGATAATAATGTCCTTTATATCCATCAGCCACAACGAAAGCCGATATTCATAGGTGCGGGGGATAAAGCCCTCCTGCAGCTCTATGGTCACATTCAGCTCCGTTCCGGAAAAGACGGTTCTTCGGTGGGCAGTATAAATAATCTTGGCGTCCTTTGGCAGGGCAGTCGAGAACTCCTCGCCGGTGGCGGTATTGGTCACGGTAATGCCGTAGCCGTTCTCCGGCGGGCACCGTTCCAGCAGCCAGTCCCGCAGCGCATCCTTATCACTGCAGTTATACAGTCCGTCAATCACCGTAGTCATCACATCGCTTGCCTGACCATCATACAGGATCTGCCGGCTTGCCTCGCTGCCGGCAAGGTAGACATCATTTGCGGCAAGAAAGTAGATTCCCACACTGCCGGCAATCGAAAGCCCCAGAAAAACAAAGAACAGAATAAAGGCAGCAACCTTTGCCCATGTCTTATCCAAAAAACGCTTCATATGGGGTTCACCTCCATTTTATAGCCCTTGCCCCACACCACCTTGATGTAGCGGGGTTCGGCGGGATTGATCTCGAGTTTTTCCCTTAGATGACGGATGTGCACAGCTATGGCCCCGGCGGCATTGAGGGGGATGTCATCCCACACCCGCCGGTAAATTTCCGCCGGGGTGAAAACCGTCCCGGCGTTCTGCATCAAAAAGCGAAGGATATCGTACTCCTTGGGGGTAAGGGAGACTGGTTCGCCATCCACGGTGACAGATTTTGCGTTGTCGTCCAGCTCGATGCCGCCGATGACAAAGCTGGTGGGGCGCACCGTACCACCGCCCAGCTGCAAATAGCGCCGCAGCTGGCTGCGTACCCGGGCCAGCACTTCTACTGGGTTAAAGGGCTTGGTGATGTAGTCATCCGCGCCGACATTAAGCCCTAAGATCTTATCGGTGTCCTCACTTTTGGCAGTGAGCAGGATGACTGGGATATTGGAGAACTCCCGTAGCCGGGAGAGGGTCTCCAGGCCGTCCATTTGGGGCATCATCACATCCAGCAGCATCAGGTGGGCATCCTCGCTGTTGGCCAGTGCCAGAGCCTCCCGGCCGTTTTCCGCGCGCAGCACATGGTAGCCTTCTGCCGTCAAGTAAATTTCCAGTGCCGAAACAATATCTCTTTCATCATCGCAGACGATAATGTTATACATTTTGGTTAGTCCTCGCTTTCACTTCTTCTCTCCCCTATGATACGCATTTTTACGGCGGCGCACAAGAGAAATGCCGCAAAAAGCTTTAGCCGCGGCCCAGTTCCTTGGCGGTGACAGTATGGTGGATGGGTTTCCATTCCACCTTGACAAAGAGCGCCGCAAAGCTGACCGGGATATAGGTAAACATGAAGATGGGGAAAGTAAAGACGGAGAGCACCTTGCGGGAGATGGAAGCGTTAATCTTGTGCCATTCGGTGATGGTGGTGATGAGACCGATGGCAAAGAGCATGAGGTACATACTGAGCAGCGCCCCGCCCAAAGAGAGCAGTGCGGGCAGCACTCCGGTCCCTTTGAGGATGCCCAGCGCCGCCAGGGCAATGCTGTCCAAGAGGCTGATAGAGGTAAGGACGATGGCGGGCATGATGGCCATGGACATATCAAAACAGCTCCAATTGCCGCGGGCGGCGCCGCGCAGCAGGCCGGAGCCATACCGGCCAAAGACCTGCAGGAAGCCACGAGACCAGCGCAGCCTCTGACGGCAGGACTGGGCGAAATCGGTGGGCTGCTCATCGTAGATGACGGCATCCTGACAGATGGCGATGCGGTGACCGGAAAGAATATTGTGGATGGAAAATTCGATATCCTCCACCAGCAGGTGGAACGGCCAGCCGCCGCATTCGTTCAGGATCTTCTGCGAAAAGAGGAACCCGGTGCCGGAAACGGCGCAGCTGCTGCCAAGCGCTTCCCGCGCGCCATTAAGGAAACGGCTTTCCCGTAAAAACCACAGGGCATAGCCCGCGCTGATCCAATTGCTGCCGTAATTTTTACTGTTGCGGTAGCAGGTGATGATCTCATTACCGGCGGAGAAGCTCTCATTCATACGGGTGAGGAAATCCGGTGCCAGCAGGTTATCGGCATCAAAGACCAGGTAAGCATCGTAGCCATCCGGGTAATCGGACTTGATGTGGGCCAGCAGAGCCTCCAGGGCGTAGCCCTTCCCTACCGCCTGCTTATTCTGCCGGGTATAGACCACCGCGCCCTTTTCACTGGCAATGGCCGCAGTACGGTCGGTGCAGTTATCAGCAATGACAAAAACAGTGATCAGTGACATATCGTAATCCTGGGCATGCAGGCTATCCAGCAGATCGCCGATGACAGTTTCTTCATTGCGGGCGGCAATGAGCACCGCAAAACGATGCGGGGCTGCGGCAGGAAGGCGCTTTCTCCTGCGGAGAAGCGCAACAGGGATATAGACAAACTGATAGGCATAGCAAACAAAAAACAGAACGGCAATGGCCTGATTGATGGCTTCAAGTGTCAACTTCATGGGTTTTCCCTCCGTGTTTTGGGGTTACTTTAGGGTACAATAAGAGTGTACCTTTTAAGTAATTAAGAAACAATCAGGCAGAAGTTTAAGAAATGGTTAAGATGGCGTGGAAAATGTCATTTTTGCGGTTGCGGTTTGCGAAAAAAACGAGTACAATACTATGTGGTGGGAAATGCGTTTCCCGGCCGAATCATTCTAAAAAAGGAGGTCCCAAAATGGACACCGGTCCGTATCCCAGTTGTAATTTAATGAAACCTACGGGCATGGTGTCGGTTTATGGCACACTGCCCGCCTAAGGAGGTGCGCCAATGAACCAGGAAATTTTGGAACTTTTGGCGGAGAAGAAGTATTCCGCTGTAAAGCAGCTGATCGGCCAAATGGAGGAGGCCGACCTGGCAAAGCTCTTTGAGGAGCTGGAAAACGAGGAGGACGCCGACCAGTTCAACCGGCTGTTCCGGCTGCTGCCCAAGGAGACCGCCGCCGAGGTTTTCTCCTACATGGAGCCTGAAATCCAGGAAAAGATCGTCCGCACGCTGACCGATACCGAGCTGCAGCACATCCTGGACGACCTGTTTATGGATGACTATGTGGACCTGGTGGAGGAGATGCCCGCCAATGTGGTGAAGCGCGTAATGCAGAACACCACACCGGCCAACCGCAAGCTCATCAACCAGTACCTAAAGTACCCGGAGGATTCTGCCGGAAGTCTGATGACCAACGAGTATGTCTACTTCCGCAGCGGCATTACCGTGGCCAAGGCTTTTGAAATTATACGCGAGTACGGGGTAGATAAGGAAACCATCTACACCTGCTATGTGACCTCTTCCCGCAAGGAGCTGCTGGGCGTGGTGACGGTGCGTGAGATGCTCCTCACTGCCCCGGAGACCATCATTGATACACTGATGGACACCAATCCCATCCATGTGCATACCCATGATGACCAGGAAGAGATCGCCAAGATGTTCAGCCGGTACGATATGCTGGCCATGCCGGTAGTGGATAGCGAAAATCGGATCGTTGGTATCATCACCATCGATGACGCGGTAGATGTCATCCAGGATGAGAACACCGAGGACTTTGAAAAGATGGCAGGTATGACCCCCAGTGATGATACCTACCTGCGTACCCCCGTTATCACGCTGGCAAAGCACCGTATTATCTGGCTGATGGTGCTGATGCTCTCCGCCATGGTGACCGGCGCCATGCTGGAATACTATGAAGCTGCCTTTGTCAGCATTCCGCTGCTGGTCACCTTTATCCCGCAGATCATGGATACCGGCGGAAACTGCGGCAGTCAGGCTTCTACCATGATCATCCGCGGTCTGGCGCTGGATGAGATCTCCCCCAAGGACTTTACCAAGGCGTGGTGGAAGGAGATAAGAGTAGCGCTGCTGTGCAGTATCGCATTGTGCAGCGTAAACTTCATCCGTATCCTGATCCAGTACCATGACCCGCAGGTGGCGCTGGTGGTTTCCGGCACATTGATGCTCACCATCTGCATGGCGAAATCGCTGGGCTGTATCCTGCCCATTCTGGCAAAGATTTTGAAGCTGGACCCTGCCATTATGGCATCGCCGCTCATCACGACCATTACCGATGCATTCTCCATTCTGGTCTACTTCAATTTCGCGCTGTGGTATCTTTCCGACCGACTGATATAACCGAAACACGACTGCCGTCCTATTCCAAGGGCGGCAGTTTTGCAAACTTTTTATGAAATGGTTGCTTTACGAAAACGGTTATGTTATTCTATTTATGTAGAAAAAATTCACAAAAAGGAGGATCCCCATGAAAAGAACGACAAGACTGATTGCGCTGCTGTGCGCACTGGTGCTGCTGGCGGCGCTGGCCGGGTGCGGAAAGAACCCCACCCCTACGCCAGACCCAACCCCCACGCCGGAATACGAAATGATCACCGTGGAGATGCCGGAGCAGCAGGCTGAGGTGGCGGGAGAGAAAATCATTAAGGCGGATTGGACAATTTACAGCCTGTGGATGCTGACCGATGAGCATAACCTATACGGTTGCCACTTTACCGAGGATAATCAGCCGGATATGACCACACTGGAGCTGTGGTTTCAGGGAGTAAAAGACATTCTGGTTGATGGAACCAACTATGGCACATTATCGGTTCTGTTTGATGATGGGAGCTACAATCGCTATAATGTTCTGGAAATGGGCGGTCCATATCAGCCCGATCCAATACAGGAAGTAGCGGCGATCTCCTATGACTCGATTCTTCTTAAGGACGGCACTGTGCGGTATTACCGCATAGATTACGCCCCGGAGAAAACAGCAGAGGAATATAGCCAAACCGCCTGGCATACGCTGGAGGGTATTAAGGCCAAGGCAATCGCCGGTGGTGAGCGGGAACGAATGCTGATACTGGATGAAAATAATACGCTGTGGAACTGCAGCAAGGAGGATACTAACGACCGGCTGGAGGTCGCACAGAATGTGACGAGTTTCTGTTACAGTGCCTACAATAAAATGCGCTATCATGACGATATCTGGTACCGGACCGCGGATGGCGGGCTGTATCACCACCACTATGGATGGGGTGACCCCATTGGTACACCGGACACCCCCGAGGAACAGCTGCCTGCCACTGACCAATATGACCTGCCCGGCGTGCCGGTAGCAACCGAAGATGGTAATGTACTGCTGCAGCAGGAAGATGGGACCTATCTGTTTTTGCAGGCTAACAGTGAAGTTCCAAAGGTGTACTCTATGCCGCTGAATGGCGTGTATGCTGAGGGCAACGACTTCCGCTACATGGTGGCCGGCACCGATGGTCGGCTGTATTACCACAGCGATGCCGACACTGATCCGCGCAACCCCATTGATGAGGTAAACTGGGTGGTGGAGCTGCCGAATTAACAAAGCCGAATAAAGAGGAACCTCCCCCACCCTACTGCGGGCGGGGGAGCTTTTTAATAGCCTTTGGTTGTCTTCAAGCGGGTGAAGAGCTTATCCAGCGGAATGAACAGCACCGCCACCATAATGGCATTGCCGATCCCGTGCATGATATCATATGGGATGCCGGAAACGAACCACGAAAGTGCCATGTTCCAACCGCCAATGAAAAGATAAACCGGTGAACAAAGCAGGCCAAAGAGCATCCCGTACACCGTGGCAACGATAATCCACAAAAGGTAACTGCCCCACCGGGCCAGCAGGCGCACTACAGCGTAGAGAATGATCCAGATGTAAAGATACATATACACCCAAACATTGAAGCCATAAAGAAGCACCTGTACCGCCACAAACACATAGATGATGAGCGGCGTCATGCGGGGAAAGTGCAGTGTATACAGGATCAGCAATAAAGTGACCGGTTCAAAATTGGGGATAAAGGACATGGCCTGCTTGGCGGCGATGAGCAGGGCCGACAGCATTGCCGCCAGCACCAACTCCCGTGTTTTCAGCTTCATGCGGCCGGCTTAATAGGTGGTAAGTACGATCTGGAAGGCGTCGCCATCGGCAATGGGGGCAGAATCAACACCGACAGTAAGGTCATCGCCGTTGCCATCCTTAAAGCACCAGTACTGACGCTGGCTGTCATCGGCGGTAACGCCATCCACGGTGGTGACATAGAGGCCATACTGGGACTCAGTGCCCTCAACGAGTTTTTCCTGCTCCAGGGCACCGCGCAGGAATTCGGCATCGGTGTGAATGGTGAAAACCTTATTCTCCACGCCCTCCTGCATCACGGTAACGGTGATGGTCTTGGCGCCTTCAATCGGGACGGGTTTTTTGGAGCCTTCGATGAAGAACAGCGCTGCTGCAATGAGTATCAGCACCACTGCTGCAATGATAAGAACTTTTTTGTTTTTCTGCATTTCTTTTTTTCCTCCTTAAAATAGACCGAGGCTGCCCCCTTCGTGCAAAATGGGACAGCCAAACTGACCCGTCGGAGATGCTCCCCTGCGGGTCTTTTGTGCGTTTGACCAATTCCTCGTGGTACTTTTTTGCACCGCGGGCAGACCGGTCTTTCGGCTTCGGATCATCGCTTTGCTCCGTCTTCCCGGTTACCCAGTGACATAAATGGAGGTCGGCTCCCCGTTACGGCGACGAGATCGCTCAGGACTTACACCTGATTCCCTGCTCCCCTGAATGAGTGGAAGCGTCTGCCTGCATCTGATTCATTTGTCGTGTGGTAGAATACCATATTCATTCGATTTCGTCAAGTTATTCCAGAAACCGCAGCACCATGGGCGCGGCGGTGAGGAACCATGAGGCAAAGCGCTCCGGGGTGGTACGCAGTTCCTCCGTAAGCTGTGCGGGTGTGACCCAGCGCAGCTCCTCGATCTCCTCCGGATCAGGAGTAAAGGGGCCGCAGTGCCGTCCAATGAGAACATGGTCATACTCGTATTCGTAGAGGGCATCATGGAAACGATGGAGATAGACAAAGCAGCCGATCTCCCGCAAGGGGCATGTAACGCCCAGTTCTTCCATCAGGCGGGCTTCGGCAGAGGGGATAGTTTCCTCCCCTATTCTCGGGTGAGAACAGCAGGCATTGGCCCACAGGCCGCCGGAATGGTACTTGCCCGAGGCACGCTTTTGCAGCAGCAGCTCCCCACGATCATTGATGAGGAACACTGAGAAGGCCCGGTGCAAAAGCGGGACGGTATGGGCTCGCCGCTTATCTGCCGTACCGATAGGATTATCGAACACATCGACCAAAATCAGATTATCCAGTCGCTCGGTCATATCGTTCCTCCGTGAACGGAAAAGAGCCGCGTGGGGCACGGCTCTTTGAAAGTTCTTTTACTGCTGCCCGGCAGCTTCCTTATCCTGCTGAATAAGCAGACGGACTGCCTCCACAGCAGCCTGGCAGGCCAGGGCAGTATCGTGCTGCTCGGGATCGGGCAGGCCAAGCTTTTTGCGTTCCTGGTTCCAGCAGACATTCAGGATGCAGCCGGCACGGGCTTCCTCCAGTGTGGCGCAGACAACATAAAGCGCTGCGGATTCCATCTCGCTGGAGAGGGTGCCGCCCTTTTTCCAGCACTCCCACTTATATTCCAACATGGGGCCGACCGGCAGGCGGTCCGGCTCATGCTGGCCGTAGAAGGCATCCTTGCACTGGACGGTGCCGACATGCCAGCGGGCGCCCAGGTTTTTGGCGGCCTGGATAAGAGCGCAGGTAACATCATGATCGGCGACGGCCGGGAACTCAATGGGCATATACTCGCGGGTGGTGCCCTCCATACGAATGGCACTGTTGGCGATGACAAGATCGCCGCCCATGACCTTGAGATTGATGCCGCCGGTGGTGCCAATGCGGATGAAGGTGCGCACACCGGTCTTATAGCATTCCTCTACACCAATGGCAGTAGAAGGGCCACCCATGCCGGTAGACATGACCATGACCGTTTCGCCATCTACCTTGCCCAGCCAGGTGGTGTATTCGCGGTGCTGGCAGTAGAAGTGCGGCTCATCCAAAAACTGCGCGATCTTCTCCACACGGCCGGGATCGCCAGGCAGGATGACATACTTGGCGCCGTGGGTGTCATCGAAACCTACATGATACATTTTTTCCATGATACTATCTCCTCCCTATTGCGGGTAAAATTACTGCTGATTCATCTCTTCCATCAGGCGCTGCTTGGTCTCCCACAGTTTTTGAGAAAGATCGACATAATAGGTGTGGGGGTACTCAAAGCGCTTGATCTCATCCCACAGGGTATCCATCTGGGCGGCACTGTAGCTGCGGATCTCCTCCAGCGAAGGCGCCGTGTAGCACTGAACACCCTTCTTAAAGATCTGCACCTGGAGCTTTTCAGCACGGAAATTGGTGAGGGTCTTTTTCTTCCAAATGTCATTGGGATCGAAGATGGTAATGGGCTTGGTGTCATCCACTTCTTCGCCAGCCAACACGATGTAATCCGCCAGGGCCTTGCCATTATCCCGGCCATAGAAGCGATAGACCTCCTTGAAGCCAGGGGTGGTGATCTTTTGGGCAGTCTCGCTGAGCTTGATCTTGGGGATCAGCTCACCATTGTCATTTTCGATGGCAACAAGCTTATACACGCCGCCAAAAACAGGTTCATTTTTGCTGGTGATGAGATTTTCACCCACACCGAAGGAATCGAGCTTGGCATCCTGCAGCAGCAGGTCGCGGATGATGTACTCATCCAGCGAGTTGGATGCCATGATCTTGACATCCGGAAAACCGGCATCATCCAGCATCTTACGGGCCTTTTTGGAAAGGTAGGCCAAGTCGCCGCTATCCAAACGGATGCTCTTGGGACGGAAGCCCTTGGGCAGGACGACCTCATTGAATACCCGGATGGCATTGGGCACACCGGATTTGAGAACATTGTAGGTATCCACTAGCAGGCAGCAGTTATCGGGGTAGGTCTCGGCATAGGCCTTAAAGGCCTCGTACTCGTTCTCGAAGGCCTGAACCCAGCTGTGGGCCATGGTGCCGGAAGCCGGAACGCCCATCATGCGGTCGCTGATGGTACAGGCGGTACCGGCACAGCCCGCGATGTAGGCGGCACGGGCACCTAGCATAGCGCCATCGTACCCCTGGGCGCGGCGGGAGCCAAATTCCACAATAGCACGGCCCTGCGCTGCCCGGATAAGACGACTGGCCTTGGTGGCAATGAGAGTCTCAAAATTAAAAGTGACGAGCAACATGGTCTCTACCATCTGTACCTGCTCCAGCGGGCCACGGACGGTAATAATCGGCTCATTGGGGAAGATGGGGGTGCCTTCCTTAATGCTCCAAACATCGCAACGGAACTTGAAATTCCGCAGAAAATTGAAGAATTTCTCCGAGAAGCAGCCCTTTTTACGGAAGTACTCGATGTCCTCCTCAGTAAAAGAAAGGCCATTAATAAGTTCGATGATCTGCTGCAGGCCGGCATAGATGGCAAAGCCACCGTTTTCCGGCACACGGCGGAAAAAGACATCGAACACGGCGATCTTCTCCTGGATACCTGCATGGAAGTACCCATTCACCATGGTATACTCATAATAGTCGGTAAGCAGGGTCAGGTTGCGTTCACGGGTGATATAATCGCTCATAATAGTAAAACATCCTTTCTTCCTCTGATTTATGTGGTCTTGGCCGACAGCGCAACACCCTGTGGAACAGTAAGGGTGGCCTGTTCGGTGTAGGTAGCAAAGGGTTCATCGGTGGCGGGATCCTGCTGGGCGTGGAACACCAAAATGCTGACGGTAACAGGATAACTGCCCGCTTCTGGCAAGGAATCCGGATAGGCATACAGCAGGTATTCCTCCGCCCTAATAATCGGAGTAGTGAGCAGCACGGTGCCATCGGCCAAAGTGTAGCGCACCCGCATCACACATTCATTGCCTGGGGTGTTTTCCAGCAGCAGCGGCAGGCTGCCATCCTTCCCCATAGCCAAGCTGCCATTAAAGAGATACCAAAAGTATTCCGGAGTGGTGTTCTGTGGGGCATTTTCGTAGCCCGGCAGACGGCCGGTATGGATGGTGGTATCCGCCATTTCAGTGTGGGTGGGTTCCGGCGGGGGATATTCCCCCTGAGGGAGAAGCAGCGCCAGCACCAGTCCAATGCCGACAGCTACCGCAGCTACCAACAGCGTGGAAATAATCTTTTTCGCCACGGTCATACGCCTACCCCCTCTTTTTCTCCGTCAGAATCAAAAAGAACGCTAATATTATAGCGCAATTTGTGCCAAAACACAACAGTTATGACAGAAAAACCCCCGACCACAGCGGATCGGGGGTTATAAGTGAACTGGCTTACGGGGCCTGGGTATTACCGCTCCCCTGACTATCGGAGGGGGTGAGCGTATCTACCCGGCCGACGGTACCGGTATTAAACTCGGTGCCGGAAACACTATCATTCATGATGGTGGTGACGGAGTAGAGATAAAAATCCTTGCCGTTTTTCCGCAGCTCATACAGCATGTATTTGGAGGGAGTCTCCTCCAGGTTACCCTTGCTATCATAATTGATACTGAGCACTGTAGTGGGTGGCACATAGCCTACGGTAAGCTGGCAACTATCCTGCTTCATTACAATTTTTTCCACGCTTGGGGTGGCAAAGCCGGTCATGGCGATGATGGGCACATGATAGGAAGCAATATCGCTATCGTACTGATAGGCATTTTCCATATCACCGATGGTCATATGCTCCAGCTTGATATTCTGACCAAACAGACTAACAGCCTGAGCGTCCACATCCGCCGCCGGGATGACCATGCGGCCGTACTCATCAAATTCGTAGCTGCCGCGGCGTTCGCCCAGCATACAGGCCCACAAACTACTTTGCAGCAAAAATTCATTATCGCAGGTAGCGGGGTCAGTAAAATCGGGCGGGTCGAACATGACCACTGGCAGCAGCATCTGCTCGTACTTGGTTTTTTGGGCGGTGTTATCCGCCAGATTGCGGGTAAGGCCATAGCACCAATTAAACACGGTGCATAGCCCAATAACGCACAGCACGATAAAAACGAGGCCAATCGGCGCCGCGTGACGGTTACGGGCATTCGTTTTCTCTGTACTCATAACAGGTTCCTTTCCTTACAAGGGGCGTTGCATCAATCCTTCTCTTTTTCCTTTTCGGCTTCCTTTTCAGAATCCGGGGCAAGGATGACACGCATTTTTTCGATCTTCTGTTCTTCCATTTCCAACACAGTAAAGGTAAGCCGGCCAAGCTGGAAGGTCTCACCGACAGCTGGGATGTGCTCCAACACCGAAAGCGCCAGACCATTCATGGTATCGTAGTCGTCTTCCTCAATATCGGCGGGATGGTAGTCGATTTCATCCAAGAAGTCATCCACCGGCATATCACCGCTGATCTCGTAGGTATCGGGGGTCACCTCGGTGAACTCGGTGACGACCTCGTCACGCTCATCATAAATCTCACCGACCAGCTCCTCCAGGACATCCTCCATGGTGACGATGCCCAGCGTACCGCCGTAGTCATCCATAACGATGGCGATATGCACCTTTTTACGCTGGAATTCCGAGAGCAGACGGGCAATTTTCATGCTGCGATGCACATACATCGGCTCGGTCATCAGTTTTTTGATATCGAAGTTCTTATTCAGCAGGGCAGCTTGCAGAATATCACGGGTATGCACTACACCGATGATGTGATCCACTGTCTCGCTGTAAACGGGAATGCGGGAAAATCCTTCCTCGGTGATGATCTGCAGTACCTCCTGCGGGGTGGATTCCTCATCGATGGCGACCATATTGACGCGAGGGGTAAGGATATCCTCCACGGTGGTATCATTGAACTCCAGAGCGGACTGTACCAGCTCTTTTTCCTGCTCCTCCAGCACGCCCTCCTCTTCGATGGTATCCAGCATATACATCAGTTCCTGCTCGGTAATGGTCGGCTGCTCCTCGCCGTCCTCCTTTTTCTTGAAGGGCTGCATGAGCCGCAGGAACAAAAAGCTGAACGGGGTAAAGATGACCATAAGGATACGCAACACCCCGGCAAACGCCATCGAAATGCTCTCGGCGTTCATCTTGGCAAAGCTCTTGGGGATAATTTCGCCGAAGGTGAGAACGACAAGGGTGGAAATACCGGTGGCAATCGCAACCGCATAATTTTTGAAGTACGCAGTGGCGATCACTGTGACCAATGAGGAAATGGCGATATTAACAAGGTTATTGCCGATAAGGATGGTCGCAATCAGCTTATCGTATTGCGCGGCCACCTTTACCGCCTGTGCGGCACGCTTATTGCCGTCCTCGGCCATGGTGCGCAGACGGATCATATTGGCCGCGGAAAACGCGGTCTCGGATGCGGAAAAGAAAGCGGATAGCATTAACAGAACCAGAATAAGTAGGTAGGTTGTACTGCCTATGTCGTCCAAAAAAATACACACTCCTTGTTTGAGTAAAAATGTTGATAGCACCATCACAGGAGACGGTGTTATTTTATATTGTAGCAAAAAGGGGATAATGCGGCAAGACCATGGATAAAATGTTCAGGCTTTATTCACAGCTTGGTGATAAAAGGCGGGGCACGGGTAATTGACTCTCCCCTGCCCCGCTGGCTTACGCTAAGGTGATTATTCCTTGCCTTCCTTCTTGGCTTCCATCTTGGCGATGGCATCCTTGCGGGAAAGATTGATACGGCCCTGCTGGTCGATCTCGGTAACCATAACGAGGATCTCATCGCCGACGGATACCACATCCTCCACCTTTTCCACGCGCTTCGCATCCAGCTTGGAGATATGGACAAGGCCTTCCTTGCCGGGTGCGATCTCAACAAAGGCGCCGAAGTTCATCAGACGGGTAACAACGCCCTTATAGATAGCACCGACCTCGGGATCATTGACAATGGTCTCGATGATATTGATAGCGGTGCGGCAGTCATCGATATCAATGGCGGAAACAAATACATGGCCGTCATCCTCAATGTCGATCTTGACATTGCACTCGGCGCAAATCTTCTGGATGGTCTTGCCGCCGGAGCCGATGACCTCGCGAATCTTATCGGGATCGATGGTCATGCTGAGCATCTTGGGCGCGTACTTGGAAAGCTCAGGCCGCGGAGCGGGGATGGCCTTGAGCATAACCTCATCGAGGATATAGTTGCGGGCCTTGTGGGTCTTAGCAAAGGCCTCTTTAATGATCTCGGGAGTCAAGCCGTCGATCTTGAGGTCCATCTGGATGGCGGTGATGCCCTTCTTGGTGCCGCCTACCTTAAAGTCCATATCGCCGAAGAAATCTTCGACGCCCTGAATATCCACCATGGTCATCCAGCGGTCGCCCTCGGTAATAAGGCCGCAGGAGATACCAGCAACGGGAGCCTTGATGGGGACACCGGCATCCATAAGAGCCAAAGTGGAACCACAAATAGAGCCCTGAGAGGTGGAGCCGTTGGAGGAAAGTACCTCGGAAACCAGACGCATGGTGTAGGGGAATTCCTCTACGCTGGGGATAACAGGCTCCAGCGCACGCTCGGCCAGCGCACCGTGACCGATCTCGCGGCGGCCGGGGCCGCGGCTGGGACGGGTCTCTCCCACAGAGTAGGAGGGCATATTGTACTGATGGATATAGCGCTTGGAGGTCTGCTCATCGATGCCATCAAGGATCTGAGCCTCACGGATGGTACCCAGGGTGGCGATGGTCAGCACCTGGGTCTGGCCGCGGGTGAACATGCCGGAGCCATGAACGCGGGGGATAATGCCGACCTCAGCATCCAGGGGACGGATCTCATCCATACCGCGGCCGTCTACGCGCTTGCCGTCATCCAGCAGCCAGCGGCGCACCACAAACTTTTGCAGCTTGTAGATGCACTCATCCAGCATAGCGCCCTGCTCAGGGTATTTCTCATCATACTCAGCATGCAGGCGGTCATAGATGGGGCGCATACGCTCATCACGGATGTTCTTATCATCGGTATCCATGGCAGCACGGACATCCTCGATGAATTCATCCTTGATGGCTTCGAAGAGATCGTGATCGATCTCCTGGGATTCAAAGGTGAACTTGGGCTTGCCAATCTCGGCCTGGACTTCCTTGATGAAGGCAACCATCTTCTGCACCTCGGCAAAGCCCTTCATGATGGCTTCCAGCATGGTATCGTCATCCACCTCATTGGCGCCAGCCTCGATCATACAGACCTTTTCGGCGGTGCCGGCCACGGTGAGCTGAAGATCGCTCTTCTGGCGCTGCTCGGCATTGGGGGTAAGAATGATCTCGCCATCTACCAAGCCGACATTGATGCCGGCGATGGGCCCATTCCAAGGAATATCGGAGATGGACAGTGCCATGGAAGCGCCGATCATACCGGCAATCTCCGGCACGCAGTCGGGATCAACGGAAAGAACGGTCATCACAACGGAAACATCATTGCGCATATCCTTGGGGAACAGCGGACGGATGGGACGATCTACCACGCGGCTGGAAAGCACGGCCTTATCGCTGGGGCGGCCTTCCCGCTTCAGGAAGGAGCCGGGGATCTTGCCCACGGCATACAGCTTCTCTTCAAAATCGACGGAAAGCGGCAGGAAATCGATGCCGTCACGGGGCTTTGCGGAAGCGGTGGCATTGACCAATACGGTGGTCTCGCCATAGCGGACCAGCACAGAGCCGCCAGCCTGGCAGCACATCTTGCCAGTTTCAAAGGTCATCTTGCGTCCGGCAAATTCGGTTTCAAATACGCGGAAGTTTTCAAACATCTTTTTTCTCCTTACTTTGTGTCTTTTGGTCTGACGGCTCCGCTTTCGTTTTAGCAATAAAGCCTTCCTCCGGGGAAGATTTTTGCCTTCCGGGGGAACGATTCACTGCTAAACACGAGGGCAAAAGCCGCCCTGCTTACCTGTGAAAAATGGGCTAAAAACCGGCTAAGAGGGCAGACGGAATCCCCGCCTGCCCTCCGGCAGTTTTGCTTACTTACGCAGACCCAGCTTGGCAATGATCGCGCGGTAACGCTCGATATCCTTCTTCTTGAGGTAGTTCAGCAGGTTTCTGCGGTGACCGACCATCTTGAGCAGACCACGGTTGGAATGGAAGTCCTTGGGGTTCTGCTGCATGTGCTTGGTCAGGCTGTTGATGCGGTTGGTGAGAACAGCGATCTGAACTTCGGGGGAACCGGTGTCGCCCTCGTGGGTCGCGTACTCGGTAATGATCTTGTTCTTTTCTTCCTTGAGAATCATGTTATTTCACCTCATAAATTATTTACGCCAAGATCTGAGTATCGGGATCGGTGAAGTTCCCACGGGGAACACTCCCAAATACCGGGATCCGGTCATATCAATATGGAATTATAGCATATAATACGGCTGCTGTAAAGTGCTTTTGGGCGGATTTTTACGGCTTTTTATGGTGCTTTTCGGCGGCCAGTACGGTGGATCGCAGCAGCATGGTAATAGTCATGGGGCCTACCCCGCCGGGAACCGGCGTGAGCCACCCTGCCACCGGGGAAACGCTCTCGAAATCCACATCGCCGCAAAGTTTCCCTGCTGCATTGCGATTCATTCCTACATCAATGACTACCGCACCGGGTTTAACCATCTTCCCGGTGACAAACCCAGCCTTGCCCACAGCGGAAATCAGAATATCCGCCCGGCGGGTCACCTCCGGCAGATTCTTGGTCCTGCTGTGGCAAATAGTAACGGTAGCATTGCGGTGCAGTGCCAAAAGTGCCATGGGTTTTCCTACAATATTGCTGCGTCCAATGATAACGCATTCCTTGCCGGCCATGTCTACACCGGTGCTATCGATGAGGGTGAGAATACCGCTGGGCGTACAGGGGGCGAAAAAGTAATCCCCAATGACAATACGACCCACATTCTGCGGATGGAAAGCGTCCACATCCTTTTCGGGGTCGATCGCGGATAGGATCTCCTTTTGATCCAGATGAGCGGGCAGCGGCAGCTGCACCAAAATGCCATCGATCTCTTTCCGGCCATTCAGTTCGGCAATGAGGGCAAGCAGTTCCTCCCGGCCGGTATTTTCCGGCAGGGTGTACTGCTCGGAGTGAATACCAAGCTCCTCACAGGCTTTGTGCTTATTGCGCACATACACTTGGGAGGCGGGATCCTCTCCCACCAGCACCACAGCTAGGCCGGGGGTAATGCCCTCCGCTTTCAGAGCCTCTACCTGGATTTTTAATTCGGCGCGGCACTGGGCCGCCACCGCTTTTCCATCAATGATCTTCGCGCTCATGGGGTTCCTCTTTCTGTTCCGGTTGGGTCGGTTTCTTTCCGTTCTTCTTTTCGGCCAGCTTGGCATCCAGGGCGGCTATACGCTCCCGGCTTTCCTTGGTATCCACATAGCGGCCCAGGGTAAAGCGCGGCTTTTTCTGCCCCTCAATATACTCCAGCGTCATGGGTTTACGACCCCGAAGGAAGATAAAGAGCATCAACCCGGCGGCAACGATAAACAGCACGCCGCCCAGCGCCTGGGAAACCCGCACACTGCCCCACATCAAGCTATCGGTGCGCAGGCCCTCCACAAAGAAGCGCCCCAGGCCGTACCAGGCGGTATAGCCCAGTGTGATCTGGCCATCGTAGCTGCGGCGCGGGAACAGCCACAGCAGCAGGATCGCCACACCGATAAGGTTCCACAAGCTCTCGTATAGGAAGGTGGGATGTACCGGCAGGGTGGGATCCACCACAATGCCCTGGGCGGCCAGCGCCGCCTGATGCCGGGAAAGATAGGCGGAGATGGTATCTGATGTCATACCCCAGGGGAGGGTGGTATTGGTGCCAAAGGCCTCCATATTGAAGAAATTGCCCCAGCGGCCAATCGCTTGTCCCAACATAACGCCGGGGAAAGCCGCATCCGCTACCGGCAGCATGGGAAGCTTTTTGATGCGGCAGACGATAAACGCCACAATAAGCGCTCCAATAATGCCGCCATAGATGGCCAGTCCGCCACCACGCAGGTTAAATATTTCCTTTAGATTATCTTTATAATTATCCCACTGGAATGCCACATAATAGGCCCGCGCGCCCACAATGGCGCCGACCATGGCCCACAGGATGATATCCAGTCCCTCATCCGGGTGGATGCCGCAGGTGCGGTTGTGGGAAAGATAGACCCATAACCCCAGGCCAAAGCCCACCGCGATGATCACACCGTACCAGTAAATATCCAAATTGCCGATGGATAACGCCACCCGGCTAATGGGAAGTTCCCACCCCAAACCGGGAAACCGCAGAATTTCCATGGTACCCACTTCCTTTACACTGATAGTTTTTACTTTTACGGTTTATTATAGCATAGCCCCGGCGGTATTTCTATTCTCATTTATAAATTTTTGTGCATATCGGCTTGTTCTGTGCTATAATGACCGAAATGACCCTTTGACATCCGTCCAAGATAAAAGGAGCTGTATTCCATGACAGAACTTCTCATCCGGCTATTTATCCGTGATAAAGACAATGTGCAGGACCCCACGGTGCGCCAGCAATATGGCACGCTCAGCGGGTTGACCGGCATCTGCCTGAATATCCTGCTGTTCCTGGGCAAGCTGGTGGCCGGCACTGTTTCCGGTTCCATCGCCATCACGGCCGATGCTTTCAATAACTTATCCGATGCCGGTTCCTCGGTGGTCACACTCATCGGTTTCCGGCTGGCTGGGCAAAAACCCGATCGGCATCACCCCTTCGGCCACGGTCGGGTAGAGTACCTCTCCGGGCTGGCCGTTTCGGTGGTCATCCTGCTGATGGGCTTTGAGCTGGGTAAAACCTCCTTTGAGAAGATTCTCTCCCCTGCCCCAGTGGAATTTTCTCTGCTGCCGGTCATCATCCTGCCGGTCTCCATCTTGGTCAAAGGCTGGATGTACCTTTTTAACCGCAAGCTGGGCAAAAAGCTGGATTCCGCCGCCATGATGGCCACGGCTGCCGATAGCCTCAGCGATATGGTCTCCACCGGTGTAGTGCTGCTCGGCACCCTGATCGGACATTTCTTTAATATCCAGTTGGATGGCTGGCTGGGTATTTTGGTTGCCGTGTTCATCCTGTATACCGGCTACAATTCTATGAAGGATACCATTGATCCGCTGCTGGGCCGGGCGCCCGATCCCGAACTGGTGGATGGCATTCGCCGCCGGGTGCTGGCCCCTCCGGAAATTCTCGGCCTGCACGATCTCATCGTCCATGATTACGGCCCCGGCAGGCTGTTCGCCTCGCTGCACGCCGAGGTGGATAAAAACGGTGATATCTCCGCTATTCATGATGTCATTGACCGGGTGGAGCGGCAGATTCTGCACGAACTGGGCTGTGAAGTCTGCATCCATATGGATCCCATTGCCGTTGGTGACCGAAAGACAGCGGAATGCCGCACTATGGTGGCCCGGCTGCTGGCCGGGCTTGACCCAAGGCTGACAATGCACGATTTTCGCATCACCAGCGGCCCCGACCACACCAACCTCATCTTTGATGTGGTGCGTCCACTGGATTCTTCCTATACCAGTGAAGAGTTGGAAGAACGCATCCGGCAGGCGGTAACGGCACTGGAAGGCAATTATTACGCAGTCATTACCGTGGATACCCCAAGAGTATAAAACAGAAAAATGGCCGGGATTCTGTTCAGGATCCCGGTCTTTTATTGCTCCATATCATCCTCAGCAAAGGGAAGCTCCTGCAGCACCACCTCCCGGATGAACCGAAAGGTTTTCTCCTCCCCCTTATCCCGCAGCATTGTCAGGATAAACCGCAGCTTGCGAGCCGTCACCGGGTGCATCCAGCGGTTATCCCCCGCCCGCTGCAGATATTCCAGCGGAGCGCCATCGTGGTATTGATCCCCCAGGTAGGTCCGGCTGGCAGCAATGCGATCCATACACATCTCCACAAAGAATTCAGTCGGCATCTCCAGCGGCTCATATTGGTGGGTCACCGGGCTCACATCTGTCCAGTACTCAAAATGGTGACGATTGCGGCCCTTGTGGTGCATCCACGCCAGCGAATAGCCATTCTCCCGGCGTTCCTGCTGCGTAGGGCTAAAGGTGCCCTGGTAATACTTCGCACCACGCCAGAATTCCGTTGGAGAGTATTTGGAAAGATCGTGGGTAAGACCCCGCCAGTACAGTCCCACCCGGAAGCAGTACTTCCGCACCAGGTGCCGGTGATGGGTAATGGTTCTAAAATGTCTGATGGGATGCATCTGCTCCCCCCTCTCTGCTTTACTCCGTTCATTATTATAATTCAACGGTCAAAGGATTGCAAACCCCAATGCAAAACGCTATAATAAAAAACACACACGCTAAAAAGGAGTTCTCCCATGACGATAAACGGTAAAAAATACATTGTAAAGGTCCCCACCGGCAAAACCACCAATGATTTTCAATTTGATGAACTGCTGCCGGCCTTCCGCAAATACTGTGCCAAGGTAGCACAGAACCAGGCCACCTGCATCGCCGGGTACACCAATACACTGGAAGTCCCCCAGGTGATGCGCTGGGCAGCCCTGCTACAGGATCTTACTGGGCAGTTCACTGAATGTTTGGGCTATATCGAGCGCATCAACTGCATCCCCACCGATGAGGCAGGCAAGTTCCTGCTGCCCCGCGCTATTTATGAAGACTTCCGCACTTTGAATGAAGTCATCAGCTGTGTGGGTCCCGCCGCGTGGAACCAATGGGATGAGACCAGCAAGCTGTACTGGAAAAGCTGTGTCCCCCGGATGCGAATGCTGATAGAGAATGCCAAAGTGACCGAAGAATAAGGGGAGAAAACTTTTTTCGGTTTTCCCGCAAAAAGGGCTTGATTTTTTACCGGGCCTATGGTATTATAATCAAGCTGAAGCGAAAGTTCCGGTATAAAATCTGGGTGTGGCGCAGGTGGTAGCGCGCTACCTTGGGGTGGTAGAGGCCGCTAGTTCGAGTCTAGTCACTCAGACCAAGTAAAAAAGGACGCCGACTGGCGTCCTTTTTTACTTGGTCTGAGCGGCTTTTGGAGTATTTCTTTGCGCAATCAATATCAGTGTCAGCCCCCGCTCTGTTCTCATTTTATAGGAATGGAGCGGGGGGCTTCTATTGGGCTTCAATATCTTTTTAATAATGCTGGAGAAGGAGTATCATGGAACTGTCGCTGCGGTTGGCTCCCCATTCGTAGAATTATCGATAATCGTCCAAACTCCGTTTTCAGTATCTTCAATCAGGTAGAAAAACTGATCGATGTTCCCATCATCCAAAAATGTTTTTGTATGGTCATATTCCACATAGTATTTTGCTCTTACCGCTAAAAAGTGTTCAGCGAGGTAATCATCTGTCCATCCGCGAGACTGCGCAAGCTCACTTCCGGTATAGTTCTCAATCATTCGTTTTGTTTCGGTCTCGTCAACGGAGATCTCATCAATTCGGACAGTCAGGGTGTATTCTTTTTTGATTTGCCCTTCTATCGCGCTTTGTACGGTTTCGATTGGATAAGCAGACGGTTTTTGCAGCCAAGGGTCAAACAAGCCATATTCATACGCAGCAAAGCCACAGAGTGCCATCGACGCAACGATAGCCGCAACAAGTATAAATGTGTGCTTAAGCCTTCTGCTTTTCTTTGCTGTGCTGTTTATGGTGCTTATATTCGCATCCATTAATCTGTGCCCCTTTGCTTCAATAATGTATTTATCATCAATCTTTTCGAATGCGTCAAGGATCAAATCCGCGTTCATAGAACACCCTCCTTTTCTAAATAAGCGCGCAATTTTGCTCTTGTCCGATGGAGCATCGATTTTACCTTACTATTGCTAAAGCAAAAATCTGTGCTGATTTTATCTATTGGGTCCAAATACCAGTAACGGCAGAGGAGAACCTGTCGTTCCGTTGGGGCCAGTGTGCCGAGAAAACGGTTGATCTGCGCTGAGAGTTCACCCGCAATGACACTGTCCTCTACCGAAAGATTGGATGGGACACATTCCGAGAGTTCATCCAGTACAAGAGAAACTTCGTCACCGCCTCGCTTATCTGCGGTACGCCACCGCCACTTATCAATAGATATTCTGCGGGTAATTTTACCTAAGAATGTAGAGAGAATGGACGGACGGTGCGGCGGCATATTATGCCAAGCGTCAAGGTAGGTATCATTCACACTTTCATCCGCGTCCTCTGCATTTGAAAGAATATTATAGGCGATGGCATAGCAGTATTTTCCATACTTTTCCGAGGTTTCTGTGATTGCATCTTCTGAGCGCGCCCAATAGAGATCAACAATACGATTGTCCTCCATCCTCATTCCTCCTCTCGTTGTGATAGAGCCTCTTCACCTATCTACTCGATAAATTTTCGTTTTGGTCACAGGTTTTTTCGATTTTTCTTTGGGACAAATCGTCCCAAGGTATCCTCCTCGGTGACGATATGTCCCTTGCGGAAACGCGCATCCTTGTATTCTCCCTTTATGATCTGTGTCATATCGTGACACAGCATCTGCCCTACGGCATCCTCTGTTTTGATGAGCTTCACGCAAAAGCCTCCCATTCGATATTCTTATATAAGTATAGCCGATTATAGCAAAAAACGGCACCCTCTTTCAATGATGCCGTTCAGCATAATGGTAAATGCGTTCGTCAACATCGAAAAAACATCGTCAATTTTCTTCTCATCATCCGTCTCGTTCCTCATCCCCACTTATTCTTGAAAGCTCCCGCCCCGGTGGAGTATGATAAAAACCAATTCGAAAAAACAGGAGAACATAATTATGGCATATACAGCAGCAGTTATCACCGTCAGCGATCTGGGCAGCCGCGGCCAGCGGGTGGATACCAGCGGCCCCGCCATCTGCGCCATGCTGGAGAAAGCCGGTTTTACCGTTATCTACACCGCCATTGTCCCGGATGAGATCCCCCAAATCCAAACCGAACTCACCACTGCGGCCGATGGGCGTCACATCAATCTCATCATCACCACCGGCGGCACTGGGCTTTCCCCGCGGGATGTCACCCCCGAAGCCACCTTGGCCGTCCTGGACCGCGAAATTCGGGCCATTCCGGTGGCCATGTGGGTGGAGGGCCTTAAAATTACCCCCCGCGCCATGCTTTCCCGAGCCGTAGCCGGCACCCGTGGCCGCAGCCTCATTCTCAATCTCCCCGGCTCCGAAAAAGCCGCCCGGGAAAACCTTTCCGCTGTCATCGGCGCACTGGAGCACGCTATGCACATGATCGCTGCGGAAGGCCACTAACCCCCTGTAACACCAAGACACCGGTACCCCACTGGGATACCGGTGTCTTTTTATCACTTTTGCTTACGCCTTTACCTTCTTGGCACACACGCTTTCATAGGTCTCTACAATTTCCTTTTCCGGGGCCTCGGTCAGCAGAGAAACCACCACCAGGGCAATGCACGCCACCACAAAGGCCGGCAGCAGCTCGTAGATGGCCCACGCGCCGCCCATCGGGGCAATCAGGTACTTCCATACAAATACCATCACGCCGCCGGCAACCATACCGGCCAGGGCGCCCCACTTGTTGCTGCGCTTCCAGAACAGCGAGAACAGCACCACCGGGCCAAAAGCCGCGCCAAAGCCTGCCCAAGCAAAGGAAACCACCCGGAATACCGAGCTGTTAGGGTCCCACGCCAAAGTAATACCGATGGCCGCAATAACCAGTACTGTCGCCCGTGCCACGATCATCTCGGTCTTGCTGCTCAGCTTGATGCCAAACACATTCTGAGAAAGATCCTGCGAAACGCTGGAAGCCGCTGTCAGCAGCTGGCTGTCTGCGGTGGACATCGTCGCCGCCAGAATACCGGAAAGGATTACGCCCGCCACAATGGCCAGCAGGGTACCGTGCTGACTCATCAGGTCCGCCAGCTTAATGATGATCGTCTCTGCATCGCTGCTGTTGGTTAGGAAGGGCACCTTGCCCGCCACCGAAACGCTATAACCGATCACACCAATAGCCACCGCAATGAACATCGAGATCACCACCCAGACGGTCGCGATCCGACGGGAATCGTTAAGCTTCTTTTCCTCCTTGATGGCCATAAAGCGCAGCAGGATGTGCGGCATACCAAAGTAGCCCAGACCCCACGCCAGCGTGGAGATAATGCTGAGCCCCCCGAAGGAAGCCGCGCCGCCGGTGGTCACATCATAGCCCTTGGTCATGCTCAGGTAGCCGGGCAGCGCCTCGGCATTGGCAATGACGGTATCCACACCGCCCGCCTGTTGGATGCCAAACACCACTACAACGATCAGCGCAATGGTCATAAAGATGGACTGGATCAGGTCGGTGAAGGAAACCGCCATAAAACCGCCCAGCACTGTATAGCCAATGACTACAATAGCGCCTATGATCATCGCGGTATGGTAATCCACCCCAAACAGGCTGTTGAACAGCGTACCGATGGCCTTAAAGCCGGAAGCGGTATAGGGGATAAAGAAAACCAGGATTACCACCGCCGCAATGGCGGAAAGCAGGTTTTTCTTATCGCCATACCGGCGGGAGAAAAAGTCCGGCACGGTGATGGCCCCAATGCGGGCCGAATAGCGCCGCAGCCGCCGCGCCACGATAAGCCAGTTGAGATAGGTGCCTATCGCCAGCCCGATGCAGGTCCAGGAAACCTCCGGCAGGCCGCACAGGTATGCCAGTCCCGGCAGACCCATCAGCAGGTAGCTGCTCATATCGCTGGCCTCAGCGCTCATGGCCGTCACCAGCGGGCCCATCTTGCGGCCGCCCAGGTAAAAGTCATCGCTGCTGTTGCCGCTGCCCTTTTTGCCAAAGTATACACCGATGAGCACCATGGCAATCAGGTATACCGCTATGGTTATCAGAATAACTACTTGAGAACCTAACATTTTCCGTCTCTCCTTTGGGGTTACTGTTAATATGCACGAAGTATACCACACAAATTAGTAGACGAAAATACAGAACGGCGTACAGACTTTATTCTGTACGACGAATCGTTAAATATCATATTTTTCTCTTAATTAAAGCATTTATATATAGACGATTTTCCGTTCTGTTTATAACCAGTAAAAAATTATTTTTTCCGGAACCCTTCCAAAAACATCGGCATCATGGTTTTAGTGTATTGGGAAAGCGAATACTCCCCGCTGGAAAGGCACCAGTCGTACATCAGCCCCCGCTCAAACATGGCGTAAGCCTTCACAATCTCCCCCACTGTATAGTCGGTGGTCAGCTCGCCGTTTTCCTGCCCCTGGGTGATGATCTGCCGCAGCAGCTTATAGTAGGTACGGTTGCGGCTCAGAAGGTGCCGCTCTCCCTTGGTCACCAGCTGGCTGCTAAAAAGCCTGCTCAGCAGCTCAATGGAAACTGTATTATCAATGGTCACAAACAGCTCATAGTTCAGCCAGCACAGCAGTCCTATGCAGTCCATATCGCCGTGCTCCTGCTGCATCAGTTCCTCGTACCGCTCATCAAAGAGAACCGAAAGGGAGGAAAGCAGGGCATCCTTACCATCAAAGTAATGATAGAACGACCCCTTGGAGGTCTCGGATTCAAAAATGATATCCTCCACCGTGGTCTCCTCATAGCCCTGTTCATAAAAGAGCTTCCACGCCGCCGCCACGATGCGGCCCTTGGTATTGCGGGTATTCTTTTTGGGCATACTGCCGCCCCCTTTCATTATGGGCTTATTTTACCACAGCGCCGCTCCCCTTGCCAAGTCCTTTCCGTCAAAATGCGCCCTCCTATCATCCCATATAAAATCACCCGACCAAGCGCCCCTGCGCCCGATCGGGTGAAAAATATTCATCTGCCCAGTAGCTCCCGCACCGCTTTGCGCAGTCCGGCGGCGTCCAAGTCCATGCGGCGCAGCAGCTCCCGCCGCTTTCCGTGGTAAATCCACCGGTCCGGCAGCGCCAGCACATGCACCGGCGTTTTGCTGTCCCGCTCGGCGGCATATTGCTGCAGCAGGCTCCCCAGCCCGCCAATGGCCGCCACCTCCTCGTAGATCAACAGCGGCTTACCCTCGGCCAGCAGGGCATCCATCATTTCGGTATCAAAGGGCTTCAGGAACCTTGCGTTCACCAGCCCCATTGCGATTCCGTCCAGCTCCAGCAGCCGCCGGGCTTCCTCGGCCTCCCCCACAAAGTCCCCGTAGGAGATCACCGTCATCTCGCCCGTATGCAGCCGCTCCCAGCGCCCCACCGGCAGCGGTTCGGTGCAAAGCGCCTGCTCCTGCATGGTATTTTTGCTGTACCGCAGCAGGTAGGGACCCTCCGTGGCAAATCCCGTGGCCAACAGCCGGGCACTCTCCGCGGCATCCTTGCCCTGTGCCAGCGTAATGCCGGGGATCGGCAGCAACAGAGAAACATCAAAGATCCCCTGGTGAGAAACACCGTCCTCCCCTATCACGCCGCACCGGTCAATGCCCACCACCACATCGCCGCCCATCCGGGCAATATCGTGGTTCACCTGGTCATATCCCCGCTGTAAAAAGGTGGAGTAGATGGTCACATAGGGCTTCATGCCGCTCAGTGCCAGGGCATTGGCCAGCACCAGCGCGTGCTCCTCGGCAATGCCCGCGTCAATAAACCGTTTCGGGTATTTTTTCGCGAATTCCGTCAGATGGGCGCCGGTGGTCATCGCTGGGGTAATGGCATAAATGCGCTCATCCTCCGCGGCCAGCTTCATCAGCGTTTCACTGATGGCCTTTCCCTGGGTGGTACCGCCGGCCACCGGCCGCCGCCCGCTTTGGGCATCAAAGGCCCCCACCCCGTGCCAGATACCATCGGAGTCATCCCGGCAAAAATCGCACCCACGCCCCTTTTCGGTAACGACATGCAGCAGCACCGGCTTCTCGGTCTCCTTTGCCACCCGCAGGAAGGCGTCCAGCTCTCCCAGGTCGTGTCCGTTCACCGGCCCGTAGTAGGTAATGCCCATCTCCTCAAAGAGGGCGCCATCCCGCAGGTACAGCCGCTTCAGGTCCTCTTTTACCTGTTCTACCCCATGCACCATGGCGTTCCCCACCACGGGGATGCGCCGCAGCGCCGCCTTGGTGCGGCTTTTGGCGCTGCGGTAGCCACGGTGCAGCCTTATCCGCTCCAGCGAATTGTGCAGCGCCCCCACATTGGCGCTGATGCTCATGCGGTTGTCGTTCAGTATGATGATCAGCGGCTTTTGGTAGTCCCCGATGTGGTTCAGCGCCTCGTAGGCCAGACCGTTGCCCAGCGCGCCGTCCCCTATCACCGCCACCACCGCTTCCTTACCGCCTCGCGCCTCGCGCGCCATGGCAAAGCCCAACGCCGCTGAAAGGGATGTCCCGGCATGGCCGCCCTCGTAGCAGTCGCAGGGGCTTTCCTCCCGGCACTGGAAGCCGGAAAGGCCATCGGTACAGCGCAGCGTATCAAAAGCCGCCGCCCGTCCGGTCAGCAGCTTATGGGTGTAGCACTGGTGCCCCACATCAAAGATGAGCTTATCCCGCGGCACCTCAAAGACGCGGTGCAGCGCCACCGTCAGCTCCACCAATCCCAAATTGGAGGAAAGGTGCCCGCCGGTATGAGATACACCCTCTATGATAAATTCCCGCAGCTCTCCGCACAGCTTTTGGAGCTCTTTCTCATCCATCCGCCGCAGAAAAGCCGGGTCCTTGATCTCTTTTACATTCATTCAGTCGGTTCCTTTTTTAGGTAAAATTCCGCCAGTTTCCTATCCTCCGGCGTCGTGATCTTCAAATTCCTGCAGCTGCCCGGCACCAGCTTTACCCGTCGGCCGGCGCGCTCCAGCAGCATGCAGTCATCCGTGATCCGGCCTCTTTCTGGCCCATCGCCCAGTGCCCGGTGCAGCGCCAGCAGCTCCTCCCGGTAAAAGGCCTGCGGCGTCTGGATAAGCCATGTCCGGCTGCGGTCGGTTGTCGCCTCCGCATAGCCTTCTTCATCCGCCAGCTTTACGGTATCCCGGCTCGGGGTAGCAATGGTCGCTCCGTCCGCCTCCTCCAGCGCCGCCAGGCAGTCCTCCAGCATCCGCTCGGTCACCAACGGCCGCGCCCCATCCTGGATGAGCACCACCTCGCCCCGGGCCGCCGCCAGCGCATTTTCCACCGAAGCCGCGCGGTCAGCCCCGCCGGTCACTACTGTCACCGGCTTTTGCAGGCAAAGACCCTCCGCCAGCTTTCGCAGGGCCGCTTCCTCACCGGCTTTGGCCGCCAGCACCACTTCATCCACCACATCTGCAGCCAGGAATACCCGCAGGCTGTATTCCAGTACCGGCCGGCCCAGCAGTTCCACTAGCGTCTTGTTTTCACCGGTGCCGTAGCGGGTGCTGCTTCCCCCCGCCAGTATGATGCCGCTTACCATCGCTTTTCTCTCCCTTCTTGCGGCGGTCGCCCTCCGCTTTGTCTCGGGCCGGCCGCCTGTGTTCCACAGGCCGGCCGGCCCTCGCTCGCTGCGGGCGCCCGCCGCCGTTTTCCGCTTACTCCGGCCTTCCTATTCCCCGACAGCAGATCGCCCAGCGGCTTTCGGCCATTTTCTCCGCCGCCACTTTAGCTGCATCTTCCTCCGGGAATATTCCAAATACCGCGCTGCCGCTGCCGGTCATCATCGCCGCCAGGGCTCCGCTTTGCCGCAGCTCCTGCCGAATCTCACTCAGATCCGGCAGGGCGGTCACTTCCTCAAACACATTGTAAAGGCTGCCGCACAGCCCCGCCAGGTCGCCCTTTTCCAGCGCCTTTGCCGCCTCTTGGGTGGTAAAGCGCTGCCGCAGGCTCTCTCCCATCTCGTCGATCCGCCGGTACATGGCCGGGGTGGAGCACCCCGCCTTCGGCTTGGTGATCACCAGCCACAGCGGCAAATGGCTTTCCACCGGGGTCAGCTTCTCCCCGATCCCGGCCGCTGCCGCCGCCCCGCCATCAATGCAGAACGGCACATCGGCACCCAGCTCCGCCGCCAGCGCCCGCAGCCTTTCACGGCCCAGGCCCAGCCCGTACAGCCGGTCCATCCCGCGCAGGTAGGCCGCCGCGTCGGTGCTGCCGCCGCCCAGTCCCGCCTGGGTGGGGATATTCTTTTCCAGCGTCACGGCAACCCCGCCAAGGTTCGGGAACTCCCGCCGCAGCAGCCGGTCCGCCCGGGTGATGATATTCTCCTCCGCCGGGATCCCGGCCGTTTCATTCAGCCAAAAGCCGCGCTCCCGCTGTTCCAGCGTCAGCTTATCGCACAGACTCACGCTCTGGAACAGCGATTCGATGGTGTGGTAGCCATCCGCCCGCCGTCCGGTCACCGCCAGAGTCAGGTTTACCTTGGCATAGGCCGCCTCCATCACCTTTCGCATGGTCCGTCCTCCACTGTCAGGATGCACAGCACCGAAATGCCCAGTCCTTTTCCGCAGTCGGTCAGTCCCTCGCCGGTGGTGGCGGTAATACCGATGGCCGCGGGCTCCACCCCCAACAATTCAGCAATCTTTTCCTGCATCGCGGGGATCATCGGGCTGATTTTCGGCCGCAGACACTCCATCGAAACACTGAGGTGGACGATCCTCCCCTCCAGTGATTTTAGGGCTTCCCGCAGGTATTCCGCTGAATCGGTGATGCCGCTTTGGCACATCTCATCGGCCACCCTGCCCAGTATATTCCGCCCGGTAATACCGGAAACGGCATTGGTGATGGCATGCAGCACCACATCACCGTCGCTGTTGGCCAGCAGTCCCACCTCTCCGGAGAACACCACACCGCCCAAAATCAGCGGCTTGCCGTACCCCTCCTCAAAGCGGTGGCTATCCTGCCCGATCGCTGCCTTCATGCCGTCACCTCACTGTCTCGTCTCGATCCATTCTTCGGTCCTTTGCCGTATTTCCCCATCCAGCGCCAGCACCTCATCCACGCTTCCCAGCGCGCAGGCCGCGTGTTGCTCCAGCATTGCCCCCACCCCGCGGGGGATATCGGTAAACCGCAGCCCTCCCGCCAAAAAGCGGGCTACCAGCACCTCGTTCGCCGCATTCAGGACCACCTGGGCACTGTGTCCACTCTTGGCCGCCTCTATGGCCAGCCGCAGGCAGGGGAACTTCTCTTCATCCGGCGCCTTAAATTCCAGCGCCTTCATCGCAAAAATATCCAGCCGGTGGGGAGCCGGCATCCGCTCCGGGTAGGAGAGCGCATACGCAATGGGAATCTCCATATCCGGCGGGGCAACATTCGCCATAATACTGCCGTCCCGGAATTCCACCATCGAGTGAACGATGCTCTGCCGGTGAATGACCACCTGCACCTTTTCTACCGGCACATTAAAGAGCCACCGGGCCTCGATGACCTCAAAGCCCTTGTTCATCATGGTGGCGCTGTCTATCGTGATCTTGGGTCCCATCTTCCAGGTGGGGTGCCGCAGCGCCTCCGCCGGGGTAATCTCATCGGTAATTTCCTTCTCAAAAAACGGCCCGCCGGAAGCTGTCAGCAATATCCGCTCGATCTCTGCGTGGTTTTCACCCCGCAGGCACTGCATGATGGCACTGTGCTCACTGTCCACCGTCAGCAGGGTGGCGCGGCATTCTTTGGCCGCTTCCATTACCAGGCGGCCGCCCGCCACCAGCACCTCCTTATTGGCCAGCGCCACCGTTTTCCCGTTTTGGATCATATTCCAGGTGGGGCGAAGTCCCGCCACTCCTACCAGGGCCGAAACTCCGATATCAAAGTCCGTCAGCCGGCTGATCGCCTCCATCCCATCCTTGCCCCAGTAGATATCCAGTCCGGGGAACTGCTCCCGCAGCGCTTCGGCGTCCTGTTTTTCCAGGATATACACATGCCGGGGGGTAAATTCCCGTATCTGCTCGGTAAGCCGCTGCAAATTATGTCCTGCCGTAAGGATGGAAACCGCAAATCGATCCCGCTCCCGCCGCACCACATTCAAGGTGCTGCACCCTATGGAACCGGTACTGCCAAAAATGGCAAGCTCTTTCATCTGGTTTCCTCCCTTTGGCTTTTGCTTGATTTTTAATTATACCATAGGCCCGGGCCCTTTATCAACCGCAGGCCCGCATTTTGCTCCTTTGCGGGTTTTCACAGACCGCAGGCTTACGGCCCGCAGGGCAAACCGCCCTCTGGGCGGTTTCAGCGGCCTTCGGCCGCTGGCTCCGGCTG